>Ga0134126_10003847_pt1 | contig 18791 bp, 18 predicted proteins | sample KB31752_FD_96881 | JGI IMG/M metagenome (GOLD analysis project Ga0134126, IMG submission 96881) | Terrestrial soil microbial communities with excess Nitrogen fertilizer from Kellogg Biological Station, Michigan, USA - KB3-175-2 | ecosystem: Environmental > Terrestrial > Soil > Unclassified ...
CGATTTCACCGGGAAGGATCAACTGGATGCCGGCGAATAGCGAGTTCGTTATCCGCGACTTGCCGGGCTCGCCGGGATTCTCCAAGACGAGCACACGGCGTTCGGCTTCCTCGGCAGTGATGACGTCACCGGCTTCGAGCATCAGCTTCTCGACTTCCGGAAACTTCCACAGCGCGGGCAACATCTGCGTTGTCGGTTCGGGCGTGACGAGCCCCTTGAGCACTTCCCAGAGCGGAGCCAGATGGTACTTTGAAATCTTGTCGTAATAGGCTTGGCGCGCGCCCGTAATGTTGTGCTTGGAACCGGGTGTATCGATCGCAAGCGTCATGGGAAAGCTCCTTCCAACGGAATGCCGAATTTGAGGCTTCTATAACCGATTTCGTCGTGCGTCGGAACCCGAGGGGTCCGGCCGTCTTCTCATCGGCTAGTTATTGACCGAGCCGCCGTCCACCACAAGCGACTGGCCGGTTACGAAATCGCTATCGCTTGAGGCCAGGAATACAAGCGCGCCAAGCAGATCTTCCGGATAGGCGTCTCGCCGGAAGGCGCGGCTGTTGCGGACCGGCACGCGTTCGTCTTCGACGTGGGCGGAATTTTCAAGCCCTGTGTCGCTCAATATATAGCCCGGCGAGAGCGAATTGACCGCAATACCGTATTCGCCGAGCTCGCGGGACAATGAACGCGTGAAGGCGAGCATTGCACCTTTCGACGTAACGTATGGCAGCATTCGGGGTACGCCTTTATAGGCAGCGCCCGAGGCAATGTTGATGATTTTGCCGCTGCGCCGCGCCATCATGTGCGGCGCAACGTGACGCACCATGAGATATGGGCCACGTATGTTGATAGCCATCACGCGGTCCCAAAGTTCTATATCCCATTCGTTGAAGCTTCTCGGCTTTAACGCCGAATAGAGCGCCGCGTTGTTCACGAGAATGTCGATCTGCCCGAAACGCTCGATGGTCTGGGCCACCAGGTTCTTGACCGCCTTTTCGTCGCTGACGTCGAATTTGATGCTTGCGACGGACCCGGCGCCGTGCCGGCCGGCAATATCTCCGGCGAGCTCCTGGCCATCGGCGATATCGGCGATCATCACGCGTGCTCCTTCGGCGGCAAGCGCTTGCGAATAATGCCGACCGATACCCTTCGCGCCGCCGGTGACGATGGCGGCTTTTCCCGCAAGTCTTGTCATCTTCCCTCCGTTATGACCGCGCGTGACGCGCGCAAGTCGAGTTCGCTCGACCCGTAGCTGCATTTTGAGAGACTGCGCAACTCCGGCAGGATGGAGTTGCGCGTTTCATTCACGGCTTTATTGTTTCAATCATGCAAGAGGCGGATGCCCGCGACAAGCGCGGGCAAGACGCCTCAACGGAGAAATATCCATGGCGCGGGACACCGCCGATCGACTTGCAATCCGGGCATTGATCGAAAATTGGGTGCTTTGGCGCGATGCCCGAATGTGGGATCGCTTCCGCACCGTCTGGCACAAGGACGGACAGATGTGGGCGACCTGGTTTCAGGGCTCCTATGAGGAATTTATTCGGGTGAGTCAGGAAGGCTACGATCGCGGCGTGCGCATTATGCACATGCTCGGTGGAATGACTGTCGACATCAAGGGCAAGCGTGCAATTGCGCAAACCAAGATGACGATCTCGCAGCGTGCAAAGGTCGAGGGTGTGTTATGCGACGTCGTTTGCAGCGGGCGCTTTTACGACTTTCTGGAAAAACGCAAAGGCCGCTGGGGCATCGTGCTTCGACGCCTCGCCTATGAGAAGGACCGCATCGATCCAGTCGAGCCCGGTGTACCTGTTGTGCTCGACAAGACGCTGCTCGCGCAATTTCCCGAAGGATATCGCCACCTTGCTTACCTTCAGAGCAAGATCGGCTACAAAATCAAGGATGAATTGCCGGGCCTCGACGGAGCACCGCTCGAAGCGCTCTATGCCAGGGGCGATAGCTGGCTCAAAGGACGCAAGCTATAGCGCGCCTGTCAGGGGTTGGCTCACACATCAAGAAATGCAATTTTGAGCGCGGGGCGGACGCGCCGATAACACTGGCCCGGGGGAACTGTTACAATGTCGCTTGCCGACAAATTCAATCTGCTCAACGAGTTCAATATTTTGCGCATTATCTGCGCGGTGTTTTTCATTCCCCATATCGTTGGCAAGATCACGGTCCCTGCCACGCTTGAGTTCTTCGTCAAGGCGGGGTTCAAGCCGCCGGCGACATGGATGTATATCTCGGGGACGATCGAAACGGTCCTCTGCCTGGGATTGTTTTTCGGCATTTATCTGCAATATGTCGCGTTTGTCGCCTTCATCCACCTCCTGGTCGCCGGCGCCGCAACTTACAAGGTCACCAGGAGCTGGATCTGGGTGATCGGCGGTGTCGAATATTGCGTGTTTTGGGCGATCAGTTGTCTGGTCGTTGCCATGCATGCCTATCACGCCGGCATTTGACTTCACGAGTGAAAGGAAATCTTCCCAATGGCTAGCGTTCTGTTTTCTCCGATCACAATGCGCGGACTGACCCTGCCGAACAGGGTCGTGGTCTCGCCAATGTGCCAGTACAACTCCAACAACGGTTCAGCCAACGACTGGCATCTGATGCACCTTGGCAATATGTCGCTCGGCGCCGCCGGCCTGGTGATGTGCGAGATGACGAACGTAAACCCGCAGGGCCGCATTTCACCGAAATGCGCCGGCATGTGGTCGGACGAAAACGAGGCCGCGCTCAAGCGCGTGTATGATTTCTGTCGGCAATACGGTGTGGCAAAGCTCGGCGTTCAGCTCGCCCATGCGGGCCGCAAAGGGCCTACCACCCCACCCGCGGCCGGCGGAAAGCCGATCCTCGAGGGACCGGATGCATGGACCCCCGAGGCGCCCTCCGCCATCCCGTACGACACCGGCTGGGCCGTGCCGCACGCTATGACAAAAGACGACATTAAGCGGTGCATCGGCGAATTTGCCGCGGCGGCAAAACGTGTCGATCGTATCGGATATGACGTCATCGAATTGCATGGTGCGCACGGCTATCTCGCGCATCAGTTCCTGTCTCCGCTTTCGAATCAGCGCATCGACGAATACGGCGGCTCGCTGGAAAACCGCATGCGCTTTGCGATCGAGATGTACGAAGCCGTGCGTGCGGTATGGCCGGACTCAAAGCCGATCGGAATGCGCGTTTCGGCTACCGATTGGGTCGACGGAGGATGGACGCCGGAGGAAACGGTCGTTCTTGCCAAGGAACTCAAAAAACGCGGCATGGACTATATGGACGTCTCCACTGGCGGACTTGATCCTCGGCAGAAAATTCCGCTGTCGCCGGGATATCAGGTGCCGTTCGCCGAGAAAGTAAAAAAAGAAAGTGGAATCACCACGATGACCGTTGGCTTGATCGCGGGATACCAGCAAGCTGAGGACATCGTCGCATCAGGCAAGGCTGATCTTATTTGCCTCGCGCGTGCGGCAATTTGGGATCCACGCTGGGCGTGGCATGCAGCCGAAGAGCTGGGTGCCGATACTCCTTACGCACCGAAAACGATGGCAGGCCATCCGAAATTGCGGCCGCAGCTATTCCCGAAACGGGCGCAGGCGGCGGGCTAAGCTCCCGCCTTCATCCGTTTGATGAATTTTGCGAAGGCGGCAAGCTGGTTCTTAACGACGTCCTTTGTCGGCTGATCTTTCAGTTCCAGCGTGTCCTTGTCGAACTTTGTCGCTGCATTGCCGACGAAAACCTCCGGCGTGCCGAAGATGAATGCATTGAGAAATGTCATCGACATACGCCAGTGATACTGCATGCGCGCGCCGCCGAGCGGTCCCTGCGAGCAGGACTGGATGGCGACCGGCTTTTCCTTGAACGGCTGTTCTTTCATCCGCGATAACCAGTCTATCGCGTTCTTCAGTGCGCCCGGCATCGACCAGTTGTATTCCGGCGTCACAAACAAAACGCCGTCGGCGGCGCGGATTGCCGCCGCGAGATTTTCCGCAGGGCCGGGAAAGCCTGACGCTTCCTGAATATCGGCGTTGTACAGGGGGAGAGATCCAAACGGCGGCGCCGTCAACAATTTCATCTCGGGCGGCGCCAGGCCGGGCAATGCGCGCGTAAGCGCGGCATTATACGAACCTTTGCGGAGCGATCCGCAGATGACGAGTACATTGTATTGGTCGGTCATAATTTCCCTCTTGGCGCTCCGTATACAACTTCCGCCGTTTATTGTGGTTCAAGGCCGGCTTTGTCACGTACTGCTTTCCATTTGGCGACTTCATCGGCCATGAACCGGCCAAATTCCGCCGGGCCCATCTCATGGACGGCGGCGCCAACCTTTACCAGCTGCTCTTTGATGTCCGGGCGTGCGAGAACCTGCGCCAGAGCGGCGCTGGTCTTGTCGACAATCGCCTTGGGCGTGCCGGCCGGATAGACCCAGCCGTACCAGCCGGTCACCGAATAACCGGGCACACCGGATTCCGCGACCGTCGGAACGGCCGGAATTGTCGGCCAGCGGCTCGGCGTCCCAACTGCAAGCAATTTCAGTTGGCCGGCTTCCACCTGCCCTCGTACCGCATGCGCGAGCTCAACAGCATAGTCGACCTGTTGAGCAAGCAGCGCAGCAACCACGCCCGGCGTCCCGCGATAAGGGATGTGCTTGACGTCGATTCCAGTCGATTGCTTCAGCAACTCTCCGGCAAAATGCTGCGTCGAGCCCACGCCGACACTGGCGAAGTTGAGCTTGCCGGGCGAGGCCTTGGCGAGCGCGACCAGCCCTTTAATGTCGTTCGCCGGAAACTCCTTGCGCGCGACGACGACAAACGCACTGTCAGCGACAAGCTCAACGGGCGCAAAATCCTTGACGGCGTCATATTTGATCGACTTGAGCATCACCGCGGAAACGGTGTGGCCGGTACTGATAACCGACGCTGTGTACCCGTCTTTGCCCGCGTTTGCGACTTCGCCGGAGGCAATCGACCCGCCGGCGCCCGGCTTGTTTTCGACCACGACAGTCTGGTGCAACAATTCCGACAGCGGCTGCGCGATAATCCGCGTGACGATATCGGTGCCACCTCCGGGTCCGAAGCCGACGAGCACGCGAATTGGCTTGTCGTTGGGCCATTCCGCTACAGCCGGCCCGATGCACACGAGCGTGGCAGTTGTGAACGCTGCGATCGCAATGCGTTTCATTTGTTGATCCTCCCCTTAGATTTCTTTCCGGCGTGGTATTTTTATTTTCGATTGTAAGCGAACCGGTCTGGACCACGTTTTGTCAAGACGTCAGTCTTCCTCGTCCTCTATCGGATTACGAAGCAGGCCGATGCCCTCGATGTCGATTTCACAGGTATCACCGGCTTTCATCCACACCGGCTCGGGTTTGCGAGCGTGGCCGACGCCGGATGGCGTGCCGGTAAGGATGACGTCGCCCGGCTCCAGCGTCATGCCTTTTGTGAGATAGACCAGGGTCTCGGCAAGCGGAAACATCATGTTGTCGGTATTGTCGGACTGCATGGTTTTGCCGTTGAGCCGGCTCGCGATCTTCAATCCTTTTCCGCCTTTCGGAACTTCGTCTGCAGTTACCATCCACGGTCCAAATCCCCCCGTGCGATCGAAGTTTTTGCCCATGCCCCATTGCGTCGTATGGCGTTGAAACTCGCGAACGGAGCCCTCATTGGCGCAGGAATACCCGGCGATGCAATCGAGAGCATTGGCCATGGTGAGATGCTTGGCGGGTTTTCCGACGATCGCAACCATCTCGGCTTCATAGTCGAGTTGGATCGATTCCCGCGGCCGCATAATCGGCTGCATGTGCGGCACCATCGACGTGAGCACACGGAAAAAGATCGATGGAAATTTCGGAATATTGTCCCGCTGCGGCCCTTCCTTGACATGCTCGAGATAGTTCAAGCCCAGGCAGATGATTTTGCCTGGACGCGTGACGGGAAGAGCATATTTCAACCCATTGAGCGGCCTGCGTGCGGATGCCGGCGCCTTCCTCGCAATGTCAGCGATGGCAGCAAGCCCGCCGTCGGATCGGCGGAGTATTTCGGCGAGGTCAATTGGCACATTGGCGTCCACGCTCTGGAGATCAATGACGCTTTCACCATCGACGACGCCCAGGCGCGCGCCGTTGCTCGCTTCAAATCCGACGACCTTCATGAGCCCTGCCCTGTCCTATTCAAATGATTCCGGCTAATACGACAGCCGGCGCGGCAAGGCTTAGCGCAGGCAAGCGAATTCGAGCAAGTCACCCAATAAGCTTGAAAGCCTGAATCAAAAAATACTTGCGGGAATCGGTCCAGGCTCCGACCGGCAGCCAGCCGACCCCCCGCGCGAGCGCGCCCAACGATTCCGCACTGTATTTATAGCTGTTTTCGGTGTGGATCGTTTCACCGGCACGAAATTCGATCGTCTCGCCCGCAACGCGAACCTTTTGCCGTTTCAGGCTGGCAAGATGCATTTCAATGCGATGACGCTCTCGGTTGAAAAATGCGTGATGTTCGAATGTATTGAGCTTGAATGTCCCACCCAGCTCGCGATTGATCCTTGTCAGCAGATTGAGATTGAACTGAGCCGTGATGCCCTCCGAGTCGTTGTACGCGGCATTAAGTATCTCGGACGGTTTTATGAGGTCGACACCGATGATGATCGTCGCGCCGCGCCCCAGAATATGCGCCGCGTTCCGCAAAAAAGAGGAAACCTCATGCGGTTCAAAATTTCCGATTGTCGATCCTGGAAAAAATCCCACGCGCACCGGCGCAACCTTGGCTTCGTCAGGTAACCGAAACGGCTTACATATGTCGGCGGTCACAGGCAGAACTTTCAGGCGTGGAAAATCCGGGCGCAGTTCGGCAGCCTCGCGCTCTATCATTTCGCCGCAAATGTCGACCGGAACATAGGCAGAAAGCCTGGTGGCCGCCGCCCGAAGCAGGATGCGCGCCTTTTTGCTCGAGCCGCTGCCGAACTCCACGAGTGCGGCACCGTCGGGGATCAGCTTCGCGATTTCGGCGGACTGGCTTTGCAGGATTCGCATTTCGCAACGAGTCGGGTAGTACTCCGGCAGTTCCGTAATGCGCTCGAACAACATCGATCCGGTGGCATCGTAGAAATACTTTGCCGGGATGTGCTTCGGCGTTGCGCCTAACCCATCGAGCACGTCCGTCTCAAATTCCGTGACTTCCAGATTTTGTAGTGCGATGCGCCTGCGCGCGACTGCTGCGACCATACTCGCCTCTCAAACAAATTCGGCCAATCGTACTCCGCTGAACTGCCAACGGGCGGGCGGATAGAAGAAATTGCGATAGCTCACGCGTTCATGACCTTCCGGGGTCGCAAGCGATGAGCCACGCAGCACCATTTGGCTAATCATGAACTTGCCATTGTATTCTCCGAGCGCGCCTTCGGCGGGCCGGTAGCCGGGATAGGGTAGATATGCGCAGCGTGTCCATTGCCAAGCGATGCCGAATGCATCTGCAATAATGTTTGTGCGCGCGGCAACCTCCCACTCGGCCTCGCTCGGGAGGTGTTTCCCGGCGAACCGGGCAAAAGCCTCGGCTTCATAGTAGCTGACGTGCTGGACTGGAGCGTTGGGATCGATCGGCTTGAGCCCGGCAAGCGTCATCGCGTGCCAGGTGCCCTCTTTCTGCCGCCAGTAGCCGGGTGCCTGCCAATTTTCAGCCTGCACCATTGACCATCCGTCGGAAAGCCAGAGCGACGCGGTCGCGTAACCTTCAGCCCTGATGAATTCGACCCATTCGGCGTTTGTGACAAGGTGCCGGGCAATGCGGACATGCGGAATTAGCTCGTCATGAAGCGGCGTCTCGTTATCAAAACAAAATTTCTCACCGCTGTGGCCAACCGCTTGAATGCCCGGCGGCACTTCAACATAGCCGCGAGGTCCTTGTGCTGCGTGCGGTGGCCGCCAGTTCGCGTCGTATACCGGATCGGTGGGATTTTGTGCGAAAGCGTGCAGGATATCCGTTAGCAACAATTCCTGGTGCTGCTGTTCGTGGTGAAGTCCAATTTCCACGATTTCAAATATCCGGTCGGCCATTTCCGCGGGAACTTGTTCGATCAACCGAACCACGGCGGCATCAACATGCGCACGGTAGGCGCTGACGTCCTCGCTATTCGGTCGGGTGATCAGCCCACGTTGGGGCCGCGCATGACGCGGTCCAGCGGCGACGTAGTAGGAATTGAACAGAAACGGAAATCGCTGATCGAAGACGCGGTACGAGGGATCATGCGGTACCAGCAGGAACTGCTCAAAGAACCATGTTACGTGCGCGCGGTGCCATTTGGTCGGGCTTGCATCCGCCATCGACTGGACGATCTGGTCCTCAACCGAGAGATGAGCGGAGCGTGCTTCGGTCTCGGCACGCACGCGGCGAAAATCCCTGACCCAATCCGCGCGCGCTTGATCCACGGAACGACCTGCCTCGGACGCCGGCCCGCGTCGTGGAGCCGGCGACATTGCGCTGCGCGCCATGGAAATACTCCGTAACTAATTAAAAGGCTTCGGCAGTCGATTGACGTACAAATACGATTTAGGGATGCGATTGTTCCATTGCGAGCAAGTTGGAGCAACCATAGATTCTTGATCAATTGGGCTCGGCGGGCTTCGTTTATCAAAATGAGGCAGCAAAATATGGCGTCAGCGCGTCCAAACTGACGGTTACGAGGGCACTCACTAATCGACCACTGATCAATCGCCAGAGATCGGGCCTGGTAGCGGGGAACCGCTTCAGCCTTTCGGCACACCCGGAATTATTGAGGTTTCGGCTATTTGTCGGCAAGGGCACGACACCGGATCGGCTGATGATCAAACGGCGCTACGGGTAACGGCACGTAAGCCAAATTGGACGAAGTTATGCACGCTATTGGGGGAATAGAGACGTAACCGCAACCAGCGCTGCCACGTCTGTTTATTACCCCAAGCAGACATTCGGAGCACTAGTCCGCGCTAGGCTGATTTGCTAGGCACGCTTACAGGGAATTCATCACACGGAGCGTCATGGATCGGCGGTCTCCTTTAGCTGCGCTTATCGCTACGGGGGCGTGGTTTTCATCGGAGCCGGCATACACGGCTTCTTCGCTCGACGGCAGGTCGATGGGGTGGCTCTGGGCACTCCCCTTTGTCGGCATGTTGCTATCTATCGCAATCGGGCCGTTATTGTCCCCAAAAGTCTGGCACGCGCACTACGGTAAGATCGCCCTTGGCTGGGGAGTATTGACCCTCGCGCCTTTGGCAATCTTCTACAGCACCTCGGCGGCGCTGACGGTCTTCGTGCATACCACGCTCGCCGAATATATGAGTTTCATTTTCCTGCTCTTCGCACTTTATACAGTCGCTGGCGGCATCCTGCTTACCGGCAGTATCCGAGCAAGTCCGTGGAAGAATGCGGGCATATTGGCGCTCGGCACTTCAGCCGCGAGTTTGGTGGGCACTACCGGTGCGGCGATGATATTTATTAGGCCGCTCATCAGCGCCAATAAAGGACGGAAGAATAACGCCCATGTTGTCGTGTTTTTCATCATTCTGGTTGCCAATATCGGCGGCGCGCTAACGCCGATCGGCGATCCGCCGCTGCTCGTCGGTTTCCTGCATGGCATTAGGTTCTTTTGGCCCGCACAGCATTTGTGGCTGCAGACGATAATTCTCGCTGGCCTGGTGCTCACACTTTTCTTTGCCTTCGACTTTTGGCAGTTCCGAAACGAAGTTACACCACGCACAACAGCGCCAGTTGAACCGCTCAAGCTACATGGCCTAATTAACTTTCTCTTACTTGGCATCATCATCGCCGCCATTCTGATGGCGGCGATCTGGGACGCTGGTATCGCATTCGATGTCTACGGTACGAAGGTGGAACTGCAAAACTTACTGCGCGATGGCGTACTTGTTCTGGTCGCGTTGGCGTCGTTATGGCTGACGCCAAGCGAGCATCGAGCCGCCAGCGGTTTTAGCTGGGAACCAATCCGCGAGGTAGCAATCCTGTTCGCGGGCATCTTCGTCGCAATCATTCCGGTCGTGGCGATGCTGAAGGCTGGCCCTGACGGAAAATTTGCGTTCTTGCTGGAGGCCGTTACCACGCGTGACGGCAGCCCGCACGAGGCCGCGTACTTCTGGTTGACTGGTGGTCTATCCGCGTTTCTCGACAATGCGCCAACCTATCTCGTTTTCTTTGAGCTGGCTGGTGGGGATGCAACGCAATTGATGGGACCTTTGGCCGGCACGCTCGCTGCAATTTCTATGGGTGCGGTCTACATGGGCGCGCTGACTTACATCGGCAATGCGCCAAACTTCATGGTTCTTGCAATCGCGCAAGAACGAGGCATTAGGATGCCAAATTTCTTCGGTTACACGCTGTGGGCGGGTGTCATCCTCATCCCCCTCTTTGTGCTGCTCACGCTCCTTCCAATCGCGCCACTTCTGAAATTGGGATGATGTCCGCTATTGTCCCAGAGCAGACAAGGGCGTGTACGCTGCACACCGAGCTATGCCGTCGAGCACAATCGGAATGGCTCTTTACGCGGGGCCGGCGGGTTAAGCGCGCAGAAATGAAGAGGACCGTGTAGGGGAACACGGTCCTCCTTTGGTTCAGGATGACTGCGGTCGGATGGGGGAATGGGAATCCGCAGTCGGATTCAAAACGTCGATGATGATGTTCTGTTCCTTCGATCTTCGCGTTATCAAATACGTCTTTTAACATGCTGCATCGCAATTATTCCGACTACGCACTACTCCTTAGTTGATCGAGCAGCCGCCCTCATGCACTAGCCGGCCTATGGACAAAACCAACCCCAAGCCTCAGCCGAGGCCGTGTCCGATCTGCCGGGTTGCGATGCAGGCCACCAAGAAAGAGGGCCATACCCTTCACCGATGTGCGCAATGCGGTGCCGTCGTCACGGTCACCGATCAGCGGGACTAAAGACGGCAGGCTGATCTAAGGCCGGCTACTGCATCGGGTGGGCACGCGGCCGAGTGCTGATTGGATGATGCCGCCTGCAGTGCGCAAGTCTCCACCCTGAGTTTCGCTTTGAAGCTGGTTTTTCTTCCATTGCTGCACCGCGACAATCGGAACAGTCCTGACCGCATGCGAATTGTCGGGTGCACGACAAAGGAGGCTCACATGCCGGCAATTATCCTACCGGTACTATGGGTCGGCGGCGCTGTCATTCTGCTCGGGGGCGGGTGGTACGTCATTGGCCATATGGTGCATTAGCAATGAAAGAGGATCGTCTGATTGGGACGGTCCTCTTTTTTATGCAAAATGTGGCCTGTAGGCCCTCTACATTCGATAAGATAGATCTGTGTAGGCGGGGGACGCCAAAATGGCGATTCATCGGGTCATTGCCGGCCGTTCGTTTGAGCCGGAAGAAATTGCAATCATGGTAGCCGCCTTTGAAACCGCTCTCTCGGTACTTCGTATGTCGAATACGGACGATCCGATGACGGAGATGGTAGCGCGGGCAATAATCGACATTGCCACGACCGGAGAACGCGATCCTGCGCTGATGGCTGATCGGGCTATAAGTGCGACGGGAATAAAACCGCCTAGTGCAGCTTAACTACTGGCGTCTGCCGCGGCACATTTCTCCGCGTTCCACTCCTTAAAATGTGCTTACCCAAATGTCCCGGAACAAGACGGCGTACTTAGCATGGATCAAAGATCTTCTGTGTCAAGGAATGCGCCGGCAGATAAGACTATGTGGGATATGTCGAATGACGCTTGTCGAGCAATTTAGGAACACGTCTGAGCCCATTCGCGCAAGCCGTGAGCCCATGAGCAATTGGGTCATCTGTGGCGCGATCATTTCGCTCGCGGGTCTCGCCCTTTGGCTCTACGGACATCGTTCAATCGGCAGCCCTCCGCTCATCGATTGGTACTGGATCGCGCCCTTATGGATCGCAAAATTATTTCGGAATATGCAATGCGAAGTTGGAATAGCGTTCAGTATCACTGGCATGTCGCTGATCTCGTGGCCGCATCTTCGATAAGCCTGTTGAAGCCCGGTGCGGCGGGTTGATCTGAGACCGGATTACAGCGTGCAACAGACTACCGGCAAACTACCGGGTGGAGGATGCCGCTCAACGTTTGCCTTCATGGATTAGCGAACCATCACCCAGTTCGGCCCGACGATCGGGAATGCGACTAAACCGACGAGGGCTGTGGCCGCAATCAGCAATGGATTGCTGACTTTCCACCGAAAAAGAATGGTGAGCGATACAATTGCGATCACCGCGGTAAGCCAATCCCCAATGGCGATTTTGCCGAGAAGAATACAGGCACCGAGTATAGTGCCGATGGCCGCCGCATAAGCGCCTTTGACGAAACCTTGCACATTCGGATTATTGCGATGCCGCGCCAGGATTGGCGCCGCCACCAACACCAGAATGAATGAAGGAAAGAAAATACCGACTGTTGAAACTAGTGAGCCCCAGAAGCCGGCGACCAGATAGCCGACAAACGTGGCGGTGATGACGACGGGGCCAGGACTGATCATGCCGATCGCGACTGCGATCAAGAATTGGCGTTGGTCGAGCCAATTATATTGTTGAACGAGTCCTTGCTCCAAGAATGGCACAATGACGAGGCCACTACCAAACGTTAGAGAACCTGCCTTTAAAAAAAACAGAAAGAGCTTGCTCAGTGTTGAAACAGACGGCGTTGGCGCAAGTTGAACCAATAACGGAATCGCTAGGATACTTTGAAGCCTAGATTTTTGCGCTCGACGAACTATGTTTCCGTAGTAGAGGATGCCGACGATGCCTGCTCCGATGAAGAGCAAAGCCACTTCGGCCTGCAACAAGATTGTTACAAAAAAACATACAGCTGCGATTACCCACTGTATCCAATCTTCCATGCCAAGCTTTGCGAGCCGGTAGCAAGAATGCAGGATGAGAGCGATTACGGCGGGACTCACGCCGTAGAAAATAGCGGTTATGGGCTTGAGATCTCCCAAGTATACATAGAGCGCGCCTAACGCAGCGACGATCACGAAGTTTGGAAATATGAAGGCCCAGCCTCCGGCCCACGCCCCCCAAAATCCGGCACGCAGATAAGAGATATACACTCCGACTTGGATCGCCAGCGGCCCCGGCAGCGACTGGCAGATTGCGATGGCCTCGCGCATTTGCTCCTTACTGAGCCATTTACGTTCTGAGACAAGTTCGCGCTCCATCTGGCCTACCAATGCGACCGGTCCACCAAAGCCGAGGAGACCGAGGCGGAGAAAATAAAACACCACCTCGCTCATTGGTCCTCTTTCGACATGAGGTGCGGCTGTCATTCGCCGAATCTCCCCCTGTACAGCGATCTTATTTCTGTCGGCAGTGCTTTATGCAGATGTTGTAGTCGGTTTGGCAGGCGGCCTTTGAATGGGCCTTCACACAAGCTCTTTGGAAATCCTGACATTCTTTGCATGCATCGGCGGCGTTCGCCGAATTCAAAAATGCGCAGGCGAGCAAGACCGAAAGCGCGCCTGCGCTTCTATATGGTTTATTTCGATTCAGCGCCATGACCGACAGACTCGGCGTTTGTCATTTTATCGAGTGCAGCACGTAATCCTTTGGCGAGTTTAGCCGCGTCATCATTTGCCCAAAAGTGCATAAAGAAAAGGCGCGGCTCTTCATTGAGCATGTGACTGTGCAAGGCCGTAATCTCAATACCGTCCGTGCGCAATGCGCGGATGACCGGGTTGACTTCCTCCGCTACCAAAACGAAGTCCCCGGTTATGGCAGCTTTGCCATTGCCGGTCGGCTGAAAGTTAATGCCCGTCGCAACACCGAGTGGACCCGCGGGATCAAGTGCCATTCCCTCTTGGGTAATGTGGTCACCTCGGGCAACCCCGAATTGATAAACGCCGCCAACGGCCTTGCCCTTAACGCCAAGGATGCGATCGAGGTCGGCGGTGTTGAGGTCAAGGGCGGTCGCGGCTGCAGCGGGCGGAGCAGTCAATGGCGTCTTACTTGCGGCCAGCGTCGAGTGAAGGGCACTCGCCAGTTTCAGCGGGTCGCCATGACCGCTGACATGCATATAGAATGTGGACGGCTGCGCCCGCAGGAGGTGGTTGTGAACGGCGGTAATTTCGAGCCCATTCTCAATTGCGGCTGTCATTACCGGTTTGATCTCGGTCTCAAGCAAAACGAGATCGCCCATCATCATCACGCCGCCGTGGTCCGGTTTGAATGCTGTCCACCCGCCAAGCGCGAGCGCGGGCTTTATCGCCACCCCATCGAGCGTCACATTAAGATCAGTCCGCGGGAAGCCATAGCGGTGAACATTACCGCTTACGGCCGCAGACCGGCCGATTGCGGTGTCGACTTTTTTCCAGTCAATTTCCTGAGCATGAGCCGCCACGCCGACAATGGTTGCAACGGCTAAAGCGATAATAGAACGCATAGCGAGGCCTCCTTCTGCTTTATCCCAGCCGAATTGGATCGCAGGCACTGATGCCTGCGTTGTCGAATTTCAGCGATTTAGAAAATACGGCCATGCGCAATCGCCTCGTGAAAAAAACGAGTGTTGCGCAGCGCTTGGACAATTCGCTGTCTGTCGGGGAGACTGCGTGCCCCCGTAGCTTTGCAATTATAACCTTAGTTCGATGACAACGGTTCCGGAACTTTGTCCGTTACCAAAATATATATGGTGCGTTTACGGAGCGGCGAGGTCCGCTTTGGGTCATAAGCGGACATGTGCGCACAAGCTCATGTCGGCTTTGGGCCAATAGCGCACATTCTTATTCCTTGAGCAATCCGGCGGCTCTCAAAGCTTTGTTGATCACCGTACCGATTTCCGCAACGTGCGGCATAGGTTGGTGCTCGCGGAATACGTCGTCGTCCTTGTCGAGAATCTCGCCGTCCAGGATCTGCTCGGTCTCCTGATAAGGCTGAGGCGAGATGGAAACCTGTGGCAGGTTTCTTTCTGCCGAAGAATTTCGCATTGCTTGAGGACGGGCGGCTGCAATACCGAAAAACTTCGCGATGTGATAGGACGACGAGATCCCTACAGGTAGGAGAAATGGCCCGGGCGCTCCGCATGCGCCTTCGGCTTCGCCCACTGCCAGCGGTGTACCATGCGCCATGTTTGCGATCGTGTACGACTCGACAAGCTCATGACCAAGTTCGTTGATCCAGACCTCGCGCGGAAAGCCATCAACCCTGGTCTTTGCTGAAGGAGACATTGCAAGACCATGCACGTTGGTCCACTGCTTGATGATTTCCTGCGCGTTCGACGGGATCACGGTCTTGTCGGCATTGCCGTGCCAGACTGAAATGCGTGGCCACGGTCCGCGGTGCGGCGAGGCCTTTCGTACAAGATCTCCCCATTCCCCCGCTGGCCTCGAGGGACTTTGAAACATCGTTTCGAACGCTTGCTTGATGGAGGTAGCGGCCCCGTAAGGAAGGCCGGCAACGATCGCGCCCGCGGCAAATATTTCGGGGTAACAGGCAAGCATGTTCGACGTCATCGCGCCTCCCGCCGATAGCCCAGTAACGAAGACACGACGCCGGTCGATTCCATGATCAACAATAGATTTTTCGATCATCTGCCAAATTGAAAGCGGTTCCCCCTTCCCACGCTGGCTGTGCGCGGGCTGAAACCAATTAAAGCAACCATTTGGATTGTTGGTCCGCTGCTGCTCCGGAAAAAGCAATACAAAACCGTAGCGCTCCGCGAGCGTCGACCACCCGGCGCCAAGGTCATACCCCGCCGCGGTTTGGGTGCATCCGTGTAACACGACGACGAGCGCAGGATTATCCGCAAGACTCGGCGGTCGATAAACGAACATTCGCAGATTGCCTGGGTTCGGTCCGAAGCCGAAGTTTTCCTCCAAGCGCGTGCTGGTCTTGCCTGCGGTATGATTGCATTGCAGTGCCTGAAGCAATTTCCGCCATCCGGTCCGGCTGTTGCCGAGGCCGAGCGCCTGTCGCAGATTTTTCATTACAGTTCATTCCCTGTTGCCTGGATCACCTAGTTGCTGCGCTGCACAATGCCAGAGGCACAAAGGAAATTTGATGGAAAACTTCGATCGACTTGGAACCCGTGCGACGGGAGGGCATGCAGCGCTCCGCTTTGGCGTTTGCCGTTTCAAAGTTGCGAACTCTCCGACAGAAGCAAAAAACTTTTTATGTCGATTATTTTTTTAAATGCGCGGCATCAATCGGGATTGTAAATTCATAGAAAAGGGTGGCTGGGAGGTTTGCGTGCGACCGTATCAAGCGTACCCGCGATTGCGGATGATAAATCATCCATGGTGCAAGTTTTGCGACACACCAATGTGGCTTATCTCAATCGAGCCAGACGAACTGAATCATGATCGACGCACGTTTGAATGTCCAAGGTGCCAGGAACAAACTATCGAGGTAGTCAATAATCGAGAGGATTGGCTGGAGCCATTCCAATTCTGCTTCGGATAGGTATGTCAAAAGACATTTTCACATTAAATTTTTGATGAGATGTCCCTCATGGACCGGTTCCTGCGTTTGCTCGTCAAAGGGCGACCAACAAGGGAACAACGTCGATGCGCACAGCCATCTTGGGTGCAGCAAGTGCAGCGCTAGTTTTTGCCTCTCCGGCACTAGCCGCCGATCTCGTGGTACCTCGCTATAGCGAAATTCCACCGCCGGAAGTTCAAACCTACGAGTACGCACCGCCCGTAGTGGTCGAGGAACCCGCTCCCGTCGTGGTGAGACGACCTGTCATCGTGGCGCGGCCGCCTGTCGTGGTTGATGAATACCCAGTCTACGCGGAGCCACGCATATATGCGGCAGCTCCGATGTACGCGTATGCAGGACCGAGCTGGCGTACCGGATGGAGCCATCGCGTTCACTTCCGCGGCTATTGGTAGAATATCTGATTATTCCGCTTATGCAGTGTCCGCTTTTGTCCTGAAAGCGGACATGTGCGCTACACCGTAGGCGTGTCCGCTATGGGTCATGTGTGGACGGCGCCTTGGCAAGAACTTTCTGACGTTTTGCAGCATTGGTCGGGTGCGGTCATGTGTCCGGCCTGTCTGTGCGGCGGATTAGGCCGCTGGCCCTAATGCTCTGCGCGGATCGGGTCCCAATCAAAAGCACGCACTTTAAAGTGCGCTGACCCAAACGGGCTCTCCCGACCCCCGGAACGACCGTATCTGCATTACGTCGTCATGCCCTCGCCAATTGGTGACGCCGATCTATGCCGCCAGCGGCAGCTTCGGCTCCTGGTATCTGTTGCCCAACTTAACGGAGTTGAGTTCGCGGCGCCCGAGAACCTGGTAGAGCGTTGCAGTACTGATGCCTAAAAGCTTGCATACTTCTTTGACCGAATAGGACAGCTTAATGTCTGGCGGCGGAATTGAAGACCTCAACGATTTTGTTTCGACCTCAGTGTTCGCTTGGGTTCAGCTGCCGATTCATGGGGCCAAAGCGCGATCTGCTCCAAGAGGTCAATCGCATGCCGCAGATGGCCGAATAGCCCAGGGAGACGCGTATCAGTGTCGCGAATTTGCGCGCGTTGGAAGTCGCCAAGCCCTCTCATTGCAAAACCTAGCAGGTTCGATTGCCCGCGGTACTCCGTGCAGTACTTCAGCTCTGGAGTATCCCTACCCTAATAACCAGAAGCTTCCAGCGGCACCCAACCTGAACTGACGGGAATAGTGAGCTTGCGGCTGTGGCGCCCTGTTTGCTTTGTTGACACAGTGTTGACACAGCAGAATTTTTGGTATGCGGCATAAATAGCAACGCCGCCAAGTCTCTGACCGGGCGGCGTTATTTGGTTGCGGGGTAGGATTTGAACCTACGACCTTCAGGTATGAGGTGGATGGATGGCTGACCGTAGCAGGCCGTTCGCGGCAATGATCGCTCTTTCAGCCGATCGCAATGGATCGCACCGCTGCTTATTCCAACCGTTTGACCTTGGGGCGCTGGCGGACATCCCCGTTCTCATGCAGAAAGGGCCCTTCGACATCGGCATCCCAAAGCCTAATCCCGCCCGTAATTCCTGTCTGATTCGATGCGATCTGAACGTCGCCAGGTGGCCTAATAACTTTGCTCCCGTTACCACCACCGAGATACAGTTTATCGTAGTGAAGGAGTGAAGCGAGAATCTTGATCGTCTTGCGGACGCGGCGGCTCCATTTCTTCACGCCCTTACGTTGTAAGGCTTTGCTACCGATGTAATCATTATAGGTCTGGTCGTCATGGATTGGGTGCTGTGCCAATTCGAGATGCGGCATCAGCACGCCGTCGCGGAATACTGCCGTGCCGGCACCGGTGCCGAGCGTCAACACGACCTCCAATCCTTTCCCCTTTACGATGCCGAAGCCTTGGACCTCAGCGTCGTTGAGTAAACGAACTGGTTTGCCGAGACGCTTGGACAAGGCCGCGGCAAATGGAAAATCGCGCCATAGACGGGCGCCGAAATGCGGCGCTGTGAGTGTTCGCCCGTCGCGGATCACGCCCGGAAATCCAACCGAGATACGTTCGAAGGGCGGCAGCGGGGCGACGAGTCCTGCGAGCGCTTTCAAAAGAATCCTCGGGGAGCATGGGTAGGGTGTCGCCATACTAACGGGATCGACCAGAATTTTACCCGCGCGATCGAGAACCGATGCCTTTAGGCTGGTACCACCGATATCGATGCTTAAAGTAGAGACGTTAGCCAACGAAGCCCTGCTCTCACTATTGCTCACTGTTTGCTTCATGTCTCGGACCCTGCAGCTGCCCTATCTAGAAACCACATCACTTCGCCTGTCGGGTGGAGACGCGCTGCCGGCAAGTTGCAATCGCCGCGGCGAAGCCGGCCGAAGATCGCACTCTTCTCTTTCCCGGC
>Ga0134126_10003848_pt1 | contig 18787 bp, 17 predicted proteins | sample KB31752_FD_96881 | JGI IMG/M metagenome (GOLD analysis project Ga0134126, IMG submission 96881) | Terrestrial soil microbial communities with excess Nitrogen fertilizer from Kellogg Biological Station, Michigan, USA - KB3-175-2 | ecosystem: Environmental > Terrestrial > Soil > Unclassified ...
AATTTTCTACTGTTAGTACTGACATAAGAAATTATTAAAAAATAATTATGCAATATACAGGAAGCCACGATAAAATTGTAACTGTTTGGATGAATGGTTAATTGCTATAAAAATCTTTAATCGGGGCTAAGCGATCATAAGTAATAGCGGATTTTCTAAGGGCAGTAATTCTTTACAGTAAAAGAGCAAATAATCAGGATTTTACTTTTCTATTTTTTTATGGTGAATATGGCTTCACCTGCGGATCGTGCCATACACTGGAAAATTCTCCGATAGTAGCAAAGCCATTTTTATTAAATCTTAACTTATCTAGTTTAAGGTCATCAATATCTGATTGAAAAACTTTTCGGGTAAAGGGATTCATTGTCCCGCCTTTTAATCCTGCAGGAACAGTAGGGTCGTATTGAAAAGGAGGATCTACCAAAGTGCCGCGCGGATACATTATCCCAGGCTGCCCCAGGCCGCGGATATCTAAAATTGTTGGATGGTCCAGTCCCAGCGTGTGGCCAAATTCGTGGGCTGCGGTGGTGGAATTATTCAATAAATTTTCCAGTTTAAAATACCCGGTGTTGGAGCCTAATCCATCTACAAAAGAAATATTTCCATGCGCATATTCTTCTACGCGAAAATAATTATTGCGGGGATTGGTATTTTCATAAATCGTTTCAGGAGTTAGTGAGGGCTCATAAATTCCTTCCATATCAAAAACAACGTTATAAAAATTTCTTTTGATTACTACCTTTCCCCGCGGTTCGTTCCAATGGTCCGCAATATCTTTGGCTATTTGCCGGCTTAAAAAATCATTGGCTGCATCTCCATAAAAATATATGGTAGCATGAATGACCAACAAATTATTCTCAGGCTGTAATTCTGCTTCGCCCATGTTTAAAAGAGAGAAAAATGATGAGTAATCAGTAATTGGTGATCAGTGATCAGTTATGAGCAATCGCTAATGAGGTCAACTACTAGCTCATTACTGATCGCTCATAACTTATTACTTGTTGATTACTGATTACTCATTTCTTATTAACTGATTACTTTATCCGCTATCAACTCAAAGTTGCGTCCATAGTGATTTCAATATTTGAACTTAATGATTTTGAGATAGGGCAATTTTCTTTGGCATCTTTTGCGCACGCATCAAATTTTTCTTTACTGATGCCCGGAACTTTTGCCTTCACAGTAAGATGCGATTTAGAAATGGCGCCAGCGCCAAAAGTGATATCACATTTGGTTTCAATTTTATCAGGTGTAAATCCTGCTTCGTTCAAAACCAAACTAAACTTCATTGAGAAACATCCGGCATGTGCAGCTGCTATTAATTCTTCAGGGTTGGTGCCATCTTTGGCATCTCCAAATCTAGACGCAAATGTAAAAGGCGCCTTATTCAGTGTGCCTGTTTCGGTGGAAATAATTCCTTTACCTTCTTTCGCGGTTCCTTGCCATTCGGCGTTTGCATATTTACTCATAGTTTTTATGTTTTTATTGATTAAGAATTCGTTTTATTTGGTTGGTCTCATCCCAACCCTTCTCCAAAGAAGAAGGAGTCCATCTATAAAAGTTCCATTATTTGTTGCTTTGCTGGTTTGATAGCCAGATGATTGATTGTGTCTTTATTTTTATAGTTTTCTATTAATTGTGAATGAAAATCTTCATTATTTGTTCGTTGCATCAATACTCTGGTAATACCGGCTTCGTCTGCATTATCTTTTCTATTTTCTCCAAAACATCGGGTGTCAATTTTTCCACTGCCTCCAAAGCTTTCAAATTATCCAAAAGCTGTTGCTTTTTTGTTGCGCCTAATATGGCAGTAGTTACATGCGGATTTTTAATACACCAGGCTATAGAAAGCGCAGCGGTAGTAACGCCTAGCTTAGCAGCCAACTCACTAAGTTTTTTTGCTTTCTTTATTTTATCGTCAACCATCAACCGATCCTTTAGCCAGCCAAATCCCTCCAATGCCAGGCGCGAATCTTTAGGAACTCCGTCATTATATTTCCCTGTCAGCAAGCCTGAGGCAAGCGGGCTCCATATGGTAGTACCTAATCCAACAAACTCATAAATAGGTAAAAATTCTTTCTCAACTTTATCTCTTTCGAATAAATTGTATTGCGGTTGCTCCATTGTGGGGCCGATGAGTTTATATTGTTGTGCTACGCGATGCGCTTCCATTATTTCTACGCCGCTCCATTCACTGGTTCCCCAATACAATATTTTTCCCTGCTGAATCAGCGTATTCATTGCCCAAACAGTTTCTTCAATTGGTGTGTTTTTATCTGCACGATGACAGAAAAATAAATCAAGATAATCTACCTGCAATCGCTTTAATGCATCGTTACAGGCTTCTACCACATGTTTGCGGCTCAGTCCTTGTTGATTGGGTTTATTGGCTTTTCCATGAAGTCCGAAAAATACTTTGGAAGACACAGTAAACGAACTTCTATCCCATTTTTTCATTTTTAAAACACGCCCCATCATTTTCTCGCTCTCGCCACCAGCGTACGCCTCGGAATTATCAAAAAAATTAATGCCATTATCATAAGCAATTCCCATTAATTGACCGGCAATTTTATCATCGATTTGTTTTTGAAAACTGACCCAATTTCCAAAACCTAATACGCTCAGTTGCAATCCTGATTTGCCCAAACGTCTATATTCCATAACGGTATATTTAATTTTACTTTATTGAAAGATAAGAAGAAGAATTTACGACTTTAGTAAATAAAAATCTACTCAGGGAAACTCCGCCGAGTGTACCCTCACAATTCCCCTGCCATTTATTAAATGCCAGTTGCTAAAATCCTGCGGCGCGTCCATACCATCACCGTCAAGTATTTGACTGGGAGTTCTTATCCTTACCGGTTTATCTGTATGGAATTCTTGCCCTCGCCGGTTTCTGTCCCAATAAAGTTCGTCGCAATATAAAGTGTCTCCTTTGTTGTTCATAACTACTACGCTATCCCTCAGAAAAACTTTACTTTCGGTTTCCAGATACCTGGCGTAATGCGCGTCCATAGTACTTTGAATATGCAAACTGTCGTCAAAAAAATCAGCGTGAATGGTTTTTGTAAATTCAAAATAAGGCGTACTCGTATCCTGGTGATGCAACATTAAAGGCGCCGTAATTTTTGATTTTGTTTGCTGGCCAACGGTGTAGATAATCGTAACTCCTTTAGCCACTTCTATCCCGGGCGTTCTGGCCGTAACTTTATTAATATCCTCCAAAGAATTTTCGCACGATGTAATGGCAAAACAACTTAAAATACAGAAGGCAACGTTAACATAAAATGTAACAGAAAATTTAAAATAGTTCATTGCAAAATTATTACACGAAAGTACGGGATTGGATCCGGCAAATTAACGGTTTCTCAAACATCGACGCGTTCTATTTATGGAAGCAAATGCTAATTATTTTTTAACGCTGGTGTTATATTGACTGATCGCATAAAGCCCTTTCAGAATTAAATCAGGTTCGGCAATAATTTCATTTTTGAGATGTTTGCTAAAATTGACTGTATCTCCGCCGGTTAAAAGCACGTTAATATTCTCAAATTTTTCTTTGTACTCGTTGATAATACCATCTATTTCTGCCACCATTCCCAAAAGAACACCACTCAGAATATTCGTTTCGGTATCGTACCCCAGCAATGGAAAATTCCAATCAGAAATCGATTTATTTCCGTGAATCAATGGAAGTTTAGCGGTGTAATAATTTAATGCCTTGAACCGCATTTCCATCCCCGGGGAAATACTTCCTCCAATAAAACCACTGTACTTATTAATAAAATTATAAGTGATGCAGGTACCAAGTGCTATTACAAGGTTGTTTTTCCCTTGATGAAAATGCACTGCAAAAGCAGTCAATGCGAGCCGATCTGCACCAATAGTTTCCGGTTTCGAAACAGGAGTAGTAAATGGCAATTTTGCCGAAGCATCTAATTTTAAAAAATCAGAACGCTCCGCCAATATTTTTTCAATTTCAGATTTGTGATTTATTACGGAAGAAAGTATGGTATGCCTGGGTTTGTATTTATCTAATAAGCTGGTGATGGTTTCAAGACTATCGTCTTGCAGCGTAATTACTTCTGATAAATGTTCTTCTGTAAAAACGCCACATTTGAGTCGCGTATTTCCAAAGTCGAAACAAAGAGTTGTAGTCAAATTATTTTTGGATTTCTTAGTAAACGAGCAATTGTTATTTATTTATATTATGATATTCCGAACCCGGAAATATTTTTAAAATGGCCATTCAATTTTATTTTCTCTTTCAGCGATTCCATTTCTGCCACCACAGGAAGCACTTTTGCCAAATGTCTTTTTAAATATTCCTGGCGGTGAAGTTCGTTCATAAAAGAAAGCAATTCATATTCCTCTTCCAGGGTCAGTCCTACGGTGTGAGCAACATCATAGCTCCATAAATCATCTTCGTTTTTTTTCAACGTTTTTTTTACATTTAATAATTTATGCAGTTCCTTCGTCGCGGCTATTACTTTGTCCATCAGGGTTCTTTTCCCATGTTCATGATTTCGTGGATAATTTACAATAGCGCCGCTGTATATCTTTTCAGGTATTTCATGTACCACTTCTAAAATTCTGAACACTTTAATCCCTTTGGTTTTAATATCCATTTCCCCGGTTCCATACGTTTTGGAAATCTCCGTAATTTCCATCAGCGTTCCCATTTCGTTCATCTTATTATTGATTACAACCGGGATGCCAAAAGGTTTTTTTTGATCAAAACATTCTTTAATAAGTTGTTTATATTTTGGTTCAAAAATATGGAGGTTCAAATCCTCGTGAGGATAAACAACAATTGACAATGGGAATATGGGAATAAAATTAGTCATACAAAAAATAAAATAGAAATGGTATCTTTTTATTCGTTTACTGTTTTATAGGTGCAAATTACTGATAAAAAAAATTAGAAAAAGCGCGGCAAAAAAAGGTCCATAAATTGTACTTTCTTTGTGGGAATATTTTTATAAAATTTGGCGGCATTACATTAAGACAGGTTGCTTTAGGTTACAAAACATGCTTGATACCGTTATCAATAAAAAAATTAAAAATGCTACAGGAGGTCGGAATAGAAGGGATTTATGTGGTTCATGCCAAGTACGGATATGAAATACATGAACAAAGGATCAATGATATTTTCAGTAAATTAAACCTGGATTATGAATTTGTAACCGATGGAGATGTGTCCAATTTTACCCGGGCATTATTAAAAAAATACTTTTGCGATCAAATTGAAACGGTGCTTTCAAAGGGGGTTCTTTCGTGTACGTTGAATCATATATTTTGTTATGAAAAAATAGTACGAAATAAAAATAAATATGCACTCGTTTTCGAAAACGACCCTTTCTTCCTGGGTGATTTTGTAGAAAAAATAAAGCGGGTAGCCACAGAAGCCAATAACCTGGAACCCGGCTTCATCATTTCTCTTGAAAACTCCACGTTCAAATTTCCGGCCCTTCGTAAAATAAAAAAAGGAAAATATCTGTATGAGGCTTCTTATGGGAGAATGGCCGGCGCTTACCTGATAGATCAAAAAGCGGCAAAAGATATTCTTGAGAGTTTGAAAACAGAAAAGTGTTGCCAGGTAATTGATTGGTGGCACAATACTTTGATTGATCACAACATTATCAGAATGTATTGGGCGCATCCACCTTTCGTTGAGCAGGGGTCCCATAATGGACGGATGTCTTCCACCATTTCCAGTAAAGACAAAGGAAACATGAGAAGGCTACGATGGAACGTACAGAAATTCTATAAAATGTATATCTATAGATGGTTTGGAGGCGAGAGATAAAGTCGGTAATGTCATCCAAAAAAACGTATGCCGCGAGAGTAAGACCCAATTAGTTTAAGGTTTTACTTCATTATTTTTCCACCACTTAAAAGCAAATATCCCGATAGCGATATAAGGTACTACCATTAGATAAATGATGCCTGAATTAAAGCCCTCGGCAGGCTTGGTGCCCATTTGCATTACTGTTTTTGCGCAGATAGAACATTGTGCAGAAGCATCAATATTTACCAATAAAACACAAACCAAAAAAAATAGTATTATTCGTAGTTCTTTCATTAGAATGCGCCAAAGGTACAATCAAAAGTATCAATTGAAAAGGATAATTTTTTGAATTGATTCTTTTTTCAAATATTTTTCAGCGAACTTTACGCGCCTTCGCGCGATTTATTTATTTAATTTATTTACTATTATGGATCATCATTCTTCCCACAGTTTACAAAATTTTAATAACTACGTTGGGATAAAATTTCAATTGTACAACAGCCTTTTTACTTCTTTACCTTTTTACCGGATTGAGAAAACAGGAATGCTTTTATCTTTCTTTTTAAATATCTGTGAGGAAGGTTACAAAAAAAAATTAAGCCCTGCTGAAATAATTGATGAATTTTTTTTAAAAGACACTTCTTTCAAACAACAATCTGAAAAACTGGATTTGCTTTTTCGTTTTATCCAGTTTGTTGAGCGGCAGGTGGTATTATTTGACGCCTTAGAAGACGCCGCGTTCAAATATGTGCAGGATACCGGTGGAACAGGGACTTTAAAACAATTGGAAGTAGAAGTAAATCAGAATAAAAGTGAAAAAGCCCTTCAAAAAAAGCTGGAAGATTTTTCGGTTGAAATCGTATTAACGGCTCATCCTACCCAGTTTTATCCCGGTTCCGTTTTAGGAATTATTAATGATCTTTCCAAAGCCCTTTCAGAAAATAATACGGCACGCATTAATATGTATTTGCAGCAATTGGGCAAAACCCCTTTTTTCAAAAAGGAAAAGCCTACACCGTACGACGAAGCAATGAGCCTTGTGTGGTATCTTGAAAATGTATTTTTTGCTGCCGGAGGCAGAATACTTTCGTTTCTTAAAAACCAATTCCCGGATGCAATTAATCCGAATAACCCGGTTATTAAAATGGGCTTTTGGCCCGGCGGTGACCGCGATGGAAATCCGTTTGTAGATACAGATACGACCCTAAAAGTAGCGGATGCCTTACGCGGCGGTATCATTAAATGCTATTATCTTGAAATAAGAAAACTGAGGCGCAGGCTTACTTTCAAAGGTGTTGAGCCATTATTAATAGACCTTGAAAATCAGTTATACAACAATATTTTTATCCCTGACCATCGAACCGAAATCACACAACAGGACATTCTTAAAATTCTTAATGAGATACGGGAAATATTAGTGTATAAACACAATGGCTTGTTTTGCTACCTGATCGATGATCTTATTAATAAGGTACTGATTTTTGGGCTGCATTTTGCGTCGCTCGATATCAGGCAGGACAGTTCTATCCACAAAAAAGTTTTTGCTGCGTTAGCCTCTTCGGGTACGTTTTTTCCTTCCGATTATGCAAAACTCAGCGACGAAAAAAAGATAGAATTTATCACGAAAAATAATAAGGAAATCCCTGAAACGGATTACGGAGATCCGATTATAAATGATACTTTTAAAAGTATCCGCGTCATTAAATTAATTCAACAATATAACGGAGAAAGAGGTTGTAACCGCTATATCATCAGCCATTCAGAAACCGCGTTGAATGTTTTGGAAATCTATGGCTTGTTTATCTTATGTGGATGGAAAAAAGAAAAACTCAAGGTAGATATTGTCCCATTGATTGAAACAGTTCAGGACCTGCAAAATTCAGTTAAGATAATGAGAACGTTGTTTGAAAATAAAGAATACCGTGAGCATCTGAAACGAAGAAACAATATTCAAACCATCATGCTTGGATTTTCTGACGGCACTAAAGATGGTGGTTATTTGATGGGTAACTGGAGCATTTACAAAGCCAAAGAAAACCTAACAGCGATTTCAAAAGAATTTGGTCTTGACGTTATATTTTTTGACGGACGCGGCGGCCCTCCGGCACGTGGCGGTGGAAAGACGCATAAATTTTATGCCTCGATGGGTAAAAATATTTCTAACAAAGAAATTCAATTAACCATACAGGGACAAACAGTAAGTTCCAACTTTGGAACCGTTGATTCTGCTCAATACAATATGGAACAACTCTTGCACGCCGGCATTTCAAATGATATTTTCAACAACAGGAATGTTACACTGAGTAAAGAAGAAGAACAATTGTTGCAGGATTTGTCTGATGCAGGGTTTAGTGCTTACACTGCTTTAAAACACCATCCTGAGTTCATGGAATATCTAACACAAATAAGCCCGTTGAAATTTTATAGCGAAACCAATATCGGCAGTCGTCCTACAAAAAGAAAAAAAGGGAAAATGAATATGGAAGATTTGCGCGCCATTCCCTTTGTAGGTTCGTGGAGCCAGATAAAACAGAATGTTACCGGCTATTATGGCGTGGGTACTGCCTTAAAAAAAATGGAGGAAGAAGGAAGGCTTAAAGATGTAAGAGAATTGTATCAAAGTTCTTTGTTTTTTAAAACCCTCATCGACAACTGCGAAATGGCAATGAAAAAATGTTTTTTCCCACTTACAGAATACCTGTCAAAAGACAAGCAGTTTGGAGAAATCTGGAACATGATTTATGAGGAATTTGAGATTACTAAAAAATATCTTTTTAAACTTACCGGCCATAATGAACTGATGGCAGAATATCCTGTAGAGCAGCTTTCAGTAAGTATGCGCGAAAAGATGATACTTCCTTTGGTAACGATACAACAATATGCGATGGCAAAGATCCGTGAAATAGAGCGCGAGCCAGTCAAAGATCCGCTTAAACTAACTTATGAGAAACTGGTCATGCGCTGTTCATTTGGTATTATTAATGCAGGGAGAAATTCGGCGTAAAGAAAGTATAGTAGACGAACCTGCCTACCGGTCAGGCAGGGAAATTTTAAGGATTTTTATTTAACCTATAAACCTTCCAGGTTTTGAAAACCTGGAAGGTTTTTTTAGTAAACAGTAAACCAACAAATTTTAAAGATTCTTATTTTCCTTTTGTAACCTCCTTTTGGATTTTTAAAATCAATGCGAAGTTTTATTTCTTCAATTCTTTGTTCTTCTTATTTTCCGGTAAATAATTTTTGGATGATACCACTTTATTACCTGTTTCTAATTCCAGCGCCTTCCTTGCATCTCCTGCAATTTTTCCTCCCTGATTGGCAGCTTTTTTATTTTCAACAAAGCCCACAGGATTTTTCTTTTTCACTATTTCTGTTGTTGATGCTTCACCAAGCATTGAAAAAATCAGTTCAAGGTCGTTCATGTGGTCTCGCAGATTCTGGCTTTTCAGTCCTTTCACTTTCTTGTATTCGGAAGGTGTCAACCCAAATGTTGCCTTGGAAATTTCTGCGGTTAGAATGGCGTATTCAATTTGTTCTTTTACACCCCTGTTTTTCCACTCCTCTGTCAGTTCCTCACGAATGGCAATGCTCCTCATTCGCTTTTCAATCCAGTCGTCAGGATAGCCTTTCAGTTTGTAAAGTTCTCTTGTCCGTTGGGTTGCCAGTTCGGGGTTTTCAATTTCGTCCAATCTGTCTGCACCAACTTGTGCCAGCCAAAGTTTAAAAGGTTCTGCTTTTGGTGATGGAATTGATTGTATGACACGCAGAAGCCCCTTGGTATCAGCGGCTTGAATTTTACGCCTTTTTCCGTCAGCCGCTTCCATTTCAACCAGGGGACAAATTGTCCCCCAGTTGGTATTTAACTGGGCATCACGTTTTTTCATCTTTTTGATGTAGTCCTTAACATCTACAGTATCAGTCAGGATTTCGACTACATCCTGAACGGAAAAATACCATTTCTCCTCCTTTTCATTCCATTCGGAACGAACCTTTTTATTCTCAAAAAGTTTGATGTTGCTCATAAGACGAATTTAACAATAATCGTTGGTTTACAGTGTAGTTTTGTTTTTCTGAATACGTTGATGCTTGTTTCTCCGGAAATGTGCCGCACGTGGTTCGTTTTTGGGCATGCCGATGCGCTGGCATTCATTGCACTTTTCGCCCGAACCCGTAAGCTGAGTAACAAATCTCAATTCGAAAAGATAACTACAAAAGCTGAAAAAAGAATTTTCAGCCCGGGACTAAATATGAATAGAGAACAAAAGCCGATTTTTTTTCCGTCAGCTAGCTATAGAAGCAACCCAATATTATCAGCCATTTCCATGCGTCTTTAATATTAGAATTGAAATTAAGAATCCTGCAAATAATAAAATGATTTGCCACGAACTTCGCCAAATATCATAAGTGCATTTTGTCGTTTTTGTCCACCAGTTGACTTTTGGTTTTTCGCAAACTACATCACTATAGGTTGTCCCGCATATCCAATTTACTGTTGTTGTGTCAGGTGGGAAATGATAAAACCAAAGATGATTGTTAAGCAGCATATAATTATTAGCTCCTTCGGTTCTTAGAATGTCAATTGACTTTACAAATGTCCAATATTGCGCACTGTCTCCGAACTCAAAATTTATACCGCTTACAGAGTCGTTCGTTGACAGGATTTCCCGTATTTTCATTTGAGCTGAACCAAGCTTGATTTTGTCAGTTTTCTCATCCCCTGTAAAAAGGATTCGTGTATAATTTCGCTTTGGTGGAATTCTGCCTTTAAAGTCTTTGGATACTTCTGGAAACTTTTTCGGAAGATTTGTGTCACCCCAGACTATTTGCAATACCACAAATGATTTTGCTTTTATTTCTTTTCTGCAAAATGGTTGAAAAGAAAGCGAAGTACCGCTAAACTTATAATACCTGGAACGTAATATATTTTTTTTCCTCTTGCTTTTTCCATTTGGGATTTTGTCTGTAGAACTTAGATGCATGTTTAGCAGTTTTTCCACAATAGCTGGTAACTGTCTGGTACGTATTTCGTTTCATTTTTTCTGTCATTGGATAATTTACAACTCTTTCCTCTTCACTAACAAATACCAATCATTTTCCAGCGGCATGTATCCCAAATCGTAGCAGAAAAAATAAATATTGCCTTTCTTATTGGTATAGGTATGTGTCATGTACTTGAATTGAAATCCTTTTTCAATCAATTTATCTTTATGTGTTTTGGCAATTTCCTCTTCTGCAAAAAAGCTCTCCAAAATTCTTCGATTCCTTCCCAACGCATTATTGATGTTCCTAACCAGGTTATTTTTTGAGGCTTTTAATTGGTTGTTATAATTGTTTCTGCAATAATCATCACAAAATTTTTTATCAGTGCGGCCTTTTACAGGTTTATCGCAGGCAAGGCATCGGGCAGTTTGGTTTTCGGCTGTCATGCTTGTTGGTATTCATTTTGAAAAAGGAAGATACAATAAATAGTTCTAAGTACAACCGTTTACAAACGGTTATATCCAACTATAAACGATTAAAAACCGAATAACGCTTTTCAGCCATAGCATCTTTGCGGTGTTGATGAAACAAACTCAAACATCAACTGAAATAAAAACATTTTTAAAAACCGTCTGCCGGATAACGGCAGACACAAAACAAAAAATCATGAACGCATTAAAAAACAAAGTACAATTGATTGGAAACTTAGGAAATGCTCCTGAAGTAAAGAACACAGAAAAAGGTAGAAAACTGGCAAAGTTTTCCATCGCTACCAACGAAACCTATTACAATGCCAAAGGTGAAAAAGTTACCGAAACCCAGTGGCACAATTTAGTCGCCTGGGGCAAAGTAGCCGAGGTGGTCGAAAAATATCTTAACAAAGGTTCCGAAGTAGCCATTGAAGGAAAGTTGATGAATAGCAACTACACCGACAAAGACGGTAACAAAAGATACTACACTGAAATACAGGTACACGAATTATTGTTGATTGGGGGAAAGCCTTCGGCTTAGGTTTTTTGGCCACGAATTGCGCGAATTACCACGAATAAGAACAAAGAATTTATATAAAATAATTCGTGAAAATTCGTGCAATTCGTGGCCATTTTTTCACTATTAAATCTCAAGCAAAATGGAAAATCTTATTTATAAAAATGAAGTATATGAATTGTTGGCGTGTGTATGGAAGTTTACAATTAGTTGGGTTCATGGATTTTTGGAAATTGTTTATAAGGATGCAATAGAAATTGAGTTTTTAGATAATCAAATGAAATATGAACGCGAAAAAGAATTCGCATTTAATTATAAGGGTAGAACTTTAAATCGAAAGTTTAACGCTGATTTTTTTGTAATGGATAAGATAATTCTTGAAGTCAAAGCTACCCGCGAAGGAATCTCAAACGAATATATTACTCAAACACTAAATTATTTAAAAGCTTCTGATTGTAAACTTGCTTTGATAGTTAATTTTGGCAAATCTTCACTTGAATATAAAAGATTAGTTTTTTAATATTCTTATCACCATAAATTCCTGTGTTTTGCGACCGAAACAATCCTTTTTCTTTATTCGTGTAAATTCGTGTAATTCGTGGCTAAAATTTTTTTACAATGAACTTAATAGAACATAACGAAATATTTGATCTTGCTTATCGCTTCGTTACCGAAACGAGTGAGAATATTTTTCTGACGGGAAAAGCAGGAACCGGGAAAACTACCTTTCTTAAATATTTAAAGGAAAATTGTTCCAAAAATATCGTGGTGGCCGCTCCGACCGGCGTAGCAGCCATAAACGCAGGCGGAGTTACTTTGCATAGCTTATTTCAATTGCCTTTTCATCCATTTTTACCTACTTCAGCAAGTAAAAGTGAATTGCTTGGAAAGATGAAATTTGCCAGCCGGCGACAGGAAATAATGCGCAAGATGGAACTGTTGGTAATTGATGAAATAAGCATGGTGCGCTGCGATACTATGGATGCAATAGATACGATTCTACGGTCTGTACGCCGAAAGCATGAGCTTCCTTTCGGCGGTGTACAATTGTTGTGTATTGGCGATTTGTATCAATTGCCACCCGTAGCCCGAAGGGAGGAGTGGAGCATCTTGCAGGAATATTATCCTTCTGAATTTTTCTTCGACAGTCTCGTCATCAAAGAACAAATGCCGATGTTGATAGAACTGAATAAAATTTACCGGCAAAAAGAAGATTCGTTTGTTTATCTTTTAAATAAGGTACGAAACAATCAAATGAACTCAGATGATTTTGAAGATTTGCACCAAAGATTTTATCCGGGCTTTCGTCCCACCGTTGAAGAAAAATTTATCACGCTCACCTCTCACAATAACCAGGCGGACCAGATTAATGCCCGTGAACTACAAAAATTATTGAGTCCTTCTTTTAAATATGAAGCAATCATTATAGAAGATTTTCCGGAAAATATGTATCCTGCCGAAGGAACTTTGCTATTGAAAGAAGGAGCACAGGTAATGTTCTTAAAAAACGATGTCGAAAAAAAATATTTTAATGGAAAAATCGGCGTTGTCAAATCTTTAGCAAATGACGAAGTAGTGGTGGACTGCGACGGATTTGATATAAACGTTGGGAAAGAAACCTGGGAAAACTCCCGCTATACTTTGAACCGTGGCGATGGAAAACTGGAACAAGAAACATTGGGAACTTTTACGCAGTTTCCATTGCGGCTTGCGTGGGCCATTACCATTCATAAAAGCCAGGGATTGACGTTTGAAAAAGTAATGATAGACGCGGGAGCTGCCTTTAGCAGTGGCCAGGTGTATGTGGCATTGAGCCGCTGTACCAGCTTGGATGGAATTGTACTTTTATCAAAAATTCCTTCATCGGCTATTTACAGCAACGAAAATGTAATCTCAGGCCAGAAAACACTTACACCGAAAGGTTCCCTGGCAGAGAGATTTGAAGGCGCCAGGCAGATATTTACCCAACAATTATTAGAAGAAATTTTTTCCTTTAATGAAATCAACGCTATTATAAATGTGTTGTCGTTTCAGATAAATGAACATAAAGAAAAACTGAATAGTGATGCCGGCAAATGGATAAATGACCTTAAAAGTTCTTTTACTGCTGAAAGAGGCGTCGGTTTAAATTTCATCAGGCATATTGGTGCATTAATGAAACAGGATCCGGTAATTGAAAAAAACATCACTTTGCAAAAAAGGATCAATGATGCGGCCAACCATTTTCTGCCAAAGTTTAAAGTGTTTCAGAGCGCGGTTCAAAATCATCCACTAATAACAGAGCACAGGGAAACGGCAAATATTATCAATGAATTTCTAAATCAATTATTACTCGCCTTTAGTCTTCAAAATTATTATTTGCAATATTGCCAGGAGCCATTTTCTGTTACTTTATTTTTAAAACATAAGATAAAATATGAACTTCCCAAATTAAAAGTTTCAGCTTATGCAAGTGGTAAAAAGCAAACTTTTTCGGACGGGTCAAATGCGGAATTATTTGGTAGTTTGAAAAACTGGCGCGACAGGGTTGTTGAGGAAAGCGACTTACCCATATACCTGGTGGCGAATCAAAATGCGTTGAAAGAAATTGCCACTTATCTTCCATTTACCAAAAAAGATTTGATGCAATTAAACGGGTTTGGCAAAGCAAAGGCAGATAAATATGGCGATGATATTTTAGATATGGTTCAGGATTATTGCGCCAGTCATCATCTTGAAAGCAACATGGCTTCTAAAGAATCAACCCCAAAAAGAGAGCGCAAAGAAAAATCTTTGGAAGAAAAAACGCCCACCAACATTTTGTCATTCAATTCATTTAAAGAAGGAAAATCCATTTCGGAAATCGCGAAGGAAAGAAATCTTACGGATGCAACTATTGAAGGGCATTTATCCTTGTTTGTTGGCACTGGAGAAATAGACATTAGTAGATTAGTTTCTGAAGAAAAACAATTATTGATAAAACAAGCGATTTCAATTCACGGCCGAACAAGTACAAAAACATTAAAAGAAAATTTACCGGAAGATATTGGTTATGGAGAAATAAGAATGGTAATGGCAGCGGAGCATGTGGGTGGATAAAGTAAGGCACAATCCTCTCCAGATGATAGTTGAGTGCGGGCCTGTGCAGGAAAATCTATCTTATTTATTCGTTTACTGTTTACATGAGCATCTCAAATGGATTTTAAAAAAACAGCCTCTTTAAGATATAACGGATCAATTTGTTTCACCTACCGCATTCAATTGTTTTATTTTTTCTCTTTCACCCACTATCCAAATAATATCACCCCATTCAAATGTTGTATCTGAACCAGGATTTAAGATGCGGTCTTCATTTCTTTCAATGCCCACTACCAGGCCATTGGTGCGCTCTCTAATGCCGGAACCCCGTATAGTAAGGCCTTTCAACCGGTTTTTTTCGTCCACTACCATTTTTTGCAAAATAATATCTTCCGTTCTTTTTTCATTTATTTCCTGGCTGGCGGCTTCCTCAAATATTGGCTTAAACTTTTGCATCTGATCGTCTGTAGCAATGATGCCCACATCGTCAAAAGGAAGCAGCCTGGTGTAACGGTTCGGTGCATATATTAAATTTTCACCGCGTTTTATATAAGCAATGTTGATTCCATATTTTTCGCGCCAGGCCAACTCTTCAAGTGTTTTACCGATATACTGTGCATGAGGGTTTACTTCAAGCCCAATCATGTGCGCATCCCAGGGAGAAAGGTCTGACGGTGGCCTTAAACGATTTTTGTAAATTTCTTCATCCCTTAATCTCTGTTTCTCTGCTAATTGTCTTGCGTTCAAATTGGTTAAAAATCTTCCTTCGATCCGTTGGTAAAAGCGCTGTATTTTTTTAGAGAATAAGATTAAAACAACAATGATTAGAGGAACCGCCACAAGTATGGCAATAGTAGTGGTAAACAACCTGTCCACCCAAAAACCGATTAACAAAATTCCTGCCACCACCCTCGAAATTTCAAGGATCAGCAGCGGACCCCGGCTGTATTTTTTTTGAAGCCATAATTCTTTATAAGCCGTCTTATCAGACTTTTTGGCCATCAACGCCCACAAAAACGGGGAAGCGACACCAAGCGTTACTACAAGCGCAATCACGCTTCTTAAAAGATTGTTTTCAATATTACTGTTCAAAAAAGGAATAAAGAACTTAATGGAAACCAACATCAGCGCCAGCAAAATAATTCCATTGGTAACGATGATTTTGAGGTAAGACATCATTACAGTTTTCCACTTGTTCTCCGCCTGTATGTTTTGTGTGCTTGAGGAATAATTGTGCAATTTCCGAAGCCAGCTTTCCGGCAATTTTTTTTCTAGAAACTGATAAAGAGGCTCTGAAAATTTTATCATATAAGGCGTAGTAAAAGTAGTAATAGCCGAAGCGCCTACTGCCACGGGGAATAAAAAATTACTGGTAACTCCCAGCGTGAGACCCAGTGTAGCAACGATAAAAGTAAATTCACCCACCTGCGCCATGCTCATACCTACTTGAATTGATTGCTTTAACGGTTGACCGGAAAGCAATGCACCCAATACCGTACTAAACAATTTACCGAAAAGAATGAGCAACGTAACCCACAGCACTGGCCACCGATAGACTACAATGGCCTGAGGGTCTATCAACATACCTACCGACACAAAAAATATAGCGCCAAATAAATCTTTTACAGGTTTTAATAGATGTTCAATTTTTTCTGCTTTGGTGGTTTCTGCCAATATAGAGCCCATAATAAAAGCGCCCAATTCTGCCGAAAAACCCACCTGGGTGGCCACCACTACCATACCAAGACATAAGCCGAGCGAAAGGATCAACAGCGTTTCTTCATCCAATAATTTTTTGGCCCATCGCAGGAGACTTGGTACCAAAAAAATACCGGTGATGAACCAGAGAATTAAAAAAAAGACAAGCTTGGCTACAGTAAAAGCCATTTCAGCTCCCTGGAATTGCCGTGAAACAGCTACCGTGGAAAGCAGTACCATCAATAATACCACTACAATATCCTGTACTACCAGCACTCCAAAAACGACGCGAACATATTGTTGGGTTTTTATTTTTAATTCTTCGAAAGCCTTTATCGTAATCATAGTAGAAGAACTGGCGAGCATACCTCCGAGAAAAAGGCTGTCCATTTGTCCCCATCCCATCCATCTGCCAAGATAGAATCCCGCGATCATTATAAAAATAATTTCAACCAGGGCCGTAATAGAAGCAGAGCCGCCAACACGTATTAATTTTTTGAAACTAAATTCAAGCCCCAGGCTGAACAACAAAAAGATAACGCCCATTTCTGCGAGTGTTTCTATATTTTGGGTATCAGCCACCGTAGGAGTAAGAGATAAATGCGGGCTAATCAAAAAACCTGCGATGATATAGCCTAATACCAATGGCTGTTTCAGCCGCCGGAATATAAGCGTGGTGATTGCTGCCGCAATAAGTATCAGCGCGAGGTCTTCTATTAATCCGGGTAAGTGGCCCATAGATTTTTATTGAAATTGATTGGTGTTTAAGATAAACTTAGCATGGCAATTTTCAAAAAAATGTTTTTTGAATAGAAAAACCCCGTTAACTTGAAAAAAATATTTTGAACGTAAAACAGAACTTTTATGGATGAAAATAATAAGCAAGACCTACGGAGCCGCGACTGGTTTGGACGTAAAGGTAAAATTGGATTTATCTACCGCGCCTGGATGAAAAACCAGGGAATACCGGATTATGAGTTCAACGGAAAACCGGTGATTGGCATTTGTAATACCTGGAGCGAACTAACACCCTGTAATGCGCATTTCAGAGAACTGGCAGAATCTGTAAAAAGGGGAATACTGGAAGCCGGCGGATTTCCGGTAGAGTTTCCGGTAATGTCGTTGGGCGAAACACTCATAAAGCCAACAGCAATGTTGTACCGCAACCTGGCAAGTATGGATGTGGAAGAGTCCATCCGGGCCAATCCGCTTGATGGTGTAGTATTATTATGCGGTTGTGATAAAACAACACCGTCCCTTGTTATGGGAGCCTGCAGCGTCAACATTCCGACTATCGTAGTTTCGGGAGGTCCAATGCTAACAGGAAGACACAATGGCAAAAGTGTTGGAACAAGTGATATATGGAGATACCATGACGACCTGAGAGAAAACAAAATAACAGAAGAAGAACTGCAATCCATTGAATCCGCAATGTGTCGCAGCCGCGGCCACTGCGCGGTAATGGGTACTGCTTCTTCAATGGCTTGCATGGTAGAATCGTTGGGGCTTTCCCTTCCGGGCAATGCCGCCATTCCGGCTGCCGATTCAAGACGCAAAACGCTGGCACAGCTATCGGGGTTACGCATCGTGGAAATGGTAAAACAAAATCTGAAATTAACGGATATCCTTACACGAAACGCATTTGAAAATGCCATCAAAGTGAATGCGGCCATTGGTGGTTCTACTAATTTTGTAATACATTTATTGGCAATAGCCGGAAGAATAGGTGTGCCGCTTAATTTGAATGACTTTGATACTTTATCCGCTAATATCCCATTGATTGTTAATCTTCAACCATCAGGGAAATATTTTATGGAAGATCTGTTTTACGCAGGCGGATTGCAGCCGGTAATGAAAGAACTTGACACTATTCTTCATACTGACTGTATCACTGCCAATGGAAAAACGGTACGTGAAAATTACAACGATGCGAAAATTTTCGAGGCTGATGTAATTGCTTCAATGCAAAAACCTTTCAGAGAGGAAGGAGGGCTTGTCGTATTAAAAGGGAATATTTGTGAAGACGGCGCCGTGCTAAAACCATCGGCGGCTAGCACCCGGCTGATGCAGCACACAGGAAAAGCAGTTGTATTTGAAGATATAGATGATTATAAAAACCGGATAGATGAAGATAATCTTGATGTAGATGAAAATAGTATCCTTGTTTTAAAAAACGTAGGCCCAAAAGGTTATCCCGGCATGCCTGAAGTGGGTAATATGGGCTTGCCGAAAAAATTATTAGAGCAGGGAATTACAGATATGATTCGTATTTCT
>Ga0134126_10003849_pt1 | contig 18786 bp, 12 predicted proteins | sample KB31752_FD_96881 | JGI IMG/M metagenome (GOLD analysis project Ga0134126, IMG submission 96881) | Terrestrial soil microbial communities with excess Nitrogen fertilizer from Kellogg Biological Station, Michigan, USA - KB3-175-2 | ecosystem: Environmental > Terrestrial > Soil > Unclassified ...
CCAGCTCTCCCTGGATGCCACCATTTTCGTCGTCGGCTTCGGCGCCTTCTTCTGGTTCCTGGTGGTCCAACCGGCGGCCATGCATGCGCAGCTGGGAATCCTCAAGGAAGCTCTGAGCGAGGCGTACCTGTCACTGGACAGCTTGTGTCTGCTGGTGTTCGGCGTGCTGCTGCTCACGGGCTCCAGCACCGCCGGCGGATGGCGCATCCCGCTCCTGCTGCTCGCCTCCTTCGCCACCATGTTCATCGGCGACATCTTCTGGTCGCTTGGAAAGGTGCGCGGCTACTACCTGCCCGGGGGCGTGCAGGATGTCATTTACCTCGTCTGTTACCTGCCCCTGGCAGCGGCCGGGCGCGAGCAGATGCGGGCCGTCGCCGCAGCCGCGCGCGAGACCTCACGCACCCCGGGCGCATTGGCGCGATCGCTGCCCTACGCGGCGATGGCCGCTGCGTTCCTGGTGCTCATCTATCTCAGTCGCGGAGGTCTCGGCGGTCAGGCAACGCTGATGATCGGCGTTGTATTCGCACTGACTCTGCTGCTCATGTTCCGCCAGGCGGTGGTGCTGCGGATGGCGGAGGAGCATTACGCGTCGCTGGTCGCAAACGCCTCCGACGTGATCATGATCGTCGGCGCTGACGGGGTGGTGCGCTTCGCCTCGCCCGCCGCCACGCGCACCCTGGGCCTGAAGCCCGAGGAGATCACCGGCAAGCGCCTTGCCGAGCTGTGGGACGGCGAAGACGGTGAGCGGCTGCGGAGCTTTCTCGATGAGATCGCGGCAACGCCTTCCGGAGCCGTGGGCCCGGTCGAGCTGCGGATCGAGCGCGCGTCCCGGGTCGTCGAGGCGGTCGGCAGTAACCTCAGCGACGATCCGGCGGTGCGCGGTTTCGCGCTCAACTTCCGCGACATCAGCGAGCGCAAGGTGCTGGAGGAGAAGCTGCGCGAGCTCGCCTTTCACGATCCGCTGACGCTGCTCGCAAACCGCAATCTTTTCCGCGATCGCGTGCAGCACGCGCTCACCCGGGCCCGGCGGGGTGAGAAGTGCCCGGCGGTCATGTTCCTCGACGTCGACAATTTCAAGAACATCAACGATTCACTCGGGCACGACGCCGGCGATCGTCTGCTGCAGGCCGTGGCTCAGCGGATCATCCATACCAGCCGCGCTTCCGACACGGTCGCGCGGCTCGGCGGCGACGAGTTCGGCGTGTTGCTCGAAGGCGCCGCAACGGCTGCCGAAGTGCAGCGCGTAGCCGATGCGCTGGTCGAGTCGCTCGGCGTCCCCTTCTCCCTCGACGGCCGCGAGGTTCGCGTGACAGCGAGCGTCGGCGTCGCCTTCTCCGCCGCCGAAACCACCGCCAAGGAGCTGCTCAGCAACGCGGATCTGGCGATGTACCACGCCAAGTCGGCCGGCAAGAATTGCCATGTCACTTTCCAACCGCAGATGCAGACGCTGCTGCACGAGCGCCTGCGGCTCGAGGCTGACATGGAGCGCGCGCTCTCCAGGGAGGAGTTTTTTCTGGAATACCAGCCGATCGTGGACCTCGGTACCCGCGTCCTCCTCGGAGTCGAGGCACTGGTTCGCTGGCGTCATCCGGAGTCGGGCGTTCTGATGCCTGCCAGCTTCATCCACGTGCTCGAGGAGTGCGGCCAGATCGTTCCCCTGGGGCGATGGGTGCTGAAGCAGGCATGCCGCGATGTCTGTGCCTGGCGCCGCTCGATCGCCGGCGGCGCCGGATTGCGGCTCGCCGTGAACATATCGGCGCGTCATCTGCAGCAGGGCGATCTGATCCAGGACGTGCGCGAGGCGCTCGAGACATCGGGACTCGAGGCCGGAAATCTCGTGATAGAGCTGACCGAAAGCACCTTGATGTACAACAGCAAGGTCAACCTCGAGCGCTTTCACCACCTCAAGGCGCTCGGCGTGAAGGTTGCCATCGACGACTTCGGCACCGGCTACTCGTCCCTGTCCTACCTGCACCGCTTTCCGATCGACATCCTGAAAATCGATCGCTCGTTCGTCAACGGCCTGACGAGCTCCGATGACGGCCCGGAGCTTGCGCGCGCGGTCATCACACTGGGGGAAACCCTGGGACTCGACACGGTCGCCGAGGGGATCGAGCTGGAGCCTCAGGTCGCGGCTCTACTCGGCCTGGGCTGCGTCGCCGGACAGGGATTCCTGTTCGCAAAGGCGTGCTCTCTCGAGCAGCTCTCCAGCAGTCCCTTCGTGGACCGCCGCACCGAGCTCTGGACCGCCCAAGCCGTCCGCGAGCCGCTTTCGCCGACCGGCCGCTTCAAAGCGTTGCAGGGCCATCACTCATAGTCAGGACGCGAGCACGATCTCCACGCGCTTGTTGCGCTTGCCCTCGTTGCGGATGCGCGTGACGCGAATGGCGCCGATCTCCGCGATGTTGCGCACGTGCGTACCCCCGCACGGCTGCAAATCGATCCCTGGAATCTTGAGAAGGCGCACACGACCGACGCCGCGCGGCGGCTGCACGCTCATGGTCTTCACGAGCTCCGGTTGCGCATCCAGCTCTTCATCGGTGATCCACACAGTCTCTGTGGCGACGCCCGCGGCAATCAGCGCATTCGTCTCGCGCGTGATGCGCTCCCCGTCCAGCAGGCTGATGTCGATGTCAAAATCGAGGCGCGCCTTGTCGGGAGCGATGTTGCCGCCGGATACCGGCGCGGCGACGACACAGGACAGCAGATGCAGCGCCGTGTGCAGGCGCATGAGCGAGTAGCGGCGGTCCCAGTCGAGCTCCAGCGAGACAGCCTCGCCGCGCTCGGGACGGGACAGGCCCGCGGCCGGAATGTGCACGACGCTGCCGGGCGCCTCGCCCTTGCGGGTATCGGCGATGGCGATCCGCTCACCGTTCTCGCGCACCAGCACCCCGCAATCGCCGGGCTGGCCGCCCCCGAGCGGATAGAAAATCGTGCGGTCCAGCTCGATGCCGCGCTCGTGCAGCTCGAGCACTCGCGCCGTGGCGCGCTCGAGATAGGCATCGTCTCGGAACAGAAGCTCGGTACTCAAGGAATATGCCCTCCAGACGGGACTGCGGGATTTGACCCCAAGCGACGGAGGGAGTCAAAATGCCCGCGAAGTGCCCGATCCATCCTCCACAACCATCGCTCACGCTCCGATCGACGTGCGCTGGGTCGGGGATCTCAACTTCGAGGCAGGCCGGCAGGACGGACCCAGGGTGCGCATCGATGGGGATGCGCACACCGCACCCAGCCCGTTTGATGTGCTGCTGGCGGCGATTGCGACCTGCGCCTCGGTGGATGTCGTGACCATTCTGGAGAAGCAACGCACGCCCGTGCAGGCGCTCGACGTACGCGTCGAGGCGAGCCGGGTTGAGTCGGTCCCGCGGCGTCTCGCCGCGGCGATATTGCATTTCCGCATCAGGGCTCCGGGGACCACTCTCGGGAAGGCCACGCGGGCCATCGAGCTTTCGGTGACCAAGTACTGCAGTGTCCGCTCCTCTCTCATCGCCGATGCGCCGGTGACCTGGACGGTGGAAATCGAGGCTTAGGCCGCGGCAGGGCCTGTCGACAGGAGATCTCCTGCGGAACCCATCACAGAATCGGGCGGTACGCCCCCGGATGCCCCCGGACTTGAGACGGGCGGCGGCGGCGCCTCCGGCCCGAATCGGGATGATTTGAGCGATGAGAGGTGATCAGCGCGTCACGGCCGCGGCTCCGGGCCATTCGCGGACAGGTAAGCACCCCCAGCGGGATGCGGGGTTCTTCACCGCTGAATACCGCCGGGCGCGGCTATCCGTCGTCCTCGCGCTGCTCCTGCTTGCCGGGACGGCGGTCTACCTCGTCGTGCAGGAGCGCCAGCAGACCTGGGGGTCCGCGCGTGCGAGCGTCCTCAATCTGGCGCTCGGGCTCGAGACATCGATCACCGAGCTGCTGGAGCAGTCGGCTCTCAGTTTGAGAGACGTCGCCGCCGACCTCCCAGAGCATCCCGGCGCCCCACAGCAGGCCGAGAACGTGATTGCGGTCCTGCGGACGGCAGCGCGTTTCGACTCGGTTTCGAGTTACCTCGGCCTTCGAGCCGCGGATGGGCGCATCCTTGCCGTCGATCAGTCCGGGGCACGGGTGGTGGATCCCGAGGTCCTGCGGACGATCGCGCAGCTACGGGGGCCGCGTGGCACCGGACTCGGACTGTCGGACCTCATGCGGCTGCCTGCCCGGGATGAGTGGTATCTGCCGGTCACGCTCGACTTCAGCGGCGGCGCGAATCAGCTGGAAGTTGCCTTCGCACTGGTCCCCGTACGCCGCCTGATCGCCGGCACGGACAGTCTGCGACTGATCCCCGACAGCTTCGTCAGCCTGGTCACGACTGATGGGCGGATGCTCGTCTCCTACGCCCCCGGCACCGGAACCTTCAAACCCATTCGCCGCTACATCTCACCGCAGTCGCTCGAGATGATCAGCCACCGCCGCAGCGGTGTGTTTCTCTCACTTCCCTCCAAGGGAGGGTATGTGGGCTTTGCGCGCTCCTCGATGATGCCGCTCTACGTTGGCGCAAGCGTTGCGACCACATCGCTTCGCCGGCAGTGGCTGGGGGAGGCCGCCGCGCCCGCCGCAGTGCTGCTGATCGGGATCATCGCAGTGCTGCTCTTCGCGCGCCAGTTGCATCGCGCACTGCGCCGGCAGGCGGCATATGTCGCGGAGCAGGAATACCTGGCACAGCACGACACATTGACGGGGCTGAAGAACCGCGACGGTTTCATGCGCGAGCTCGAACAGGCGATCTCGGCGGCGCCCGATGATGCGCTTGCGGTGCTGCTCCTCGACCTGAACCGCTTCAAGGACATCAACGACACGCTGGGGCACGCCGCCGGCGACCGCGTCCTGCAGGAGATCGGCGAACGGCTGCGGGAGCGATTCGTCAATTCGGACGCGTGCGTCGCGCGCCTGGGCGGCGACGAGCTCGCGGTCCTCGCCCGCGGTGCGGAGGCGGCACTGACGCTCGAGAGCCTGGGCGCCCGCCTGCAGGAATGCCTGGGTCGGACCACCATGCCCGGCGGCGTCGAGCTCGATTTGACGGCGAGCATTGGGGCCGCGGTCTACCCACAAGACGCGCACAGTCCGAGCGAGCTTCTCCGCTGCGCCGACATTGCGATGTACGCGGCGAAAGAAGGGCTCAGCGCCTTCTGCCGCTATCACGAGGTGATGGACCAGTTCACTCCGGAAATGCTCGCGCTGCAGAGTGAGCTCGGCAAGGCGCTGCGCGAGGGGTCGCTCTCGGTCGCCTATCAGCCGAAGGTGCGCCTGGCCGACGGCGAGCTGATCGGATTCGAGGCGCTGGCGCGCTGGACCCATCCGGCGATGGGACCCATCGCGCCTTCGCGGTTCGTGCCGCTGGCGGATGGCACCGAGCTCGTCCATCCCTTCGCGCAATACATGTTGCGCGCAGCCTGCGAGCAGGTGATCGCCTGGGCACGCCGCGGGCACAGTGTGCCGATCTCGGTGAACATCAGCGCCAATAACCTTCTCGACAGCGGATTCGTGGACAAGGTGCGCGCGATCCTGGATTCGCTCGCCGTCGAGCCTGCCCTCCTCGAGCTCGAGGTGACGGAGAGCGCGGTCATGCGTCATCCGGATACGATGCTCAAACGGCTGCGCGAGATCCGCGCGCTCGGCGTACGGCTTTCCATCGACGACTTCGGGACCGGCTACGCCTCACTCGCGTACATGAAGCAGTTGCCGGTGCACACGTTGAAGATCGACCGCAGCTTCGTCACGAATCTGACCGAGGACGCCGGCGACCAGCGCATCGTCCGCAGCTCCATCCAGCTCGCCCACAGCTTCGGCATGACGGTCGTTGCCGAAGGCGTGGAGACCGCAGGCGCCGCACGGGAGCTGCTCGCCTATGGGTGCGAATTTGCCCAGGGCTACTACTTCGGCTATCCGCAGACGGCCGCCGAGATAGAAGAGCAGTGGCTCGAGCCCGCCGGCATCGCAGCCCGCCGCAACGCGCGTTAGGGCGGCCGCCGCATCCTGTCCCAGCCGGGGACCTCTCTCGTCAGCAGTCGATGCAGGTTTGCGCTCACGTCGCTGCGGAAAGCGGACGCGAGCGGCGCAGCTTTCGCCGTGACCGATCTGAGCGCCAGAGCGGCACCCGGTTGCGGCGGCAGCGCGTAACTATCCGTCCGGTCCGCAGTGCCGTCGTTGTTGGTCTGCACGTAGAAGGGGACGAAGGCGCCGCCGCTGCTGACCAGCGCCTCATAATCGCCCAGGAACAGGCCGGATGAGGTCGGCGCGAGCTCGAGATCGAATGGCTGCGCAATGCGGCTTTCCTGCCAGTGCACCCCATCCGTCGATTGCGACAGCCAGTAGCTCGTCAACAATGTCGCCGCGTCGGCGGTATCGTCTCGAAGGTCGTAGTAACTGACACCGATCGTGCCATCGGGCTGTGCTTGCACGCTGGGTGTGAAGGCCTGGGCGGACGTATCGCCATTCAGCTGCGCCGGAGGCGACCAGGTGAGTCCAGCGTCGGTGGACACCGCGATGGCAATGCCGTCGCGCTGGCCATTGCTGAACCGTGCGTCCTGCCACACGGCGAGCAATTCGCCGCCGGGCCCGAGAGCGATCTGACCCAGGCCGCTGCCATCGCGCACGGCTTCACCGGTTTTGGGATTGCGGGTACCGATGCCGAGATTGGTGGCGATCTCGATGGGCGCGGACCATGTGACGCCATGATCACTGGAGCGCACCACCGCGAAGAACGAGCTCAAGGCGCCGCCGGCCGCGGTGTCGATCTGGGTGAAGTAGTCGATGACCGTGCCGTCGGCCAGCACGACGATCTCGTTGCCAATGGTCTGCGACATCGGACCCGGATCGTAAATGGCACGCGCGGCCTCCCACGCTTGACCGCCGTCAGTAGTGCGCGCGAGGTAGCTCGGGCCGGAAGTCTGGGAATTCAGCCGGTCCCAGACCGCGTAGACGAAATTGGCGTCATGCGGGTCGGCGTTCATCGAACATTTGTCGTTGAAGGCCGTGCTGCCGTCCGCAATCAGCGTCACTGGCGCGCTCCACGTCTTCCCGCCGTCTGCGGATCGGAGCACCAGAATGCCGCTCTGCGAGTTTGGCTCGAGGGCGCCACCCGTGAACGACAGCGACAACGCGTAGAGCACACCGTTTGGCGAGAACGTCAACCAAGGATCTGAGGCGCGAGCGAACGTGCCGTCTCCGGCGCATTGCGACACCGGCAGGGGTTGCTGCGTCCAGGTATGACCGGTGTCGAAGGAGGCCGCAACGATGAGGCCTTGCGCACCGCCGCCCGCCCACCGGTCCTGCTGCCAGATCCCCACGATGTTGGCCGGGTTGGTCGGATTGGTCGCCGCATAGGGCTCGACCTCCGCATTGGGGTAAACCGTGTCGTTCGCCGCGGAACCACCGCAAGTGACACTGAAAGGAGACGTGCCCGATACGCGTACCAGCGGTGCGCCCGGCACGGACAACGAGGGCGATGGCAGCGCGGGCGACGCCGGCGCCGGATCGTTGCCGCCCGATCCGCCGCAGGCGCTCGAGATTGCCGACGCCAGCAATAGCATTGTCACCGAAGCACGAGCGCCTGCCATAGGGCCTATTATGGGCGCTGGCGCAAAGAGCTCACAAGGCATGCAGGCGCAAGACAGATGAGATTCGTCGTAGCGACTTATGGAACGGAGGGCGATACACGTCCCCTGGCGGCGCTCTCCCGGGCGCTCATCGACGCAGGACATCGCGTCCAGCTGCTCGCGGACGAGGCCACACTCGGCAGCGCCACCTCCCTCGGCATTCCCGCGGCGGCTCTGGCGGGTGATATCAAGAAGGTTCTGCAGCCAGCGAAGAAGACCAGGCCGGCAGACACGGTTCGCGACCTGACCGCGATCACCAACGCCAACACGGAAAGCTGGCTGCGCGAGATCACGGCCGCCGCGAAGGGATGCGACGCGGTCATCGTCTCCGCGCTGGCTTCGTTCGCCGGTCTGTCGGCGGCGGAATGCCTCGGTATCAGGGCCATCGGCGCCGGCTCCATTCCCATCACGCCCACAGCGGCGTTCGCCTCACCCTTTCTGCCACCGGCCATGGTGCCGAAGTGGCTCAACAAGGCGAGCCACAGATTCATCAACAGCGCGATCTGGAGCCTGCTGCGCAAAAAGACGAACGCCGCGCGAGCCAGCGTATGCCGGTTGCCGCCACGACGCCGCGTGTTCGGCGATCACCCCGTGATCTGGGGTGTTTCCCCCAGCCTGTTGCCGCGACCCGATGATTACCCGGCCAACATCTTCATTTGCGGCCAGTGGACTGCGCCCGCACCCGACTGGTCACCGCCGCCGGAGCTCACCGCATTCCTGGCGGCGGGCGAGCGGCCGATCTACGTCGGCTTCGGCAGCATGGCGGGACTGATGCAGCCGCAGCTCCTCGAGGAGCTGATCGCCGGAATCGCCGGCCGCCGGGCGCTGTTTTACCCTGGCTGGAGCAATGTCCGGGCTGCGCAGCTGCCGGCGAACTTCTTCCTGCTGCGCGATACGCCCCATGGCTGGCTGCTGCCACAAACATCGTTGGTGCTCCATCACGGCGGCGCGGGCACGACGCACTCGGCCGCCCGGGCCGGAGTGCCCTCCATCGTCGTGCCGTTCGCCGGCGACCAGTTGTTCTGGGCCGACCGGCTGAGCCGCCTGGGCGTGGCGCCTGCGCCGCTGCGCGTCAAGGGCCTGCGGGCGCGAAAACTGGAGGAGGGGCTCGCGTTCGCCGAACGGCCCGACGTTCGCGAGCGGGCCGCGGCGCTCGGCGCAAGAATGAGATCCGAGGATGGCCTGCGCAATGCCGTGTCCGCCATCGAGACTCTGATGACGGGGCGTGCGCGCGCGGCCTGAGCATGAGGTACCATCGCCTGCCGCGGTAGACGATCATCCCTTCATGCACAGACAAATCCTGCTCGCCGTCGCGCTCGGCTCCTGCGCCCTCGCTGCCTACGCCAGCGAAGCGAGGCAACCACCGGACTTCAAGCCGACCGCAGTCACGTCCACGGGATCGGTCATCGTGGGCGAAGCGCACATCGATTACACGGCTGTCGCTGGCACGCTGATCGTCCGTCCGGATGGCTCCGACGCGAGTGCAGCGCCGCAGGACGGTAAGAGCCGGACTCCGGAAGCATCCATGTTCTATGCCGCCTATTTCAAGCGCGGCGTTCCGGCAGCCGAGCGGCCCATCACCTTCCTCTTCAATGGCGGTCCTGGCTCCTCCTCGGAGTGGCTGCACATGGGCGCCTTCGGCCCGGTGCGCGTCCTGACCGCCGACCATAGCCATACGCCCGCGGCGCCATACAGAACCGTGAACAACGACGAAAGTCTGCTGGACGCGAGCGACCTCGTCTTCGTCGACGCGCCCGGCACCGGCTTCAGCAGAATCCGCGGAAAGGATGCCGGCAAGTCCTTCTACGGCGTCGACCAGGACATCAACGCCTTTGCGGTCTTCATCCGCGAGTTCCTGTCCAGATACGACCGCTGGAACTCGCCCAAGTACGTGTTTGGCGAGAGCTACGGCACGATGCGCGCAGCCGGCCTGTCGCTTGCGCTGCAGAAGGAAGACATCGACCTCAACGGCGTGGTGCTGCTGTCGTGCATTCTCGACTGGGATCTGATGCCGGATGATCCGCAGCTGAATCCATCAGTCGATCTGCCGTACATCGTCACCCTGCCGAGCTATGCGGCCACCGCCTGGTTTCACCACAGGCTGCAGAACCCGCCGCAGGATCTGCGCGCCTTCCTCGGCGAGGTCGAGCGCTTCGCCACCACGGATTACGCTCTCGCGCTCACCCGCGGCAACGGCCTCGCGCCCGAGCGGCGCCAGGCGATCGCAGACAAGCTGCATGCCTATACCGGCCTGCCGGTGGCCTACCTGCTGAAGTCCGATCTGCGCATCGAATACGGTGCCTTCCAGAAAGAGCTGCTGGGGGATCAGGACCTGACCACCGGGACGCTCGATACCCGTTTCACCGGCCCCACCCTGGACCCGCTCAGCAAGGTCAGCGACTACGATCCGCAGAGCGCCGCCATCGGCTCGGCCTACGTCGCCGCGTTCAACACGTATGTCCGCAGCCAGCTGCACTATGGGCAGGACCTGTATTACAAGCCCGGCATCCCCGTCTATGGCAGCTGGGACTACCGGCACCAACCGCCCGGCGCCTACAGGCCGCTGATTGCGTTGCCCAACGTGCTACCCGACCTCGCCGCCGCGATGAAGCGCAATCCGGACATGAAGGTGCTGGTCAACGGCGGCTATTTCGACATCTCGACGCCTTACTACGAAGGCTGGTTCGAGACGCACCACCTGCCGATCCCGCCGAAGCTGCGGGACAACATCGAGTACCGCTATTACCAGTCGGGCCACATGGTCTACGTGCACCTGCCCGCACTGAAGCAACTGCACGATAACGTCGCGGGCTTCATCCGCAACACGGACAACCTGAAGTAGGCGACCGCATCCCGTCAGGGCTGCTCTTGCGTTTTCTCGCCCGTGCCGCTCGCCGTCGTCTGCCAGTGAGTGCCGTCCTGCGACCGCTGAAACTGCACCGTCACTTTGCGCGGGGAGGCGAATTCGTAAACGATCCGCTGGCGCACGGACTTGCCCTTGCGGGTTTCGGTCCACGACTCCGTACGGGTGGCGCCGTCGATCTGCATTTTCGAGGCGAAGGGTTTGTCCGCGGAATCATCGAATATCTCGTAGTGCCAGAAGGCGCCGTCCTTGCGGCTGTAGGTGTCGACCACCACCGAGTCCACGTGTTTGCCGCCCCAGGTATTGGAGAAGCTGCACAGCATGAAGATGTGATTGGCGGACCAGCGGCACTCCTCGTTCCAGGTCCAGGCGCTCGGCTGCGCCCGCTTCCCGCCCAGGGACTGGCCGTGATACACCCAATGGCCCGCGGACACGTCGAGCTGATGGAGCGGACTCTCCTGCGCGGGAGGACTCTGTGCGACCGCCGCCGGCGGGAGGGACGAGACCAGGAGCAGCAGGAAGCCTGGCAGGAGAAGGCGACTGTTCATCTGCGGAACCTCGTGAGCCCGATATCCGGCCGGGCGAGCATACCCCGCTGCAACCTTTCCGTCACATCGGTGTTCTACGGGACGAGTTTTGCCCGTGATCGCTCATTTCCCCGCTGGAGGAAGACCCGCCATGACCCGCTCGACAGCGAGACTCCTGCTGATCATCACCGCATCCCTCGGCACCTCGGTAGCCCTCGCGGCGCACAGGACCTACGACAATCGACTGAACGCCCCTCCGGGCGGCCAACTGACGTTTGACGCTGATGTAGGGTCCGTAACAGTGGTCGGACGTGACGCACATGAAGTCGTCGTCCACGCCGATCTGCAGGCCTCGGAGTCCTTCCTGTCAGACTTCCACATCAGCGCCGAGCAGACGCCCTCGGGCGTGACGATTTCGGCGCGCCGGAGCCACAAGGACTGGTTCGGATGGTTCAATTTCAATTTGGGCTCGACCCGCGTGCAATTCACGGTCGAAGTCCCGCGTGATTACCGCGTTCATCTGCAAACAGCCGGCGGCAATCTCGAGGTCCGGGACTTGAACGCCTCGGTGCGCGGTGCCACCTCGGGCGGCGGCGTCCTGGTGCAGAATGTCACCGGCACGGTCGACCTGCATAGCTCCGGCGGCAGCATCGACGCGCAGCACCTCAATGGACCGTCCAACCTGAGCACGTCCGGCGGCGGGATCGATGTCGCGGATTCGACAGGCGATCTCGACCTGCGCACTTCAGGCGGCAGCATTCAGATCCGGGACGACGATGGAAGAATCGACGCCCATACGTCCGGAGGCAATGTCTCAGCGGAGTTGCGGGCCAACCACGGCATCAGCTTGAGCACCTCTGGCGGCAACATCACCGTGCGGTTGCCGCAGGACACCCATGCAACGATCGACGCCGAGACCAGCGGTGGCCGCGTATCGTCCGACTTTCCCCTGAGCACCACCCAGTCCACCGACAGCGCCCATCTGCAGGGAGCCATAGGAGGCGGCGGTGCGCAGATCGAGCTGCACACCTCAGGCGGCAACATCCGCCTCGAGACCCGCTGACCCGCAAGGAAGGCACCATCCGCTTAAACCCTTTCCCGCCATCGGTCGTCCAAGGGGTATTGCCACATCCGCTGCAGGAACTCGTCATGCCCACTTCGACGGCCAGACTCATGCTGATCATCGCGGCCACCCTCGGCACATCGGTAGCCCTGGCGGCACACAGGACCTACGACAAGCGGCTCAGCGCACCCCCGGGTGGGCAGCTGACGTTTCGAGCGGATATCGGCTCGGTATCCGTGATCGGAAGCGACACCCCGCAAGTGGTCATCCACGCGGATCTGGAAGGCTCGGAATCCTTCCTGTCCGACTTCAACATCAGCGCCGGGCAAACTCCCGCGGGCGTGACGGTTTCGGCGCGCACGACCCATGAAGGCTGGTTCGAGCGGCACGATGAGGGTCCGACCCGGGTGCAGTTCACCGTCGAAGTGCCGCGCAATTATCGTGTTGACCTTCGAACGTCGGCTGGTGGTCTCGACGTACGGGAGCTGAACGCAGCGGTGCGCGCCGTCACCTCAGGCGGCAGCATCCACGCGCAGCGTCTCAAGGGATCGACAAACCTGAGCACGTCCGGTGGAGCCGTGGATGTCGCGGACTCGACAGGCGATCTCGAGCTCTACACCTCGGGCGGCAGCATCCACATCCGCAACGACGACGGCAGGATCGACGCCCACACCTCCGGAGGCAGCATTCGAGCCGATCTGCCGGCAAATCATGGGATCAACCTGAGCACCTCGGGCGGCAGCATCGCCGTAATGCTGCCGCGGGATACGCACGCATCGCTGGATGCTGAAACGAGCGGTGGCCGCGTGACATCGGACTTCCCGCTCAGCGCCGCCGAGGTGTCCGAGAGGAATCATCTGCGGGGAGCCATCGGCGGCGGTGGCGCGCGCATTTCCCTGCATACCTCCGCCGGCGACATCCGCCTCGAGCCTCGCTGACCAACACCCCGCGCGGCAGGCTGTCTGAAGCTGGCACTTCCTGGCGGTGTGTCACAACTCACTTTCTGGCGGCGTGTCACAACCCTCCGCGGATGACACGCCGCTCTTGCCCGGGAGGTGACGGAGGTCACATTTCGCGCAAAATCCGCATGGTATTGTCCCCCTCCGGCGCGGAGGATCCCGCGGCCGACCACTCCGTTATCTGCTGCGGAATTACGGAAACCCGGAGCCATCGTAATGGCGGAAAAGAACAATGCCGCGACCGGCGATCCGGATCCCATCCGGGTCCTGCTGGTCGAGGATATGGAACTGGAGGCAGAGCTCACCTCGAGCCACCTGCGCAGACACGGAATCACCCACGTCGTGCAGCGGGTGGAGACCGACGAAGCCATGCGCGTCGCGCTGCGGGAATTCAGGCCCACCATCATCCTGTCCGATTTCAGCCTGCCAAAATTCGATGGACTGCGCGCGCTCGAAATCGCGCGTGAGTGCTCGCCAGAGACTCCCTTCCTGTTCGTTTCCGGAACGATCGGCGAGGAGCGTGCCATCGAGGCATTGCGCCGCGGCGCCGTGGATTATGTCCTGAAGAGCAACCTCGCGCGCCTCGGCGCGGCCGTGCAGCGGGCGCTGCACGAGGCGGAAGCCGGCGCCGTGCGGCGCCGTCAGGAACGGCAGATCCGCCGCCTCACCAGCGTGCTGCGCATGCTGAGCGGAATCAATGGCGCCGTGGTGCGCATCCATGATCGCACCGAGCTGCTGCGCGAGGCCTGCCGGTTGAGCGTCACGGTCGGCGGTTACCCCGCCGCGGTCGTCGGGCTCCAACAGCCCAAGACACACCGCCTCGAGCCGGTCGCGTCTCAGGGTACCGACCCCCTGGTCGCCCATACGCTTTGCGAGCTCCTGGAAAGCCGGATGGCGCGCGATGTCGCAGCGCGCACTCGCGGCCGCGATCCCGCGGCGCCCTTCACCTGTCAGGATGCGGGAGCAACTCGCACCGCCGTCATCGGCCTGCCGCTGTTGGTCGACAAGACGGTGGTCGGCGTCCTCGGCATCTGTCCCCGTGAGCACGCGATCCCCGAAGAAGAATTCGTCATGCTGCGCGAGGTCGCGGCCAACCTCTCATTTGCGCTGCAATATCTGCGACAGGACAGCCGGGTCCGCCTGCTCTCGTACTTCGATGTGCTCACCGGTCTGGCGAAGCGCTCTCTATTTTGCGAGCGCGTCGGCCGGATACTGCGGGAGCCGAGCCGCGCCGGCTCGCACCACGCCATCGCGGTATTCGACCTGCAGAATCTCAGCGCCATCAATGACTCCTTCGGCCGCCATTGCGGCGACCAGCTTCTGCAGCTGCTCGCCGACCGCCTCAAGCGGCGTTTCGAGGATACGGAGCTCCTGGCTCACTTCGCCGGCGGGACGTTCGCCTTGCTGCAACCGATGGACCGGCCGCGGGCAACGGACGTGCAGGCGCTCAACGAGCAGCTCGACCAACTCTTCACGGAGCCATTTTCGCTGCAGGGCAAGGATGTGCCGGTGGCAGCACGCAGCGGCATCGCTCTCTACCCCGAGGATGGCAACGATCCGGATACCCTGGTCAATCGGGCCGAAGCGTCGCTGCGTGGGACCAAGGAGAGCGGTCAGCGGCGCGGACACTACAGCGCCGAGAAACATGCCGAAGCCCTGGCCCGCGTCGCGCTCGAGAGGAAGCTGCGGGTGGCGCTCGAGCGGCAACAGTTCGAGTTGTACTACCAGCCCAAAATATGCGTGAAAACGCGGCGCATGGAGGGCGCCGAAGCGCTCATCCGGTGGAACGACCCGGAGTGCGGCCTCGTCTCACCGGCCAGGTTTCTTCCCATCCTGGAAGAGAGCGGCCTGATCGTGGACGTCGGCGACTGGGTGATCGAGCGTGCCGCGCTCGATTGCCGGCAGTGGCAGCAACAGGGTCTGCCCGCTCTGCGGGTCGCCGTCAATATCTCCCCGTTGCAGTTGCGCCAGGCGGATTTCGTCGGCCGGTTCCTCGAGCACACTCAATCCTGGACGACGATGACCTGCGGGCTCGACGTGGAAATCACCGAGGGTGCACTGAGCAGCGATTCATCCGCTGCGATCAGCAAGCTGAAGATGCTGCGCGCGGCGGGCATCAGGATCGCGATCGACGATTTCGGCACCGGCTACTCCTCTCTCAGCAGGATCGCGCACATGCCGATCGATATACTCAAGATCGATCGCAGCTTCATCAACGAGATGACGGCGGATGCCCGCGGCAAGCGCCTCGTGTCGATCATCATTTCGATCGCGCGCGCCTTCAACCTCGTCGTCGTCGCCGAGGGCGTGGAGTCACAGGCGCAACTGGATACGCTGTGGCAGCTCGGGTGCGATCAGTCGCAGGGATACCTGCACAGCAAACCGGTGCCCCTGCAGCAGTTCTGCGCATTGCTGCGGGCCAACAGCAGCGCGCACGCCCAAGCGGGCGAATCATCGGGACGCGCCGGCGCGGGCTGACCTGAGACGGCCTGCGCCGTGAGGCGGCGGCCCTCTACATGAAGAACTGCTCCGAGGCGATCTTGCCGTCCTTCACCTCGTAGGCGCAGATCTCCGCAAGCTGCATGCGGCCCCTGCCCTTCATCGTCAGATCCATGGCGAGCCTCATGGCGATGGCGTTGCCTGCCACCAGAGGCGCGGAAGCCGAGCAGGAATGCACCTTCTCGACCATCGACTCCCACTTGTGACCTTTTTCGAGAATTGCGCCTAACCCTTTGGTTTCTTTTGCAAAGGCCTCAGACGCCTGCGGCTCGATGCTGACTGCGTCTTCGGCGAACAGCTCCCTTTGCGCGGTCTCGAATTCTCCCTTGCCGACCAGACTGGCAAGGCGCGTGGCGATCTCTTGCGTCGACATCATGGCGAGACTCCTTCCGGTCGCAAATTGCCCGGCTCTCCGGGGTGAAACGTTCGGAGTGTAGTTCCGCGCCGAGTAAGCCACAATTGTCCCATGAGCGCACTCGATCTATCCCCCGAAGAATTTCAGTCCCTCGCCACCCGGATCACGGACTTGGCGGCGCGCTTTCTCACCGCGCTGCCGACACTGCCTTCATTCCCGAGCGTCTCCGGACAGCAAACCCGCGAGCACTTCGGCGAGCCCCTGCCGGAAAGGGGCTTGAAAGGAGCGGCACTGGATCGGCTGGAGGATGTCATCGCCATGAGCCGGCCTCCGTCGCCGCGGTTCTATGGTTATGTTCTCGGTTCCGGAGAGCCTGTGGCCGCGCTTGCGGACCTGCTCGCCAGCATTCTCAACCAGAACGTGACAGCATGGCGCTCATCGCCCGCGGCCGTGACCATCGAGAGGCAGGTGATCGAGTGGCTGGCGGCGGCGGTCGGTTGCAGCGGCTTCGGCGGAAGCCTCTGCGGCGGCGCTTCGGCCGCCAACCTCATGGCACTCGCCATGGCTCGCGAGGCCAAGCTGCCGGTTGGCGGGAGCGGCGCGCGACACGCCATCGTCTACGCCTCGAGCGAAGTCCACATGTCGATCCCGAAGGCGGTGGCGTTGCTCGGCCTGGGTCGCGGGAGCCTCCACCTGATACCGGCCGATGGCGCCTGGCGGATGGATTTGCACGGGCTGCAGTCAGCGATCGAGAAAGACATTGCCGCAGGAGGCCAGCCGATTGCCGTCGTCGCTACCGCCGGCACCGTCACCACCGGCGCGATCGATCCCCTGGAGTCGATCGCGGCGGTGTGCCGCCAACACGGCCTCTGGCTGCACGTCGCCGGCGCGTACGGGGCGCTGGCGGCGATCGCCAGTCCTGAGCGCTTACGCGGCCTGGCGCTCGCCGACTCCCTCTCGCTCGATCCGCACAAGTGGCTCTATCAACCCGTCGACTGTGCAGCGCTGCTCTACAGGAGCTCGGCGGCTGCCCGTGCCGCGTTCTCGAACACCGGCGAGTATGCGCGGGCGTTCGGCTCGGATCCTCTCGAGTCGTTCGCCTTCTTCGAGGAGTCGATGGAGCTCTCGCGGCGCTTCCGGGCGCTGAAGCTCTGGCTGTCGCTGCGCTACCACGGCGCCGAAGCATTCCGCACGGCCATCCGCTCCGACCTGCAACATGCTAGCGACCTCGCCCGCATGATCCGCGACTGCGCCGACCTCGAGCTGCTGGCACCCGTCGAGCTGAGCGCCGTCTGCTTCCGATATCGGGGCGGCATTCCCGAGAGTGACTCGGACCGGCTCAATGCGGCGATCCTGAAGCGGCTCATCGAGCGCGGTCGCCTCTACCTGTCGAACGCCTCGATCGCCGGCCGCTTCGCGCTGCGCGCCTGTTTCGTCAATCACCGCACCACCGATTCGGACGTCGCCGGGATCGTCCCCGAGGTGCTCGCCGCGAGCCGCGAGGTCCTGACCTCTACAACAGAGCCTTGATCGCCCGGGTGATGCCCGCCGGGTCGAGGCCCTGATAGCCCATCTGCTGCCAGAGTCCGCCGGAGCCCTCTTTGTGGGTGCCGATGTGATCGTAGCGGCCCTTGAATCCGGCCTGCAGCAGATAGCTGCCGAAGCGGCTGCCCAGCCCGGTCTTCACGTTCCAGCCTTCGGCAACCAGCACGAAAGGCGCCTCCGCCAGCGTGCGCATCATCTGCGGGTCGACGACGTTGACCGTTGGCTTGTTGATCAGTCCGACCTTGACCCCCTGCTGCTGCAGAGCAATGACCGCATCGAGCGCGCGGTAGACGGTCTCGCCGGTTGCAACGACATAACCGCCACCGGCGGGCGCTTTGCGCACGATGTCGTCCCTGCCCGGCTCGAACGGCTTGCCCTGATACAGCGGCTTGCCGTCGTCCCCGAGTATGTCGGGCACGGCCGCCCGGGTGGAGAATACGAAGCGCAGTCCCGGATCCTTGAAGATACGCTTCACGCAGGCGGCAAACTGGTGCTGATCCGCCGGGAAGTAGAGTCGGGTCGTGTCCGAGCCGTGACTCGGCATCACGCCACCGTCGGCGTACATGCTGTTGATGCCGAAATGGCAGGTGTTGTCGGCCATGTCGTCGACGCCACTGTGGCTGAAGTGGGCCAGCACGTTCGCGAAATTCAGCCGCGCCATGGTGATTTCGCTGATGCACATCTCGAGAAAGGCGCTGAAGGTCGCGTAAACGCCCTGCTTGCCCGGGACGGCACCGAATCCCGCGGCGGCCGAGTAGTTGCCGCGCTCCATGATGCCGCCGCGGACGAACACCTCGGGGTGCTTCTTGCGAACGTGGTGCAGACCCTGTGAGCCTTCGAGGTCGTTGTCGAACACCCGCACGCCGGCCATCCGCTCGGCTTCCGACATGCCATCCAGCAGCTCGTTGATTATTTTTCCGAAATCGTCGCGATTCTTGCCGGCACCGCTCGAGCCCTTGAACGTCAGAGGGCTCTTCGCGGGTTTCGCGGCCCGCAGCATCTCGATCGCCTTCTCGTAGCCGCCGCGCTTTTCCAGATACTGGATGGCGACCTCCGCCTCCAGGACCTCGTGGGCCTTGGGGCTGCCCTCCGCTCCCGCGATGCCGGGCGCCATCGGGCGCTTGATCACGAGCGCGTGCGGCCGCTGGTCGCAGAACACGCGGCAGAGGTCGATGTAGAGCGCATCGAGATCCTCGCCCATGGTGGTGTCCGTCTGCAGCCCGTAGCCCGAGAGGGTGCGGGTGAGGTCGTAGCCGACCATGTATTCCTGGGGATGGCCGGCGATCGTCACGTTGTTGTCGTCGACGAGCACTTTGATGTTGAGCTGCTTGCCGACCGCCA
>Ga0134126_10003850_pt1 | contig 18782 bp, 19 predicted proteins | sample KB31752_FD_96881 | JGI IMG/M metagenome (GOLD analysis project Ga0134126, IMG submission 96881) | Terrestrial soil microbial communities with excess Nitrogen fertilizer from Kellogg Biological Station, Michigan, USA - KB3-175-2 | ecosystem: Environmental > Terrestrial > Soil > Unclassified ...
ACGAACAGCGCGACGATCACGTACGCGAGCAGAAATCCGGTCGTGCCGACGACGAGAAACGGCAGCGGGCGCCGCGCCGCACCGCGCCAGCTCATCCGGCCACCCGCCGCAACCGCGCCGCGAACGCGCCGTCCACGCCGTGCCTGTGCGGGAGCACGCGCAGCCGGCCGGCGTCGAGCACCGACGCCGGCACCACACCATCCGCCGGCGGCTCGAGCCGCCAGTCGGGATTCTCGGCGAGAAAGCGCTCGACCTGCGCGTCGTTCTCTTCGGGCTCGAGCGAGCACGTGCCGTAAATGAGGAGCCCGCCCGGGCGTACCACGGTGGCCGCGGCGCTGAGGATGTTGCGCTGCATTGCCGCTGTGATGGCGAGGTCCGATATCTTGAGCCGCCAGCGCGCGTCCGGATGGCGCCGGAACGTGCCGGTGCCCGTGCACGGCGCATCGACGAGCACCGCATCGACCGGACCGATCGCGGGGTGCCGCGCGTCGCCCACCACCGGAATCACCGAAGGCGCCTCGAGGCGCTTGAGATTCGCGATCAGCCGCTCGACGCGTGCCTCCGAGCGATCCATCGCGATCACGTGGTCCGCGTCGCGCGACAGCTCGAGCGCCTTGCCTCCCGGCGACGCGCAGAGATCAGCCACCACGCTGCCGGGCGGCACATTCGCGTAGCGCACCACCAGAGTGGACGCCGGGTCCTGCACGAAGAAGAGTCCCTTGCGGAACGCGCCTAACTCGACGAGCGACACGTTGCTCGCGAGCTGGATGCTGTCGGAGACGAGCGGCGCGTCCTCAATGCGCACGCCCGCCGACTCGAGCGTCGCCTCGAGCTGCTCACTCACGATGCCGAACGGACGAAGCACCGTTGCCGGCTCGCTGTTGTTGCAATCGAGCAGGTGCTCGGTTTCGCGAGCGCCCCACCGTGCGACCCACCGCGCGACGAGCCAGCGCGGGTGCGAGTGCCTGAGGGCGAGCGCGTCCACCGGGTCGAGCACGTGGGGCAGCGACAGCGCATCGCGCTCGCGCTCCAGCCGGCGCAGCACCGCGTTCGCGAGCTTGCTGGCGCCGAGTCCGTGGCGCTGCTTCGCGAGCTCCACGGTCTGCGCAATGGCCGCGTAGGCCGGGACGCTACCCATGTACAACAGTTGATCCACGCCTAACCGAAGCAGGTCGATCAGGTCCGGGTCGAGGCGCGCCAGGCCGCCACGCACGCGCCCGTCGAGGTGCGCGTCGATGATCGAGCGGCGGCGCAGCATACCGTACACGAGCTCCTGCGTCCACCGCCGGTCGCGCGCATCGAGCCGCGGCGCCCGCCGCTCGAATGCCGGATCGAGCAGCTCGCCCTGCCTCAAGTCCGCGCACAGGTCGGCCGCGACTCGACGCGACTCTGTCACCGCGCCGCCGCCAACCTCGTGCAACACGTGCGTGCCCTGCGCGCGCGACCCGCTCACTCCAGGAGTCCCTCCATGGGAGACGACGGCACTGCTACTTCTCGACGCGGCATGCGTCCCGCGAGATACGCGAGACGGCCCGCGTCGACGGCGCTCCGCATGGCCGTCGCCATGCGCACCGGATCGGACGCCGCGGCGAGCGCCGTGTTCATAAGGATGCCATCGACGCCCTGTTCCATCGTAAGGCAGGCGTCCGATGCCGTCCCCACACCGGCGTCGACGATCACCGGCACCGACAAACGGTGCTTGATGGTGCGAATCGAGAACTCGTTCAGCAGACCGAGCCCCGAGCCGATAGGCGACGCGAGCGGCATCACCGCCACGGCGCCCGCGTCCTCGAGCCGAAGCGCGGTGACGAGGTCATCGTTGGAATACGCCATCACCTTGAAGCCCTCGGCGGCCAGCGTGCGCGTGGCTTCTAGCAGTCCGGCGGTGTCGGGGAGCAGCGTTTCCTGATCGCCGATCACCTCGAGCTTCACCCATTCGTTGAAGCCCGCGGCGCGCGCGAGTCGCGCATAGCGAACGGCGTCGTCGGCCGCATAGCAGCCGGCCGTGTTCGCCAGCAAGAAGAACCGCGATGGATCGAGGTGGTAGAGAATTCCTTCCTCGCGCGTGCGATCGAGGTTCACCCGACGCACGGCGACGGTCACCACTTCGGCGCCGCTCGCGTCGATCGCGTGGATCATCGCGTCGTTGGATGCGTATTTTCCGGTGCCCACCAGCAGGCGCGACCGGAACTCGCGTCCAGCGATGATGAACGGCGTGTCGAGCGCCTCCGCGGGGCGCGCGGGACTGAGCAGCGTGGTCACGTCACCCTCCTCCAACAAAATGCACGATCTCGATCGTGTCGCCGGTGGCGAGGCGGAGGGCATCGTATTGCGCGCGGTCCCTGAGGATCGTGCGGTTGTGTTCCACGACCACGAGCTGGGGGTCGAGCGCGAGCGTGCGCAGGAGGTCACCCATCGTGGAGCCGGCGCTCAAGGAGCGCGCCTCGCCGTTCACCACGGGTGTAATCGTCGTGCTACTGACCGTGATGTCGCTCATAGCGGGAAAGATAGTCGGCGGCGGCGCGTTCGGCATCGCTCGCGCCCCAGATGCCGCTGATCGCCGCGACGCCGTGTGCGCCGGCGTCGAGCAAGGCTTCGACGTGCTGCGGTTTGATCCCGCCGATCGCGATGACCGGCGTCGTCATCGCGGATGTGGTCTCGCGCACCAGGTCGAGTCCGCGCGCCGGCTCGTCGGGGTGCGAGGGCGTCTCGAACACGTGTCCGACCACTATCCAGTCGGCGCCGTCGGCGGCGGCCGTCGAAGCATCCGCCACCGCGTGCGCACTCGCGCCGAGCGGCATGGTGCCGGCCATGCGGCGCGCATCGGATACCGAAACCGAGCGCGTGGTGAGCTGCACGGCGGACGCGCGCGCAGCGCAGGCGACGTCGACGCGGTCGTTGATCACCACCCACGCGCCGGTGCGCTCGCGCACCGCGCCTAACGCAACGGCGAGCTCGTACAATCGGGCCGCGGGCACGATGCGCGAGCGGAGGTGGACTGCGCCGCGCGGTCCCAGCGCTTCCATGACGCGTCGCGCGCGGCCCAGGAAGTCGGCGCGGGCCAACACGCCGTCGCTGGTCACCGCGTGCACGAGCGGAATCACGAGTTGCGTTAGGCCGGATCAGTCGAGCCGATCGCCCACCGACACACCGCGCCCCGACATCCACTCGCGGCTCGCCATCCGGCGGCGACCGGCCGGTTGGACGAACGCAATTGACACCGCGCCCTCGCCGCACGCCACCAGCATGCCCTGATCGTCCACCGCCAACACTTCGCCGGCTCGCGGGCCATGTTGCTCGGCCGTATCCGTCTCGCGCGCGCCGAAGAGCTTCACGTCGGCGCCGCCGAGCATCGCGTATGCGCCCGGCTTGGGATCGTACGCGCGGATGAGCCGCGCCACCGCGCCGCACCCATCCTGCCACGGCACGCGAGCCATCGCGCGATCGACCTTGCTCGCGTGCGTCGCGGCCGCGTGGTCCTGCGGGCGCTCGCTGGACTGCCCAACGGCGAGGAGTGTGAGTGCCTCGACTAACGCGAGCGCGCCCAACTCCGAGAGCCGGAGCTCGAGCTCGCCGTACGTCTCGTCGGCCGCGATGGGCGTGCGCGCCTGGAGGAGAATCGGGCCGGCGTCGAGCTCCGGAACCATCCGCATGATGGTGATGCCGGTCTCGATGAACCCGTCGCGGATGGCGGCCTGAATCGGCGCGGCGCCGCGCAGCTTGGGCAGGAGCGACGCGTGCACGTTCACGGTGCCTAACGGAGGCAGGTCGATGATCGCCGCGGACAAGATGTGGCCGTACGACACGACCACCGAGACGTCGGGCTCGAGCGCCGCGAGATCGGCGAGAAACACGTCGCCCCTCGGCTTTTCCGGCTGCAACACCGGAATGCTCTCGGCCTCCGCCACTTCTTTCACCGGCGATGGAACGAGTGTCGACCGCGACCGACCCTGCGCGCGGTCCGGCTGCGTCACGACACCAACGACCTCGAATCCCTCGCCAAGCAGCGCATTGAGCGAGGGCACCGCAAACGTGGACGTCCCCCAAAAGAGGACGCGCACGTCAAAGCTCCTCGTCCCGCCGATGACTCCCCGCGGCTTCCTGCGGCGTCAATTTGCGCACGTGCGAGCGGTCGCCGTCCTTCTGCCTCGCCTTCTCCCACTTCGCGAGCGCCGCGCGGCGCTTCACGAGACTCAGGTAATCGATGAACAATCGTCCGTGCAGGTGGTCGATCTCGTGCTGCAGGCAGCGCGCGAGCAAGTCGTTCGCATCCACCTCGAACGATTCTCCGTTGCGGTCCTGCGCACGCACGACCACGCGCATCGCGCGTTCGACGTCTCCGTAAATGTCGGGAATGGACAAGCAGCCTTCTTCGCCTTTCTGCTTGCCCTCGGCGAGGATGATCTCGGGGTTGATTATGACGAATGGATTCTCGTCGACGTCGATCACCGACAACCGCTCCGTACGCCCGATCTGCGGCGCCGCGAGCCCGATGCCTTTCGCGGTATACATGGTCTCGAACATGTCGTCGATCAGGTGCTGCAGTTCAGGCGTGATCTCGGTGACAGGCGCTGTTTCCTGTCGCAGGATCGGCGCGCCCAACACGTAGATGTCGAGCAAGCTCACGACGCGGCGCTCTCGGAGTCGGTGGTCTTACTCGAGACGCGCGCGATCCGTCCGCGCTCCACGATGAGGCGCGACTCGCCAGACTTGATCGTGATCCGGTCATCCATGGATGGCGCGGACGCGCCGTCCTTCACCGTTTGCTTGATGTAAATGACTTCGCCGACGACGCCGCCGGCGGTCACGACTTCATCGCCCTTCTTCATCGCGCGCAGCGCCTGGTCGTGCTTCTTACGCTGCGTGGACTGCGGTCGCATGACCCAGAAGTAAAACACCGCGCCCAGCACAGCGAGCTCGATGAGAAACACTTTCGAGCCCATGCCGCTGGACGGAGCGCCCGGTGACTGCGCGATGGCCGCGGTAAGAAGCCAGAGATGTGCGATCATGGTGTCGTGGCGGATCCGGAGTGATATCGGCTGAGCCAATCACGGCTCCAGCCATCGAAATCTCCCCCGGCGATGGCGTCCCGCGCCGCCCGCATGAGGGAGACCAGGAAATGTACATTGTGCAGCGACAGAAGGCGGAGGCCGAGTACCTCGTCGGACACGAACAGGTGGCGGATGTAGGCGCGGCTGAACCGCCGGCACGTCGAGCACGTGCAGTCCGGGTCGAGCGGGCGCGGGTCGATGCGCCAGCGGGCGTTGCGGACGTTCACGCGTCCGTAGTTGGTGAACGCGGTGCCGGTGCGGCCCATGCGCGTGGGCGCCACGCAGTCGAACAGATCGATGCCGCGTCGCACGCCTTCCACGAGGTCGTCGGGGAAGCCGACGCCCATGAGATAGCGCGGGCGATCACGCGGCAACGCGTCGTTCGCGACATCGAGGACGGCGTACATGTCGTCCTTGCTCTCGCCGACCGACAAGCCGCCGATGGCGTAGCCCGACCAGTTGGCCATGCCGCGAATGGTATCGGCGGTGTCGCGACGCAAGTCGGCATGGATTCCGCCCTGCACGATCGGGAAGAGCGCCTGTGGACTCGCGCCGTCGGCGGCGACGCGGTGCGCGTCCCACGCTGTCTTGCATCGTGCGAGCCAGCGCACGCTGCGTTCGCTCGCGTCGCGCGCCTGCGCGAGATCCGACTGGCCGGGGACGACGTGATCGAGCTGCATGACGACGTCGGCGCCCAGGTCGCGCTGGATCTCGATGACGCGCTCGGGCGTGAAGAAACGGCGAGAGCCATCGACGTGGCTCCGAAACTCGACGCCGTCCTCGCTCACGCGGCGCATCGTTTCCAGCGAGAACACCTGGAAGCCGCCCGAGTCGGTGAGGATGGGGCCGTCCCACTGCATGAACCGGTGCAGGCCGCCTAACGAACGCACGACATCCTCGCCCGGCCGGAGGTGCAGGTGGTACGTGTTGGCGAGGATCATCGACGCGCCTACCGCGCGGAGGTCGACGGGATCGAGCGTCTTGACGGTCGCGAGCGTACCGACGGCCATGAACGCCGGCGTCGGCACAGGGCCGTGGGGCGTCGTGAAAACGCCGGCGCGCGCGGCACCGGCGACGGCGTGCACCGAGAACGAGAAGCCCGTGACGTCGGGCGGCCCGGACGTCGATCCCGCGGGCGATTCGGCCGACATGGGGGTCAGAGGGAGTCGGTCTGGAGCCGGATGTCAGCGCCAGCCGGCGCGCACTCGTAGAGCACCGTTAGGCGGTGGGTCGACGGGTCGTTCGCCATCACCTGCGGCGCGGGCACGAGCGCGAGCCGCGCGGCCAGTCCGCCGGCGATGTCGTCGAACGTCGCGTCGCCGGATCCTTTGTGGATCGTCGCGCGATCCACGCGGCCCTCGACGCCGACGGCGAGGTCGATGGTCACGCTGCCGCGCCGCTTGTCGCGCGATCCGACGAGGCGCGGGCACTCCACGACCATCATCTCCGTGAGGCGATCTCGCATCTGGTCGAGCGAAATCCGCGCCGCCGTCCGCGGCGGTTCGTACACGCGCATCGAACCCGATGCGCACGCCGCCGCAACGCCGGCGAGCACGATGCTGCTACACGACAACCATCGCGTCGCCGTACGAATAAAACCTGTAGTCCCCATCTATTGCCTCACGGTACGCCCTCATGGTGAGATCGTAGCCAGCGAACGCAGCCACGAGCATGAGAAGCGTCGACCGGGGAAGATGAAAATTCGTGACGAGTTTGTCCACGCCGTGAAATGTGTACGGCGGACGGATGAAAACACGCGTATCGCCGCGCGTTGCGGTGAACGCGTCGCCATCGCGCGTCGTGCTCTCGAGCGTGCGCGTCGCCGTGGTACCCACGGCCCAGATCGCGCCGCCGCGTTCGCGCGTTGCCGTGAGCGCGCGCGCCGCCGCGTCCGTCACCTCGAACCACTCTTCGTGCATCACGTGTTCAGCCGGATCATCCACCTCGACCGGCTTGAATGTACCGGCGCCCACGTGCAGCACGACGTTCACGCGCTCGACGCCGCGTCGTGCAATCTCGTCGAGCAACGACGGCGTGAAGTGCAGACCCGCCGTGGGCGCGGCGACCGAGCCGCGCTCGTCCGCGTAGACGGTTTGATAGCGCTCCGCGTCGAGCGCCGTGTCCGGGCGCGCGATATACGGTGGCAAGGGAATGTGTCCGTGGCGCTCAATGGCTGACGCAATGTCGCCATCGGTTACACGCAGGCGTACAATGCGCGTGCGCCGGTTGGTCTGCTCGAGAATCTCGACGTCGAAGCCGGGTGAGACGGTCATCATGCGGCCCGGGCGCAGCTTGCCGCCGGGACTCACCATGGCTTCCCACCGGTCCCGGTCCAACTGCCTGAGCAGCAGCACTTCACCCGGCGCGCCCGAGGGACGCGTGCCTAACAACCGGGCGCGAAAGACGCGCGTCGTGTTGAGCACGAGCGCGTCGCCCGCGTGCATGAAGGTCGGAAGGTCGCGAAAGATATGATGGGAGATACGACCGGATGCGCGGTCGAGTACCATAAGCTTGCACGCGTCGCGCGGCTCGACAGGCTCCTGCGCAATGCGCGACGGATTCAGCTCGAAATCGTAATCCGCGGTGCGCGCACCGTGTGTCACTCCGAGACCGTGATCGTACTCCGGCGCGTGACGCGACGTCCGGTGTGATCATCGGAGACGGTCACATCGAGGTGATACGAGCCAGCCGGTGCGTTGGCCATGTCGAGCGTCACGTAATCGACGGCCGCGTCGCGCGCGGGAATCTGCCGCGGGAACGAGAGCGACACCGAATCGGCCCCGCTGCGGGAGAGGCCGACGGCGCCGGCCACGCCACCCACGATGCGCGCGACGAGCGCGCCGAATCCCGTACTCTTCGCGCGGGAGACGACGATGGACACGTTGTACGCGTCCGATCCATTTTCCGGTGCGAGACCATACGTCTCCCAGAGCAGCGAGAACGGCTTGCCGCGCTCCACGCGGCCGAAGTTAGGCGTGATGTCGAAGTCGCTCCACCGCTCGGGTTCTCCGCCGGCGCGAGGCGCCACCTTGGCGGCGACCAACAGGTCGCTGAGGCCAAACCCGTGTTCGTTGAGCAGCTCGAGCCGGCTCGCGCCGCGCGCGCCGCGCATCGCATCCGGCTGCAGCGCTTCCACGCGGTACAGGAACGTGCCCGGCGCGATCCGCTCACGCCACGTGCGCACCTGGTCCGAATCATCGTGCGCGAAATTCACCACGTGCTGGTCGGAACGGCGGAACACCGAGTCGGCGCGCCACGTGAAGCCCTCGAACACCACCTCGAGCATGCCGCGCACGAGATCGATTCCGCTGAGCATGCGACCCACCGGCACGTCGGCCGCCACGAACACGTCGCCCGAATCGCCGGGCGCGCGGAATCGGACCGCGTTGACGTCGATCGAGTCGACCAGATGTCCCTCCCCCGCATTGCGCCACACCACGGGGATCGTGTCGCGCAAGCGCCTAACTTCGCCCTTGTCGAAGGGCTCGAGCGTCACCACGCCGTACGTGGGCAGCTGGTCGAACAGGAACGCCTCGTCGGCCGCGTACCACCAGAGCACGCGGATGTCCTGCCGGTGTGTGACGAAAGGATCGGGCGGAATCGAGATCACCGCCGGTGGCGGTCCATACCGGACGTACACTTCGCCTTCGTCCGTGTCCGCGCCGTGGATGTCGAACTCCTCCACGCCAAAGCACAGCTCCGCGTATACCACGCGACTCAGAAATTCGAGACGGTGGGCGTTGTCGGCCTGCGACCAGAGCGGGTCCGCCATCAGCCAGTACATGCGCTGCAGGTTCTGCAGCTCGGCGGGCGGCAAGTCCGCGGTCTCCACTGAATCTTTCGTCGTGAAAATGCGCGACAGCCGATCGTAGCGCGCGCGCTCGACCTCGGGCAGCAACGCGAGTCCCCTGCGGAATGCCTGCGACGATGCCATGTCATCGTCCAAGCGGTGGGCGGCCAGTCCATCCGCCAGCCACGCCCACCCGTCGGTCGAATCCTCGTTTAGGCGAACACGCGCCATGTGCTGCATCTCGACCCAGCGCTTGCGGTCGGCGAGCGCCATGTACGCGTGGCGCAGCGCGCTCTCGTTGGACCGATTGAAGGCGAGCGCCTCGGAGAACGACTCCCACGCCTTGAAGTACTCGACCTGGCCCGACCAATCCTGCGCCGCGGTGCGAATGGTCTGATTATCGATGAAGTAGCCGATGGTGCGCGGATCGCGCAGCACCGTGCGGTCTTTGATGTTCTTGAGCACCACGCTGTAGATGTGGCCGTTGGCGCGGTCGAGATACTGGCGCCAATTCGTCATCCCGACCTGGTCCGCCGCGCGCGACACGCCTAACGAATCGTGCGCTTTCCGCGCGAGGTCGAGCGCCTTCTCGAACAGCGATGACGCGTGCGACCGAACCGATGCCGAGTTCGACGTCAGATAAAACTTGCCGAGGTCGACGAGATACTCGGGCGACGCGGTGTTGTACTTGGTGGCCAGGCGAAGCGACGAATCGGCCAGCGTGAGGAGCGAGTCGTTGGCCGCGCGCTTCATGTAGCCGGTGCGCTTCTCCGCGTTCGACAGCCGCCACGCGAGCACACCGCGCTCGTGCCACGTCGCACCATCGGTGTGATTGGTGCGGAGCACATCGTCCATCGCATGCAGCGCCGAGAGCGAGTCGGCGTGCGTTGACATCGTTGGGTGTGCGTGCGCCGACGACGCGACTGCTTCCTGCGCGCCCGAGGCCCGGGCGGTGATGGATGCAGCGCCGACGCAAAGGCTGAGGACGAGAAACCGGCGCATGCGCAAGCAATACCTAGCGCCGTCCTCAAAAGTCAAGCGCCGGGCGTGCGCGCGACTAGAACAACGATGCCTGGGGCCCTCCGGACTGGGGCACGGTAAGCCCAAGATGGCGGTACGCGTGCGGCGTGGCGACGCGGCCTCGCGCTGTCCGCTGGAGAAAACCGTTCTGCACCAGAAACGGCTCATACACTTCCTCGATCGTCACTTCGTCTTCGCCGATTGCAGCCGCAATCGCGCCCAACCCCGCCGGACCACCGTTCCACTTTTCGATGATCGTCTTGAGGATCCGGCTGTCCATGTCGTCCAGCCCGAACGCATCGACATCCAACATCTCGAGGGCCAAGGCGGCCACCGCGCTCGTGATCCGCCCGTCTGCCTTCACTTGCGCGTAATCACGCACCCGCCTAAGCAACCGATTCGCCACACGCGGCGTGCCGCGCGAGCGGCGTGCCAACTCGACCGCACCGGCACGGTCGATCGGAACCTTGAGCACCGACGCCGATCGGATCACGATCTCCTCGAGATCGTCCACCGGGTAAAAGTCCAGCCGTTCGGTAATACCAAAGCGCGCCCGCATTGGCGGAGTCAAGAGTCCGGCGCGAGTGGTGGCCCCGATCAGGGTGAACGGCTCGATCGGCATGGTGATCGTTTGGGCCTTTGGACCCTCGGCTAACCGGATGTCGATGCGGTAGTCCTCCATGGCCGGGTAGAGAAACTCCTCGATCACGGCGCGCAGCCGGTGGATCTCGTCGATGAAGAGGATGTCGCCCTGGCGCAGGTTGGTGAGGGGACCGACGAGATCGCCGGGTTTTTCGAGCGCCGGACCGGACGTCGTGCGAATGTTGACGCCCAACTCGCGCGCGACGAGCTCGGCGAGTGTGGTCTTGCCGAGTCCGGGCGGGCCGGAAAACAGGATGTGGTCCAGCGTCTCGCGGCGGCCGAGTGCGGCGTCGATCGCGAGGCGCAGGTTGTTTTTCGCTTTGCTCTGTCCGATGAACTCGGCGAGGCGTTGTGGTCGGAGGGACAACTCCACGACCGAGTCATCGGCGATGATTTCGGGCGTGGTGATTTCGGCGCGCGCCATACGAGAAAAAGAGCGAGGTGAAGGCGAAGGGGGAAGGGGTACGCACTGCGGGTGCGGTCGTGTGGTTGCGCTGCGCCACCGAAGCTCGTACTTTCGCTCCCATAGAATTCCTTTGGGAGACACGTCGTGGCCACCCAGCTCGATCTCGTGCGCGGTACGCTGGACATGATGGTACTTCGCGCCCTCTCGTGGAACGCCATGCACGGGTACGACATCGCGCGGTGGCTCGAGCGTGTGAGCGACGACGCGCTGCGCGTGGAGGAAGGCTCGCTCTATCCGGCGCTGCACCGGTTGGCGGCGCGCGGCTGGGTCACGGCGCAGTGGGGCGTGTCCGAGAACAACCGGCAGGCGAAGTACTACACGATCACGTCGGCGGGACGGCGGCAGCTGCGTCAGGAGACCGAGACGTGGGGCGCGTTCATCGCGGCGGTGGCCAAGGTGCTCGAGGCGCGGCCGGCCTGACGGCGCCCGAGACGGAGGCAATCATTCCATGTCGTGGATTCCGGATCGATACCGCGATTTGCTCGCGATGGTGGGGGGCGTGAAGCCGGAGCGCGACGTGTCGGACGAGCTCGCGCACCACCTGGCGATGCGGGTCGCTGAGACCGTGGCGCGCGGGATGTCGCCCGAGGCGGCGCAGGCCGAGGCGCTGGCGCGGTTAGGCGACGTGGACGCCTACGGGCGCGAGGTTCGCACGATCGACGCGATGGCCGCGCGCGGGCGGCACCGGATCGACGTTCGCGATGCGTTAGGCCGCGAGGTGCGGCTCGCGGTGCGCGGGTTGCGCCGGTCGAAGGGCTTCTCGCTCGTGGTGTTCGCGACGCTGGCACTCGGCATTGGCGCGGCGACGGCGATCTTTACGCTGCTCGATGCTGTCGTGCTGCGGCCGTTGCCGTATCCGAACGAGACGCGGCTGGTGTGGATCGAGAGCGACGTATCAGGCGCGTCGTCGGGGCCATGGGGCGTGTCGGAGGCCGGCTACTTCTACTATCGTGCGCACAATCGCACGCTGGACGCAGTAGGCGCGTTCGCCATCGGCGATGCGCCGATCGCTACCCGCGAGGGAGCCGAGTCCGTGCCGGCGGCCTTCACCACGGCGAGCGTGTTCAACGTCCTGGGTTTGCGCACCGTACTCGGGCGGCCGATCCAGTCAGACGACGACCGGCCGGGGAAGGGCAGCGTGGTGGTGCTGAGCCACCGCTTCTGGATGCGCGAGTTCCAGGGCGACCCCGGCATCGTGGGCAAGACGATTCGGTTAGGCGACGAGTCCCGGACGGTGGTGGGTGTGTTGGCGCCGGGTGAGGAACCGCCGCGGCAGTCGGTGGACCTCTGGCTCACGCTCAATCTCGATCCGGCGAGTCCGCCGGTGAACTCGCACTATCTCACCGCCGTCGGGCGGCTTGCGCCGGGTGCCGAGATCACCGCTGCCCAACGGGACCTTGCTAGCCTGACGCAACGCTTCCCGCGGGACCTCCCGGGTGCCTATTCGGTCGACTTCATGCGGCAGTACCATTTCGCTCCGGACGTCCTGTCGCTGCGCGCGGCGGTAATCGGCGACGCGGCGCGCGGGATCTGGATCGTGCTTGCCGCGGCGGCGCTGCTGCTTGTGGTCGCGTGCGCCAACGTGGCGAACCTCTTCCTCGTCCGGCTCGAGGCGCGGCGGCGAGAGGTCGCCATTCGTCTGGCCATCGGCGCCGAAAACGCACACTTGGCGTGGCACTATCTCACGGAGAGTCTGGTCCTGTGTCTCGCGGCCGGCGTGGCGGGACTGGGCCTGGCCTCTGGCGCCATCCGCGTGCTGCTCGCGATGGCGCCGTCGACCTTGCCGCGGCTGGCGGAGGTGCACCTCGGCTGGGCCAGCGCCGCCTGCGCGTTAGGCCTGGCGGTCGCCGCGGGTGCGGTGTTCGGCGCACTGCCGCTCGTTAGGCTGCGGGTGGACGTCGATACGCTGCGCGACGGTTCGCGCGGATTGACCGCCTCGCGCGTCCGTCACGCCGCGCGCGGCGCGCTCGTGGTGACGCAGACGGCGCTCGCCCTCGTGTTGCTCGCGGCGTCCGGTCTCATGGTGCGCAGCCTGCTGCACCTTCGGGACGTGCGGCCGGGGTTCGATCCGCACGGCGTGATCGCTCTGGACGTGGGCACGAGCGCATCGCACAACGCGACGTATGAGCAGGCTGCGGCATTCTGGCACGCGCTCGTGGATCGCGTGCGCGCGATTCCCGGCGTCGACGGTGCCGGAGCCATCTCGTCGCTGCCGGTCGACGGGCCGGGCACGTGCGCGATCCTCAACATCGAGTCGCATCCGCTCGCGCGCGGCGAGCAGCCGCCGTGCGTCGCCCGGCCGATCGTCACGCCTGGCTACTTCCAAGCGATGCGCATCGCGGTGCGCGGCCGCGCTCCAACGTGGGACGAGGTCGAGAGTCATTCGGCGGGTGTCGTCGTGAGCGGCGCGCTCGCCGGTCGCATGTGGCCTAACGCTGATCCGATGGGGCAGGGACTGAACGCCGGAGGGCAGCCGCCCTTTTTCCGTGTGGTCGGCGTGACCGGCGGCGTCCGCGCGGCGGGACTCGACCATCCGCCGACCGAGGTGGTGTACTATCCGCTCGTGCCCATCACGGGCAGCGGATTGTGGGGACCCGCGCGTGGGCTCACGGTCGTTGCGCGGGCGCGATCAGGATCACCGGCGGCGCTGGTGCCCGCCATTCGCCGCGCGCTCAAGGATCTCGATCCCGAAGCACCGGTGGCAAACGTGCGCACGATGGAAGACGTCGTGGCGCACTCGATGGCGCGTACGACGTTCACGATGCTGCTGTTAGGCGTGGCCGCGGCCATGGCCCTCGCGCTGAGCGCCGTGGGGATGTACGGTGTGATCGCGTACCTGGTGGGGCAACGTCGCGGCGAGATGGGGATCCGGCTCGCCCTCGGCGCCGACGGTCGCCGGGTCACGCGTCTCGTGGTGGGCGAGTCGGCAAAGCTCGCGGCGACGGGCGTGGTCATCGGACTCGCCGGCGCGGCCGCCGTGACGCGCGTCATGCGGACGCTGCTCTTCGACGTGAGCCCAACCGATCCGCTGACGTTAGGCGCGGTGGCCATGCTGCTGCTGGCGATCGCGGTCGCAGCCGCATGGGTGCCGGCGCGGCGAGCGGCACGCGTCGACCCCGTGGAAGCGCTGCGCGCGGGCTGACGGCGGAGCGCCGCGTTAGACGCGTGCCGCAAGGTGCGCCAGCCGCTCCGCCGCAGCCTCGAGCGTCTGACGCTTCTTGCAGAACGCGAAGCGGACGAGCGAGCGGCCTAACGCTGGCTCGTGGTAGAAGCTCGACCCCGGCACCGTCGCGACGCCAACCTCGCGCGTCATCCATTTGGCGAACGCGTCGTCGTCCTGGTCGCTCAACGCGGAGAAATCGGCGAGCACGTAGTACGCGCCCTCGGGCGCCGTGTGTGTAAATCCCGCCTCGCCGAGCGCCGTGCAGAGGAGGTCGCGCCGCTCGCGGTAGTCGCGCGCCAGGTGATTGTAGTAGTCGGCGTCGAACGCCATGCCCACGGCGGCCGCCGCCTGCAGCGGCGCCGGCGCGCCCACCGTTAGGAAGTCGTGCACCTTGCGGATCGCGGTCGACGCCGCGGGTGGCGCGATCGCGTAGCCCAACCGCCACCCCGTGCAGCTGAACGTCTTCGACAGCCCGGAAATGGTCACCGTGCGCTCGCGCATCCCCGGCCACGTCGCCAACGCGTGGTGCGCGCCGGCGTATCGAATGTGCTCGTAGATCTCGTCCGTGAACGCCCACGCATCGTGCGCCTGACACAACTCGGCGATGAGCGACAACTCGTCGCGCGACAGCACCCGACCGGATGGATTGTGCGGCGTGTTGACGATGATCGCTTTGGTGCGCGGGCCGAACGCGCGGCGCAACCGGTCGGGATCGAGCGACCACTTGGGCGCCTCGAGCGGCACGAACACCGGTCTCGCGTCGGCGAGAATCGCGTCCGGGCCGTAGTTCTCGTAGAACGGCTCGAGCACGATCACTTCGTCGCCCGGATTGACCAACGCAAGGAACGTCGCCGCCATGGCCTCGGTCGCACCGCAGGTCACGGTGATGTCGCGATCGGGATCGACCTCCATCCCGTACCAGCGGCGGTACTTCTCGGCGATCGCGAGGCGCAGCGCGGGCGCGCCCCACGTGATGGCGTATTGATTGATGTCGCCCTGCACGGCCGCGCACGCCGCATCTTTCATTGGCGCGGGCATGGGGAAATCGGGGAAGCCTTGCGCGAGATTGATCGCGCCGTGCTGCTGCGCGATCCGCGTCATCTCGCGAATCACCGACTCCGTGAACGTCGTGGCCCGTTGAGCGATCATGCGATCCCGAACTCCAGAGGATTAGTCCGGTGATCTTAGAGCCGATTCGCGGGTCCGGCTAGAGGAAGACAGACAAGCCAGAAGGGCGGACAAGGCAGGACAGGGCCGGACAAAACCGGACCGGTGTTGTTGGGCGGGCGGTGTCCGGTTTCGCCCGGCCGTGCCCTGTCTTGTCCGCCTTAATGTCCGCCGTCAGCCCGACATTCGCGCCAACGCCGCACGAATGATCTCGGGCGCCGTGAGCCCGCGACCGTCGGCCTCGACCACACGACGAACGGCCTTGTCGGCTTCACCGCTGTTGTAGCCGAGCGAGACGAGCGCGCGCATCGCGTCGTCCACCGCCGCGCTCGCGGGACGCGCCGCACCGTCGCCGGCCAGCATCACGTCGTCCAGCTTGTCGGCCAGGTCGAGCACCAGACGCTCCGCTTTCTTCCGGCCCACACGCGGCACTCCCTGCAGCGTCGCGAGGTCCTTCTCCTGGATCGCGCGAACCAGCCGTTCGGCGGACAGCGCCGAGAGCATACCGATGGCCAATGCGGGTCCCACGCCGTTGGCCGTGAGCAGCCGCTGGAACACGCGCTTCTCGTGCACGTTGGTGAACCCGAACAGCATCCACGCATCGTCGCGCACCACCACGTGCGTCTGCAGCGTCACCGCGTCGCCCAACCGCGGGAGCTGCTCGTACGCGCCTAACGGAATGGTGAGCTCGTAGGCCACGCCGCCGGCGGTCATCACTTCCACGCGGTCCAGGTCCTTGGCCACCAGCGTGCCGCTCACCTGCGCGATCATCGCACGCGCTCCAGCCGCGGGACGCGCGCCGTCAACAGGTGCGCCAGTGCGGCGGCCACGCCGTCGGCGGCGTCGTTAGGCTGCGGCGCGCTCTTGAGTCGCAGGAGCCGCGCGACCATGAACTGCACCTGTTCCTTGGTCGCCGCGCCCGCGCCGACGACGGTCTTCTTGATCGTGGCCGGCGGATACTCGAAGATGCTCATGCCGCTCTGCTGCGCCGCCAGCAGCACCACGCCGCGCGCGTGTCCGAGCACCACCGTGGTGCGCACGTTCTTGGCGTAGAACACGTCTTCGATGGCCAGCGCGTCCGGCCGGTGACGCACGATGATCGCGCGCACTTCGTCGTACAACCCGCACAGGCGCACGCTGAGCGCGTCGCGCGGCGCCGTGCGAATCACGCCGCATTCGACAAGCGAAAGGGAGCCGCCGCGCGACTCCCCCGAATGGTCCGACACCACGCCGTATCCGGTGGCGGCCGTGCCGGGATCGATGCCTAAAACAATCACGCCGCCGCGCTCACGCCTTCGCCATTTCGGCGAGGTCGATGTCGAAGTTCGCTTCGACCTTCTGCACGTCGTCCAGATCGTCCAGCTCTTCCATCAACTTGAGCAGCGTCTCTGCCGTCTTGCCCTCGACGTGCACCGTCGTCTTCGGAATCATCGCGATCTCGGCGCCTTCGGTCGCGATCTGCTTCGCGTCGAGCGCCGCCTTCACGGCGTGCAACGCCGACGGATCGGTCGAGATCACGTAGCGATCGTCTTCGCGGGTGAGATCCTCGGCGCCCGCTTCGAGCGCGGCTTCCAACGCGGTTTCTTCGTCCACACTTTGCGCAGGAACGAAAATCTGTCCCTTGCGCTCGAACATCCACGCCACCGAGTTTGTCGCGCCCAGATTCCCGCCGCCACGCGACAACTTGTGCCGGATGTCGGCCACCGTGCGCGTCGCGTTGTCGGTGAGCGTATGAATCAGGAGCGCGACACCGCCGGGTCCGAACGCCTCGTACGTGATCTCCTGATACTCCACACCCTCGAGCTCGCCTGTCCCCTTCTTGATCGCGCGCTCGATGTTGTCCTTCGGCATGGACGCCGCGCGCGCCGCCTCGATGGCGGTGCGCAATCGCGGATTACCCCCAGGGTCGCCGCCGCCGGTCCGCGCCGCGACCGTGATTTCGCGAATGAGCTTGGTAAAGACAGCGCCGCGCTTCGCGTCGGCTGCTGCCTTGTAGTGCTTGATCTGCTTCCATTTGCTGTGACCGGCCATAAAAAATCTCGCGACGTAACTGGGAGAAAAGTAAGCGATGAGGGAAGCGCGCGCTTCCCTCGCTACTCGACCATGTCCTCGAATCGCAGCCACTGCTTGTAGAAAAACAGATCCACGTAGCTCGTTGGGCCGCTTCGGTTCTTGAGGATCGACAGCTCCGTTGCTCCCTCGTGCCCCGGCGATGGCGCGTACAACTCTTCGCGGAACAAGCCGAGCACGATGTCGGACAGCTGCTTCACGGCGCCACGCGCGCCGAAATCGTCGAGCGCGGGGCGCAGGTCCGGACGCGCGCGGTCCAACGCCGGCAGGTGCGCAGTGAGCAGCACAGCGATCTGCGCATCCAACGCGTGCGATTTGAGAGCGCGCACGGCGAGCGCGAGCTCGTCGTCCAACGCGCCGGTTGCGGTGCCGGCCAACGCTTGCAGCGAATCGACCACGAGCAGCGTGGTTGATTCGTGCCCGCCCGCCACCAGCTCCGCCGCGCCCCGGGCAGGAAGCCGGGTAATGCCCGGCATCGTCTCGCGCAACCGGAACGCGGCGGCGCCGAGCGCGGCGCGTGTCGCTTCGTCGAGACTGCATTGCCGGATCTGGTCGACCGATGCCTTACCCTCGATCGCCAACACGCGCTCGAGTACGCGTGTCAGATCCATCTCGCCGGACATGAACTCGACTGCCGTCCCGGCACTTCGCGCTCGCAGTGCAATCGCGAGCGCAAGCGCCGACTTGCCGACGCCAACGTCGCCGCCCAACACGACCAGGTCGCCGCGACGCAGCCCGCCGCCCAACAACTTGTCGAGACTCGGAAAACCGGTCGGGATGCTGTCGGCAGACGCGGTCCCGTCGGCCACCGCGTCCACATGCATCATGAGCTGCGACAGCGGTGAGATGTCGGTGTGGGCGGACGGCGGCATAACGTCTACGATATCGAGACGACTCGGGAGCGGGTAGGGACGTCTACCCCCCGCACAGCGACGCGATCGCGCGATCCAGCTCTTCGGCGCCCGCGCTATCCAGATGACGACGCGCCGCCCCGAGCACGCTCGTGAGCGCAGCGCCGATCTCGAGCGGGTCGGCGCGAACGGTCGCGTCGGTAAGTCGCACGCACGCCGCGCGGACCGCCGGCGGAATGGCGAGCGATGCGAACCAACCTCGCGCGCTGTTCGTGCGGTGTGCGTGTGCGCGTCGATTGAGCTCGGCCGACGCGCATCGCGCATTCATCGCCAGTCGCGCCGCCATGAGACACGCCAGCGCCACTTCCCGCGTGCCTCCTATCGGTGCCCGTCCCGCCTGCGCGGCAAGCGCAGGAAATGGGAAGTGGTTGGGCATGGATTGGTAGCTACCAGGCACCTGCCCGCAATACTACATTGCGCCAGCATGGCGCAACCCCCCAAGTCGGTGCTGTGGATCGACGACGAGGCCGACCTTCTCGAATCTCACTGCATCTTCCTGCGT
>Ga0134126_10003851_pt1 | contig 18782 bp, 17 predicted proteins | sample KB31752_FD_96881 | JGI IMG/M metagenome (GOLD analysis project Ga0134126, IMG submission 96881) | Terrestrial soil microbial communities with excess Nitrogen fertilizer from Kellogg Biological Station, Michigan, USA - KB3-175-2 | ecosystem: Environmental > Terrestrial > Soil > Unclassified ...
AGCAAACTACCGGAAGCGGTGATCTAAACGGCGATAAGCAAACTACAGGCAGTGGTGACCTAAACGGCGATAAGCAAACTACCGGCAGCGGTGACCTGAAAGGTGACAAACAAACTACCGGAAGCGGTGACCTAAACGGCGATAAACAAACTACAGGTAGCGGCGACCTAAACGGCGATAAACAAACTACCGGCAGCGGCGACCTAAATGGTGACAAACAAACAACCGGAAGCGGCGATTTGGATGGCGGCAGAAATACTACCGGTAGCGGCGACTTAGATGGCGGCAGAAATACTACCGGCAGCGGCGACCTGGATGGCGGCAGAAATACAACCGGAAGCGGTGACTTGAATGGTGGCAGAAATACTACCGGAAGCGGCGATTTAGATGGCGGCAGAAACACTACCGGAAGCGGCGACCTGGATGGTGGCAGAAATACTACCGGCAGCGGTGACTTGAATGGTGGCAGAAACACTACCGGAAGCGGCGATTTAGATGGCGGCAGAAACACTACCGGCAGCGGCGACCTGGATGGTGGCAGAAATACTACCGGAAGCGGCGATTTAGATGGCGGCAGAAACACTACTGGCAGTGGTGACCTGGATGGTGGCAGAAATACTACCGGAAGCGCTGATTGATCAGTCCATATATGAATATAACCTATACAAAGCCACTAAAGTGGCTTTTTGTTGTTTTATAAGGGATCGTAATTTTATTCTTTAGCTTTTGGAGCAAACTAATCTATATTTGCTTCAAAACTTATGAGTATGCAGCGTATTAAACAATATGTTGAAGAGAACAGGCAACGTGTGTTGGATGAGCTATTTCATCTCCTCCGGTTCCCATCGATTAGTGCGGATACAAAATATAAGCCCCAGCTATTAAAGACAGCAGAATTTGTAGCTGAGAAATTGCGCGATGCAGGCGCCGATAAAGTGGAGATTTGTCAAACAGCTGGCAACCCTATTGTATATGGCGAAAAAATAATTGACCTTTCAAAACCTACCGTTTTGGTTTATGGGCATTATGACGTTCAGCCGCCAGATCCGCTTGAATTATGGAATACGCCTCCTTTTGAGCCAACTATCCGCGACGGCAAAATATACGCCCGGGGCGCTTGCGATGATAAAGGGCAGTTTTATATGCACGTTAAGGCTTTTGAATTAATGATGCAAACAGATACTTTGCCCTGCAACATAAAGTTCATGATCGAAGGCGAGGAAGAAGTTGGATCGTCAAACCTTAGTATTTTTGTAAAAGAAAACAAAGCCCGGCTAAAAGCGGATGTCGTATTAATTTCGGACACCTCGATGATCAGCATGGAAAACCCATCCCTGGAAACCGGTTTGCGCGGGCTCTCTTATTTAGAGGTCGAGGTAACCGGCCCAAACCGCGATTTGCATTCGGGCGTATACGGCGGCGCTGTGGCCAATCCGGCTACCATACTTGCCAAAATGATTGCTTCGCTGCACAACGAAAACAACCATATTACCATACCGGGTTTTTATGATAAGGTTATAGACTTAACGAGCACTGAGCGAAAAGCACTTAATAATGCGCCCTATAATGAGGATGAATACAAAAAAGACCTGGGTGTAAACGAATTGTGGGGCGAAAAAGGTTATACCACCTTTGAACGCACCGGTACCCGACCTACCCTGGAGGTTAATGGCATTTGGGGCGGATACATCGGCGAAGGCGCTAAAACAGTGTTACCGTCAAAGGCACACGCAAAAATTTCGATGCGATTGGTACCAAACCAAAGTTCCGAGGAAATAACCGGCCTGTTCACTGATCATTTTAAAAGAATCGCGCCGCCATCGGTAAAAGTAAAGGTTACTCCGCATCATGGCGGCGAACCGGTGGTGACCCCTACCGATAGTATTGCTTATCGTGCTGCACAGAAAGCAATTGCCGAGTCGTTTGGCAAGGAGCCGATACCTACGCGCGGCGGCGGCAGCATACCCATTGTTGCTTTGTTCGAAGCCGAATTAGGCATTAAAACGGTATTGATGGGATTCGGCCTTGACAGTGATGCGTTGCATTCGCCTAACGAGAAATATGATCTTTTTAATTACTATAAAGGCATCGAAACCATCCCGTTATTTCATAAATATTTTGCAGAACTGAGCGCCAGCTAACGAATCTATATCACCACACGCTCACATTTTGAAAGGAATTGTTCGTCGGCATCGGCTCCTATGCCCGGCGCGTCATCGATATTCAGTTTATATCCATCGTACATGATACCGCCAGCGCAAGGGTCCGCTTTATGCCCTAACATGCAGGTATCCATATCGTAAAATTTGATGTTCGGGCTGGCGTATACAAAATGGAGTTTGGCGCTCAGGGCAATCCTGCTTTCGAGCATGCCGCCCATCATGCACGCAATGCTATTTTCGGCTGCCACATCGTGAATCAGTTTTGCCTCATGTATACCGCCCGATTTTGCCAGCTTTATATTAATATAATGGCACGCTCGGCTGTTGATCTGTTTTCGGGCGTCGTGATGATTAAAAACACTTTCGTCGGCCATTATTTTCACAGGCGACAATCGCATCAGTTCCGGTAGCCGGTCATCGTACCAGGTGCGCATCGGCTGCTCGCAAAATTCAATATCATACTTACCCAATGCCTGCAGCGCGTATGTTGCATCCTCAAAGTTCCAACCCTGATTGGCATCGACACGTATTTTTATTTCAGCGCCGGCGGATTTGCGAATTTGTTTGATCCGCTCCACATCTTCAGCTGCATTTTTGCCCAGTTTCACCTTTAAAATTGACGCACCCTGCTTTTTAAAATCAAAAGCTTTTTGGGCCATACTTTCCGGGCTGGCGATACCGATAGTAATATCTGATTCCACCACGCGTTTTTCGCCCCCTAAAAACGTGTATAGCGGCTGATGAGCATTTTTGGCTGCTATATCATACAACGCCATATCAAAGGCGCTTTTGATGGTCGTGTTGCCGGCGGTAAAATTATGAAGCTCTTGTAATCGTGTTTCGATATCAAGCGCATCCTTTCCCTTCCATATCCTGGCAAATTCTTTTGCCATCACTAAGCACGTATCCTGGGTTTCGCCAACGATCATTGGGAAAGCTGAACACTCTCCTACCCCGTAAAAACCGGCGTCGGTATGAATCCTTATGAAAACGTTCTGTGCATGATCCATCGTTCCGGTAGCTATGGTAAAGGGTATCATCGGGATGCTGAAACGGTAAATATCAATAGAGGTGATTTTGAGCATCGGCTGTGTCATATCACGAAAATATGGAAAAAGCGATTGGGATGGTTATTAAATCAAAAAACTTGTACTATTAATTCAATAGCACTATATTTGCATATTACTCCTGGTAAAATTCAACTTTGGCCTGTTATTTCCGATCTTGGAAATAATGTCTGCGCTGATTTTAAAAATCTCATAAAACGTTTATTTACATAGATTAATATTACTATGCCCGAATTTGATTATAATTCAACCAGGAATAAGCTTATCCTGAGCGAATATGGCCGCAACGTACAAAACATGGTCAAGTATATTGTGGCGCTGCCCACAAAAGAAGAACGTAATAAATATGCACAGGTGGTCATCGACCTGATGGGGTTTTTAAACCCGCACCTGCGCGACGTTGCCGATTTTAAGCACAAACTATGGGATCACCTGCATATTATCTCTGATTTCCAGATTGATGTGGATTCTCCCTACCCAAAACCATCGCCCGAAGCCATCCATCTTAAACCCGAACCTTTACGGTATCCGCACCAGCGCATTAAATACAAGCATTACGGCAAAACCATCGAGCTGATGATCGAGAAGGCAAAAAGCATTGACGACCCCGACCGTAAACGCCATATGGTACAAGCGATTGCTAATTTTATGAAAATGGCCTATGTACAATGGAACAAGGACTCGGTGACAGATGAAAGCATATTATCCGATCTGTATAATTTATCGGGCGGCCAATTAAAACTCGAAGAAAATATTAATCTTAACCGTGTTGAATACCGTGCTGCGCCGCGCGAAAATAATAACCAAAATAACCGGGGTCGTAATAACAATCAGAATAACCGCGGTCGCAATAACAATAACCCGCGTAATAACAATAATCAGAATAACCGAAATCGTAATAACGGGGGAGCTAAAAAGTACTAATTGTCGTTTCACGAACCGAACCATCATGAACAACGCATTTGTTATAAACGGCGGCAAACCGCTTAAAGGCGAAATAATCCCCCAGGGCGCAAAAAATGAAGCATTGCAGGTTATTTCGGCCGTATTATTAACATCCGAAAAAGTTACCATCAGCAATATCCCCGATATAAAAGATGTCAACAAACTCATTGAGCTGCTCGGCGATATGGGTGTGGCTGTTGACCGGAAATCGGAAGATACCTACACTTTTGAGGCCAAAAACATCGACCGGGATTTTTTCCTGTCCGACTCGTTTAAAGAAAAAGGCGGGGGGCTGCGTGGTTCTATTATGATTGTAGGCCCGTTGCTGGCGCGATTTGGCAAAGCATCGATACCAAAACCCGGAGGCGATAAAATAGGGCGCCGTCGCCTGGATACGCACTTCCTGGGATTTGAAAAACTCGGCGCAAAATTCAATTACGATCCTACAAATGGTTTTTTTAATGTCGATGCTTCGAATTTAAAAGGAACTTATATTTTATTGGACGAAGCGTCCGTAACGGGCACAGCCAATATTGTAATGGCGGCTGTATTGGCTAAAGGCACAACCACGATTTATAATGCAGCCTGCGAACCTTATTTACAGCAATTATGTAAAATGCTAACCCACATGGGCGCAAAAATAAACGGCATTGGTTCGAATCTATTGACTATTGAAGGCGTTACTGAATTAAAAGGAACTGAACATCGTCTGCTGCCTGATATGATCGAGATCGGTTCATTTATCGGCCTGGCGGCCATGACCGAATCGGAGATCACTATTAAAAATGTATGTTACAACGAGTTGGGTATGATCCCCGATGTTTTCAGGCGTTTGGGAATAAAATTCGAGTTGCGTGGCGATGATATTTATATCCCGGCACAAAAACATTACGAAATAGAAACTTTCATCGACGGATCCATTATGACGATCGCCGATGCCCCGTGGCCGGGCTTTACCCCCGACCTGCTAAGCATCTGCCTGGTGGTGGCTATCCAGGCCAAAGGCTCTGTTTTGATCCACCAAAAAATGTTCGAGAGCCGTTTATTTTTTGTAGATAAGCTTTTGGACATGGGCGCTCAGATTATATTGTGCGATCCGCACCGGGCCACCGTCATCGGTTTGGATAAACAGGTTCAATTACGCGGGATTTCCATGACCTCACCCGATATACGTGCTGGTGTATCATTACTTATCGCCGCATTATCCGCCAAAGGCAAGTCGACGATTTATAACATCGAACAGATCGAGCGTGGTTACCAGCACATCGATAAGCGTCTTATCGCCCTCGGAGCAGATATAACGAGGATATAGTTCTGAGCGGAAAGCAAAAAGACCCAAGCGAAAAGAGCTTTTTGCTTTATGCTTTTGGCCTTTAGCTCAAATTACTATCTTTATGCAAACCTTGCTCCAATATGCCATATCAAAACCGGAGATCATCGTATGTTGCGTTTATACTGATCTTTGTATTCATCAAAATAGGGTTAAACCTGTTGGCAATGTCGCATTTCGGTTTTCACCGCGACGAGTTTTTGCACCTTGTATTAGCCGATCATCTCGATTGGGGTTATAAAGAGGTTCCGCCGTTCATAGCGGTCATCGCTAAGATATCTTTAACGCTTTTTGGTGATTCGGTTTTTGCGGCGCGCATATTCCCCACTATCTGCGGCGGGCTTATCGTATGGATCACGGGTTTAATCACTGTTGAGCTAGGCGGCCGCCGATTTGCTATTACACTGGCGTGCCTGGCGCTAATTTTTTCCCCGGCATTTGCCGCAAGCGATTACCTTTTTCAACCCGTGGTCTTTGATCAATTATGGTGGGTGCTGGCGGTGTGGCTGCTTACCAAATATTGCAATACTTCTAACGCCAAATATTTATACCTATTGGGTGCGGTTATTGGCGTTGGATTGCTAACAAAGTATACCATGGCGTTTTTTACATTCTCGCTGGTAGCAGGCATTATTATTAGCAAACAGCGTAAAATGCTGCTGAACAGGCATATAATTGGTGCAGCAGTTATAGCAGTTATTATATTCCTGCCCAATATCATCTGGCAATTTCAACATAGTTTACCGGTAATAAGGCATATGAAAACACTGCAGGAAAACCAGTTGGACTATAACAAACCGTCGGATTTTATTATGCAGGAATTAATGGTAAATGGTATTGCGCTTTTTGTATGGCTTACCGGCTTTATATTTCTGCTGTTTTCGTTCAGGCTGCACAAGTTTCAATACCTCGCCATCGCTTTCGTTTTGATATTTAGTTTTCTATTGGCAATGAACGGTAAAAGCTATTACCTGTTTGGCGCTTATCCCATGCTGTTCGCAGCAGGCGGGTTTGGATTCGAACGTTGGCTAAAAACGAGCGGCTATACGCTTCGCAGCCTTGTGATCGCGCTATTTACAATCCCGAATTTGATTTTGTTCCCGGTCGTGTTGCCTTTTTTATCGCTAAGCCAAACGGTATCCTATATTGGTTTTGTGAACCAGCATATGTCAGGCCTGAAATTTATAACAACCTGGGAAGACCATAAACAACACCCGCTTACGCAGGATTATGCCGATATGCTTGGTTGGGACGAAATGACGGCAAAAGTGGCGAAGGCGTGGCAAAGCCTTACACCCGAACAACAAAAGCATACGCAAATTTTTGCGGACAATTATGGCGAGGCCGGCGCAATCCATCTTTTGGGAAAACAGTATCATTTGCCGGAAGTGATCTCGTTGGCTAGCAGCTTTGCCCTTTGGGCGCCGGATAATTTGAACGGGCAATATCTTATTTATGTGGATGATAAAGGCGGCGGCAACGTCGCGTCATTCCAGTCTCAACTGGAAAGCTATCGCAAAATCGGCGAAGTGGATAACCCGCTTGCACGGGAAAAAGGCACCGCTATTTTCCTGCTGGTTCGACCCAAACCCGGTTTAAACGAGCGGTATAAAAAAGATCTGGGGCAGCGGCGTGCCGGGCTGAAAATTTAGACCGGCTATTTCGTGATCAAACAAAAACAACCCGGTACAGGTATATTCAATTCAACATTCAGTTATGCGGGGCTTAAAGACCATTATCTTCCTCATCATTTCCAATACCTTTATGACTTTTGCCTGGTACGGGCATTTAAAATTCAAGGACTTTGACTGGGGCAAAAACCTGGGGTTGTTTGCGATAATCCTGATCAGTTGGGGGTTGGCGTTTTTCGAATATCTTTTTCAGGTACCTGCCAACCGCGCCGGCTTTAAAGGAGACGGCGGGCCCTACTCGCTGGTACAGTTAAAAACCATCCAGGAGGCCGTTACCTTAACCGTTTTTATGGCATTTACCCTGATATTCTTTAAATCCGAAAAGCTGGCCTGGAACCACTTGGTAGGTTTTGGGCTCATCGTTTTGGCGGTGTTTGTGATATTTAAAAAATGGTAGGTTGATTTGCAATTTCAGATGTGCGGATGTGCAATCAAAGAAAAGGTTGGCAATCAAAAAAATTGAAAAACTAAATGAAGTTCTGAATTAAAAGCGCACGACTCCTGTTCTTTATCTTGTAACCAATTCCTGGTCTATTTGCTGACCGACCTGTTCTATAAGTGGCTGGGGTATAGGTATACTTGGGCCGCCTGAGAAGTGCCAAGCAGCATCATCTTTTCTTAAGTTAAAATACAGATCTAAGTCAGATCCAGTATTCCTAAATAGGAACTCATGAAAATCCTGAGTTGTAACGGGGCCGGTAGCTAATGACCCGTCAGGCAACTGCACTTTTGCATATAAAATCAGAATTGACATGTTATATATATTTAAGATGTTAGACTCTTTAATCGATGATGTAATATCTCTTTTAAATCTTGATTAAAGGTACGAATAAAAGATAAACTATTAATTCGATTTTCGTACCAGTTTGTCAGTATTTCGCTTCGTTTTCTTTTGGCTTCTATTATGATTTCTTTAAGCGATTGCCCTTCATTAATCTTAACGGCTATTTCGGTAAAAACTTGTAATAAAGAGTTAATTGACCCAATTAAATGTCTTTCCAATTCGGACAACGATAAATTCAATTTATTTATTACCGAATTTAATTCTAATTCGTCATAGAAAAATATTAATTCCGACTCTGAAATGTCCCTCAAATATGTCAAATTAGATATATCTTCCCTTATTTTAGTTAGCACCAATTCAGCTTCAGAAATATACCTTCGTAATTCTAAATCAGATACTGTGCCATTTTTTTCATCAAAGTTATCAATTTCGTTTTTTATAAGGTCGGGCCTTTTATAATTTAAGACCAATACCTCTGTAGCTTTATAGTAATTAATTATCGTTGATCTTTCTGACGCTCTCAAATGAATTAAGTGCTCATTTTTATATGATAAGTCGGATTTTAACTCTTCTGTTTTTATAGCCAACGAGGTCTTTATACTTTCAACTATCTGGGTTATTTCACCAATGTCTTCCTTAGTAGCCAAGTTCTTCCCTTTCTCAGTACTATATGATTTAACAAAGAGTAAAATGAAACCAGCTATCTGTACTGTGACAAAAAGCCAAATTTGAAGATCTGTGATAAAACTTAAATGCATTATAAAAAACAATCAATTTTATATTTTGCTGACCTCATTATTATTAAAGTGGTTATCGTTTTTCATAACCTCTACCCCGATATCGCGTTAATAATATCGTATTGCGTAATGATCTCGATCTCGCCATTTGCTTCGACCAGCACGGCAATGTTGTCTTTATTGATCATAGCTGATATTTTGTCTATAGAGGTGTTCAAATCGACAAACGGGAACGGCGCGGTAGTTATATTTTTGATAGGCTGAGATTTGATCGAAGGGTTTTCGATCAGCGAATTCAGTATATCGCTCTCAGTTATCTTGCCGATCACCATGCCCTGCTGGGTTACGGGTATTTGCGAAATATTGAGCGACTTGATGGTATTGATCGCTTCCAGCACACTTTTTTCGCAATCGATGGTAATGATCTGCTGGTTTTCCTTTTTTTGTATGATATGGCGGGCGGTCATTTTTTCGTCTTTCAAAAATCCGCGGTCGCGCAGCCAGTCGTCGTTGTACATTTTACCCATATAGCGTGAGCCATGGTCGGGAAATATAATTACCACAACATCGCCCTCTTTAAACCGGTCCTTCATTTGCAAAACACCGGCGACGGCAGAGCCGGTCGAGTTCCCGGCAAAAATGCCCTCCTTGCGCGCGATCTCGCGGGTCATTAGCGCAGCATCTTTATCAGTCACCTTTTCGAAGTGATCGATGAGGCTGAAATCTACATTCTTCGGAAGAAAATCCTCCCCTATCCCTTCAGTTATGTATGGGTAAATTTCATTTTTATCCAAGATGCCGGTTTCCTTGTACTTTTTGAATACTGATCCGTAGGTGTCGATACCTAAAACCTGTATAGCCGGATTTTTTTCCTTTAAAAACTTTGCCGTACCTGATATCGTGCCGCCGGTGCCTACGCCAACCACCAGGTGCGTGATCTTTCCTTCGGTTTGCTCCCAAATTTCGGGGCCGGTTTGCTCATAATGTGCATCGGTGTTTGATAAATTGTCATACTGGTTCGGCTTCCATGAATTTGGAACCTCACGCTCTAAACGCGAGGATACAGAATAGTAGGAACGCGGATCTTCAGGATCAACATTTGTCGGGCAAACGATCACTTCCGCGCCAAAGGCGCGCAACGCATCAAATTTTTCCTTCGATTGTTTATCGGTGCTCGTAAAAATACATTTATAGCCTTTTATTACCGCGGCGATAGCCAGGCCCATGCCGGTATTACCCGAAGTGCCTTCGATGATGGTGCCACCCGGCTTAAGCTTCCCGCTTTTTTCAGCATCCTCGATCATCTTAAGCGCCATACGGTCTTTTATCGAATTCCCAGGGTTGGTTGTTTCGATCTTGGCTAAAACCGTTGCTTTGATGTCTTTAGTTACCTTATTTAATTTAACCATAGGCGTGTTGCCGATGGTTTCGAGGATGTTGTTATGCCACATGGTTCAAAATTAACCTTCTTGGTTGATATATCTATAGGTGGGGTTGATTAAGTGAGCAGTTGATTAAGTTGATAAAGTTAGGTATCCGGAACAATTGAACTACTCACCTAATCAACCAATCAACTAAAATATCAAATGCTTTACCGTGAAGCCGTTATTGATCAGTTGTTTTAACGACTCGATACCGATTTTCAAATGGGTTTCTACAAATTCCTCCGTAACCGCTGAATCGCTCTCGGCTGTTTTAACCCCTTCAGGGATCATCGGCTGATCGGATACAAGCAGCAGCGCGCCTGCCGGTATTTTATTGGCGAAAGCAGTTGTAAATATGGTGGCGGTTTCCATGTCGATCGCCATTGCCCTAAGTTCTTTCAGGTATTTTTTAAAATCCTTATCATGCTCCCACACCCTGCGGTTGGTGGTATAGCAGGTACCGGTAAAATAATCACGGCCAAAATCGCGTATTGTAGTTGAAATGGCCTTTTGCAAGGCGAAAGCCGGTAAGGCAGGCACTTCCGCAGGCAGGTAATCATTTGACGTACCCTCACCTCTTATACCTGCAATGGGCAGTATCAGGTCGCCCACATTATTTTTCTTTTTCAAGCCCCCGCATTTTCCTAAAAATATGACAGCCTTTGGGTTGACCGCCGTAAGCAGATCCATTATGGTAGCCGCCATGGAGCTGCCCATACCAAAGTTTATGATGGTAATCCCGTTAGCGGTAACGCTCGCCATGGGCTTGTCGATACCTAAAATAGGTGCATTATCGTTCCACTGCGAAAACAGCTGTATATATTTTGAAAAATTGGTAAGGATAATATACTCGCCAAAATCGCTAAGTAAACGCCCGGTATAGCGCGGGAGCCAATTGGAAACGATCTCCTCCTTTGTTTTCAGGCCCGGGGTAACCGGCGTATGTATTTCCTTTATTTTTTTTTGCCTGCTTGCTGCCAGTGGATCTTTTTTTATATCTAAGTGTTCGTTCATGCGGTTTTTATTAACAGGGAAATATATGTAATTGTACAAAAAACCCCGGCGTTAACCAGGGCTGTAATGTTTTCAAATATAAATACCTGATTATGTATTAACGTTAGGCAACCTTTAATTTTTTGAGATCTGATTTCTCAAACTTCTCATGTGCATAATTAAGGGAAACTGTCAATCGTTTCACATCTTTTTGCGACGGGAATTCGAACATGGCATCGATCATTATAGCCTCGCATATCGAGCGCAGGCCACGGGCGCCAAGTTTAAACTCTACGGCTTTGTCTACAATAAAATCCAATACCTCGTCGTCAAACTCCAGCTTTACACCTTCGTACTCAAACAGTTTTTTGTACTGTTTCAGCAAAGAGTTTTTTGGCTCGGTGAGTATATTATGCAACGCCTCTCTGTCCAAAGGATTAAGATAGGTGAGTATTGGCAAACGGCCTATTAATTCGGGTATTAAGCCAAACGACTTTAAATCTTGCGGAGTAATGTACTTATACAGGTTTTTAAGATCCACTTCGCCGTCATCGCGTTTCAATTTATAACCCACCGTTTGGGTACGCAGGCGATTGGCAATTTTACGTTCGATACCATCGAAAGCGCCGCCGCAGATAAACAGGATGTTGTTTGTGTTTACCGTGATCATTTTCTGATCAGGATGCTTGCGGCCTCCTTGCGGCGGTACGTTCACCATTGTGCCTTCCAGTATTTTTAGGAGCGCTTGTTGTACGCCTTCTCCTGATACGTCCCGTGTAATAGAAGCATTATCGCTTTTACGCGCTATCTTATCTACTTCGTCAATATAAACAATACCTCTTTCAGCAGTAGCGACGTCATAATCGGCAGACTGAAGCAGGCGCGTAAGTATGCTTTCTACGTCCTCTCCTACATAACCAGCTTCGGTCAATACCGTAGCATCGCAGATACAAAAGGGAACATTTAATATTTTAGCAAGCGTTTTTGCCAGCAGGGTTTTTCCTGTGCCCGTTTCGCCCACCATAATGATGTTAGACTTTTCAATTTCAACCTCGTCCTTATCAATGCGCTGCCCTAAACGTTTGTAGTGATTATAAACGGCAACCGATAATATTTTTTTGGCATCATCCTGTCCAATAACATATTGATCAAGATGGTTTTTAATTTCTGCGGGTTTTAATATAGCAGGAACGGATGGCGAGGTTTTAACCTTGCGCACTTTCAACTCTTCAGCAAGTATCTCGTTAGCCTGGTTAACACATTTATCACAGATATGCGCATCCAACCCTGCTATCAGCATAAGCGAATCCTGTTTACCGGCCCCACAAAACGAACACCGTATCTCTTTGCTGTTTTTATTCATCAGTTTCTGTCTTAATCAAATATACGTATTAGCTATCAAATTTAAAAGCCCAAAGGTTTCATTCTTACGCACTTAGCGCTACTTTTGTTATTTTTTCGGGTTATTCCCGCGTAAAATCTCATCAACCATACCAAACTCTTTCGCTTCCTCGGCAATCATCCAGTGGTCACGGTCGGATGCTTCCCAAACTTTCTCGTATGGGGCGCCACTATGATCGGCAATGATCTGGTATAACTCTTTTTTTAGTTTAGTTATTTCATGATAAGTGATCTCGATGTCGGATTGCTGTCCCTGCGCGCCGCCTGACGGTTGGTGGATCATCACCCTTGAATGCGGCAGGGCTGCTCGTTTACCATTTGTACCCGCGCATAATAACACAGCGGCCATGGATGCTGCCATGCCGGTGCAAATAGTCGCCACGTCATTTGATATAAATTGCATTGTATCGTATATCCCCAGCCCCGCATAAACCGATCCTCCAGGTGAATTGATATAGATCTGGATATCGCGTTTATTATCTGCCGACTGCAGAAACAGCAATTGAGCCTGAATAATGTTTGCAATATTTTCATAAATCGCATCGCCAAGGAAAATGATACGATCCATCATCAGTCTTGAAAATACATCCATTTGTGCCACATTAAGCTGGCGTTCTTCAATAATATAGGGCGTCATGCCGGTTGGAAGGGTACTTCGGTCAACACCCGAAATAAATTTATCCACATAAATACTATTGATACGGTGATGTTTAACAGCGTATTTCCGGAACTCGTTTTTGTCAATATTGCTCATGATTATTGTTGTGTTAATACAGCAGGGCATTACCCGCGATAAATATAGTTGTTACTTGAATACTTTTTTTGCTGGAAAGTTTGTAAAAAGTAAAATTATTTGACGACGCTGCACAGGCGGGAAATCAAAAAGCCCGAAAGGCAATTACCATATGCTCTCGGACTTATCGGCTTAAAAATATTTTGATTCACTAAAGCTTGTTAAAATCTGAGAACAATATTTCCTTCGGCTCCAAAGCAACTACACTCTTAATATAATCGATTACTTTAAGCGCTTTTACATCTTCAAATATCTTGTTCGCATTATCTTTGTTCTGTAGGTATTGCACCGTGTATTGTGATATTTGAGCTTCATCCAGGGCTTGCGGGCTATACATCCGGAATTGCTGGGCTAAACGCTCTTTCGCCAGTTCAAATACATCTTCGTATTGTATGTCGAGATTGTTATCTTTTACGATCTTATTTTCTATCAGCGTCCATTTAAGGTTTTTTGCAAAATCCTTGTAACCGCTTGTCAACTCCTCCTCGGTCAGTTTTTCATTCGTGGCTTTTAACCAGCGTTTTAAAAACTCGTCAGGAAGCTCAAACTCAACTTTATTAAGCCCATACTGGTATATATCGTCCTGTAACTTCCGCTCGGAATCCTGTAGCATCATTGCCTCAAGCTCTTCGGTAATTTTAGCCTTAAATTCCGCCTCGGTTGTTACCGTGCCTTCACCAAATAATTTGTCAAAGAACTCCTGGTTCAGATCGCTCTCCTCCAAACGGTTAACGTTTTTAACCTTCAGGCGGAATTTCGACTTTAAATCAGCCGCTGTTTCTTGATCGATCTTTAACAAGCCGGCAACCTTAGCAGCGTCGTTGTTAAATGCTTTCTGAATATCCAACGTTACCTCGTCGTCTTTTTTCAGGCCGATCAGCGACGACTTTATTTTCTCGTCCTGAATTTGGTCTAAACGTACCGACGCGGTATTGGCAATACCGTCCTCAAAAACAGAACCATCCGGCGAAAGCTGGGTTAATTCTGCGTAAAGCACGTCGTCATCTGCCGATACGTCAGGATTTGTCATTTTGCCATAGCTGCGGCGGATATTTTTTATGCGCGAGGCCAGAGTTTCATCATCAACTTTGATCTTATATTGAGTCAGCTTGTCTTTTGATGAAAAGGCGATCTTGAAATCGGGCGCTAACCCAACCTCATAATTAAATTCAAAGTCATCGGCAAAATCCCAGTTATATTCTTTTTTGTCATCGGCTTTCGGTAACGGCTGACCTAATACTTCAAGATTCTCATCTTCAATATATTTGTTCAGGGTATCAGACAACATATTGTTGATCTCATCAACCAAAATGCTTTTCCCATACATCCTTTTTATATGCGACGGAGGCACCATGCCTGGCCGAAAGCCAGCGATCTTTGCTTTTTTAGCATGATCTTTTATCGCTTTATCAACACGCGGCTGATAATCCTCGGGCTTAATATTTATTTTAACAATGGTATTCAGGTTGTCTATTTTTTCCTGCGTAATATTCATGTTTTTACCGGTATTTAAATGTATAACAGCGCTGCTTTTTTTGCGCGCATTTGGAGGGGCAAAGGTAGGAAAAACCAAAGGAGTTTGAAAGGCTAAAAACAAAAAGTGCGGAGTTAACGGCGCACCTGGTTAACTCCGCACTTTTTGTATGAAATTATGCAGTATATTAATTTATTTTCTCGACCGACGATGCCCCCGCTTTGTGCTCTGTTACATTCGGGTTACCACGATATTTTACATCGGATGCGCCTGTTGAATTTATATTTAATGCATGAAGAACATTTACATTACATTCGCCCACCCCCGTGGTTTGTATGTCGCAATTGCCCACCACAAAATCGAGTGCATTAACTTTGCCACTGCCTGTAAGCTCTATATTATGTGAAGTAGCCTGTCCCTTTAAATTTAGTTCGGTTGAGCCCTTGCCCCGGGTAGTGACATTGGCAGCATTCAGGTCCATTGTGATTTTGGTTGCGCCCGACAGCCTGAACTGCATATCCCCGGTAACTATTTTCCCTTCCGATTCAACCTCTATCCCGCCAGATGCCTTTAGCTCTTCCAGGTTGCGTACACCTATATAAACAGTCATACGGCCCGAATTGCATATGTTTCTGCGAGTGTAAATATGCAACTGACCGCCGTTTACGTTGGTTTTAATGTACTTTAACAGGTTGTCATCGGCGGTTACCTTTAACGCCATGGAACTATCTTGCTTCAGGATAATGTTGAAACCGCCTGAAATATCGATACGGCTAAAATCACTTACTTTTCGATTTTCTGTTGCCGCGCTGCCCGATCCATGGACGCAATTGAGCATACACGATGACAATTCACCCAGGATGGCGGCAAAAGATAGGGCGATGATTAAGTGCTTTGTTTTCATTTTTTAATTTTTTGACGGTGGTGTTAGGATTTAAGTTACATCAAATGTAAAAATTAGTTTGTTAAGTTGGCTGAGTTTGATGGGGGAATAATTGACCAGTTTAATGGTTAATTTGCCCGAACTGATTAAAAAAGTTGACCAGGTTGGCTAAGCCATTCACCCGGTCAACCCCCATCAATTATCCTTGCATTAATCAATCAACAGCTCTGCAAGATCGTTACTGTCTTTTTTGGGCTTGTTAGCGGTAACAACCTGGGTCGATGCCTTGTCGGCATGCTTTACGGTCAGGTTGTTTATATTCACATTTTCGGCGCGGCTATACCTTAACGCGTATTCCTCAACCGAGCCGCTCATGTCAACTTTAGCCTGGTCGTTTACCGTTACTTTAGCGCTATAAGCTTCAAGGTCGAATTTAGCTGTCGCGCTGTTGTGAAGCTCCATTTCGAATTCAATTTTTGAAATATTGCCGAATGATATTACTTCGGCGTTGTCATAAGCGGATATGGCGAAGGTCGGCTGCGGTAACCCAAATCACCAATTGTTCTGGTTTATACGATGTAATGCGCAATACGCCGTTGTTGCTTTGTACCAAAGCACGTTCGCTATAGTACTTATTATACACTTTAACCTCATCCTTCGAGCCGTCGGACACGTACAGCTTTACGTTTCCGTACACTTCAATTTTGTTAATACCGCTTATTCCGGTCAATATCGTTACAGCGTCGCCTGAAGTTGCAGCTGCTTTAGTTGTTTTTACGATACCCATTCCTAAAGTGAGTGCGGTAATCAATGTTATAATTTGAGTTTTCATGATCGTTAGTTTTTTTATTCTTTTATTGCTTTAAATACGCCAATATGACGTGCACCGCGTGTGAACGTTACAGCAAAACCACCTCTATTAGTTGTATTGAGGGTTTTTATCGGTAAGCCCGCGAATTTCATCGGTGAAAACTTTGGGGTCGCAAATTCATTTGCCGGGACGCGGCAGGGATGCCTGGATTATTGAATTTAAACAGTTTTTTAACAACTGTTTAAAAAAACCACCGTTTTTAAAAAAAAGATGTATTTTTATTTGCAAAAAAAATAACATCGGAAGAAATAAAGACCCGTTTAGTATAAGATCGTTATTTTTACAATTTTGCAGCTATCAACCAACTTTAAACCAATTTAATGTATGAAACATTTTTTCTACTCACTTTTTACTTTTTGTTTATTTGCATTTGCCGCAAACGCACAAGTAGCGTCCGATTCGGCTAAAACCACGTCTGTTGCCACTGGCAAAACATTCGGCGGGGCTGGACAGTACAGCACCTGGAGCCTGGGTGTAAATGTAGGAGTCACTTCTCCGTTCCTGGCTATCGGCGGTGCCAACGCCTCATCGGATTGGAAAGCCGGCATCGGTTATGGACTTTCACTACGCGACAGGATCGCTCATTCTTTTAGCCTGCAGCTGGACTTTCACGGAGGCAAGGTTGAAGGCGACAATGCGAATTCGCCAGGCGGTACCAAGTATGGTTATCAAAGTTTTGCAACCACTTTTTATTCGGGAACATTAAGCGGCATGGTCAACGTAGCCAGCATGGACTTTCTGCATCGTCAAAATTCGGTTAATTTCTATTTATCTGCAGGCGCCGGTTTAATTCATTATACGCCAACGTATATCGGCAGTGGTGTTTCCTTCCCGAGCTATGACGCCACCACCATGGTTATTCCTGTTGGCGGAAGTATTAAATTTAAGCTTTCCGATGCACTTGCCTTGAACTTAGGCTACACTATGAATTTTATTGACGATTACAACTTCGCCGGTTATCACACTCAGCCCAACAGAAGCCATTATTCTTACGGGTTCGCGGGCTTAGAGTATACTTTGGGCACAGGTAACAAACCCAATATGGATTGGGTGAACCCTGTAGCGGTAATGTATGACGAACTGTACGACGAAGCGTTGCGCCAGGAAGTTCATGCTTTAAATGGCCGTGTCACCAATGTGCAAAACGCTGTTAACGATCTGAAAAAAGATTCGGATGGCGACGGTGTTGCCGACCAGTTTGACAAATGTCCTAACACCCCTGCCGGCACTGTAGTTGATGGGTCGGGATGCCCGATCAATTTCCCTAAACCGGATACTATAAAAATGGGGGGCACCGGCGCAATGGCACCGGCGGCGGCATCAACCAATGCTTATGCAAATATCCAGTTTGAGTTTGACAGCTCGGTGCTGAAAACATCTTCCTACCCGGTGTTAGACGCCACATCTGCCGATTTAAGAACAAATGGCAGCACCATTACCGTAGCCGGCTACGCATCGTCGGAAGGCACGGCCGCGCATAACATGTCATTGTCGAAAGATCGGGCCAACTCTGTGAAAACATATCTCGTGAATTCGGGTGTCGAGTCCAGGCGGCTAAAAATCAAGGGCTACGGCGAAACGCACCCGGTTGCCGATAATTCAACTGAACAAGGTCGTATAAAAAACCGCCGCGTTGAATTTCACAAATAACGTTCATTTTAAACACCACGAAAAAGGCTTTCCGGGTTCGGAAAGCCTTTTTTATTTGTTATGCTCAGTGGATCACACCCCTACCGTTTATTGTTTATTTATCGCTGCTTTTCCGCTATTTCACCGATAATTTACCCCTTTTCACCTAAAATTACTACCTAAAATTCGATAGCGTTCGCACATTTGATCCCATAAATCAAAATGTATCATGAAAACCTTACTCGCCATACAAATTATTCACGCGGTTATTCATATTGCGCAGCATTTGCATGCCATCGCGCATAGTATCGGTCATTTGATCAAATAAGCCCCCTCTAAACCTGCCTGCCCGGCAGGCAGGTCTCCCAGGTTGGGGAGACTTTAGTGCGCTGGTTTACATCTTTTCCTAAATAAATAATGAAAATATCAACTTTGTAACCGATTTTTACAGCATGACGAACAAGCCTATCATCACGGTAAAAAATCTGGTAAAAAATTACGACGATTTTGCTGCCGTAAAAGGAATAAGCTTTGAAGTTTACGAAGGCGAGATATTTGGCCTTTTAGGCCCCAACGGCGCCGGTAAAACCACTACACT
>Ga0134126_10003852_pt1 | contig 18780 bp, 13 predicted proteins | sample KB31752_FD_96881 | JGI IMG/M metagenome (GOLD analysis project Ga0134126, IMG submission 96881) | Terrestrial soil microbial communities with excess Nitrogen fertilizer from Kellogg Biological Station, Michigan, USA - KB3-175-2 | ecosystem: Environmental > Terrestrial > Soil > Unclassified ...
CGCAGCGAATTTTCTTCCTCGAAGTGCGGAATTCTGCGAGTTCTGCCCAAAAGCTGCGGATTTTGCCGCAGCGGCAGGGAAAGGGGCAGAGATTTACGGGAATTTCCTATGTAATCGCCTCTGGATAGATGATTTATCGTGGCTTGCCCCGTCCAAGATGCTAATGCTGGCAGGGAAAAAGCAGCGAATTTCCGTCGTCGCTGATGGAGTGCGCGTTTCTGCAGGCCAAGAGATGGCACTAAGCGCCGCTTAGGGCGCCAAGAACTAAAGTAGAGAACTTCCACCCGACCAAAAGAAAAAATCGCGGGCTGCAAGGCCCGCGATTCGGCTCAACAACCTACTACCTGTTATTTGCCTCGTTTGTCTCTTCGCAGGTCCCGGCGATCATGCCTGACATCACGCTTGTCGGAGCGAATGTCCTTGCGATCGTTGTGGACATCACGCCAGTCGTTGCGGACATCTTTCTTGTCGCCGTGGATGTCTGCGCGATCATGGTTGATGTCCGCACGATCATGGCGGATATCGGCCTTGTCTGCGCCAATCGTTTTGTTATCGCCGCGGAGGTCGGTGCGATCGGCTTTAATCGTCGCCCGGTCCGCCGCCAGATCGTCCTTGTCGTGGTTCTTCAGGTCGTTGCGATATTTCGCCTGAGCGTTGTCGAGTTGCCGCTCATCCTGATTGCGATCGCGGCGCTCGGAGTTGAGGTTCTTATCGTCCTGGCGTACATCGGTTTTGTCCTTTGCCAGGTCTTTGTCATCCTTCCGGAGGTCGCGCCGATCCTCACGGATGTCCTGTTTGTCGTTGCCGACATCACGTCGATCCTGGCGAAGATCGCGGCGGTCATGCCGGACGTCGCGACGGTCGCTGTTGATGTCCGATTGATTTGCGGTTGGGGTGGTGGTCGCGGACGCGCTGCTGCTGGTCGATTGCGCGCTCGCTCCGCTGCTGAATACGAGCAGGCTAGCCAGCAAGCCCGTGGCCGCCGCCTCTATTTTGAATTTACGCATGTCTCTCCTCGTGCGAGCTCAACGTCCGTTGAACTCTACGCTTCTCTGAAACGCGAGGGATTAAGAAAAGTTTCGGAGTTCCTGAACGAATGTGCAAGGCCTGTGGTGAGTCAAGACCTGAGAGCATTTCTTCGGTTGCTGTAGGCCGGCTTGGAAATTCTTCAGCTTAGGACGTTGCTGCTCAGAATGACAGGCTTGAAAGGCCGCAAGAAGCGCAGCCAGCGGCGTAAGCCCTGGGAACACAATAAGAACGGGATCGAGCCCGGAAGGGGCGGCATTTATTGCTATTTCCCATATCGGGACTTATCGATCTCCGCTGCGGGATTCCTATTGTGCTGATGAATTCCTGATTCCATAGCGTGACCTATGCCGCCCTTTCAGGGCTCATGCCACGCGTTTATTACTGCCCAGGGCTTACGCCGTTGGTCTGCGCTTCTTTCGGCCCTTTGGGCCTCTTGTTCTCCTTTGGCCGAATTTTAGACCAACCTTCACTATTGGCAGGCCGCCAGAACACTAGACCTAGACTGCGATTTTCCGCGCAAGAAGTGTGCAGACTCCGCGCAAGCCGATGGTTTCTGCGGTGGGCCACTGTAACTAAGAAATTGCGGTAATGTTTACCGTCTCAGATGAGCATCAGCAAACTGCAAGAACTGCTCCCAATCAAAATCCGTGACCTCGTGCTTGCCGGTGCGGTAGTGATAAGCGAGCGTGTGCTGAATGGGCTGATTCAGCGCTGGCATCTGGTCAGTTCCGAGCCCCTCCCCGCCTAAAAGTTGGTACACCGGCCCGGCAGCAACGAGCGCAAGAAACTCGCCTTTCGGATCGGCCCATTTGTCACTTTCCGCGCCTGTTACATACACCCGACGCGGAGCGCTGAGCGCGATCAGCTCGTGCATGTCGACTGGAAGCTGATCGGGATTGTCAGCATATTTCTTCAAATTCGGAGCGAACCAAAATGGGAAACGCTCCGTGAGGTTGCGGATGGTCTCGCCATAGTTGCGACGGGCAAGCGACGCTCCGCCTTCTCCCGGACAGCTGGCGAGCACCATGGCAAAGCGCTGATCTTGCGCACCAGTCCAGAGCACGGTCTTGCCAAGACGCGAATGACCCATAACCGCTACACGCTTGGAATCTACGTCTTTATCCTTTTCGAGATAATCCATCGCGCGGCTGAGTCCATAGGACCAGGCGCCGATCGCGCCCCAATCGTCCGACGCAGGCTCAGTTTGTCTCGATTTGTAGAAGAGCGGACGGATGCCATGCGAGATTCCACCGTCGAAGTCGGGCTCGATGTCCTGATAATTGATGGTCGCGAAGCCGTAGCCGCGATCGAGGACCTTTTCCACTTCGAAGTTCTTGTCTTTGCCGCGAGAGTCCTCTTTCGCAGTCTCCGGTTGATGCGTCGTGCGACCCCAGACCGTCGCCAGCTTCACTCCGGGATCGTCGATGACGGCCTGATTACCGGAGAAGTTCAGACTGAGAATCAGCGGTACCGGTTTCTTTGCCGAATTGGGAATGTAGATGAGTACGTCTTCTTTGGGACCATCCTGCTTGGGTGAAAAGTAAATCGTGACCTGCTTCCGCGTTGCCTTTCCACTCAACGCATTCTTATCCGTGTCGAAGACTTTGTAGTTGATCGATGATGGAGCTTTCGGGCTGCGGCCAAAGACGTTCTCTTCAAACAAGCCTAGGATTTCCGCGCGGCGTTGCTGCCAATCCGCCGCGCTGCGGACCCTGATCCCGTTCTGGAACGTAAGTGGATCCGGAAGCGTGTAGGAGCCGCCTTTGGATTCGTCATAGTTAGTGCCGGCGGGCGTCTGCGCACTTGCGCAGGCGAAGAGCGTTGTTACCGCGAATAAAACAGCAAGCCTTCGCGTGAGGTTCGCACATCCGATTCGCTCCTCGATCATCCTGTGGTTCCTTTCAGAGCGACATAGTAGAGCATTTTTCCAGTTGAGGTAGTTTACCGTTCTCATCGGGGCGCGAGCTTTATTCGGATTCCGGAAGTTGTTCTTCGCAATGCTCTCAATTCACCTGTCATCCTGAAAGCCCGCTTTGGGCTGAAGGATCTCCCGCGATGTTTCGGACTTAAATTGCTGGCGGTAAGGCTTCTTGGCCATGCTCTAAAATGTTTCACCGAAATGCGCGAGCACCTCTATTCCGTCTACATCATGGCGAGCCTTTCCGGCGTGCTCTACATCGGAGTAACCAGCGACCTGCAAACGCGCATTCGCCAGCACAAAGCCGGCAGCTTCAAAGGTTTTTCGAACAAGTATCGATGCCATCGTTTGGTGTACTACGAACGATACGACTACATCTAAGCCGCGATCGGACGTGAGAAGCAGTTGAAAGGATTCATGCGTAAGAAGAAGATCGCGCTGATCGACTCACTGAATCCATGCTGGCAAGACTTGAGCGAAAATTGGGAACGCGAGCATCTGGTTCCCAGGCAGTCAATGAAAGAAGCAGATGAAGCCAATGCAAAGCGAATCAAACTCTCGATCGACGGTTCCAGGCCAAGGAGCCTAGCCAAGGGCAAGTTCGACCCAAGCATTCCGGGAGATCCTTCGCGCAAAAGAAGCGCTTCAGGATGACAGTGGTTGAGGTGTCCGGCGCAAGCACGACGATTAAATCGCGGTAGAACTCGTGCTCGACAGATAGACCACGCTAACTTGGAAAGCGCTCTAACTTTCCAGCGACGATATGATTTCGACTTGCTCTCCCTTTCCATCTTCGTCCTGATCATCTGGCTCTATCTGGCTTTCTTCCATGGCCAGTTTTGGCGAGTGAGTTCGTTTCAGCTTCCTAAGCACCTTCCAAGGGCGCGTCCTCTCATTGCTGCCATCATTCCGGCAAGAAACGAAGCTGATGTAATCGGTCGGGCGATTACATCGCTGCTCACGCAGCAATTCGACGGCAATCTGCGCCTATTCGTAGTGGACGACAACAGCACCGACGGGACGGCCAATGCTGCGCGAGCCTCCGCCGGCATGCTGGCCGCAACCAATCGAGTTACGGTGGTCCACGGTGCTCCGCTGGCGACCGGATGGACTGGAAAAGTTTGGGCGATGCAACAAGGGAGGGAAGCAGCCACGCAAATTAAGCCTGATTATTTTCTCCTGACTGATGCAGACATCGAGCATTCGCCCGACAACCTCGCGCGCATGGTGGCTCAGGCCGAGCACGGGAGCTTTGATCTCGTTTCCCTCATGGTCAAGCTGCGCTCCGACACGCTCGCTGAGAAGTTCGTGATCCCCGCCTTCATTTACTTCTTCTTCCTGCTCTATCCGCCTGCACGCATCAGCGATCCGCGATCGCGTGTTGCCGGTGCCGCGGGAGGATGCATCCTCATTCGCTCTGACGCTCTCGAGCGCGCAGGCGGATTCTCGGCAATTCGCAGCAACGTAATTGACGATTGCGCGTTAGCAGCACGCGTGAAACAAGCGGGCGGGCGAATTTGGCTGGGAGTTACAAAGTCAACGCGCAGCATTCGTGGCTATAGAACATTCGCAAACATTCGCAACATGATCGCGCGCAGCGCCTTTCATCAACTGCGACATTCGGCGCTTTTGCTGCTTTTGTGCGTGGCAGGAATGCTGCTTACCTTTATCGCTCCGTTCGTTTGCGTTTTCGCCAGAGATCGCGCCGCGGGGTGGATCGGCAGCGTCGCATGCATTCTGATGTTCATCACATATCTGCCGATTTTGCGCTTGTATCGAATCAATCCATTGACGGCGGTTTCATTGCCGTTGGCAGCGGTTTTCTATTTGGAAGCGACGATTGTTTCGGCAATTCGTTATTGGCGCGGGCGCGGGGGCGAGTGGAAGGGCAGGTTTGCGGATGCACAGCAGAATGGATCTTGAGGAAAGGCCTCAGGAATTCTAAAGACCAGATAACCGATTGGGCACCAATGGTGGCCAAGACGTTCTTTGTAAGCAATAAGGATGAAAGAGTTTCTAATCTTCTGTTCGCTTGGTTTATTAGTTCCACTCGTTCTGAGTGGAATAGCCTGGCGTCGATATGACAAAAGTGCGAGAACGACCCTTATCATTCCGACCTTGAGCGTAATCTTCCTGTTGCTAATTATCCGGCACGATTTGCGGTGGATTCTTCTTGGCCCCGACTATAGCAACCGTCTGTACACAACCATTGAAGTCAACGCGCTGTTGACAGCCGTTTCAGCAATCTACTCAGGAATCAGAAGGGCATGGATGGCTTTGGCAGCATCTGTGATCGTTGTGCTTGCTTGGCTTTGGGTGGGAGCCATAAATTCCGTCGTGTGATCTACCCTCGACCGACTGAAGTAAACATCGCCGTTTTGCGGTCCTGGAAACTTAGCCGAGTATGGCTGACTTCAAAAAAATGGGCGGAACCCACAATGGGAATTCCGCCCTCTCCGGTCAGGGGTGAAGATTGAAACTTATTGGTTGCCCGTGGGCTGCTCCATGCGAGCGCTCATGCGGCTGCCGCTTTCGAAGCTCACGATGCCTTCGTACTGGCTCAGCGCCAGAATGCCGCCGCGCATCGGGATCGCCCGATGCAGAGCTAAGCCGGCGTCTTCCATGCGGTGCCACTTGGCGCCGTCGCTGCTGCCAAAGACTTCGCTTGAGCCATCGACAATTGCCAGCAGGTGATGGCTGCGCGCGTCAAAGTCGAGCGAGGTAATCTTCGCCTTGGGCAGATCGGTCATCATCGGCTCCCAGCTTCCGCCTTTTTCCTGGCGGAAGAGGCCCTGGGCCGACGAGATCCAGATGTTCTGGCTGTCGTCGATCGCGATGCCCGTGATCAGCGTTACCGGCAGGCTCTGCTCCACGTTGAAGTGTTTGCCGCCGTCGGCCGAGACCAGCAGCGTGGTGTAAGTCGAAGCCACAACCATGCCATTGCCGACGCGAACTCTCTGGAAAGGCTCCTTCTTCGCTGCGTGCTGCAGGTTCCAGGTCTTGCCCATGTCGCGCGAGACCAGCAGCGCGCCAGAAGACGTCGGAACAAACAGGCTGTTGCCCTCGATGGCCAAATCGGGAATGTTGGGCATCATGCCCGGAAGACTTACGCGCATCCACTCACGCGCGCCGGGGGCTAACTTGAACAGGCCGGCGTTAGTTCCCGCATACAGGTTGCCGCGCTCATCCTGCGCCAGCGTGAAGACATCGCGGCCGTTCAAGCCGTTGCTGAGCTGCGACCAGCGCTGTCCCGCATCGCGCGAGACGAATACGCCGCCGAACTCTTTGTCATTGACCATGCCCGCGTAGAGCACGTTCGGATTCTTGTTGTCGGCGAGCAGCGCGCGCACCTGACGATGAGCAAAGCCCTCGTTGGAGGCGCTGAATGACGCCGAGTTATTCGTGCTCAACAGAACGCCGCTGCGGTCGGTCGCCAGCAGCACGCGAGTCGAATCACGCGGATCGATCATCACGTCGTTGACGATGATGTTTGGAGCAGTCACGCGGTGCCATGTCGCACCCGCGTCTTCCGTCTTCCACAGACCTTCCGTGGTTCCGGCAAAAACGACATTGTCGTGCTGCGGGTCCTGCTTCAGCACGCGTGTGCGGCGTGCCGAAAAGGGTATTCCCTGCGCCTTCTTGAATAAATCGGCAGCGTTGGAGCTCTTGTATATTCCCGAGCACGCGCTCAGGTACACCGTTTGTGGCTGCTGCGGATCGACGATGATCGAGAAAACGTCGGAGTCGTCGATCACCCCATTCTTAACTTGGTGCCAGTTCTGGCCGCCGTCTTCGGTCTTCCATGCGAGATGCCAGGTTCCGGCGTAGATCACGTCAGGATTCCTCGGATCGATGGCCAGCGACTCGATGTTCTTGATGTCCTTGTGGCCTTCGGGCGAGATACGCGTCCAGTGATCACCACCGTCTTGCGAGCGGTACACGCCATCGAGCGCTCCTGCCACCAGAATCTTGGAATTCGACGGAGCCATGGCAAACGAGCGGATCGACTTGCCGCGCATGCCACTTAACGATTCGAACGACTTGCCACCGTTATTCGAGCGGAATATTTCGCCGGTTTCATGCTCGATGCTCCACGCGGCTACATACAGTCGGCGTGAGTTAGCAGGATCAAAGACGATGTGATCGAGAACGTAGTCAGGCCCGTCACCGAGGTGAGCGTAGCGCGTCCAGGAGGCGCCGCGGTCACGAGATTCGAAAATTTGCCCTGAGCTGGTGCCCAGCAAAATGCGGTCAGGATTCTGCGGATCGTACGAGAGCGAACGAACGTCTCCCCCATCGGGGCCGATCATGTGTGGCTGCGCCCCATGCGCATATCCGACGCAGAACGAAAGAGCGCCGGCCAGTGCAGCAAGGTACAACCATCGTTTGCGTAACATCGACACTTCCTCCGGTGACTTTGGTAACTCGTACTCTTCGGGGAGAAGGGCGCGTTAACAATGCCACCGGCGGCTGAAGGGTGGTAGATGACTAAAGTGCCGAAGCGCTTGCCGGGACCTTGGTCACTGCAGGGGCCTTGAGTTGAAACGATCTGATGTTACAACGACTTACGAAGACTTTCGCCGAGCCCGAAAATGATCTCAGAGACTTCAATTGAGGCACGAAGTCGGACCAGCGGTATGGTATTTTGGCGTGCTAATGAGCTCTCGATTAGATTCTGTCTGTTCTCTCGTATTGTTCGTCGTGCGTGCGTTTACCACTACCTCTCTGTGGGCTCAAACATCTACGACGCCAGAAGTTCAAATTCAAAACACGGGCATTTCTGGAATTTGGGTGCTTGCCAACATTAGTTTTGCTGGAATGCGTGCCCAGAATCATCGCAGCATCCTTTGGCGGACGCTGGCATTCATCTTCGGGCTGCCCGGTACAATCGTAAGCTTCTTTGTCGTTCAGGAAGGTAGCAACCGAGCCTACGGAATCGACTTACCTCGACGCTGACGAACTCCCGATCAGCAGCGAGGTGCAAGAGCCGCTAAATCATGGCAGTCAGGCAAGTAGAAGAAACGATGGAGGTGCGAGAAGTCGAACCCAGGCATACAGGTCTTGCCGGTCTGACAACGCGATAGCTTTACAATACAAAGCTCTCTGTGTATGATGCCTTTCCGAGGCTGTCATGCATCGTTTCATACTCCTGCTTGGGCTTGTCGCCGCGATGCTAGTGGCCGGCGCCTGCGACAAGCAGCCCTCTGACTCCCCACTGATCCAGGCCACGCGGACTGGTTCACTCGACACGATGAAACGCCTCCTCGACTCCGGCGCCGACTTGAACCTGCCCGGGCCCACGGGAGACGGCTGGGACGCAACGCCGCTGCAGCACGCGATCCTCGCGCGGCAGCCTGGCGCGGTCCGGCTTCTGCTGGATCGCGGAGCCGATCCGAATCGCGTCGGCGGCCCGAACTCCCCGGCGCCGCTGCTGCTGGCGGCTGGCGACACCGATCCTACTTTCGTGAACTTGCTGGTCGCCCACGGAGCAGACCCCGCCGTCGAAGACAAAAGCGGAGTCACGCCACTCGCTCGTGCGGTCTCGGCGGGCACGATCAACGGACCAGACCGCCCGATGTTCGGCGGCTGCCGCGTGGAAACGGTGCGTGCGCTGCTCGCGCACGATCCCGCGCTTCGCTTAAAACATAATTCTGCCGGGAACAGCGCGATCCGGTGGGCGCGCCTCCAGAGGTGTGGGGACGTGCTGAGATTGATTGGCGAGTAGCCGACTACGATTGGAACAGCTTCTGGCGAACGGCTATCTAATTGGAACTCGCATACCGCGCTATCGCGGCAACCGTCATCTAGCCCAGCTTCGGGGAATAAAAGATTGCTGCGGCCGGACTGGATTCACTCTCACCTTCGCCATCGCTCCCACTTTGAAGTCCCCAGCATCGAGTGTTGCGAGTTTATCGCTGAGAAATGGCTTGCGATCAATCGCGCTATAGGTCTGCCCCTTGAAGTCATAGGTGTAAGCCACCTCGACGGTGGGACAATTGAAAACCCAACCTCCTCCTACTACTGAGCGATCAATCCTCCCCATCACAAGCGGCCAATTCCGACTCTGCCACCTTCGTACGGTCCGCAGTATTAACTTGATGACGTAGGCGACGATGACATCTACGATTAAGCCCATCTGCTAACGTGTGAAAAAGAGTGCTGGATTTATGCGGGTATTCTGATGGAGGCGCGGGTCGGAATCGAACCGACGCATAAAGGTTTTGCAGACCTCTCCCTTACCACTTGGGTACCGCGCCCCTGGGAAGCCAAACACCGAAAACCCTCGCCGACAGCGAGGGTGAATGGAGCCTTGGGCAAAAACTGGAGCGGGAGACGGGATTTGAACCCGCGACTTCGACCTTGGCAAGGTCGCACTCTACCGCTGAGTTACTCCCGCTCTGAACTTGTCTGATTATAACAAAAGGGATAGCGGAAAAAGAGCGGGCGAAAGCGCATCAATCATCACCTGTGCCGGTGAAAATAGCCGCTTTCTTTGCCGCGGCGAGTTTGGGCAGCACAGCAACTCTGCATTCGCTGTCTAGATCCTCGTCGACCGGAAGTCACAAGGGATGAGCGATAACCGCGGGATGAGATCGCATACAATCTGCACCGTCCCCATGACTTTTACGATCTCGCGTCGGACAGAGTTGTATCGCGATCCCTCCGGTCTATTCGTTCACTCGCTCATTCTCGAGGCTTGCAAATGCTTCGGCAACAAAGAAGCGATCGTCGACTACTCCTGCGATCCGCCAAGGCGCGTTTCTTACTCTGAATACGGCGATCTCGTCGAGAGGATTGCGCGTTCATTCGCGACACGCTTTCGGCCCGGAGAAGTCATCGCAATCTTTCTCTATAACTCGTGGGAGTTTTGCGCTTCGTATCACGCATCCACCCTCGCCGGCTGTATCCCGACGCTGCTGAATCCGTCGTATCGCGAACGGGAGATTCGCTATCAGCTCGAGAACTCTGAAGCAGTTGCACTGATTACCGACGCACCGCAGATCGATGGAGTTGATCTCAGTCGATTACCGCGATTGCGACAAGTGTTTACCACGCGGACAGCAGTCGCCGCCGCAAGTGAGTTTTCTGATCTGCTGCGGAGTTCCAGTACAGCTTCTCCAACGCTGGACCGCGATACGCGAGAAGTACTCGCGGCTTTGCCTTATTCCAGCGGAACCACTGGATTGCCGAAGGGCGTAATGCTCTCGCATTCCAATCTGGTCACAAATGTCTTTCAGTTGCTCGCGCCGGGAGAGGAAGCGAGCTACACACGAGACGACAGCACGTTGTGTTGCCTTCCGCTCTATCACATCTATGGGTTGAACGTTGTGCTCAATCCGATTCTTGCCGTGGGCGGCACGCTGATTTTGGTGCCGCGCTTTGACCAAGCGAAGTTCTTGCAACTGCTCGTCGAAGAGCAGCCGACCTTCCTGCCGCTCGTGCCTCCATTGATTAACTGCTTCTGCCAGGCGGCGGAAGAAGGTCGATTCCCGGTTCGGCACTCTGTACGCTACGCCAAGTCTGGCGCGGCGCCGCTCGCGCCTGAGCTGGCGTCACGCTTCACCAAACTTACTGGAATCAGAATTCGCCAGGGATACGGGATGACGGAGGCCTCTCCAGTCACTCACCTCGGCTATCTGGAGCCGGATCTGTACATGCCGGATTCGATCGGACAGGCAGTTGCGCAAACGGAATGTCGTCTCGTGAACGGTCATGATTCATGCCGCGGCGAACTGGTGATGCGCGGGCCGCAGTTCATGCTCGGCTATTGGAATGCGCCGGAGGCAACGGCATCCGCATTGCGCGATGGATGGTACTGGTCAGGCGATGTCGCGACGGTGGACTCGAATGGTTTTTACCGCATCGTTGACCGTGTGAAAGAGATGATCAAGTACAAGGGATTCGCCATAGCCCCCGCCGAGGTCGAGGCCGTTCTGCTGGAACATCCTTTGGTTCGCGACTGCGGCATCGTAGGCCAGCGTGACGCCACAGCGGGGGAAATTCCATGTGCCTTTGTTGTATTGCGCGAGGGTCACAAAGCAAATGGGAGGACTGCAGACGAACTGTGCGGCTATGTCGGCGAGCGGCTAACGCACTACAAGCAGCCACGCGAAGTGCGATTCGTGAACTCAATTCCGAGGAATCCGTCGGGCAAGATCTTGCGACGGATTTTGCGAGATGAACTCTAACTTCCAATTCACCACGGAGACACGGAGCCACTGAGAAAGCTAATGCCTATTTGCTTATGATTTCGCACTCCTTCATGGTTACGAAGAGAAAGTGGTGAAGAATTGAGCGTTCTCCGTGCCTCCGTGTCTCCGTGGTGAAAAAGAATCCCGCTATACTGAGCTGCTCATACCACGAGGTCTCGTTTGCGCCGAATTGTCCCTGCACTCGCTCTCCTTCTTACAGTCGTTTTCTTAAGCGCATTCTTTTTCGAAACGGAGCACACGCAATCGGCACGGCAGCAGCTCATGCGCGCCAACAATCTCGGCGTTGCATACATGAACCAGCAGAAGCTCGATCAGGCTCTGAAGCAGTTTCAGGATGCGGCTGCGCTCGACAAAAACAATGCGACTGTTCAACTGAACCTCGGCATCGCTCTGCTGAACCTTTCCCATGTGGCTCCGGCCGAGGAGGCGCTACAGCATGCGGCGCAGCTTGAGCCAAAGAATCCTGCCGTCTGGTTCAATTTCGGATTACTGCATCGCAACAACGGCGAAGCAGAGCGCGCGCTGGCAGACTTTGCGAAAGCTGCCGAGTTTGCGCCGAACGATCCAAACACGCACTACTTCCTCGGCGACCTTTACGCGCAGCAGCAGAAGTACGCAGAAGCCGAGCGCGAATTTCGCCGTGCAGTTGAACTCGATCCATTCAGCGTTTCGTCGGAGTTCGGGCTCGCGCGAGCATTGCAGCGTCAGGGCAAAACCGCCGAAGCCAAGCCTCATTACGAGCGTTTTCAGAAACTGACGCGTGAAAAGCTGGGCGCTCCGATCAGCCAGATCTACGGAGAGGAGGGTCCACTGTCGTTGGCCCGAGTGATTCCAGGCGAGGCCGCCGTCCCGCCCGCGATTCCAGTGCGCTTTACCAAAATGGGGCGAGACTCCGGACTGCCTGTCGATGTCCCACAATCTCATCCTTGGCCGGAAGACATCTCCGGATTTGGCGTGTGCGTTTTCGACCTCGATGGAGATGGCAATATTGATGTCTTGCTCGCGAACCTCAATCACCAAGTCACCCTCTTCAAGAATCTTGGTGGGGGCAAGTTTCGGGACGTGACCAAAGGCTCAGGACTCGAAAATCTGGTTGCTTCAAGCTGCGGCGTTGGTGACTACGACAATGACGGGAAGCCCGACATTGTGCTTACTACTCAAAAGCACGTGGAGTTGTTTCACAACGAGGGCTCTATGAAGTTCGTGGACCGGACGAAGGATACCGGTCTTGACGTCGCGAAAAAACAGGTCGGCGGCAATCTTTCTGCAGGCAAGGTTGTGATTCCGCTCGCCGCAACCTTCGTGGACTACGATCACGACGGCGACCTCGACCTCTACGTCTCTTACTTGGGCGCCGACAACGATCTGCTGCGGAATAATGGTGACGGCACATTTACCGATGTAACAACCCCGACCGGCCTTTCTGGTAGCGGAGCCAGCGCACTGCTGGCCAGCGACATTAACAATGACCGAGCTATCGATCTCGTCCTCACCTCTGAGAACTCCGTTCCTAGCATTCGTATAAACCCACGCGAAGGAACGTTCAAAGACGAAACGCCATGGGCGACTAACATGCCCGGTGGCTCGCGAGGCGGTGTCGCTCTGGACTTCAATAAAGACGGTTGGATGGATCTCGCTTTTACCCATCCCAAAGCTCCAGGCGTGACGTTGTGGAGAAACATTGATGGCAAACGCTTCGAACAAGTACAACTCCCAGCAGTGGACTGGAAACAGTGCTGGGGCATCGCGGCGATCGATTATGACAACGACGGCTGGATCGACCTAGCTGTTGTCGGTGAGACCGATCGTGGCTCCGAACTTCGTATCCTCCGCAACCTCGGTCCGAAAGGTTTCGAGGATGTCACATCTGAAGTCGGACTCGACAAAGTCAAGCTGCATAATCCTCGCGCTCTCATAGCGGCAGACCTCGATCGCGATGGTGCTGCGGACCTGCTCATCACTCAAGCCGATGGTTCTTTGGTTGCACTGGACAATGAAGGCGGCAACAAGAACCATTCTCTTCGCATCGACCTCAAGGGCCTGAACGACAACAAAAGCGCCTTCGGCACCAAGGTCACGGTCTTTGCCGGCGAGATGCAGCAGAAATGGGAATTGGCCGGCAGCAGCGGATATCTCGCGCAAGGTCCTTCGGAAATCATCGCCGGACTCGGACAAGAAACGCGGGCTGATGTTGTGCGCCTGCTATGGCCCTCCGGCGTGTATCAAGATGAAATCGATCTTGCTGCCAACGAGCCGCACGAATTGCTCGAAATTGACCGACGCGGCAGTTCGTGTCCGGTGCTCTTTGCCTGGACTGGGAAAACTTACGAGATGATTAGCGACGTCATCGGCGCCGCAGTCTTCGGACACTGGGTTGCTCCACACGAGCGCGATCTTCCCGATCCTGACGAATACATCAAAGTCGATGGGGATCGCGTGCGGCCGCGCGATGGTAAGTTGAGCTTCACTTTTGCTGAGCCTATGGAGGAGGTCAATTACCTCGATCAGGCGCGCCTGCTCGCCATCGACCATCCGGCAGATGTCGATATTTATCCGAACGAGCGATTTGTTGCGAATCCTCCGTTTCCCGAATTCAAAGTAATTACAGCAAATCATCCGCACGTGCCTGCAGGAGCCTGGGACGATGCCGGCCACAATGTTCTTCCCGCCCTGCTCACCCACGATCACCACTACGTGACCGGATTCAAGCTGCTTCACTTCGCCGGCTTCGCCGAGCCGCATGGATTAGTACTCGACATCGGAGAGTGGAATCCGGCTCATCCGCTGCATTTGTTGCTTGACGGCTTCACGGAGTACTTCACGGCGAATTCGATGTATGCGGCGAGTCAGGCGGACATCAGCGTTCAACCCCCATATCTCGAAGCCCAGCTACCGGATGGAAGATGGCAACGGGTGATCGACGACATGGGATTTCCTGCGGGCCTACCTCGCACGATCACCGTCGATCTCACGGGCAAATTGAAGCCGGGGACGCGCAAGATTCGCATCGTCACCAATCTTCAGATTTACTGGGACCAGGTTCTCGTTGATAACAGCGTTCCCGAAACGAACCTGCAGGTTCACGAAGCTTCTCTCGCCGCCGCGCGCCTGCATTTCCACGGCTATCCTCGCGCCGATGAAAGCCGTTTTTCCGGTGATCTGAACTACACCTACGACAACGTGAGTCTCACTGGCCCTTATGCGCGCCACATCGGCTCATACACGAAATATGGAGATGTGCTGCCTCTGCTAAAAGCAGCCGACGACAAGTTCGTAGTCTTTGGCTCGGGCGAGGAGATCATGATGGACTTCGACGTCGCGAGCCTGCCGCCAGTGCCCGCCGGCTGGAAACGCGATTACTTGTTTTATGCGAATGGGTTCGTGAAAGACATGGACTTCTACGCAGCCGACGCGTTTACTGTGGCGCCTCTGCCATTTCACAGCATGGGCACGTATCCGGCTCCGCCGCGATCAGCGTATCCGTTGAACAAAGCTTCGCTCGACTACCTGCTGGAATACAACACACGTTACCAATCTGGGAATGGGGTGAGTGAGTACCGGTATATCTACCCGAAATGAAGCCGCTTCAGCTAGAAATGTTGGTCGTTGACCCTGTCATTTCTCGCGCCGCCGCGAGTAAGCACCTCTTGGCGAGACTTAGACTGGCACGCGGGGAAATGCGGTTTTTCAAAGGCAAATGAAAAGCAGATCCCTCGAGGCGCGCCCGAAACATTGCAAAATCCACGATGAGTCGCGGCGCTCCGAGGGATGGCAGTGCAAAGAGCGATCAGATATTTCCACAAGGCGCTTACAGCGACCAGAAATGCTCTAAGCAGAAGTTCTACATTGCCATCCGCTGCGGCTGAGTACCGCGCCGGCCAGAGAGCCGCTCGAGTTCTTCTTGCTGCACTTCCTGGACGCGCACGTCGCAATCGCGGACTCCGCGTGTCTTCTGCAGGCGCTCACGAATTCTGTGAGCTTCGCCTCGCAGGGCTGGGCCTTCGACCACTACACAGCCGTTCTCAACGCGAAAATCGAGCATGCGCAGATGGCGGACATCGCGTCCTAGCTGCGCGCGAACACGGTCGAGAAGAATGTCGTCCGATATTTCGCTTGAACGATCGCGAATGGATGAACGCAGTTCGTAGAGGCGGCCGATCAGATGATTGCCAACATTGCGAATCTGCTTGTTGCCTTGGCGGCCAAGCAGATGAAATGCTCGAACGGCTTTGTCGCGCAGGCGCACTCGGCGCGAACGGCCACGGTCGGGATCAAAGAGGTACATCAGTCTGGCGCCTACGATAGCGCCGCCCGCGAATAATCCTATGCTGCTCAGTTTTGGTGCACGCATTTCTTCTTCCTCCCATGCTTGGGTAGTGCGAGGCGCGTGAGAGGTTGCCTTCAATTCTTGTAGTCAAGTGCGAGCAACTACGGACTCATTCCAATAGAGCGGGCGCCATTCGTGGTGGTCCGACGGCTTTCTCCAGAGCACCAGCGACCTTCAGGATCAGTTCCTCACTGTTCGGCTGTCCGACAACTTGCACGCCGATAGGCAATCCTTCGCAAGAGACTCCGACCGGCACAACCACTGCCGGATTCCCAAGCAGATTGAGCCATTGCGTGTAGCTCATCACGTCCATGTACGAGACACTCTGGCCGCCGATCCGCCACTCACGCTCCTCGTGACGGAACGCCGGAACCGAACACACGGGACAGACCAGCACGGGGATGTCATTCATTTGCCGCATGAGGCGGATCCGCAGCTCGTCGCGACGGAACCACGCCGAGAGCAAGTCTGCTTTCGTCGGGGAACGATCGGAGTAGGTGAGGATTGTGCTGATTTGGTCTTCGCGACCTTTGAACTGTGGCGTGAGCAACTCGGCACCGAGTCGAACAAAGAGCGTCCACCAATGCTCGCGAGCTTCATCGAAGAAGTCCGGCAGAAACGGCTTCACCCGCACTCCTGAGTTCTGCAATGCAGTGACGGCGGTCTGAACAGCCGCACGGCTGTCCCGAGTAACAGGAGCAGATGGATGCTCCTCGAAGTAACCGATCGTGATTCGCTGCAGCTCCTCCTCGGAAACTTCAGCTAAAGAGACGGAGCAAGCCATAGGATCCCCGGCATCAAATCCGGCGATCACGCGAAAGATGATCTCCAAATCCTCGACGCTGCGCGCCATCGGGCCTACGACGCCGAGCAAAGCAAATGGCCCGCCGCTCTCGGGCCAGTGTCCCGTAATGGGAATACGTCCCGGAGTAGGCTTTAGTCCGCAGATTCCACTGAAATGCGCAGGAACGCGAATCGATCCGCCGCCATCACTGCCAATGCCCGCGGCTGATAGTCCTGCTGAAATCGCTGCAGCTTCGCCGCCGCTGGATCCACCTGGAGTCCGCGAGAGATCCCACGTGCTGTTCGTTGGTCCATATAGCGGATTATTCGTTTCGTAGGCCATGAGCATTTCGGGGACATTTGTGTTTCCCAAAACGACGGCTCCGGCCTGCTTCAGCCGCCGGACCAGAACAGCGTCTTCGCTCGCAACGATTCCTCTGCGCGTTGGGCTGCCGCATTCAAATTTCAATCCAGCAACCGCAATCGAGCTCTTAATGCTGATTGGAACCCCGTGCAGTGCTCCAACTTTCGCGTTGTGCACCACCGCTTCTTCCGCAGCCCGCGCTTCGGCGATAGCAGCTTCTTGCCGGAGTTCGATGAATGCATTCAGCTTCGGGTTCAACCGTTCGATTCGCGTATAGTGTGCACCCAGAAGTTCCAGTGGCGAGAGCTTCCGCTCGCGAATGAACTGACTCATTTGTGCCAGGGAAAGCTGATGGAGTAACGAGGTATCCAAAGCGGGAGAGCTCATGACAGTTTGCAGGCTGAGTAAGTTCCCATCGAACACGGCTGCGACGGGGTCATTTCATTGAAGAAAGTTTCGGATGAGCTTGGGACCATCCGGCGTCAGGACGCTTTCCGGATGAAATTGCACACCTTCGACCGGTAGCTTCCGGTGGCGCAAACCCATGATCACCGTCTTGCCGTTCTCTTGGCTGCGCGCGGAGATCTCGAGTTCGTCAGGAAGACTCTTCTCTTCCACGATGAGCGAGTGATAGCGATTCGCGACCATCGGTGAGTCGAGCCCTTTGAAAATGGTGCGGCCATCGTGCTCCACCATGCTGGTTTTGCCATGCATGATGCGCTCGGAGCGAATCACGCGTCCGCCAAACGCGGCGCCGATCGCCTGGTGGCCGAGACACACTCCCAAAATAGGAACTTTTCCGGCAAGCTTCTGGATCAGTTCAATCGTGATTCCAGCCTCGTTCGGCGTGCAGGGACCAGGAGAGATGACGATCTTGCGCGGCTGCAGTTCCCGTATTTCTTCAACGTTAACCTGGTCGTTGCGGCGAACCTGCACCTCCTCTCCGGTCTCGCCGATGTACTGCACGAGATTGAAGGTGAAGGAATCGTAGTTGTCGAGAACGAAGATCATTAAAGAAGCTGTTAAGCTCCTCAGCTTCTAAGCTGCTGAGCCTAATCGTCCCAGGAACGGAGCGTGTTTTTAGCTTAGCAGCTCAGGAGGTTGGCAGCTTTGGACTAGCTTATTCATAATTCCTTGCCATCCCTACCGCCCGGAGCAGCGCTTTGGCTTTATTCAGGCATTCCTGGTATTCCGTTTCGGGAACGGAGTCGGCGACGATGCCGGCGCCCGCCTGGAGATAGGCTCGCCTGCCCTGCACCCACATCGTGCGAATAGCGATGCAAGAATCGAGATTGCCGGCAAAATCGGCATAGAGAACCGCGCCGCCATAGATTCCCCGCCGCACTGGCTCAAGTTCCTCGATGATTTCCATAGCACGAACTTTCGGAGCGCCACTCAGCGTTCCTGCGGGAAATGCCGCTGCAAAAGCATCGATCGCGTGATAATCGGGTCGAAGCTTCCCCTCAATGGCCGAGACCAGATGCATCACGTGCGAATAGCGCTCCACGAACATGAAGTCCTTCACTTGCACGCTGCCGTATTCGCTCACGCGCCCTAAGTCATTGCGTCCGAGATCGACAAGCATTACGTGTTCTGCACGCTCTTTTTCGTCTTCGCGCAACTCCTGCTCCCAACGGCGGTCCTCTTCCGGGTCGGAACTGCGCGGACGCGTTCCCGCAATGGGGCGGTATTCCAGTTTGCGTCCAGTCACGCGTACCAGCATCTCCGGCGACGACCCGAGCACCTGGAATTTTCGACTCTGCAAAAAGTAGAGGTATGGGGACGGGTTGATCATGCGCAGCGCGCGGTAGATTTCGAACGGAGGCACTCCAGGCTCGAGCTCCATTCGCTGTGAAAGTACGATCTGAAAAGCGTCGCCGGCGCGAATGTAGTCTTTCGCTTTGAGAATGCTTTTCAGAAACGCGCTGCGGCCGGTAGTTTCCTTGAGTTTGTAGTCTTCCTTGCGCGGCCGAGCACGGTTTGCCGCACTAGTCCCCCGCGCAAGCTTTCGTTCGAGCGCTGCAATATCGCGTTGCGCCTTCTCATATGCCTGCTTCGGTGACCCGCTTCTAACCTCGGCGACCGCGATAATGTGAATCTGCTTGCGGAGATGATCGAAGGCCAGCACGCGATCGAAAAACATGAG
>Ga0134126_10003853_pt1 | contig 18778 bp, 16 predicted proteins | sample KB31752_FD_96881 | JGI IMG/M metagenome (GOLD analysis project Ga0134126, IMG submission 96881) | Terrestrial soil microbial communities with excess Nitrogen fertilizer from Kellogg Biological Station, Michigan, USA - KB3-175-2 | ecosystem: Environmental > Terrestrial > Soil > Unclassified ...
AAAGGACATCGCCCCAGCGAAATAGATTTGGACCCGCGAGGACTTTATGACTCCAGTTATGGCAGCGCCGGCACGCGATCCACGAACGGAATATTCGGAAGATACAGAAATAACTCTTGGGACAGGCAAGATGCTGGCCCTATTCTTCGGGCTGGTCATCCTCTGCGCTACATTTTTTGGCCTGGGATATTCGATTGGTCACAACTCGACGAAGTCCAGTGCCGAACTGCTTCCGTCACCCAGCACGTCGAGGCCGTCACGCCTCTCGCCATCGACGTCCTCAACAACTAGCGTCGCGCCGGTAACGCAAGCGCCAACGGATACGCAGTCGGCCGCAAGTCAGCAAGCTGCGCCGGATGCGAGCTCCGCAACGACCTCGACACCGACGCAATCGACTTCTCCAACACCAGACCAGGCGGCGCCGCTTACGCCTCCGCAGGCGGTTGCCAGCTATTTCGTCCAGGTTGCAGCTGTAAGCAAAGAGGAAGATGCACAGGCATTAGTGGAGTCGCTCAAGGGCCGCCAGTATCAGGCTTTCATTGCCGACGCGACACCGGACAAACTCTTCCACGTGCAGGTCGGACCGTTTACCGATGTCAAAGAAGCTGAGAGTATGCGGGCGCGGCTGGTGAATGACGGCTACAATCCGATTTTGAAAAAGTAGCTGAGCAGGAACTCGCGCTTACGCGGTGGTCAGGCGGTTCTTCCAGTGTGAGCGCACGAACCAGATAATTCCCGCCGCGATAATTACCACTATCACCACGTCAAGCTTGTGCAGATATTTTCCGATCTGGCGCCAGTTCTCGCCCATTTTCATTCCGACCCAGGCTAGGAAAAAACACCACGGCCACGATCCTAAAAATGTATAGACATGAAAACGCAGACGCGGCATACGCGCGATGCCCGCAGGTAAGGCGATAAATGTCCTAACGACTGGCAGCATGCGCGCAATCAACACCGCTAAATATCCCCAGCGGGCAAAGAAGCGGTCCGCCCAGTCAAGTTCATGTTTTCCCATGAGCACCCACTTGCCATAACGTTCCACTAGAGGCCGGCCTCCGTAGGCTCCGATCTCGTAGGCAACCAGCGACCCGAGGTTGCAGCCGATTGCGCCGGCAGTCGCGACCCAGAGCAACTTCATGGTTCCGGAAAATACCAAATAGCCGGCGAAAGGCATGATCAGTTCTGACGGGAGTGGAATGCATGCCGACTCGATTGCCATGAGTATGGCGATGCCGCTGTATCCAGTAGCTGCGATCAACGTTTTTATGAAGATGAATAAAGCGCCTACAATTTTTTCAGTCATTGTGAATGGGAGGGTGTTTTAGCTGATCTGCAAACCTGCTGCAGCTTTTACAGTGTACAACTCTCAGATATTTGTCCCGCTTGAGCGCTCGCGATAGAAGTGCATTAAGTCCAACAGGATGGGTTGCGCGCCAAGCTGACGAAGTAGTGTCGTCACCTGCCCGCGATGATACGTTCCGTGATTCACCACATGCAGCATGGATTGCCAAAGAGGATTGGAATACGTGCCAAATTTGAGCGTCTTATATTCCATTTTCCGGTCGAGGTCCGCTTGACTGAGTCCGGACGTGAATACCAATAGCCGTTCCTCGTGGACCGCCCAGGTCTCGCGAAGCGTTCGCGCGTCCGAGAACAGGCTAACGTTTGGCAAGGCCGATGGCGACCGTCCCTGAAAGCGCTCCAGCCAGATCCACTCAGCGCCATAGATGTGCGCAAGCGTGTCCCGAACGGAGGAAAAGCTTGAACCCATCGGCTTGGTGAATTGTTCGGAGGTCAGTTTTTCAGCGGCCGCCAGGGACCGCCGGTTGGCCCAGGCGTTGTACTCAAATAACTGGCGGATTTCGTCGGGGGACATAACACAAATCTTCGAAACTAGAACGAACCATCCTGGGTGAACGTGAAGCCGGGCAATGCCGCACCAGCGGCGGATTTGGCAACTTTCACCCGGACCGTCGGTGCATCCGGTGCGTTTACCTCTGCTGGGCGAAGCACCGCATATTGGGTGAATACTTCGTTGTAGAGCTTGGTCACGAGATAATCCTGGCCATTTTCGTCTTTACGCCAAACCTGCCCAAGCTGGATGGACTTAACTGCCATGCTGAATTCTCCAGGAATCCCAAAATCGAAGTGACTGTTGTTCATTCCAGAGTAACGGCAGCACTTGTGGGCGTCAATGCTCCGAAGTCGTGGTCAATATCGTGAAGGGAAGTGAACCTTCGGACAGGAATAAATTTGTTTCGCTATTGTTGTTAAGATTGCATTCTGCCGAGGAGGAGAAATGCCACGAGGAGTGATGCCGCGAAGGCCAGGAAAGACCGGAAGACATGAAGGAGCGAGACTAAGTGCCCGAGCGATTGCCGCGCCGGCCGGGCCGAGTAAGAGTCGAAAGGTCACGGCTAAAACTCTCGCGAATTCTGGTTCTGCTAAGGTTCCGAAAAAAGCAGCACTAACAGCAGCCAGGAGCGGCGCTGCGAAGGGCTTCAATCCGATCTCGCCGGAGCGAGTGTCGGAAATTTTAAAGCGGCTGGACCAGCTTTATGCCGACGTGACCTGCGCTCTTACCCACAAAGGTCCCTGGGAACTTTTGGTGGCGACAATTCTTTCGGCGCAATCGACCGATGTGCGAGTGAATATGGTGACGCCGGAGCTGTTTAAGAAATATCCCACGGTGCAGGACTTCGCGAAACTAGAACCGCAACAGCTCGAGGCTGATATCCGCTCCACCGGCTTTTTTCGCAACAAGTCGAAGTCTGTGGTCGGCGCCGCCCGTAGAGTGGTGAACGAATATGGCGGTAAGGTGCCGGACAATATGGAAGACTTGCTGACGCTTCCGGGAGTTGCGCGAAAGACTGCCAATGTTGTGCTGGGCACGTGGTTCAAGAAAGCCGAAGGAGTCGTTGTCGATACCCATGTTCATCGCATCTCGCGACGGCTGGAGCTGACCAAGAATGACGATCCGAAGAAAATCGAACAGGATTTAATGGCCGTGATCCCGCGCGAGAAGTGGATCCTGTTTTCGCATCAGGTGATCTGGCATGGACGTAAGCTCTGCTTCGCTCGATCTCCAAGGTGCGTCGATTGCCCGCTGGAAAACATTTGTCACGCCGAAGACAAAACATGGAGCACGGTGGAGAAGCACAAAGGGGCAAAGGCGTAAGTATGAACGAAAGCGTTGTGGCATAACGTGACCGCCTATTTGCTTGAAATTCTGTCGAAATTCAGGGGCTCGCTGTCCAGAGAAAAAGCTTTTAACCGCAGAGAACGCCGAGAAAAGCCGGAGATCGCAGAGAACCCCAACCCAATTGTGGCATAACTTGGCGGCTATTTGTTTGAATCCGTCGAAATTCAGGGGCTTGCTGTCCAGAGCAAAAGCTTTTAACCGCAGAGAACGCCGAGAAAAGCCGGAGACCGCAGAGAACCCCAGCCCAACTGACACGAACGATCGCGTGACTGCATTCTCTGCGATCTCTGCGTTGCCTCTGCGAACTCTGCGGTTAAAGGCTTTTTTGTCGCCGGATCTAGGTCGGCACCTTCAAAATCATGTAGCCGCCGAGCAGCGCAAAAATAATATCTGGCGACCACGCCGCTAACGTAGGGGGAAGTTGGCTGATGTTCCCCATGGCCTCGAACAATCCTGAGATGATCGTATAAACCACGGCAATACCAATAGCAGTGGCTACGCCCGCCATGGTCCCGCGACGTCCTGCAGAGAGCGCAAATGGAATCGCTAAAACGCCCATCACAAAGGTGATGATCGGAAATGCGATCTTCTTCTGCAATTGCACTTTCAGCTTCACCACTTCAAACCCACTCTGCTGCAGTTCGTGGATGTAACGGCTGAGTTGCTCGTAGTTCATCTCCAGCGACTGCTTCACTTCCTTTTTGAAATAGGGTGGCGGCTCCGAGAGTACCGCGAATGTCGAGACGTCATACTCGTGATAATCCTGGATAGCAGAGCCGTGGAAAGCCCTTTCCCAGCCCTGTTCGCAGACCCATCGGTTCAAGTTGTCTGCCCAGCGCGCTCGTCCGGCGTAGATTCGGCGCACTAATTGAAACGTATTCGGATTGAACTGAAATACCGACAGATTTCCAAATTGGTTCTTGTCTGAGTCGAAGAACTGATAGTAGTAAATCGTCGAATGCTGGCCAAAGATCCACCTGCGAGACGGGTTCAAGTAGGTCTGAGGAGGCTTTCCTTTAATCTGATTCAGCAGCGCGTCCTGGCGCTTGTTGGCGTGGGGTAAATAAAACTGGTCGGCAATAAATAATCCACCCGCGACCAGCGCGCCAGCCAACAACACCGGAACAATAATTCGATATATGCTCATGCCGGTCGCTTTCAGTGCGGTGAGTTCGTTGTAGCGCTGCATCAGGCCGAGAGTAATCAGCACCGTCAGCAGCACGCCATATTGCGCAACGTTGTAAAGAAAATACGGAGTGACGTTGAGCAGGTACTCGCCTACAGTCCACGGAGAAATCTGATTGCGAAGAATGTCACCGAGCAATTCGAAAACGGTGAAGATGAGCGATAACCCCACCAGCGCGCCGACGATCATCGCGAAATTGAAAACAAAATCGCGAAGCAGATAGTCGTCAATCAGCATGGGGAAGCTGGCGCTGAATACGCGTTTGCGAGTAGCTGCGCGTTCAAAAGCGTTCTCTGAAGCGGTAGTCGGCAACAGCAATGTCCCGCCGCGGAAGCTTGTCTTCAGCGAAGTCCAACTTCCTTTCAGAAAAGCAATTTCAAATGGACGGCGTTCGGACCGCCACAGCAGTAATGCGCCGCCGATTAAAAAAACAATGTCTGCCAGCCAGACGCCCGCCCAAGGGGGAGCTTTGCCTTGCCTCGCCAATGAAACTCCGAACAGAGATACAAAGTAGTAAGCGAAGACGAGAACAATGGTCAGAACGAAACCGGCAGACTTGCCACCTTTTTTTGCCGAAAGCCCAAGCGGAAATCCAACCAGAGCAAGCACGATGCAAGCCGCGGGCAAAGCGAAACGCCGGTGGAACTCAATCCAGTACCAGCGGGCGGTCAGAGGCATTTTGCTGCTGCGCGCTAGTTTCGGTAACTGGAAGGTCGGAATCTCTGAAATCGCGGCCGGCGGCTGATCTTTTGCCGCTGCTGATGATTCTGGTAGAGAGATCGGAAGATCAGTCACTTTGAAGGTCGAGATCTGATATCTGTCGGGCGTCGTCGGATCGGTCTCGTGCGAAGAACCGTTAATCAAGTGAAGATGCAGCGTGTTCTTTCCTTCACTGACCAGAATCCCTTCTTCCGCCAGCGTGATCTTGGGCGCGGATGGATTGCTTGTGTCGGCAAGAAAAACGCCCTTCCAGATGGCTGCGCCCTGGGCGCTCTTCACATCGTGGACATACAGCACCATTTTCGGAAAGCCTTCGTAGAACACGCGCGGTTGTACTTCGAAAGAAACCTGTGAACCCTTCAGTTTTTCCTGCAGATGATTGAGCCTCTGTTGCGACCGGGGCGCAAGATAAAGGCTGTTTCCCAATGCAAGCAGCCATGCAGCGAGAAAGAAGATGGAAAGGATGCGCAGGAAGCTTCCAATGCCCATGCCGCTTGCCTTCATGGCGGTGATCTCGCTGTCTGCAGCGAGGCGGCTGAGGCCGATCAAAATTCCAATCAGCACTCCGGCGGGAATGGTAATCGTTAGGGCCTCAGGAATGATGAGCAAAAATAATTCGATTGCGCTGGGCAGCGGCGCACTGTTGCGCACGACCAGTTCAAGGATCTGCCCTAACTCTTTCGTGTAGATCACGAAAGTGAAGATCGCTGCCCCGATCAGCGCGTGTGACGTGACTTCACCGAGAATGTAGCGGGTGAGAATGCGCATCTGGCTTTAAACGGAGTCTAGCATGTAAGCGCCATGAATCGGGGTGAGTAGAGGTTACTCGCGTCAGTATCCACTGCGCTTGTCGACGAGCCCCAGTAGCGGCTGGCCGGACAAATATCTACGCAAATTGTCCGAGAACAAGACGTAGTGGCGCTCCCACATTTTTTCACTGATGCCGGCGGTATGAGGCGTAATTAGGAGATCTTCCAGGTCCCAAAGTGGTGATTCCGGCGGCAGCGGTTCTTGATCAAATACATCGAGGGCGGCGCCGCCAATTTTGTGTTGGCGCAGAACTTCGACGAGCGCAGCTTCGTCAATAAGTGGTCCACGCCCGACGTTCAGCAGAAATGCGTCGGGCTTCATGGCCGCCAGTTGCGGAGCGCCGATCATACCTTTCGTTTCGGGAGTAACCGGGGTAGACAAAACGACGTAGTCAGACTGAGTCAATAGTTCTTGCAATTTCGACGTAGGCAGAACTTCGTCAACATATTGCGGCTTTTCTTTCTCAGGGTGCTCGCGCACCGCGATCACACGCATGCCCAATGCGGATCCATGTTTGGCAACGTTGCGGCCGATGCTGCCTAATCCGACTAATCCCAGGGTCGCGCCTGCTAGCTCCCGTGAATGCGAGCGCCCGCTCGAAAATGCATCCTGTCCCCACACATGTTTCTGTTGAAAACGTACGGCAGCGGGTATTCGCTTTGCCAACGCAAACATCATCGCGATCACCTGCTCGGCGACGACCGGTCCATGAACGTCGCGCGCGTTGGTGATGATTACGTCGCTGTTCACCAGCTCGGGAAACATAAGCTGATGCACTGCGGCCGCCTGCGAATGGATCCAGCGCAGTTTGCGTGCCGCGACAAATTGCTCCGGTCGAATTGATATGCCAAACAGGATTTCGACGTCCGCTATATGCTGCTCAACATTTTCGTAGGAGTTCAGCTGATCCACTTCGAGGTCCGGGAACTCTCTGCGCAACCGCTCCGCAAACCATGGCGGCGCAATCCACAGCGCAAGGCGATGATAGGTGAGGATAAGCAGCTTGCATTTGGGTTGTGAGTTCATCGAGCGATTTCGAAGTTCACAATTTTTTGATTCGCAGGTCCGAGCCGGTCATCTGTTTCGGCTCAGGAACGTTGAGCATACCTAACATCGTAGGCGAGATGTCCCGCAGCGAGCCGTTAGGTTTCAGCGTGAACTGCTTCGAATTCTCGGCTACTACGATGAATGGCACGGGGTTGGTCGTATGGTAAGTGTGTGGTCCGCCGCTTACCGGGTCGACCATCATTTCGGCATTGCCGTGGTCGGCAGTAATCAGCACTGCGCCACCCTTGGCGCGGACGGCTAATTCGATGCGGCCGAGGCAGGCGTCGACAGTTTCTACCGCTTTGATTGTCGGCTCGAGCTTACCGGAGTGGCCTACCATGTCGGCATTGGCGAAGTTGACGACGATGACGTCGAAGCTGCCATCTTCAACCGCTTTGACGACGGTATCGGCGATTCCGGCGGCGCTCATCTCAGGCTTCAAATCGTAGGTGGCAACTTTCTGCGAAGGAACTACCGTCCGCTCTTCTCCGGGGAACGGCTGTTCGACTCCGCCATTGAAAAAATATGTGACGTGTGCGTACTTCTCAGTCTCAGCGACGCGCAGATTACGCATCTTTGCCTGACCCATGATGTTGGCAAGAATATTGTCCAATGACTCCGGCGGGATGACTACCGGCAGACTGAATTTCTTGTCATATTGCGTCATGCAGACGTAATGCAAGTTCTTCGGACCGCGGTCGCGGGGAATGGTTGCATCCAGATCCTCAGCTCCTGGAAGGTCGCGCCCGGCTTGCTCGTTCAGGCCGCTGTTGCGAGTGAGAGCGCGGGTGATCTGGCGTACTCGATCAGCACGAAAGTTAAAACAGATGCAGGAGTCTTCATCGTGAATGGTGGTTGTGGCGCGGGCGCCCCCGCCCGCGTTCTTGTCCGCACAAACGAAGGGAACTATGAACTCATCCGTCACGCCTTTGTTGTAAGACTCTTTCACACCCTGGACGGGGTCGGCATACTTGCCGCCTTCGGCCTCGCCGAAAACCATCGCGTTATACGCCTTCGCGATGCGCTCCCACCGACGGTCACGGTCCATCGCATAGTAGCGGCCGCTGACGGTCGCAATCTTCCCCGTGTTGTACTCACGCATTGCCTTCTGCAGTTGATCGAGGTAGCCCGCGCCGTTGGTGGGCAGAGTGTCGCGCCCGTCCATGAAGGCGTGCACGAAAACGCGCTCGACCTGATTTTGCTTTGCCATCTTCAGCAAAGCGTGGAGATGAGTTTGATACGAGTGCACGCCGCCATCGGAGAGTAGGCCGAAGAGATGAAGTTGCCGCCCGCCGGTGCGCGCATTCTTCATCGCGCTCAGCAAAATGGGATGCTGAAAGAATTCCCCGTTCTGAATCATCAGCTCGATGCGGGTTGAGTCCATGTGGACTATGCGCCCGGCGCCAATATTCAAGTGCCCGACTTCGCTATTTCCCATCTGTCCTTCGGGCAATCCAACGAAAGGGCCGCTGGTCTGAATCAGCGTGTTGGGATATTCGCGCAGCAAGCGGTCATATACCGGCTTGCGGGCAAGCGCGATCGCATTGGCTTTGGTTTCGGCGCGGTATCCCCAGCCGTCGAGAATGATGAGGATGAGTGGTTTGGGACTGGACATAATGCGGCTCTTAGCTGTTAGCTCCTAGCTTTTAGCTCTTAAACACAAATTCTTGGCCACGGATCGGCGCGGATTATCACGAATTCTTGAGGGTCGACGATCATTTGTAAAACAGGTCTTCAATTTCTTTGGGCAGAGGATCGTTGAAATCGTCCGGAACGGTGAATTCGCCCCTCGCCGAGCCGAACCTGAACGCGTTAGGCAAAGCCTTCACTAGGGGGATGGTGGGAACGCTCTTCTTGTAAGCGAAATAACTCGTAACCGCATTTTCCACATTGGCCTTCAACTTCTCCATCGTTTTCGCGTTCGCGAATATGGGGTAGCCAACTGCCTGCGCCTCATAAGCGAGTTCGCTTGACTCCCAGACAGAAAAGACAATTTCATTTTCGACCATTACAAAATTATAACCGGCGATGTGTTAACTACGGCTTGATCTCTACACTTGTGCCTACTGCGACTCGGTCCCAAATCTCATCGATCTCAGGATCGGTCAATGCGATGCACCCATCTGTCCAGTCAATCGTTCGATGCAGTTTCCCGATCCACCCAAATCCGTTTTGGATCCCATGAATCTCTACGTCGCTCCCAGGATCGACACGAAGCGCTAGAGCTCGCTTCTGGTCTGCATCGTTGGGATAAGAAATGTGAAGGGCGTGGTAGAACCTACTGTTCGCCTTCTTCTCATCTATCACGTATTGCCCCTCGGGAGTTTTGTGATCGCCTTTGCGTGTCTTGGGCCCGACTGGGTTTCTTCCGAGTGCGACTTTGTATGTCCGTAAAATCCGGTCATTACTCATCAGTGTAAGCGTATGCGCCGATTTTACGATCAGGACCTTGTTCGCAAGTTCCGGATGGAAAGAAACTCGCTCGCGGCTGCATCCATTAAGAGATAGCAACGTTGAGAGTGCCAGGACAGAAAAGACAGTTTGACGCATTAGCCTTTGTAGTTCAGCGCCTTCAATCCCAAAAACCTCGCCCCGTCTCCAAGCTCTTCCTCGATCCTCAGCAGCTGGTTGTATTTTGCTACGCGGTCCGTTCGTGACGCCGACCCGGTTTTGATCTGTCCTGCGCCGGTCGCGACCGCGAGGTCGGCGATGAACGTGTCTTCGGTTTCGCCGGAGCGGTGAGAGATGATTGAGGTGTATCCGTTGCGGCGGGCGAGGTCGATGGCATCTAGGGTTTCGCTTACCGTGCCGATCTGATTCACTTTAATGAGAATGCTGTTTGCGACGTGCTTGTCGATGCCCTCCTGCAGAAACTCGACATTGGTGACGAAAAGGTCGTCGCCTACGAGTTGAATCTTGTCGCCCAGTTCTTTGGTCAGGTTCGCCCAGCCATCCCAGTCGTTTTCGGCGAGGCCATCTTCGAGCGAAACGATTGGGTAATCATTCGCCCATTTCGCCCAGAAGCGCACCATGTCATCGGAACTCTTGGATGACTTGTCAGATTTTTTGAAGACGTACTTGCCGTCCTGAAAAAATTCGCTGGCTGCGGGATCGAGCGCAATGGCAATTTCTTCGCCGGGCTTGTATCCAGCTTGCTGGATGGCTTCGAGCACGACTTCAATTCCTTCAACGTTTGACTTGACTGACGGAGCGAATCCGCCTTCGTCGCCGACCGCAGTGTTGTAACCGCGTTTCTTTAGCACGCCCTTCAGCGTATGAAAAACTTCAACTCCCCAGCGCAACGCTTCTGAAAAAGATTCAGCGCCGACGGGCATGACCATGAATTCCTGAAAGTCAACGTTGTTGTCTGCGTGCGCGCCGCCGTTGAGAATATTCATCATCGGCGTCGGCAGGGTATTTGCGCCGGCTCCGCCGAGGTAGCGGTAGAGCGGCAACTTAAAGGAAATCGCCGCGGCCCGAGCGGCTGCCATCGACACCGACAGAATCGCATTCGCGCCTAGCCTGCCCTTATTCTCGGTGCCATCCAGTTCAATCATCTTCTGATCGAGTGCGCGCTGGTCCGCGGCATCGAATCCGCCCAGGGCGTCGGCGATTTCGCCATTCACATTTTCAACCGCTTTCAGCACGCTCTTGCCAAGGTAGTTCTGCTTGTCATCGTCGCGAAGTTCGACCGCTTCGTGCTCGCCGGTGGACGCACCGCTAGGCACAATGGCCCGTCCGATTGAACCATCATCCAGCCAGACTTCCGCTTCAACTGTAGGATTGCCGCGCGAATCGAGCACTTGCCGTCCGCGAATCTGTGCGATATTGCTCATTGATTTTTGCCGTTCCTTCTCAGAGGATTTTGAGTCATCGTCTATGAGTACGCTGCCGGGGTGGGCTGATGAAAATGTGAGACGCCTCCCCGTCAGGTAACCCACGCCTGAATAAGTTTTTGCCATGGTGGAATGGGAAACCTGCGATTATAAATGATTGCGGCGAGAGCACTGTGGTCACAACAGAGAGCCCGATGAAACGTCAGACCGAAACACTCAGCGTTGGTTCACCCGCACCCGCATTCACACTGCCGTCGGCGAATAGTGAGGCAAAGTTCTCGCTTTTCGATCTAATTTCGCGCGGCGCAGCCATCGTCGAATTTCTTCGTGGGACCTGGTGACCCAACTGCCGCAAGCGCATGGCTCAGTTTGAGCCGCACAAAGAAGAGATCAGCACACTCGGAGCGAGCCTTCTATATGTTGCCGCTGAGAAAAGGAAGGGTGTTTGGAAGCCTGTGAAGTATTTCAGCCAGCATCCCATTTCGTTCCCGTTCCTGCTGGATGAGGACCGCTCGGTCACGAAAGCCTACGGGCTTTATCATGCACTCGGGCATGATGCATTTCGTATCGCGCACCCTGCAACTCTGATCGTCGATCGCGGTGGAACCGTGCGATATATCTATCGTGGAGATGATCAGACCGACCGCGCGCCGATCAACGAAATATTCGCTGTGCTCCGCAAAATGCGTTAATGAGCCAGCGCGATCAGTTCGCTTTCCGGCAACAACTGCAGATCAATCCAGCCTTCAAGTGGTAGCGCATCCATGGGCAGGCGATTCTGCCAAATGCTGACTCGAAGCCGAATCTTTGTTGCTGCCGGGCTGGATGAATCCGAGTTTGACTCTGGTGGTTGCGCATACAGAACCGAGAGCGGGAGCTTGAACTCGAAGTTACGCGCCAGCGCGACATCCGCGCCTTCAGGGGAAACATGGTCCCCGTTATCGGAAATGTTCCAGCTTGCGATTCTTGAATCTCTCACTTGTAGGTTCAGGCGGAGCCCTCGCCGCGGGCGGCCGGACCGCTCGGCCCACGATTCAAGGTTCACGACGATTTCGCAATCATTTGCGGGAACTTCTCCGGCGAAATCGACGCGTCCGTACACATTGTGCTGATCGATTCCCGCATAAATCGAATCCAGCAGGAAAACTTTGCCGTGCATCGCGCCGGCACGCCTGTCTGTGGCATAGTGCGCGGCGCCCATCCACTCGAAATAGCGGACCATGTCTCCAGTAATGCGAGGGTGAATGTAATTAGTCTGCGGCAAGAATGACGGAGTAACCATTCCTCCCATGATCGGCTGGGCCAGATGGTCGGGCGGAGTTGCTCCCAAGGCCTGGTACACATTCGAAAGATGCTTGCGATATAACTCGTCAAATTCGCGATCGTTTGCCGAATGGTGCTCTGGGCCATACCACCAGTTCCAATCGCTGCCTTCTGCGATCAAAAGTTCCTCGACAGCCAACTTGCGCTGTTCTTCGGAAACGTGCTGTGAAGCCTGGCCGTAGAAATTTCGTGCGTGATACAGATAGTCCCACGATTTGTTGTCCTCGGGCGAGCCGATCCAGACGTTGAAGTTTGCATTGATCCATGAACCTGGAACCAGCGACCGAAGAATGTTTGGATTGCGCTCTCGCTCAATGGCTTCGGAAACTGTGACCGCCTCTATGGAATTGTCTTTTTGCAGAGCATCGTAAAAGCGTCGCAAAAATTCGCGGCCTGACCTCGGATAATATTCCCAGGCATTTTCCCCATCGAGAATGATTGCAATGGTCGCGTCGCGGCCAGCATTAAAAAGTGGTTGAGCGGAGTCCTTGATGTTTCGCATCAAGTGTGCGGCGGCTTCGGCCGGGGGCATCCCGGAATAAACAAATCCGATCAAGTCCGAGAGTGCATGATCGCGAAACAGCACGTTCATGCGGGTCGCGCCTTGTTCGTAGCGATGCACGTTGTAAAGTTTCTCTGAGGAGGCATCCGGCAGCCGTCCTTGACCGTCGCGGATGAAAGACATTCCTGTAGTGCGCGATAGGACGCCTTCGTCAGTAGCCATCCAGTTCACGCCTAGTTCGGCTGCTATGGCGACAGCTTCCTCAGAAACGCTTCCTTCTGATGGCCACACCCCTCGCGGACGCACGCCGAAAATCGTCTCGTGCAGATCGAGCCCGCGTTGCAGTTGTTCGCGAGCGTCTTCAGGATGGCGGAATCGATTTTGCGGAAGTGGCAAGCCGAGTGTCGAAGCGGCACCAGCATTGGTGTCGCAGATCAGCGGCAGAATGGGATGGTAGAAGGGCGAAGTGGAGATCTCGATCCGGCCTTGTTTTGCGGCGTCAGCATGCGCGGGTAAAACTTTTTTGATCAGGTCTCGCTGGCAGTCGATAACAAATTTCTGGTCCTCCAGCGAGAATCCACGGCCTTTGCGCACTAGTCCAGCGATATCCGGCTCCGCCAGAAAGAATTCGTCGAACCAGGCAATCTGGGAAAGCACTTGCAGGTCTGTAAAATCCTGGGCTTGAAAATATTTGTCCGCTTGCTCGGGAGATAAACCCGGCCCCTGAAAGCGTTCCCAGAGCTCGGCATATCGCGGATAGCGCCCGATCAGGTGTTCAGGATTTGCCTGGAAGAGATATTGCAAGGCAAAGCGGCGTTCGTCCGGTGCGAGATCGGACGCGGGACGGGCCGCTACGCGAAGAAAAGGATCCAAAGCCGTTCCTTCGGCATAGTCCTGGATTTGCGCGATGAGCGATGGAACAAGATTAAAAGTTTGATGTACTTGGGGAAACTCCTCCAGCAGTTTCACCATCCCGTAGTAGTCTTTCAGAGCGTGCAGGCGCACCCACGGCAGGCGGTACTCACCCGTGACCAAATCCTTGTAATAGGGCTGATGCTGGTGCCAGAGAACAACGACCCGAAGAACAGGCATCGACGGCGTGATTCCTAATTAGAATGAATATGCAGTCTAGCATGTGAGAACGTTCACCAGTCAGCGCACAATTTATGGCCACGAATAACCCCGTTCGTTACGACGTCACTCTTTTTTCGCCTGACGACCTTTACCTATTTAACGAGGGCCGAAACTATCGCGCTTACAACCAGCTGGGAGCGCACCTGGCTTCATTTAACGGCGAGCGCGGAACTTCGTTCAGCGTCTGGGCGCCGAATGCGCGCAAAGTTTCTGTGATCGGAAATTTCAATAATTGGAGTAATAGTTCCCATCCTTTGCAGTCGCGCGGCGCTTCCGGGATTTGGGAAGGATTCATTCCCGGGATCGACAAAGGGTCGCTCTATAAATTTCATATCGTTTCTCAGAATCATGAATTCATTACCGAGAAAGCCGACCCGTTTGGAACTTACCACGAAGAGCCGCCGCGTACTGCGTCAGTGGTCTGGGATTTGGAATATCAATGGGCAGACCAGGAATGGATGGGTTCGCGTGCAAGCCGTCAGACTCTGCAATCGCCAATCTCAATTTATGAGGTTCACCTGGGTTCATGGATGCGTGTGCCGGAAGAAGGGAACCGCTCGCTGACCTATCGCGAGATGGCACCGAAACTAGCCGACTACGTTACACGCATGAATTTCACGCACGTGGAACTGCTGCCTATCATGGAGCATCCGTTTTATGCCTCGTGGGGATATCAGACCACTGGATATTTCGCACCGACCTCTCGCTACGGCACGCCACAGGATTTTATGTTCTTCGTTGATTACCTCCACCAGCGCGGGATTGGCGTGATTCTCGATTGGGTGCCATCACACTTTCCATCCGACGCGCACGGGCTCGCGTACTTTGACGGTACGCACCTGTTCGAACATGCCGATTGGCGGAGTGGCTTTCATCCTGACTGGAACACCTACATCTACAACTACGGACGCAATGAAGTGCGCAGCTTTCTTATGTCCAGCGCGATGTTCTGGTTGGATAAATATCACGTGGACGGTCTGCGCGTGGATGCCGTCGCGTCCATGCTCTACCTCGATTACTCACGCCGCGAAGGCGAATGGATCCCGAATAAATTCGGGGGTAGAGAAAATCTCGATGCGATTGAGTTCTTGCGCCAGTTAAATTTGGAAGCGTACAAAGAGTATCCCGGCATTCAGACTTACGCTGAGGAATCAACCGCTTGGCCAATGGTTTCGAAGCCAGTTTATCTAGGTGGGCTTGGCTTTGGCATGAAGTGGGACATGGGTTGGATGCACGACACCTTGGCATATTTCGCGCACGACCCGATTCATCGCGGATTCCATCAGGGCATGCTCACTTTCCGCATGATTTACGGATTCAGCGAAAATTTTGTGCTGCCGCTTTCGCATGATGAAGTTGTGCACGGCAAGGGCTCAATCGTCGGCAAAATGCCGGGTGATGAATGGCAGAGGTTCGCCAACCTGCGCTTGCTTTACGGTTATATGTTTGCCCAGCCCGGCAAAAAGCTGCTCTTCATGGGCGATGAATTCGGGCAGGTGCGTGAGTGGGGACACGACATGAGCCTGGAATGGCATGTCTTGCAATTTCCGGTTCATTCGGGCGTGCAGAGGTGGGTTGAACAGCTGAATCGCGCTTTCCGCAACGAACCTGCGCTCCATGAGCTTGACAGCGATCCTGCGGGATTTGAGTGGATCGACTGCAACGATACGAAAGCTAGCGTGATTTCGATGCTGCGAAAAGGCAAGAAGCCTGAAGATACGATTCTGATCGTGTGTAATTTCACTCCAGTTCCGCGAGAAAACTACCGCATCGGTGTTCCGTACGATGGTTTCTGGAAAGAGCTGCTCAACAGTGATGCCAAAGAATACGCCGGCAGCGGTGTCGGCAACATGGGTGGTAAGCCGGCGGATGAGGAGCCGACGCATGGGCGTCCGTATTCACTTGCGGTCACGTTGCCGCCGCTTGGAGCGCTATTTTTCAAGTGGGACCCCAAGAAGTAGTCGTTGAATTTCCTTCGTGAACCCTCGTGTCCTTCGTGGTTAATGCTTTTAAAAGGCATGCACCACGAAGGACACGAAGGTTCACGAAGGAAGTCCCAACACATCAGATTCTGAATTGCTAATCTAAACTCATGCCGACCACTGGAGAACGATTCGCACGCGCAGTTTCGATCATGGCTAAACTGCGCGGGCCGGGTGGATGTCCGTGGGACCGCGAGCAGACCTTCGATTCGATCAAGCCTTATACGCTCGAGGAAACTTATGAAGTGCTCGAGGCGATTGACAACCGCGACTGGAACGAACTTCCTGGTGAGCTCGGCGATCTGCTTCTGCAGGTGCTCTTTTATTCGGAGATGGCAGCCGAGAATAAACGCTTTTCAATTGATGACGTTCTTGATCGTCTGTCCAGTAAATTGGTGGACCGACATCCTCACGTTTTCGGCAATGTGACTGCGGAAAGTTCTGCCGAGGTGCTGCGCAATTGGGAAGCGATCAAAGCCGAGGAAAAGAAAAAGCGATTGGAGGCTGGTGGAGGCAACTCCGCGAAAGAGCAGAAGCCAGAGTCAGTTCTAGCCGGCGTTTCTGCTACGATGCCGGCGCTTCTTGAGGCGCATAAGCTCAGCTCGCGGGCTGCCCATGTAGGATTCGATTGGCCTGAGATCGGTGGCTTGTTCGACAAGCTGCAAGAAGAAACCACTGAGTTGCAGGAAGAACTGAAGCATCTCCCTGCGCCCGCTCGGCCTGTGGCCAGGGGTATTGCTGGATCCGGCCAGCCGCAAGTTCCTGAAGAACTCCGTCATCGACTTGAAGAGGAACTGGGAGACCTGTTCTTCGTGCTGGTGAATATCGCACGTTATCTTTCTCTCGATTCAGAGTCTGCACTGAAAAAAGCCAATCGTAAATTCAAGCGGCGTTTCCAGTGGATGGAAGATCAGCTCAGGGCATCTGGACGCGCTCCCCAACAGGCGACCACAGATGAGTTAGAGTCGTTGTGGCAGCAGGCGAAACAACAAGAGCAAAGTTCCAATCGCAAATGAAAATTGAAGCTATAACTCTCCGTGAACTCCGAATGCCGCTGAAGCATTTTTTTGAAACCAGCTTTGGCCGGACGGAAGAGCGCCGCGTGCTCCTGGTCACCGTGGATTGCGAAGGCGTCGAAGGCTGGAGCGAGTGCGTGGCCGGCGAGGGGCCATTCTTCAGCGATGAGTGGGTCGATACCGCATGGGCAACCATCCGCGAATTTCTCGCTCCATCGTTGCTCGGGCGAAATCTCGCGCATGCTAAAGAGAGTGCGGCGCGCATGTCACCCGTGCGCGGCCATAATATGGCCAAGGCTGCACTTGAGAATGCCCTTTGGGACGCGGAAGCCAAGGCAACAGATCAGCCGTTATGGAAGCTGCTGGGCGGAACTCGCAGCGAGATTGACTGCGGGGTGTCGATCGGAATTCAAGACTCGCATGAACAGCTACTCGAAAAGATCGAGACCGAATTGGCGGCGGGCTATCAGCGGATCAAAGTAAAAGTTAAGCCTGGCTGGGACGTAGATGTTCTCAGCAAAATCCGCAAGCGCTGGCCGAAGATTCTGCTCAGCTGCGACGCGAACTCGGCTTATCGTCCATCTGATCTGGCGCATCTGAAAAAGTTTGATGAATTCGGCTTGCTCATGATTGAGCAGCCGCTATGGCATGACGATATTGTTCAGCACGCAAAATTTCAGCGGGAGCTCAAGACAGCTCTTTGTCTTGACGAATCCATCCATCACGCCCGCGATGCGGAAGCCGCAATCGAGATGAAAGCTTGCCGCATCATCAATATAAAAGTTGGACGGGTTGGCGGCTTCAGCGAAGCCATTGCGGTGCATAACGTTTGCGAGGCCAATCAGATTCCCGTCTGGTGTGGCGGCATGCTCGAAACCGGCATTGGGCGCGCACACAACATCGCACTTTCGACCCTTCCGAATTTCAAGTTGCCGGGAGACGTCTCCGCTTCAAAGCGCTACTGGACGGAGGATATTACCGATCAAGAAATCGAAGTCACGCCTCGCGGAACGATTGTGGTGGGGAATGCTGCAGGAACTGGTTATGTTCCAAAGAAAAAGTTAATTGATAAATTAACGGTTAGAAAAGAAGTTCTTCGTAGCAACGCTGCGGTCGTCTAAGGATTGCAACAAATGGCTTGATCTTTCGCCTCAATCCGGTTGCGAGTTTGCGCGCTCTGCAGGGATTTTCGCTCTGCTTCGACTGCTTTTGAACCCGTGAGATTTCCCGCCGCCTCTTTCTTGAGAAGTTCTACACCCTGCGCAAAGGTAAGGTTGCCGGGAACGGAATGAAAATCGGAAAACGTCTCATTGGAATGGATACTGATTTTCTTGACGAAAAGGACCTTGCCGATGAATGACAACTGCATGTGGGTCACTTCCCACTGATGGTCGCCAACGTCGGCTTGCTGCACCAGGAACCTGCCGCCGGGATCCAAATGCCCCAGAATTCCCCAGCCGAACTCGACCTCTTTCGACAGAGTTCCATCAATTTCCGCGATACGATTTTGCGTGGTATCGATCAGCAGGTGCCCACTCATTCCGGTCAACACTTGTTCGACGTGCGAAGGCGGATTGTAGTCGGGATTTGGTCGGAAGTTCAGGCGAACGAGTTCGTCTCCAGGCGCACCTACTCCCTGGCGTCCGGATTCAGTGCCATCCCGCTGATATAAGAAGGCATCTGGCAGCGCCTTGAGTATGCGCTCGGTGTGCTCCGCATCTTCTCTTTCTTGTTTTTTCTTCTTCCGCAGCTCCTGCGGGCTCTGAACGTAGTTTGCCAGCCTGGATTCCTCATCATGGCGTTGCTGTGGCGTGAGCGGGTGCCCATTCTGCATCACCAGCAGGCCCGCGGTTGCATCGACAGTCTCGACCATGAGTTTGGTTTGAGAAAGCTGTGGAGTGCGTTTTTCGTCCTTGAATCTGAAATGCATGCCCGACGAACTTTGATTGGAGGCGACCTCGTTGTGCACCGCTCGGCGAACGATTTGTGACAGCGCGGCGTTCCGGTTATCTTCGGC
>Ga0134126_10003855_pt1 | contig 18775 bp, 18 predicted proteins | sample KB31752_FD_96881 | JGI IMG/M metagenome (GOLD analysis project Ga0134126, IMG submission 96881) | Terrestrial soil microbial communities with excess Nitrogen fertilizer from Kellogg Biological Station, Michigan, USA - KB3-175-2 | ecosystem: Environmental > Terrestrial > Soil > Unclassified ...
CAAAGTTAAGTTCCAACTTTTTAAAATCAATACTACAAATACCAATATCCATCCCATCATTAATTATGGTTGCTTGGCTTGTTAGCTTTTTGAGTTTGTAATTAAGTATTTTTAAAATGTCCGAAGGTTTTGTTTCATTTTCGCAATTAATTATGTTGTTAAGCAAGGTACAACCAATCATGCTCATTAAGGCGCCTGGTATACCATGCCCGGTACAATCTGCTAACGCAAGTATTATTTTGTCATTTTTTTTATCAACACGAACAAAATCTCCACTCACAATATCAAGTGGCATATCCAACATGAATGATTTAGGTAAAACTTTGCAGATTGTTTCACTTTTATGTGTAATAGCATTTTGTATAAGTTTGGCATAGTTTAAACTATCAGTAAGAGCTTTATTTTTTTCTTCTAGCAATCGATTTTGCTCTTCAATAATTTGCTTATTTCCAAAAAGTAGTGTTTCCATTTTTTTCGTAATTCAATGTTTATTTCGTTAACTCTTGTAATTGTCTAATCGCCATTTCTAGTTCATTAGTTTTATTGTAATAACCATTGGCTCCAAACTTTTTACAAATCGTATGGGAATAGTTTGTAGGATAATCTGTTAAAACAATTATTGCTATATCAGGATATACTTGTTTTATTTGTTGCAATATTTCTATACCACTCATATCAGGTAACTGTATGTCAAGTAAAATGGCACTTGGTGGGTTATTATTTAATTTTTGCAATGCTTCTTTTCCACTTGCGGCATATTCTACTTTAAGAATATTTATTACTTCACCTAAAGCATTAAAAATTCTGTTTGCACTTATCATGGAATTATCTATGATAAACACGTATTTATTTTTATCATTCATGTCTTTATATTTAATTGAGTAATTATTGATGATACTAGGTTTGGTATCATGGTAAAGTCCTTGGATTTATCTAAAAAATAATCACTACCTTTTTCCGCAAATTTTCTTTTATATAGGCTATTTGCAGAGTTTGAAAAAACAATAACCTTTACGTCTGGTTTTATTTTTTTTAAATGCAGAAGTACTTCCATTCCGGTTCCATCCGGAAGATTAATGTCTAAAAAAACAACATCAAGTGTTAATTTAGTTACCATATCTAAACCTTCTCTAACGCTTTTTGCTTGCCCAAGTACATGCACTAACTTATTTTCAGAAACAAGTTCATACAGCTTTCTTGCAATGGCTATACAATCGTCTACAATAAGAACATTAAGTTGTTCTTTGTTTTTTTGCTTGTTCATTATTAAACTAATCATATAGCAAAGGTAGACCCACTACGTTTGCAAATAAATAGTTGTGAAAGGGATAATCATGTCATACAAACAATGACTGATTAGAAAGAAAAATAGAATAAGACGATTAAACTAAATGGTTATTGATGGCGTAATGGGTAAGTTCCGCGTTGTTTTTTAAATTCATTTTCTCGAGTAAACGACTTCGGTAAGTGCTAATGGTGGCAACGCTCAATGACAACTCATCTGCAATTTCAGAAACCGTTTTACCCGATGCAATAAGTTTTAACACCTGTAATTCTCTATCAGAAATAAGTTCGTGTTGCTCTCTACTCAAATCTTCATCAAACCTTGAGGCGAGTTTTTCAGCTATCTCAGCTGAAATATATTTTTTTCCATTAAGAATGGTTCTTACTGCATTTACAAAATCGGCACGTGGGCAGTCTTTCGAAATATAACCGTTCCCGCCAGCCTTTAACACTCTAAGCGCATATTGGTTTTCAGGGTGAATGCTTAAAATGAGTACAGGTATTTTAATTGATTCCGACCTTAATTGCTTTAAAACGTCTAACCCGGTTTTATCCGGCATAGACATATCCATAATTATTAAGCCCCAGGTTTTGGCTCTACCCATTTTTTCAGCTTGCGAACCGTTAGGCACCTCATGAATTTGTGCAGCTGGAAATTCTTCAGCAACAATTCTTGCAAGGCCTCCTCTAACCAATTCATGATCATCAGCTATTAGTATATTCATTTTTTAATGGCAAAATTAGTTTGGTACTAGTTCCTTTGTTTTTCTCTCCTTTTATAATAAGTTTTCCTCCTAGTAAAGCAGCTCTTTCTTTCATTCCCACAATGCCCAGCGTTTTTCCGTTACCTATATTTTCGTTATTAATCCCTTTTCCATCATCGGCTATTTCTAAAAACAACTCTGTTTCATTTTCACTAACTGAAACTGTAACAGATTTTGCTGCGGCATGTCTACTAACATTAGTAAGCGTTTCTTGTAAAATTCTGTAAGCGTTAATGCCAAAGTGATTTTCAAATTTTCTTTCTTTCACATTCGAAAAAAACTGACAAGGAATGCCCATTTTTTCTTCAAAATCATTACACTTCCACTCTAAAGCAGCAATAAGTCCTAAGTCATCAATTATGGCAGGTCTAAGATCAGATGAAATTCTTCTTATAGTACTAATGATACCATCACTCATTTTCAGCATCTCTTGCAATTTTGAGATTACCACTTCCTCAGGATTATTTTGCTTATGTTTAATCCAATCAATATCCATTTTTAAGGCAGTAAGCTGCTGACCCAACTCATCATGTATTTCGCGCGATATAGTCGTGCGTTCCTCTTCTCGAACGTGTTGAAGATGGGTTGTAAGGTTTTTTAATTGCTCGTTTTTTTGCAAAATTTCTTCTTCGATTTTTTTGCGCTCTGTAATATCATGCGAAAAACATGCAGTCCCTACAATCTCCTTTTCTTTACAAATTGGATAAAAAGAAATTTCAGAACAGGTACCATTATTATATTCAATTTCTGTAAAAGTTTCTCCTAAAAAGGCTCGTTCGTAAAATTGTTTAAAACGAGTTAATTGTTCTTCAGTAAACTGTAATGGAAAAACGCTACTGCCTTTTGCGATTGGTTTTCCTATTAGATGTTTAACTGCATTGTCAAATGCCTCGTTAGAGGTAATTAAATTAAAATTTCTATCTACGCTCCACATTAAATCACTTGTGTTATTTATCAAGGCAGAAAGATTTTTTTTATCAAACTCTTTTTCCTGATCGGCCATCACTTTTTCAGTTATATCTTGTATTATGCCGTGTATTTTTATGGGTTTATTTTGCTTATCAAATTCAAATTTGCTTTCAAAATAAATATGCCTAATAATTCCGCTTTTTCGAATAATTCTATTAAAAAAAGACATATCACGAAACTCTCTACGGGCTTGCTCTATATTACTCTTCACAAAACTAACATCTTCGGGATGTATGAAAGACAAAAGTGTTTCTTTTGAGGGTTCTACTTCTTCATAAAGCAAACCAAAAATCTTGTATATTTCCTGAGACCAAACCTCTTTTCGAGTTTCGAGATTAACTTCTAAACTGCCAATATGAGCCATTTGTTGAGCCTTATTTAGCAACATTTCGCTTTGTGCTAATTTAGCTTCAGCCAATTTGCGTAGTTTTTCTTTTTCTCTTTTTGCATAGGCATTTTCAATAGCCTGTGGTAAGCGTTGTAAATTTTCTTTTAATAAATAATCATCAATTCCTTTTCGCATCATTTCTACAGCATACTCTTCTGATACACTGCCGGTAACAAGTAGAAATGCAATTTCAGCGTTCAATTCTTTATAGACTTCAAAAGCTCCCACGGAATCAAATTGGGGAAGTGAATGATCGCAAAGAATAATGTCGGGTTTAAATTCTTGCAACCCTCGAATAAATTTTTCTCTATTGTCGGCAATAAAATATTTAAAATTTAATCCTTCTTTTTTTAGTACTCTCTGAACGATTTCAGCATCACTGATAGAATCTTCAATATGCAATATTCTATATTCCTTCATGGTAAATCTTTTAAATTATTTAGGTGCTTGATTAACTAAGAGCCAGTATAATCCTAAATCGGAAACGGCTTTTAAAAAGCTATCAAAATGCACTGGTTTTACAACATAACTATTTACTCCTAGCTGATAGCACTCCTGTATATCGGGGTCTTCTTTTGATGATGTAAGAACAACTACAGGTATTTTTTTAGTACGTTCATCTGCTTTTAACACTTTTAAAACCTCAATACCATTTACCTTTGGCATTTTTAAATCGAGTAAAATTACTTTTGGGGCATTTTCAATTTTGCGATTAGTATAGTTTCCTTTTGCAAAAATAAAATCAAGAGCTTCATCTCCATCTTTTACATGATGTACTTTGTTAGCTAAATTGTTTTTTTTCAAAGCTCTTATAGTTAGCTCTGCGTCACTTGGGTTGTCTTCTACAAGAAGAACTTCTACTTCTATATTGTCCATATTTTTATTGAGTTATTTTATTGGCAGTGAAAATTTAAAAATGGCTCCTTTGTCTCTTTCTCCTTCTGCTGTAACTTTCCCTCCATGCTTTGTCATTATTCGCTTTACAATGGCAAGCCCAACACCGGTTCCTTCAAATTCATCCATAGTATGTAAGCGTTGAAATACACCAAAAAGCTTATTTGCATAACGCATGTCAAAACCGGCTCCATTATCTTTTATAAGATATATTAACTCGCTATCGGTTTTTTCTGAGCTAATTTCAACCAGGGGCTCTTTTACTTTAGAGGAGTACTTTATAGCATTGGAAAGTAAATTAACTACCACTTGATTTATTAAACCATAATCGCCTTTTGCAGGATGAAGCTTTTCAATTTTCACCCTGGCATTATGTGTTATGGATTTGTTTAACTCATACAAGGCTCCTTCAAACAATTCATTCATGTTAAGGTTAGTTTTAGCAAGTTCTTTTTTACCTAATCTTGAAAATGATAATAAATCGTCAATCAGATTACCCATTTTTTTTGCATTATACTGCACTGCTTCAAGTAATCTATTTCCTTCTTCATCTAAAATTTTCCCGTAATCTTCTTCTAAAATTCGGGCATAACCATCTATTGCACGAAGTGGTGCACGTAAATCATGCGAAACAGAATAAGAAAAAGACTCTAATTCTTTATTAACACTCTCTAATTGTTTTACATTTTCAAAAAGCTGTTTATTTAAATTTTTTAATTTCTCGTCTGTTTCAATTTTAAAAAGCTCTATTTCCCTAGCTGAGCTCTGTTTTAATAAAACAAATTCAGTAACGTCTTCTACACGATGTATAATATATTCTACTTCGTTTTTTTCGTTTAACACAGGAGAGTTGAGTGGACTCCAATGGCGCTCTTCAAATTCACCACCCTCTGATTTTGGACGCTGAATATCATACTTTTGTATAGCCATTTTATTAGCTATTTTATTTTTCAGCACACTTTCAAGTGATTTTCGTAAATTGCTTGTACCCGTAGCTGTATGGTCATCCGGATTATCAGGAAACACTTTAAATAACCCGTGCCCAATAATATTACCTCTTTCAGTCATAGTGGCTTTTAAATAAGCATTACTTGCACCAAGTATTGTAAAATGCGGCGCATCTGGTTTAAGAATCAAAAAGAGTCCTGGTGCTGCTTCAAAAAGTATTTGAAAATTTAAAGCAATTTGTTTTTTAGTTTTATTTTCCATTACTATTTAGTAAATAAAATTTTATAAATACGGGTTAAACCACTCTTTTTCCTCATTACTCTACTAGAACCTTCACGATTTATTTTAATTTTACCATTTTTTGAAATACTACATACCACTAATTTTTAATTACTATTGCCAAAAGCGACAGTTTATTTTTTTCAGGCACATCATACTCCAAATACCAACTATACATTGTTTCAATTAATTTTATATTAATATAATGAATTCTAAAATAATACAAATTTACAAGCTATTGATATTCAATATTTTGCCAAACCTTACATATGTAAGATTTTTTACTTTTCTGTAACTAAAAATTAATAATATTATCATGAATGTTAAAAAAATTAAGAATTTAACCTCAATAATTAAACTCAATTTTAGTCCTTTAGTTTTTAATTAATAATTAATATAATCCTACATCCACTTCTATATTCCCCACTTATTATAAACAGCTAATTTATAGGTAAAGAAAAATAAAAGGTAGCTCCTTTATCAACGGCACTCTCGGCCCAAATTTTGCCACCATGTTTTCCAATAATGCGTTCAACAATAGCTAAGCCAACTCCGGTACCTTCAAACTCTTCTTGCGAATGCAAGCGTTGAAACACACCAAACAATTTGTTATAATATTTCATATCAAAACCCGACCCATTATCTTTTACACAATAAATTATTTCTCCGTTTTTTTCTTGTGCATAAATTTTAATATAAGTTTTGGGGTTGTGGCGTGTATATTTTAATGCGTTAGAAATTAGGTTAACCCACACTTGCTGTATAGTAGTTTTTTCGGCATGAGCATCAGGTAGGTCTTCTAAATCAAATGTAATGTTTCGGTTACTTTCTATTTTATAAAGTTCGTTCCACACATTCGATGCAATTTCATTCATTGATAAGGTGGTTTTTATTAATTCTTTTCTGCCAAGTTGAGAGAAAGCAAGTAAATCATCAATTAACGAGCCCATTTTTTTTCCGTTCTTTAAAATAACATTTATAAGTCGTTTGGCTTCGTCATCCATTTTATTGCCATAGTCTTCTAAAAAAACATTGGCATAACTATGTATAGCTCTTGCAGGCGCACGCAAATCATGCGATACCGAATACGAAAAAGATTCCAGTTCTTTATTAGCAGCTTCTAACTCGTTAGTACGGTCTTTTACGCGCTGTTCAAGGGTTTGGTTAAACTCGTTTAGCTTTTCAGTTTGCTCATGTATTTCAGTAAGCATTTGATTAAACGCATCTGTTAATGAACCTACTTCATCGTTGCTTAGTTTAACAGCTTTAACTGAATAATCTTTTTCCTCGGATATTGCTTTGGCTGTTTCTGCTAAGGCAAGTATAGGGGCCGATACACCTCTTTGCAAAAATTTAGATAACACAAAAGTTAACACAAACGAAAAACATAAAATTAAACCCATAATAATAACGTATAATTTAAACCTGTCATACAAGGCATTTAAATCCGATTTTAAATATAGTGTGCCAAGCCTCTTACTACCTTGCACAATGGGCTGAAAACCTTCTACCGCAGTATTTGTAAAATGATACCCAACAACACCTGGTGTTGTTGGTAGTTGGTTTATGTTATAGTTTGTTGGATAAACGCAAAATAACTTTCCGTAAGCATCGTAAATGCTTGCTGCTACAATATGTTGTTCGGCTTTTAGAGCACTTAAAATTTCCTGAGCATCCTCTTTACTCTCAAACGCAAGCGCAGCAGTACTGTTATTTGATATAATTTGACCATAGGTAGAAATGTTTTGTAAAGTACTTTCGCGAAAAGAATAAAAATCATTTAAGAAGAAAACCAAACAAGTCATCAAAACAACAATGCCACTGATTAGCATAATTATTCGCATCAGCTTGTTTCTAATAGATATGTTTTTATTTGCCATCATACTATTTTTTATCCGTTTTTACTATTTCGGCCAACTTTAATAATTTAGAACTTATGCCTAGGTTTTCTTCCTTAATAGCATCCAAATTTATTTGAATGTTTATTTTATCATCCTTAATATAAAGTCTAACCATACCGCCCATTTTTGCGAAACCGTTTACATCACTTATCGTAAGGATATTTTTACCTTTTAGTTTTTCAATAAGCAAACGCAATTGGTTTTTATCGCTTATGTTGATGAATAAAATTTGGCAATTAGTAATTTCATCTACATTTTTAAAATGTTGAATAACTAAGGGATGTTTATTAATGGTTTCTCCTACAATTATTTCTTCTAAATTGCTATCAAAGGGGTCTTTACCTAAAATACCAATTACGGCTCTCGATTCGGGGTTTGAAAAACTTTGAGCAGGCCACTCAACAAACTGACTAAAGTTAAATAAAAATGCAGCCTTTACTTGATACTCTCGTGTGGATATTTGCGCTGTGGTAAAAAACACATTACAAAAAACAAGTAAAATACTTAAGCGGCTATAAGCTATTTTTTTTAAAAGCGACATGCAATTCTTCCGTATACGCTTCGTTGTATTTCTCTAATAGGTGTTGATGCCTGAAACTCACGATGTTGCCCGTACAATAAATTTTGTCCAACAACACTAAGTTCTAAAAACTTATAATTCCACCCAAGCTTTAAATCCAATCCCGTATAAGCTTTTACAACCGGTTTTGGTAACTCAGCCACATAACGCACCACGGTACCAAACTGAAAATGCTTTGGCAGTTGTATGTTTGATTGTATTAAAAACTGATGTTGCGGGTCATCGCTTTCGGCGGTTGCTTTATTTAAATCTTGGCTACCTTCTTTAGCCCATAAATTTTCTTTCAAAAAAGTATATCCACCACGCAAGTTCCACCAACTTGTTACCTGCACATTGGCTGATAATTCAACACCGTAGGTTTCGCCTTTAACACCATTGCCATACGATATAGGATATTGTTTGCCAAAAATGTTTCCCACGCCCGGTTCGGCACTTCGTATATCATCATACGAGTTATAAAAAGTAGATACTGATATAGAAACTTTTTTTGCAGGCTGAAAACGCCATCCTAACTCATAAGCAATTACAGTTTCTGATTTAAAACTATCGGTGCCCATTATAAGCGGATATTTAGCTATAGATACAGCAAACTCACGATCTATTCGCGATGGGTTTCTTACCGCGCGCGACACGGCCCCCCAAATAGTATTACGTTTTGTTGGTGTGTAAGTAAGGCGTGCATTTGGCTGGTACTGCAAGCCGGTGTAACTATTATGCTCAAGCTTTGCACCAAGTGTAAAACGTAATTTGTCTTTAATCAACATGGCTTCGTATTGCAAAAACCCACTATATAAGTATAACATTTTATTGGCAGGTGTAAAACCAAAGCCCGGTATATCTGCCACCTCATGATGAATGCCCCGTATATTGCCACCATAGGTAACTGTTTGTCGTTGCCCAAGCCTGAAACGGTTTTGCCACTCAAGGTCAAATGTTTTTGCATCTTCAGTAAATTTATTTCCAAAGTCGCGCCAAGTGTGATCGTAATATCCTTGTAATTGAAAATCACCTACGTTACCAATTATGTGGTTCCATCGTGCAACTGCATTTTCGCCACTAGTAGTAACAGGCGCTGTACCATCGGGGTTAGGTTTGCCGTAATACATATTTGCAATTAAACTTAGTTGGTCTTTTTTTGCACTGTAATCAGCTCTAAAACCACCTTGTATCATGGCCCATTGGTCATTCGATTTTCTGCCGGCTGTACTATCTTTGCCTACTGTATCAACCGTGCTGGCTAATTGATAACCTGTACCATAAATCCGGTAAGTAAGTCCTTTGGCTATTGTACCACCCGAACGAATACTTGCTTGTAACGGCATAGTGTTGCCAGAAGATAGCTCAGCATACAGGCCCTGTGTTTTAGCTGAGTTTTTTGTAATAATATTTATTACCCCATTAACAGCGTTAGCACCCCATAAAGTTCCGCCTGGCCCGCTTATAATTTCTATTCTGTCAACATCTTCAAGCATCACATTTTGCACATCCCAAAACACGCCGCCATACATGGGGGAGTATACTGTGCGCCCATCAATAAGCACAAGCAATTTATTTGCTAGCACATTATCAAATCCGCGCGCGCTTATCGCCCACTGACTAGAATTAACTTGTGCAACTTGCAAATTAGCAGCAAGTTTTAATGCTTCGGGTAATGTTTTAATGCCTGCATTACGAATATCATCTCCTGTTATAACCTGAACAGCCGATGCTACTTCGTTTAATTTCTCAGGTCGTTTTGATACTGAAGTAACTTCCACATTCATTAAGTCTTCTAAACTTAATTTTTTTAAACTTGCGGTAGATAGTGTACTATCTTCGGTTTGTGCAAAAACACAATTAGTAACTACAACTAAAATAAGTACAAGTTTTAGTTTAAAAAAAATTGAGTTGCTCCAATATGTTTTCAAAATTTTTAATTTGTTACCGGGTTCAAAATCCATAGTTGGAAAAAAATTAGTTTGCTATTTGTTTTGTTTAATTGAGTGGTTCTATGCCAGCAAAAGCCTGTAGCTAAGGCAAACATAATTTATTAAGTAATAAAAAAAAATACGAAAAATGCATAAATCTTACATAAGCCTTTGCATGCTAGATGCTTTAAAAAACATTTAACATTTTTATACATTTAATTCTTTCGTTTCCTTACAAGAACCACATAAGCTTATTTTTTTATTTGTAAATTAGCATAACATCAATTAATGGTTTGTAAAAGTTTTTAGATGCAGCCAAGCGAAGTAGATATACTTTTAATTGAGGATAATCCTGCCGATGCCGAATTAGCTATACGGTCGTTAAAAAAAAATAATGCATTAAAAAACATTGTGCACGTTAAAGATGGCGCACAAGCTTTAGAATTTATTTTTTGTATTGGTCGTTACAATAATAGAGATTTTGAATCTCAGCCAAAAGTTATTTTGTTAGATTTAAATATGCCTAAAATAAGTGGTATTGATGTGTTACAACGTATTAAAGCCGATGAGCAAACTAAAAACATACCCATTATAATTCTTACATCATCAACCGAAAGCCCCGACATTAAAACTTGTTATGAACTAGGTGCCAATAGTTTTATTGTGAAACCAGTTCAGTTCGAAAATTTTATACAAGCGGTTGCCGAATTAGGCTTATACCGAATTTTGTTAAATAAATATCCTGGGTAAATGAGCTGCAAGAAAAGTCTTAAAATAGTATTATAAAAGTACCACATTAAATTAAATAATGGGTTTGAAAACCACTCCAATGACCAATCGAACCAAGGAATACAACGAAATATTTAGACCTACTTTATATACTGAACAAGAGTTTTTGGGAGGGCAAAAAAACAGGTCGCTAATTTTAATGATCTGTTCTGTGAGGTAGTCTCCACAATCAAAATATCGAACTCCTTATTACAAGATTTTAAGATACTTTCAGATTTAAAAGCTCATTTTCAGTAATTTAGAAATTACACTCTTTTTTAGTTCAGAAAAGTAATAAGTGGGATACATATAATATTTTCTTAAATATATGTAACACTTTAATAACCTCATACTACCACCTTTGTTTCTTAATCATTTATATCAAAAAAGGGGCAAAATGAAAACAATCGAACATAAGACTACAACAGTACAATTAAGAGATGATGGCATAATTCATATCCATATTAAAGAAGGTAAAGAAATGCAATTAGAAGATGCCATTCAGGTGGTTGAAACAATAGGAATGCTTGGCAACAAACAAAAGTTTCCAGTTTTAATAGATTGCGAAGCATTTGCTACCATCGATAAAGATGTTAGAATATTTTCAGCAAGTAAAGAAGCAAACATATATACTTCGGCAGATGCTGTAGCTTATCATTCTTTTGCCCATAAGCTGTTGGCCGATTTTTATGTTAATTACAACAAACCTGCTATCCCAACTAAGGCTTTCTTAGATAATGCATCTGCCATAGTTTGGCTAAAAACATTTCAAAAAGAAAAAATTAATTGCCCAAACTAAATCAAAAAACATATGATTTATGTAATACTTCTTTTTTAATATGTAACATTTCTAGGCGCCCCCATCTCCATCTTTGTTATAATATTATTTACACTAACAACTTAAAAAAACTACGATGGAAACCCAAGGATTAAATTTATTTATTGTCGACGACAATAAGTTAGCAGTTGCAGATCTCCAGTACTATCTTCAAAACAAATTTGGAGCCACAGTTAACATCTCAACCTTTAACGACGGAGAAAGTTGTTTAGCAAAAGTTGATAAAGAAACTCATGTTGTTATTCTTGATTATTTTATGGATGGTAAAAATGGCTTAGATACTTTAAAATCTATTAAAATCATTAACCCAAAAACAGAGGTTATCATGTTGTCTGGCAATGAAGATATGGCATTAGCTATCCAAACGTTTAGAGCAGGTGCTACCGATTATGTAATAAAAGGAGATGGTGCTTTAAAAAAAGTAACTAAAGTGGTTCATTATATCATTACAGCGCCTATGAGGCTTTTAGTAGATGAATTTCGTGTATCAAAATACATGGCTATTTTCCTTATAACCTTTGTTACCATGGGTATAGCAGTAGTAATTGGCATGCAGTTTCTTAAACGATAACCAAATGTGTGAATTATGTAACTCTTTTATCAAGTAATGCCAACATACTTGCCTACATTGCTTAACCTATCACCTCATAAATAACCCCAATTTTGAAATTATACATTAAATATATGGTAAGCAACCGCTGCAAAATAGTGGTTAAAGAAGAGTTAACAAAACTTGGCTTACATTTTATCATTGTTGATTTAGGTGAAGTTGAAATTATGGAAACGCTCACCGGCGAGCAGCTAGAACAACTAAAAGTTGCACTACGCATTTCGGGGCTCGAGCTAATGGATGATAAGCGGGCAGTGCTTATCGAAAAAATAAAAAATGTTATTACAGAAATGGTTCATCATACAGATGAACTACCCAAAATGAACTACTCTGATTTTATTAGTGAGAAGCTTCAATATGATTACACTTATCTCTCAAACATTTTCTCTGAGGTAAAAGGCATCACCATTCAACAATTTATTATTATACATAAAATTGAGCGTGCAAAAGAATTGTTGTTGTACGACGAACTTAATCTTACCGAAATTTCTTACAAACTTCATTATAGCAGCGTAGCCCATTTATCTAATCAATTTAAAAAAGTTACCGGGCTTTCTCCCTCTCACTACAAACAGTTAAAAGATAAAAAGCGCAGTCCTATTGAAGATATTGGAAACTTACACGATACAAATTAGAGAGCAAGGAAATGTCAAAACAAAAAAAATCTGACGAGTTGGTTAATGCCAATAAAGAAATTGCCTTCCAAGACATAGAGAAAGAAAAACGTGCCGCAGAATTAGTAATTGCTAACAAAGAGCTTGCCTTTCAAAATGATGAAAAAGAAAAACGCGCAGCCGAATTAATTATAGCCAATAAAGAACTTGCTTTCCAAAATAACGAAAAAGAGAAACGTGCCGCCGAATTAGTTATTGCTAATAAAGAACTTGCTTTTCAAAATGATGAAAAAGATAAACGCGCTGCAGAATTAATTATAGCCAACAAAGAACTTGCTTTTCAAAATGATGAAAAAGAAAAACGGGCAGCTGAACTGGTTATTGCCAATAACGAGCTTGCTTTTCAAAACAACGAGAAAGAAAAACGCGCAGCCGAATTAATTATTGCCAATAAAGAACTTGCTTTTCAAAGTGATGTAAAAGAAAAGCGGGCAGCCGAGTTAATTATTGCCAATAAAGAGCTTGCTTTTCAAAATCACGAAAAAGAAAAACGGGCAGATGAATTATTTATAGCCAACAAAGAACTTATATTCCAAACTGAAGAAAAACAAAAGCGTGCGGCAGAATTAGTTATTGCCGGTATAGAGCTCGACTTTCAGAATAAAGAAAAAGGAAAAAGAGAAATTGCAAATAAGGAGCTCGAAGCATTCAGTTATTCAGCAAGATTAGCTTCTCAATATTCCCTTAGTTTAATCGAAGCAAGTCGCGACCCATTATTTACCATTAGCCCAAAAGGAAAAATAACTGATTTAAACCAAGCATCGGTAAAAGTAACAGGTTTATCGCGCGAAAAACTCATAGGTACAGATTTCTTTGATTACTTTACCGACCCAGATAAAGCACGCAAAGGTTATCAAGAGGTTTTTGCCAAGGGCTTTGTAGCCGATTACCCATTGACTGTTAGAGACCATAAACAAACCGATGTGTTATTTAATGGCTCTGTCTATAAAGATGATAGAGGAAATGTTGTAGGGGCAGTTGTAGTAGCAAGAGACATTACAGAGCAAAAAAGAATCGAAAAAGAATTAATAGAAGCAAAAGTGTTTGCCGAATTGGCAACTGAAATTGCCGAAGAAGCAAAGAGTAAAGCCGAAAGTGCAACTGTTATTGCAGAAGATGCCGTAAAAGCAAAACAGCAATTTTTGTCTAACATGAGCCACGAAATTCGTACACCTATGAATGCCATTATAGGTTTTACAAAAGTGGTATTAAAAACAGATTTAACGGCAAAACAAAAAGAATATTTAACAGCCATAAAAATGAGTGGCGATGCCTTAATTGTACTGATTAATGATATACTCGATTTAGCAAAAGTAGATGCAGGAAAAATGACCTTTGTACATACCCCCTTTAAATTGTCATTATCTATATCGGCCATGCTTCATTTGTTTGAAACAAAAATTCAGGAAAAAAATTTAGAACTGGTAAAGGAATATGATAACAACATTCCTGAAATATTGGTTGGAGACCCCGTACGTTTGCATCAAATTATTTTAAACTTAGTAAGTAACGCAGTAAAATTCACCACTAAAGGTAAAATAACAGTAAGTGTTCGTTTACTAAATGAGGATGCAGAAACCGCAACGCTAGAATTTGCAGTTAAAGATACCGGCATCGGAATTCCAGAAAATAAAATAGAAAAGATATTTGAAAATTTTCAGCAAGCTACCAGTGGCACATCTAGATTGTATGGTGGCACAGGTTTAGGCTTGGCTATTGTAAAACAATTAGTAGAACCACAGGGCGGTAGTATAAAGGTGGAAAGTAAAATGGATGAAGGTTCTACTTTTAGTTTTATACTTCCGTTTCAAAAAACAAAAATTGAGCCGGAATTAGAAGCTGAACACATAGAATTAGATACAGAAATTAAACATATAAAAATATTAGTAGTTGAGGATATTGCCCTTAATCAGTTACTGATGAAAACATTGTTAGATGATTTCGGTTTTGAACGAGAAATTGTTGCAAACGGAAAATTAGCTATAGAAAAACTTCAAACTAACTCATACGATATTATTTTAATGGATTTGCAAATGCCCGAAATGAATGGCTTTGAAGCAACCGAATATATTCGAAATAAAATGAATTCTAAGGTTCCAATAATTGCTTTAACTGCCGATGTAACTACTGTAGATTTAGCAAAATGTAAAGCCGTAGGCATGAATGATTACATTGCAAAACCTGTAGATGAAAAATTACTTTACAACAAAATAATAAGTCTGGTAAAAAAACCTGTAAGCATGAAAACAAATATGGATAAAGAACATACTGATAATAAATTAAAATATACCGATCTGCATTACTTAAGGCACCGCACAAAATCAAATCCTAAATTAATGATGGAAATGATTTCACTTTACTTAGAGCAAACACCGCCTTTAATAAGTTCGATGAAAGAAAGTCTCAAAAATAAAGATTGGAAATCATTATACGCTGCAGTACATAAAATGATTCCTTCGTTTTCAATAGTAGGCATTAGCACAGATTTTGAAAATATGGCAAAAAAAGTGCAGGAATATGCAAGTACACAAAAGCAAACCGATGAAATACCTGCAATGGTGTTACAACTTGAAACCGTTTGTACTCAAGCATGTAAAGAACTAGAACAAGAATTTAATACAATTAAAAACACAAAAATATGAAGAATGAAAAAATAAAACTTTTCCTGGTTGATGATGATGCTGTGTTTTTAAAATCATTAGAAATAGAGTTTCTACAACACGCCGATTTTATAATTGAAACATTTGCCACTGGAGAGCTTTGTATGGAAAGCCTATCACATAATCCTGATGTAATAATTTTAGATTATCAGTTAGACGGCATAAATAAAACTGCGATGAACGGAATTGAAACCCTCGATAAAATAAAATTATACAATCCCGATATTCCTGTAGTAATGCTATCCTCTCAGGATAAAATAGATGTGGCCATAAATTGCATGCACCACCGTGCTTTCGATTACGTAGTAAAAAGCGAAACTGCCTTTGTTCGTTTACAAAAAATCATAACCACTATTTTTCGATACAAAAAAATGGAAAAAGAATTACAGTGGTATATGAGTAAAATGTAATTCTTAATTCTTTAGCTAATATTCCATAAGCTCTTGTTTCTGTATCCTACACTCCCCTATTAATTCCACTGGCATACAAAATGCAATTTTTTTTCCGCATACTTTTCTTTACACTAACTATTTTATGGGTAAATGGCAAAGCACAAGATACTTTGCTCACTTCAACGCATAAACCTATTAAATCAATTTGGGATATACCACATAAAACGCTGTGGCAAAAATGGATGTGGCCACACAGAAGTATGGTGTACGAAATTACAAAACCACGCAAAATTAATTATGACACCGCTTACATTAAATTTTACGAGAAACAGCTGGTAGTTACACTACCAGTCTCTACACGGTTTTTAAAATTTAATTTAACCGACAGAAAAAGCGGTAACAAATTAATTTTTGCACCTAACCTTCAATACGATTTAGGTATAAGCATAAGTTCAAGATGGGCAACTTTTATAGTTAACACAGGTGTTAAAGTATTTGGTAATAATATAAATACCCAAGGAAAAACAACTTATAAAGATTATCAACTTAATCTTTATGGTCGCAAAATCACTACCGATATTTTTGTGCAATACTACAAAGGGTTTTATATTCAAAACTCAAAATCTTACGGCACTTATATAAGCAATAAGCCTTATGCTATTCGTGCTGATGTTAATGCACTAAATATCGAAGTAAGTAGTTATTACATTGTAAACAATAAAAAATTCTCGTACCGTAATACATTTGGCTTTACCGAGCAACAGAAAAAAAGTGCAGGTTCTTTTTTATTTGGCATTTACTACTCTTACTTCTCAGCTAATGGCAACCCCTCTCTCGTTACTCAACCTTTTAAGGCTAACTTCGATTCATCTTCATTTATTCGCACCGGGCATACGCAAAGTCTTGGCGTAAATTTGGGTTACATTTACACACTTGTGTTTTTAAAAAAGTGTTATGCCACAGCATCACTCGTTCAAGGTTTTGGTGGCGAACAGGTAAATTATAAACGAGACGATAATTCCACTTATAATCAATTGGTAGGTGGTGCCGGAAAATTAAATGTACGTGTAGGTTTAGGATACGATAACGGAAGATATTTTATAGGCAGCATGGGTATTTTCGATTATTTTTTATTTAACAACAGTCTAAATTCAACTTTTAACTACAGCTTCGGTAAATTTATGGTATATGTTGGCTACCGTTTCTCCACTCTAAAAGCAGAACACAAATTACTGCATCGTTTAAAATTAATCGATTACTGAGCACAATCCAACTCCTCAAAAATATGTGAATCATGCAACTTGTTTTTATAATTATGTAAGGCTTATCCTTTAAAGAGTGGCCATTTTTGTAGCGTAACAATTTCGTTACCTATAAAATTAAAATTATGTATTACGATGGTTATCATTTTTTCGGCATGCACTTATTATGGTGGTTTATTTGGGGCAGTATGCTTTTTTGGGTTTTTGCTACGCCATTTTACATACCCGGTCAACAAAAGAAAAAAGGCTCTTCTTTCGAAATTTTAAGACAACGCTTTGCCTCAGGGCAAATTACAACAGAAGAGTATCAGGAAAAGAAAAAAATTCTTGAAGCCGGCTTAACAAAACAACACTAAAATATTTTAATCTATCATAAAAAAACAGAAGAAGTGTTTGTAGCGTCATCCCTAAAGGGCAACAACAACGACTAATGGCATGCAACACTTCTTCTCATTAAAGGCTTTTAAGCCCAAACATTAAATAACAACAAATTCATGAAAATTCACAAATTACTTGCCTTAATATGTTTACTAAACATATGTAATATCAATGCTCAAATTAATAAAGATGATTTCGAGAAAAAATTTAATATGGCTGAAGAAATATTTTCCAAGGTTTACCAAGGCGGAAAAGATGAATCGGTCACCTATGCTAAAGGAGGTTACTCTGATGCTATCCCAATGTTGCTTAGTTTATACAAGGAAGACCCAACAAATAGTAATCTTGCCTTTAAATTAGGGGTTTGCTACCGTGGCTCAAGAAGATATAAAACGCAAGCCATTCCTTATTTTACCCAGGCAGTTGCTAATGTTACCGATGATTATGATGGAGGCTTTTCTAAAGAAAGGAAAGCACCACTTGTAGCTTATAAATATTTAGCCGATGCGTATCATATAAATTATCAGTTTGATAAAGCTATAGAGGCTTATCAAAAATATATTACTGTTATGGCTGAAAATAAAAACATGAATGAAAAACTGCTTACTGAGATTAATAGAGATATAGAAATGTGTAAAACCGGGCAGCGTTTAGTTGCAAATCCCATAAACATAAAAATAAAAAATATGGGTCCTAGTGTAAACTCTACTTATGCAGATTATTCGCCGGTTTTATCAGCCGACCAAAGCGTCTTCTTTTTTACCTCCCGCAGGTCAGGTAGTACAGGTGGTTTAAAAGATGATGAAGGAAATTTTATGGAAGACATTTATATGTCCACCAAAACAACAAACGGTTGGTCTCAAGCTACAAATATTGGCACTCCTATTAATACAGAATCAAACGAAGCAAGTGTCGGAATTTCTCCCGACGGTCAAACTATTTTAATCTATAAAGATGATAACGGAGATGGAAATATTTACAGCACAACTTTAAATGGAGATAAATGGAGCACACCGATTAAATTAAATGAAAACATTAATACTAAATATTGGGAGCCAAGTGCTTATTTTTCGGCAGATGGAAACACCTTGTATTTTGTAAGTAACCGCCCCGGTGGTTTTGGTGGCCGAGATTTATACACAAGTAAAAAAACTCCCGATGGAGATTGGACTAAAGCTAAAAACATGGGCTCTGCCATAAATACACCTTATGATGAAGATGCTCCTTTTATTCATGCAGATGGAGTTACTTTTTCTTTCAGCTCAAACGGGCATAACAC
>Ga0134126_10003856_pt1 | contig 18774 bp, 16 predicted proteins | sample KB31752_FD_96881 | JGI IMG/M metagenome (GOLD analysis project Ga0134126, IMG submission 96881) | Terrestrial soil microbial communities with excess Nitrogen fertilizer from Kellogg Biological Station, Michigan, USA - KB3-175-2 | ecosystem: Environmental > Terrestrial > Soil > Unclassified ...
GCGGTGCCGCTGGCGATGATCGGTCTCGCCACGTCGGTCGCGACCTTCGCCTACAATGGCTATGGGGCGGCCGTCTATTTCGCCGAAGAGATGCACGAGGCACCGCGCCTGATCGCTCCGACGATTCTCTGGGCTCTGATTGTTACGGTCGCGGCGGAATTCGTTCCGGTAACCGCCGTTCTCCTCGGCGCTCCGAATTTGAAGGCATTCTTGAGCTCGGCCAGCCCATTCAGCGACTTTGTCCTGGCGGTCGGTGGCCCGGTGTTCAATGTCGTCGTCAGTCTCACCGTAGCTCTGGCAATTTTGAACGCCGTCCTCGCAACCGTGCTGCAAAACGGGCGGTTCTTCTACAGTACCGGCCGCGACAGTGCCTGGGACGGGCGCATCAACAATCTGTTCACGCTGACGCACACGCGTTTTCATTCACCCTGGGCGGCAACCCTGGTCGCGGGGCTATCCGCCATAGCGATGTGCTTCATAGGCTTGGACCGGCTCCTGGTGCTCACGGGCGCCGGCATCGTGATGACCTACATCGCGCTCTGCATAGCGGCCCTCTCGGGTCGCCGGACGCGGACAACCGCACATGCTCCGTATCGGATGCGACTGTTCCCGCTCTATCCCTGGGTTGGTCTGATAACGCTGTCCTACGTCGTCTACACGAATTGGCTAGACGCTGACGTGGGCCGAACGAGTTTGATCGCAACCTTCGTGGTGATGGCATTGTCGATGGCGTATTACTTCGTCTTTCTGCGAAGACGCGGCGGCTGGCTGTTGCGTGATCCGGACGACGGTTAGCCAACCGCAAAAATGGACCAGGCCTGCGTCGCATCAGATGTGTCGCTAGGCGCCAAGTTCGTGGAGCTCCCACAATTCGCGCCGGCTGAAATGCAGATGCGGCCATAGCACCATCATTGCCGTACGTCCGACGCGTTTTTCCAGTTCTCGCAGGTGCCGCAAATCCTCCTTGATCTGGACGGGACTGGGTCCAGCCTCTCCCTTTCCTTCGCGCGCAAGGCTGCGCTTCTCGGCGAGCAGCACGAGTTGCGCATGAAGTTTTATGTACGCGAACATGCTTTCGACGACCGCGTCGCTGAACCTGCGCGTCAGTCCAAGGATAAAGCGGCCGGCCTCGCTATGGGCGAAGCGTCCCGATTCGATGTCCGCAAGCAGCTGCTCGTGCGATTCATAGTCGTGCACCAGCCATTGATGCACCGCATGCTCGCTCTTCGAGAAGAGAAAGTAGAAGAGCGCCGGAAAGCCGACCAGCACGGCGAAGGCGGCGACGAGCGGCATATCCTGCAGCATGTTGTAGCCGGCATGCGCGGCGGTTGCGATCGCGAGACTCGGTATGAAGTGCCATATCCGCAATGTGGCGCGCCGTTCAACGAGCGATTGGGTCAGCGCCGCGAAGATTGCCGTGGCGCCACCATGCATGACCGCGGTGCCAAAGCCTCGGACGATCCAGTCGCCGATCGCGGCGTCGTGGAAGGTGTAGAGGTAGTAGATGTTCTCGAATACGCCGAATCCGGTGCCGACTGCGAAACCCATGATCAGCGCGTCGATCAAAAAGCCGATTCGGTTGCGGAAAAACAGTATCGCTATAGCCGATGCCTTGAGCGCTTCCTCGACTGCGGGCCCGGCAAGGTGGCTGTAAGCTGTGTAGTCGATCGCAAGCGATCCGATCAGATAGCCATTGACAAAGTAGGATGCGATGCCGAGGCCGATGCCGGCGGCGATCGTCACCAGCAATTCGGTCAGGCTGATGAGGCGATAGGAGTCGTAGAAGAGCAGCGTGGTGAGGAAAACGAGCACCGGCACCAGCGCGATCGGTGCCTCGCTGAGGAATTGGTGCGGCAGTTCGGGCATGTCGGCCTCTAGAGGATCTTCAACGACGCGAGGATCTCGTCATGGCGACTGGAAATGCTGGAATCGCTGAATCCGCGCGCATACCCCAGCGACAGCGTCATCGGCAAGCGTACCGCGACGGTAAAATTCCAGTCGACCTGGAAACCGACGCTTTCATAGGTGTGCGCGGCGGACAGACCCGGATCTCCGAACAGCACGCCGGCGAATAGCGCAGGGCGCACCGAGCTCAAATAGTATGCCGGTGTGCCGACGTCGCTAAAGCGCACCGGCGGAAGGTTCCACTCGCCGACCGCCTTCACGAAGCTGTGGGCGCCGATCGCGTCGATGTCGAATCCCGGAAAGCTGTCGAATTCGCGATAACGCTTGACCTCGCCGTCGTCGACGAAGTTGTTGCCGAAGGAGCCGAAGTAGAAATTGTCCAGGCTCGAATGCGGATCGCCGGTGCCGTAACCGGCCGAGGCATAGCCCCAGATCGACGAATGCTTCCATGGCAGCGCAAAGCCGGCGCTGGCATCGAGCCGAGCCTTGGGGAAAAACTCGCCACGGGCGTAGTCGCTGCTGAGCACGGCGCGCAGATGATAACCTTCCTCGTAGTCGACAGCGCCCAGCGACCTGTCGATGTTGTCGTAATTGAGGGCCAGCCGAAGAGTAGCCAGACTCGGCGCACCCGCCGCCACGTTCTGTGCTCCCGGCAGGGTCTCGAGGCCGGAATAAAGTTCAAGATCGGCGGAGACGTCCAGCCGTCGCGGCGGGTCGTAGATCAATGCCTCGGAATAGCCGCCGAGCAGCGCATCGCCCTTGCGGCTGCGGTCGACCGGGCCGAACAGGTCGTAGAAATTCGCGCTGTTGTGCCAGTAGCGCGCGTGCCAATAGAGCGTGCGGTAAGCGACGTCGGCGTGGAATTGCTCGCCTCCGGTAATGTCGCCGGCCGGCGAGTAGGAGACATTGGCAGTCAGTTCGTTGTAGCCCAGGGGATCGGCGACATCCGCGTAGAGACCGAGCGCGGCGTGGCCTTTGTAACCCATCACGGTTGGATAGAACGCCTCGAGGCCGAGCTCGTCGCGGGGGATGTATTCGCCACGACCGGTGATCATCGACTCCAGCGGAATATTCGATGGCGGACCCACCGCCCATGTCTTCACGATGGGGTATTTGTTGGCGATCTCGGTACCCAGGAAGCTGACATTGCCCAGGTCGTTGAGCGGCTTGGGATCGATCCGCACTGGCTGGAAGCCTTCGCCGGTATACTCGTAGACGATCAGCGAGCCGTCTTTCATCGGCAGCGGACGAAAGAATCCGGTGACCGCATTGCTCACAGCCTCGACTTTGCCTGTCGCCAATTCGAGACGATATACGTTCGAGACGCCGGTGTAGTAGGCCGTGGCATAGAGGTATTTGCCGTCAGGCGAGAACACGCCGCCTTCGGGCACGGCGGGATCGCGCTTCATGGTCGCAATCTCGTTGACGACGCCCGCCAGGAGATCGGCGGTGCGGAACACCGCGATTCGCTGGTCGCCGTTGATCTCGCCAATCGAGGCGGAGAGGTATTGGCCGTCGGGCGACACGTCGAGATCGAATATGATGCGGCCGAAGGGGAAGGCGTGTACCAGCTTCCAGCTGTCATGCTCAGGCCCAACGCGGACCAATGCGTCGAGGCCATTCAGTGTGCGCACCGCCCAGAGCGAATGATCCACCGGGTTGAGCGCCAGATCGCCGGCGCGCCCGTCTCGGATCAGCATTTTGGTCGCGCCGCCGGGAAGATCGAGCTCCATCAGGTCGCGCAGGTCGTTGTTGTCGGTGGTGTAGTAGACTTTCCTTTCACTTGCGTCATAGGCGAGCGATGTGACGCGATACAGCGCCGGCCCCTTGAGGTTTGTCAGCGTTCTGATGCTGCCGTCCCTCAGTGAGATCATGCCGATATTGGCGATCACGCCAGGCGCGCGAAAGCCAGCGATAAGGCTGTCGGAATCGGCGTCGTAATCGGTGCGCGACACCGACCCCAGGCCGTGATCGGTCAGCGGCTTTGTCGGCGTCACCGGAAATTGCCGCACGCTGGCGAGATTCTTGGCCTGGAAGTCGTGTTCCCACTTGATCCAATCGGCCCAGACGTCATCGAGTGGACGACCGAAAACGCGCTCGAAATCGGTGGCGTAATAGCGGTCGCTGTCCTCCTGGCGCTTCAGCCAGTCGATGACCTTCTCGGGTCCGTAGGTCAGCGCAAGATAGGAGTCGAAACGGGTGCCATAGAGGTAGTCGTTGGCGCCGACCTGGAAGTCGACCGAATTGCCCTCTGCCTCCAGTCCCAGCGGGGTGTAGAAATTCGCGCCGTCGCGAACCTTGGCGCGGAACACCATCTCGTCATAAGCGCCTTGGGCGCGGCCGAGGCCGCCGGCCATCCATGTTTCCATGAACACGGCGCTGCCTTCCAGATACCAGCGAGGCACCATGGTGCGCGGGGCAGCCAGGTAGTTATAGAGGATCGAGTCCGGGTGATCGGTGATCGGCAGCGGCTTGCCGTGGAACACGCTGCGCCACCAGTTGTCCGATTGGTTGGCCGCGTCCATCGTCACGATATGAACCAGCTCGTGGTTCATGAGTGTGAAGAAGCGCTCTCCCGGACTGAAGGTCTCGAATGGGATGTAGATTGGCGCGATGTCGACCGTCAGCGAATTGGTAGGTGCCGCACGCACCGTTGCACGGCCATTGTCCGACAGGTCGCGCAACAGCACGACGGGCCGGTCGTAGGGCGTCCAGTCGAATGTGCGGCGCTGGAAGGCAAAAGAATTTTCATACGCGCGCGCGACATAGGGCGTGAGATAGGTTTGGATCGGATCGTAGTAGAGTAGTTCAAGATCCTTGGTCTCCAGCCGGCTCAATCCGACCGACTGCGCCAATGCCTGGCCGCGCCCGAACACCAGCGCCCCGAGGCACAGCGCCAAAAGGCGCAGCCCTCTAATGCTCACGATTGCCCCCCCAAATGCCCAGCGACTCATATTGTCATCTGGCCGCAAAAAGTAACAGCCGCCATCCGGGGGACGGCGGCTGTTGTCGATTGCTGTTGATTTAGTGTTGCTGTGACGCGGCCTGGGAGGCGGCCTGCGACGCTGCTTGCGAGGCGGCTTGGCTTGCGGCCTGCGACGCGGCGCTGCTGGCCGCTTGCGAAGCAGCCTGAGACGCCGCCTGCGATGCGGCCTGGCTCGCGGCGAGTGCCGCCGCCTGGGAAGCAGCCTGCGACGCGGCCTGTGAAGCGGCTTGCGAAGCCGCCTGGCTCGCAGCCTGCGACGCCGCTAGCGCTGCGGCCTGCGATGCCGCAGCGGAAGCCGCCTGGGAAGCAGCCTGCGACGCGGCTTGCGACGCGGCGGCAAGAGCGGCCTGGGAAGCGGCGAACGACGACGCCTGAGATGCGGCGGCGCTTGCAGCGTTGGACGCAGCCTGCGACGCGGCATGGGAAGCCGCCTGCGATGCTGCGGACAATGCAGCTTGCGCGGCGGCTGCCTGGCTGGCGGCCTGTGAAGCCGCCTGGGCGGCCGCGTGGGCAGCAGCCTGCGAAGCGGCCTGGCTTGCAGCGAGAGCCGCGGCCTGCGAAGCCGCCTGAGACGCGGCATGGGAAGCCGCCTGCGAAGCTGCAAGGGACGCGGCCTGGGCAGCGGCTTGCGATGCGGCGTGAGACGCTGCCGCCGACGCGGCCTGCGATGCAGCCTGTGATGCTGCAGCGGCGGCGGCCTGCGCGGCAGCTTGCGATGCGGCGAGAGCCGCAGCCTGCGAGGCGGCGTGCGACGCGGCCTGGCTCGCGGCCTGCGAGGCGGCGATGGCCGCGGCCTGAGATGCCGCGGCGGATGCCGCTTGCGATGCCGCCTGCGATGCCGCCTGAGAAGCGGCGTTGAACGCGGCCTGGCTGGCCGCGCTGGTGGAGCTTGCGGCCTGCGAGGAAGCGGCCGACGCGGCCTGCGATGCGGCATGCGAGGCGGCGCTGAATGCAGCCTGTGAGGAGGCGAGGGCGGCAGCCTGCGACGCTGCATGCGAAGAGGCCTGCGAGGCGGCCTGCGATGCGGCGGCGGCCGCGGCCTGCGATGCCGCGCTGCTGGCAGCCTGCGAGGCAGCCTGCGACGCAGCGCTGGAAGCGGCTTGCGTGTCCCTGGACAGAGTCTGGAAGGAGTCCGTCTGCATCATGTTGGGGATTGCGGTATCGCCGGTGACGACGTCGCCCTGATTCACCTGACCGGCGTGATAGCGCGCCATCGGTGCGACCGTACCGGCAGTGTGACCGGCCGTCGGTGGATAGAACTTGCCGGCTATGTACACGCCACCCGCGAGCACCGCGATGACGGCAGCACCGACCAAGAGTTTGCTTTTGCTGTTCATTGAATCCCCCAAAGGAATTGGTGCGTTTCATTTGGGGTAAAGCGCCGCAGCCGTCAACCCAACTTGGTCACACCAAATTTTCACCACATTTTGGGGCAGCCCCCAAAACCCGGCCGTTTCAGGACAACTGGCGGTCGGTGCTCGGACCTATAGTGGGTCTCTTGCGCTGCAGTGGCCATCCGCTAACTTTGGCGCCATGGGGGACACGCTGGAGACTTTAACCAAACCGGATGAGTCGAAATCCGCCAAAATCGCGGCTGCCTTGGCACGCGACAGCGTGTTCGGAGCGCTGTCGGCCGCGCGCAGGCTGGACCTGGCCAGGGCGGGCACCATCGTCCATTTGGACAAGGGCCAGCGCCTTTTCGGCCACGGCGACCGCTCCGACGCCGCTTTTGCCGTGTTTGCCGGCGAGATCGAGATCACGATCCCCGGCCTCGACGGACGCACCGTCTGGCTGGCCCGAATCGGTGCCGGCTCGATCATTGGCGAGATGGGAGCCCTGGACGGCACGCCGCGTGTGACCAACGCCCATGCAACTCGACGTTGCGAACTCCTGCGCATCGCTCACAGCTTGATCCACGACGCCCTGCTTCAAGAGCCGGGTGCGGCACTGGCGCTGATCCGGACCCTGACGCAGCGCATCCGGGACACAGACGCGCTGGTCGAGCGTACGTCTCCGATGGAGTTGGGAAAGCGCCTGGCCCGATTCATTCTGCTGGAATCGGTGAACGGGCGGATAATCTACAACCAGACCGAACTCGCCCAACACATCGGCGCCTCGCGTGAAGCGGTGAACCGCAAGCTTGAACGCTGGCGGCGCGAGAAGTGGATCGAGGTCAATCACACTGGCCTGCATATCCACGATCGCCCGGCGCTGCTCGCGCTGTGCAAGCGCAACGCGAAACTGCACATCTGACTGCGTCCTCCGAATAGGAGGAGCTGCGTGTGTCAGATGAGCCGTCCGGTGCCCGAGATTCTATACTGCCGATGCGACGCGCCGCGACAAGGCCGCGACATTCTATCGAGTGAATGCGCGCTACGGATCGTGCTGCTCCTGGTCGATTGTCGCTCGCATTTCCCGGTTCGTCTCGTCGATTGCGCCAAGGACCGCATGGGGGTCCGCCTTGGTTGCCATGTCGCGCGCCTCGGAGTCGACGCGATCTCGAACCTGGGGACTGTCGCGCCGAAGCTCCTCGACCAGTTCGATGATCTTGGCGACCTTCTGTTCGGTCAGTATCGTGAGTTCGAGCGTCATCTGACTTCTGACGCCGGCGAGAACGTCCGCCCGTCGCTGGGTCGCGAGGATCAAGACGGCCACGACCAGGGCAGTCAGCGTGAGCGCGAGTTCGAGCCACGCGAACGGCGCCGGGTCCGGTGGGTGCGCGCCAGTCAGGGATGTGACCGAATTGAAAACGACCCAGATCGCCACCCCTGCGCACACAAGTGCGAGAAATATCGGACGACCGGCGAGCGCCGTTGCCGCGTCTACCCAGCGTTGGGCGCTCGACGTGTTTTGACGGTGCTGTGTGTGAATTTGTGCAATCAGCCGAACCGTTTCCGCCACATGCGGCGGCATCGGCGACTGGGCAAAATCGGCGCCCACCGGATCGGCCGGGGTGCAGGGAGCTTCGGAAGCTAAGCGGAGTGGCGACTCGGAATTAATGTTCATCCCGCACCGAAGGCGCCGATTGTAAGAGCCTTTGCCAACAGTCCAATAAGCCACATGGAAATGACACATCCGGCAACGAGGACAACCGACCACAAGACATTGGTGAGAATGAGAATAACCCAGCGGACTTGTGGATCGCGAGTGGTAATCACGTCGGCGTTCGGATGTTCGTGATGGCTCTCGCGTTCACTGTATGCCTGTCTTACCCAATTCCCCTTTTCTGAAAACGCGCCGCGTCGTTCTTTTGTTCCGGGGGCCGTCGGCGCGAGAACCGTAAGAAGTGGAAGTCGGACCTCGGCTCTTGCTCGCATACCCCTTTTGCCGCATTGCGCGTTGTCTATTCGGAACATTCCCCGATCTACAGTCGATCCGCGCCGTCATTGCGTGGGCGCGACACGGACCAAAAATGGACAAGGCAGTAATTCTCGTCGTCGAAGACGAAATTCTCATCCGAATGGGCGCCATTCAGATGGTGGAGGACGCTGGATTCGCGGCCGTGGAGGCCGGCAATGCCGACGAGGCGATCAAGATTTTGGAGACGCGACGCGACATTCGCGCGGTTTTCACGGACATCAACATGTCCGGCTCGATGGACGGCTGGAAGCTGGCACACGCGATACGTTGCCGCTGGCCGCCAGTCCATCTGATCGTGACGTCGGGAATGCATATTCCGGAAAAAGGACAATTGCCGATAAACGGCCTGTTTATCTGCAAGCCCTATAGCCCCGAGCAGGTCACGACCGCGCTGCGGAATCTCTTCGGTCACACGTCCGACATTGGCCACAAATATGACGAGGTCGCCTAGTCGTGTGTTGGTGACCCATCGCAGTCGTGTTCGATGTCACGAAAATCTCATACGGGTATGGCTTTCAATTTGAGAGCCTCCGGTTACCAGAAAAGGGGCAGCCATGGCTCCCCGCCCACTAACGCGTGCAGACGCGGGCCTTAATCTCGCACTGGCGGTGATCGTCTCCTCGACGGCACCATTGCTCCTGCTTGACGGCACGCTCACGTTGATCGCCGCAAGCGACTCTTTCTGCCAGGCATTTCAGCTCGACCCAGCAAGCGTTCCCGGCAATTCGCTGAGCGAACTCGGTGCGGGTGAATGGAACATACCGCAGCTCATATCCCTTCTCGACGCTACCGCGTCCGGCTTTGCCAAGGTGGAAAGCTACGAACTCGACCTGACGCGAGCCGGCCGGGAAAATCGGCATCTGGTTCTCAACGCGCAAAAGCTCGAATACGGCGGCGACGACAGCGTTCGGCTGCTCGTGGCAGTGTCAGACGTCACCGAGGCGCGCATCTCCGAAAAGCGCAAGGATGACTCGCTGAAGGAAAAGGCGATCCTGCTGCAGGAACTTCAACACCGGGTTGCGAACAGCCTCCAGATCATTGCGAGCGTGCTGATGCAGAGCGCGCGCAAGGTGCAATCCGATGAAATGCGAGGCCATCTCGTCGACGCGCATCAGCGTGTCATGTCGGTCGCCGCACTCCAGCAACAGCTCGCGGTTGCCAGCACGGGTGAAGTGGAATTGCAGCAATACTTCACAGCCCTGTGTAACAGCATCAGGGCGTCAATGATCCACGACCATAGTCTGCTGTCCCTGGATGTCAGTGGAAACAAGAGTACGACGAGCGCGGACGCTTCGGTCAGCTTAGGGTTGATAGTCACCGAACTGGTGATCAATTCCCTGAAACACGCATTTCCAGGTGATCGCAAAGGTTCGATAAAGGTCGACTACCAATCCCACGGTCCAAACTGGGTCCTATCCGTGAGCGACGACGGGGTCGGCATGCCCATCGACGCCGCGAGCGCCAAGCCGGGATTGGGCACAAGCATCATCCAGGCACTGACGCGACAGTTGCAGGCGGTGGTCAGAATCGCGGATGCGAATCCAGGGACGGCGGTGTACATCGCCCATTCGAAGATCGCCGCTGTACAACACGCTAGGAGCCCGGGCGTTCACTGAGCGGGGGTGACAGAAGCAGTTGCGCGCCAATGGCGGGCGTATTGTCCACCGCGAGCGGGTGGCTGCAACTGCAGAGTTCCCGAATTCCTTGATTGTCGGCGAGCTTCAACCTTGCCAATGTGAGCCGCTAACGGCGGGTTTCCCCAGCGCGCGAGGGCTGACTCCCAATGGTCGAACGTGAAGACAAAATGGACCAAGTTGACGCGCTGATGACAACGCCGGATCTGGCGGGTGCACTCGAGAGTGAACAGTTTCGTCGCTTCCTCGATCAAGTTCCTATCGCCATTGTCGTGTCGGACATGAGGGGTGCGGAACGAATTGTCTATGCAAATCCGGAGTTTGAAAAAGTCTCAGGCCAGAATGCCGAAGCCTTAGTCGGAAAAAGCTGGAACGACTTGGCAGGCAATGACGAGGCCAATATGGAGCGAAGGCTGGGCACGGCCGTCGTGGAGTCCAGCGACTATGTCGGAACCTTCAAGATTGCGCGTGTCAACGCTGAGTCGGTTTGTGCGGATGCCTATTCAAACGTCATCCAAAGTGAGGACGAAACACCCTGTTATCGCTTCGTCGCGCTGGTCGAAGTCGGGTCGCACAAGCAGCGCGAGGAGCTCGAGAAACTCGTTCAAGACAAGGACGTGCTGCTGAAAGAGATGCAGCACCGCGTCAAGAACAATCTCCAGATGATCACGGCCCTCATGCGCATGGAGGCCCGCAACGCCCAGGGTCGCATAGACACGACTCCATTCGACCGACTCGCCGGCCGCATTGAAGCCATCAAGCTTCTTTACGGCCTGCTCGGAGAGCGTGGCACCGAAGGTGAGGTCGATCTCGGCGTATATCTCGGCGAGATCGCCTCGGCGGTACTGCGCTCCTATGCCGTCGAGGGTATCAGGCTCGACCTCAAGGTGGATGCCTATCCGGTGTCGATCAACGTCGCCATGCCAACGGGCCTTGTCGTCAACGAATTGCTTACGAATGCCCTGAAGCATGCCTTTGTTGGCCGCGAAGGCGGCACGATTACGCTGCATAGCCTATCTGATGGCCAAGGGTGTCAGATCACCATAGCGGACGATGGGATTGGCCTCCCGGATGGCGTCGACTGGCCAAAGCGCGGAAAGCTCGGCGCCCTCATTGTCCAGTCTCTGCGTGAAAACGCCAAAGCCGCACTCGAAGTCCAGTCGAAGCCGGGTCAGGGAATGCGCGTGAAGATAACATTTACACGATCGGCGTCCGCGCCCGGGGTGGCGGCTTAGTGCGACGTGCAACATCATTTCTCGTCGAATGGAAGCCAACGTTTCATCGCGACGCCCTTTCTAAGAGTCTTGCCCCAGAAGGGCCATCAACTTCTTACCTCCAGCGTCACCGCGCAGACCGACATATAGCTGAGCTCCCAATCCGGGCCAACAATGCTTGTACTGCCTGGGGCGAGCGCCGGATTTGCAGGCATCTGCTCGGCCGCAAGCCTCTGGCTGGTCGTGGCTTCTGATCTCCTGCAAATTGTCCAATTGATGAAAAACCTCCGCCGCACCCCGTCCTCGATTTAATCTGAGAGGCGGGAACTCGCGCACGATGACTGCGTTAAAGTCGCTCGAGCCATGGCTAGCGAATGCGCATTCTCGTAGTGCCGCGACTTGCCTGGTCTCGTTTTCTCAATCGGCCCTCTGCGAGGGGGCGCCATAAACAGGTCAATGTCATATGCAGGCGCCTAGGTTGCCGTACCCTGTTCGCACAACGGCCGTCGCCGATCGAATCCCAATCAATTAGGCCGGGACTACGAATGGCGCTGCCTACCAACTTCTTGACGACGGTTGGGAGACGCGCTGAGACGCTGGTGCGTCTCCAAAACGATGCGACCTTAGAAAGGTGACATGAACACGCGGATCGCTGTACTGGGAGGTGTCGCTGTCATTGCCGTCGCGGCGGCATTCGGTGCCGGCTACTACTTGAGCCGTTCGCCGAGCCCACCTCCGGCCGTGACACAGCCCAACTCGGCGCCAATACCAGCGCCCGTTGCGGGGCTAACCCCGCCTACGCAACCTTCAACGGCTGCGCGCACGCCGTCCGCTTCCACGGCATCGGCAGAACCGAAGCCTGCGGCGCGCCGCCGGTACGCTGACTACGCCGGCGGCGAGGGCGACTATTCGGCGCCGCCGCCTCCGCCGCCTCCGCCAAATAACTCGTGGCGCGATCGGCCTGACCCATTCGCAGGACAATTCGCGACCTTCCCCATGCGCCACGCGGGAGACGGATCGGTCGCAGCGCCGCTGACCTGGTCGGCTGTGACGGAGTTCGGCGAAGGCCGCGAGGCCGACCTGCGCATTGCCATCCTGATACCCGAGCCTTCCTCAGACGACCGTGGCGCCTTCTGGCGGGCTTGGGGCGGACGCCGCGCAGACAATCTCATGCCCGAAGTCACCGGCGACACGCCGGTGATCGTGACCGGCAGTGCCTCGGTCGTCCTTACGGTCGATCCGGACATCATCGACCTGGAAGCTCCGGCACTGCTGATCGTGCACGGCGATCAAGGCCGCTTGGTGTACCGCTCGCGCGATGTCGCTCCGGCGCGCGGCGATGCTTGGAACAGCCGCGGTGCACGCTGGATATTCGCACCGGACGCCGATTTCTATCGCGCGCTTCGCGGCGGGGGACGCGTGAGTTTCGAAGTGCACAGTCGCATGTCCGATCGCGACATTCGCATCCCGTTCGACAGCGACGACTTCGGGCCGAGCGCACGCGCATTCGAGCGTTCGCTCGGCTTCCGCCTTGCCGCGATCGAGGAGCGCTGGCAACGCGCCCGCGATGGCCGGCCGCCGCCACCGCCGCCTACGGCGCCACAGCCGATGGCTACACTCCATCCGGCGCCCGCCATTGTCCCACCGTCCGCCGCAATGCCAGCGGGAGGCTCGCCGAACCGCGCAGATCGCGGTCAGCATGGCGCCGGAGCTCAGACCGGTCAGGCGTCACCCACCCCTGCGGTTACACCACAGTCGGGTTCCGTACCTGCGCCAACGACATCGGCGTCCTCCACGGCACCGCCGCCCGCGGAGCCGGGAAACTCCCGCGAACGCGGCCAACACCATGACGCGGTCGGTACACCCAGAGCCGCAACATTGCCGTCTGCGATGCCTGTGGCGCCGCCGCCGATTGTGCCGCCGGGCAAATCCGCTGTTGCCGAGACCGTGTCGCCCCGAACCGCTCCCGCGCCGCACCAGTCCCCGAATGCGCCAGCGCCCGTCAAACCGTCGCCTGCTCCGGCCGCGCCGCCGGCCAAATCCGTTGTCGCGGAGACCGTGTCGCCCGCACCGGCGCCGCACCGATCCCCGAATGCGCCAGCGCCCGTCAAACCACCGCCCGCTCCGGCCGCACTGCCAGCCCCGATCGCGAAGGCGAGCCAGCCTGCAATTCTCGTCACGCCGCCCAAACCGGCTCCCGCGGTCAACGCAGTGGAGTCGACTGTCGCCGCCTATCGTCCGCCAACGGAGCAATGCGGCCCGCGCCCAGACCTTTCGACAGCCGGACTCGAGGGCGCTGCGCCGGAGGAGTTCTCCCGAGCACGCGAGTCCTATGCGGGGAAGGAGAAATGGATCGGCTGTCGAACGCAGTGGATGAAGCGTTACGACATGTCGCTCACCGCGTTAGAGCAAAGCCTCGCCGTGCAGGGCCGACCACTTGCCACCACTCCGGGAGGCAAGGCGGTGACCCAAGCGCATGATGTTGCCAAACGCGGCTACGACGCCGACACGACGCAATGGACGCAGTATGTCCAGGCCTTTCGCGCGGCCGAAATGAAGGCGCGCGTTCCACTGTCGCGACCCGTACCCGCATCGGGCCCAACCCAGAACCGGCTCTGAGTGGCGGCGACTGCCGTCGCCCATACCAGCGCGGATGTGCGCCCAGTAGAGCGGACAACCAGCCGTGAATTGGAGTTATGGCCGCCCCCCTCAAGTCTTGGCCGAATCTATCTCGCAGGCGCGCGAAAACTAAACAGGACCAGTTCCGGGGTAGCAGGCATCATGGCGCCGGCCGATGTCCTCAATAGTAGGGTCAATCAACAGGAGCCTGTGGGCCTGTGTTCACGGGGGCTGCTCGGGCCCTGCTCGCACAAGCTATTCCTGACCGGTCCTCTGGATGGCGATACGGAGCGGATTTGCGATATCGCCGACAAGAAGTGAACGCGACCTTCCTCCTGATCGATGGGCTCCGATTGGCACGTGGCGAACGCCCCATCTGCAACTGTTTCGGCCAGAAGTATGCGGCCACCTTGCCGGCCCATTTGCGTGTATGGATGTTGATCACTCAGACGTGGGGACAGTTCTGATTCCTTACCGCTCCATTATGCGGCTCTTGGCTCGGCCCCTCCTGCCGGAACCAGGAGCAAGGGCAGCCGAATTTTGATAGCGGTTCCGACGCGTTCCGAGCCGGATACCGCAAGCCTTCCATGAAGCTGGCGGACGAAAATGGCCACATAGTCCGCGCCTCGCTTCTCCGGCATTAGCGCCACAACCTTGTCTTTCATGCCGATGCCGTCATCGGAAACCGTCAGCTCGATTTCGTTTCCGATTTGTTCAACACTCAGCGTGACCTTCCCCGATCCGCCGGGGAAAGCATGTTTGATGGCATTCGTCGCCAACTCGTTCACCAGAAGGCCGAAGGGCACCGCACGATCCGGATCGATTTCGAGGGGCTCGGCCTCGACCACTATGGCGATACCCGACTCCGCACCGAGGCTTGCGGACATTGCCCTAGCGATCTCCTGTAAATACGCGTCGACGGCAACGGTCCGGCCACGACTCGATTGAGAGATCAAGTCATAGAGCTGGGCGATGGCGCCGATGCGCGCCTGCATCGCCTTGTAGCCCGGCAGGCACGGCGCGGGCGTCCATTTCGCCTCATAGGAGATCAGCCCGACGACGATCTGCAGGTTGTTCTTTATGCGGTGCGAAATCTCATTCGTGAGCATCTGGGCGTCCCGCTCGCGCTGTTTGCGGTCAGTGATGTCTTCAAACACCAGCAACATTCGGTGCGCGTGATTTCCCGGCTGGGAGATTTTCCTGGCGTTTAGGTTGAAGACGCGCAGGCCGAGCCCCGGGAAGTCATCCTCGATCTCGAAGTTCTCGATCGGCTTGTTCTCCGGAAGCACCTTATCCAGCAGATGACGAAGCGCCGGCACGTCCCATTGATGCTGGCCAAGTTCGGAAATGCGCCGCCCATGCGCTTCGGCTTGGGTAATGCCGAACATCGTCAGGAACGCATTGCTCGCCGTCACGATCGTCATATCGTTTTCGAGCACGACGAGTGGGTCACGGATCGTGTCGACGATGCTTTGTGTCAATTGCCAGTTACGGTTGCTCTCTTTGCGCGCCGCACGCTCCTCGCTCACATCCTCGATTGCAAGCAGGATGAACCCGTCATGCTCGCCTGGCCGGTAGATCTTCCTTGCATTGACGAGCATCGTGCGCCGGCCGATGGTCGGAAAGTCATGCTCGACTTCGAACCCCTCGACTGACGCGCGATGGGGGATCACGCTCTCAAGCAATGTGCGCAGCGCGGGGATATCCCACTGACGGTTTCCGAGGTCGTAGATGAGGCATCCCTCGGTTTCGTCGGCACTGGTTCGGAAGGTCTGGTAGAAGGCGCGATTGGCCGAGGTGATGTTGAGATTTCGGTCGAGCACGAGCAATGCGCTCGGCACAGTCTCCACGATTTCGCTCGCGGCAATGTCGGATACGGGCATCGTCCCTTATCTCTTCCTTGATCTGAAATCACGCTGCGAGCAGGTTCGCAAACGATCCTTGAAGCTGTTGTTCCGTGTACGGCTTTCTCAGGCAGCATGTTCCCGAGACGAACAGCGACCTCATCTTGTCGGTGATGAAATTTCCCGTCGTGTAGAGGACGCGAAGTGTCGGCCGCATCCTGATTGCTTCCCGCGCGAGATCACATCCGCCAAGAACCGCCGAATTGAGGTAGATATCGGTGAACATTGCATCGATGTGCGCAGAAGTTCGCAGATGGAAAAGCGCCTCTTCGACGTCGCAGGCCGACAGGACCTCGTGACCCCAGTCGCGGATCATCATCTCGGCTATCTCGCGCGTAAACACTTCGTCTTCGACTACGAGTACAACAGCCATCAACGCATCCGACGTGACGAACAACCAGCAGGGATTGCTGCGCTTCCTGTCAGACTTGCTGCCAGACCCTCGCTGCCACGCTCTCAGGGCGTACAGGTAACGCGCACTTCAGATTAAGGTTGCAATAGCCATACGGCGAAGATGGTACTCAATCTTCGAATTGGGCTGAAAGACGGCCCGATTTGAAGAGAATCGCAGGTTGTTCGTCGTAATCGCCGGTTTCCGCGTCGCCGGTGGTGGAGAATGCGACCACGCCAAGCTTGGACGGCGCCATGCGCTCAGCCATTCGATGCGCCGCCTCGCCCGACTTGCACGGAACCGCTTTCTCAGCCTTGAGTCCTGACCCTCGGCCGGCGACGAAAGCTTGCACGATATAGGCGGTTTCACGAGCCATCAGAAACCATAGGCGACTTCTGACCGCCTGCAAAGCGTCGCAGAAGTCATACGCAATCTCTGGATTGGCGACTGTTTCCTTGCGAGCCGGAATTGCCTGGATTTCGGTTGCAACGAATGGCGAGAGCTACCTCTCGCGAGGTCCGCCGCCTACCGCCAGTAGGGCTAATCGCGTAGTTGCACACCAAAAACGAAGGCGGTCGCGAGCATCGCTCGCGACCGCCTTTAGTAAGGTTGGTGATGCCTAGCGGAAGCGCCAGTTACCGTCTGCTTCGCGGCAGGCAGTTCCGTCGCGGTCGAACCGTTGGCCACCCCGGTAGGTTACAGTATGGAAATCGCGGCAGACGTTTCCACCGTCGCGATATTCGCGGGTCGAGGTGAATGTACCGTAGTTGGAGTTGTGACTCCAACGGTACTCGCGTCCCACTTCACCGTTGAGTGCCTCCCCATAGGTGTTGAAGGCATAGCGTTGATCGTCGCAGTCGACATCGCGCGCCAGTGTATTGCCGACCAAACCACCGAGGATCACGCCTCCGGCGACTGCACCACCGTTGCCGTGACTCGCCGCACTGCCGATGAGGCCACCGGCCAGGGCACCGAAGATGGTCCCTGCCGCGACGTTGCCCTGATGACAGGACCGTTCATAGTCGCCCTCTCGGTAGTAGTTGCCAGCGGGCGGTCCAGAGTGGTCGCCTCGGTCCATGTCACGGTCATCGCCAGTGTCGGACCAGCCATTCCCATAGATATTGCGCGCGCCCCAATCCTGCTCGCCGAGCTGCCGACCGATATCGCGCAATTGACTGGCGTAGAGGCGGAATTCGCTGCGGTCGATGCCGTTGCCGCCTTCGTAATGGCTCTGAAGGACATGAACTTCGATCGCGTCCAGATCCTTTTGAATGCGCCATGCTCGGAAGGCGTTGATCGAGCGATTGCGCACTGCGTTTGCAATACTGTCGTCCAGATGGGCTTCCCAACGAGCGAGCCTCGTGTAGCCGTCGTCTCCCGGAATCTGTATAGGCTGTGCGAGCGCTGTGCTCGCGGTCAAAAGGGCCCCAAATGTGAGGCCGATAGCAAATATTCTCTTCATTGTTTGTCTCCACGATTGGCGTGCAACCTGCGCGAGCGCCAACGCACGCTTGAACCGCCGCTCCATAGCCAAAACGGCCCCAGTGTCTCATTGGTTCCGAGGCGAAGCGGCGCACCCTCGCTCCGATTGAAGGGACCGGCGGCACAAACGGTCGGTCGTCTGGTATTGCTGGCACGCGACAACGACTTTGGTCGAAACAAAGCGCTATCCGCGGGGCTAGTTCGCAGCAAGTACGCGGCATGATGACTTTATCGCGCGCGTCGGCAGCACCCCGGTTGTTTCGGTCCACGCCCGCTCGATGTCTCGCCCGATGCGACGTGAGTCACCAAAAGGACCACGGTCCAAAACAGTTCATGACTTCGTGACGACAAATCCGAACTCGCGTCTAACTGCTACCTGCTGAGCAACGGAGACCGCTGGCATGTACGTAGAATTGCGAATTGCATCGTCGGATCTCCAGATGTGAGCCTAGAATCTGCAAGTAAGAGGACAAGATATGCCCGTTAGCCCGGCCGGATATCGAGCACGAGCGGAAGAGTGCGTGAAGCTCGCAAACCTCACGGAGGACAGAATACTCTCGGCCGACATTCTCCGGCTCCGGCAAAACTATCTGGAGGCTGCGCGCCGGCTTGAGCCGAACGAACCGCCAAAGGACAACACTTGAACATTTCTTGCCGCGCTATTGCGCAAGCTCTTTCGGAAGTGCCGTCTCCTGGAACTCCTTCACATGCGCGAGCGTGGTACAGAGCGATGCTGACAGCTCGGCGTCTGGGGCCGACTCGACCAGCTTCAGCGTCAAGCCGAGCTTTGTCATGGCGGCGGCTTCGGCTTGCGATAGCTCGCCGCCGATCGCGAGTTGATCGACGATCTGCAATATTTGATCGGCGGTATAGGCACGTCGAAGAGCCATCGCGCACGCATCCTTGCTCAAGGCCAATTTAGGTTTTCATGGTTTCAACGCATTGTAAATTATGTGTCAAACATCAGTTGTTGTGCTCTAAACGTATGAAATCCGACAATGCGAGACCGCAGGGATTTGCAGGCACACAGTCCGTCCATCACGTGGAGTGCCGGTCGCCGGCCCAAAAATGGGCGCGCCGCACCGCTTGGGCGACGGCTGAGCAATCAGAAATTATGTTTGACAAATCTTTTTGGATGCTTCTCTAGTCCTACCCCTTGCGTCAAAGTTCCAGGCGAGGCCGACGATGATAACCGCCGCCCAATTGCGCGCCGCCCGAGCGCTCGCCGGGATCGACCAACGGCAGCTTGCGAAGCGTTCGGGACTGTCCGTGCCGACCA
>Ga0134126_10003857_pt1 | contig 18773 bp, 18 predicted proteins | sample KB31752_FD_96881 | JGI IMG/M metagenome (GOLD analysis project Ga0134126, IMG submission 96881) | Terrestrial soil microbial communities with excess Nitrogen fertilizer from Kellogg Biological Station, Michigan, USA - KB3-175-2 | ecosystem: Environmental > Terrestrial > Soil > Unclassified ...
CGTGACCGCAGCGAAGTTGCAAAAAGGAGGATGCGCCATGAATCCAGGATGCACGCTGATCGCTTTTCTCAACGGCAAACCCGAAAAGCGCGACGAACTCATCGCCGTGCTGCGCGGTTTCGTCAAGCCGACACGCGCCGAGGCCGGCAGCGTCGAGTACCATCTCCATATCAGCGACACCGACCCCAACCTGTTCATCTTCTACGAGAACTGGCGCAGCCGGAAGGATCTCGACGAGCATTTGGAGATGGCGTACCTGAAATCCTTCTTCGACCGTCGCATGGATCTGCTGGAAAAGGACATCGACCTGCAATTCATGACGATGGACAGCGCATATGACAAGTAGCGGCGCGATGTCGGGGTTGCCGGGTTTGCTGGGGATCGAACACATCGGCCTCACCGTTCCCGATATCGACATCGCCACGCGCTTCTTCGTCGATGTGCTGGGCGGCGAAGTCCTGTTCGAGATCGGCCCCTTCGTGGCGGACGACGATTGGATGCAGGCACATCTCGGCGTGCACCCGCGCGCCGTGATTCGCAGGCTGCGCATGCTGCGTCTGGCGGCGGGGCCTTCAATCGAGCTGTTCGAATATGCCGCGCCGGACCAGGACCCGGCGCGACCTCGAAACAGCGACGCGGGAGGCCATCACCTCGCTTTCTACGTCACCGATATGGAAGCGGCGGCGGCGCATCTGAAACGGCATGGCGTCACGCTTCTCGGCGATCCCACAACCATGACCGAGGGCGCCAGCGCGGGTCTGACCTGGGTGTATTTCCTCAGCCCCTGGGGCCTGCAATTGGAGCTTATATGCGCGCCGGACGGTCTTGCCTACGCCCGCCAGGGCGGGCGGCCGATGTGGCGGCCGGGCGCCTAAAGCACATGCCCGTAGAGGTCTGGAGTTTACGATGTCGCCAAACCCCGCCAAAATCGCCTTCGTCGGCACGGGCGCCCAGGGCGCCTCGATCGGCGCCGATTTCGCCCTTGCCGGTTACGACGTCACCTTCATCGAGCAATGGCCGGCGCATGTCGAGGCGATGCGCGAGAACGGCATCACCGTCCATCTGCCGGCCCGCACCATCAATGCTAAAGTACCGGTGCTGCATTTCTGCCAGGTGGCGGAAATCCGTGATCGCTTCGATATCGTGTTCCTGGTGGTCAAGGCCTACGATACGAAATGGGTGACGCAAATGATCGCGCCGGTGTTGGCCGACGACGGTTTCGTCGTCGGTCTTCAGAACGGCATGACGCATCTCGACATCGCCGAGGTCGTTGGCGCCGAACGCACCATCGGCGCCGTCATCGAGATCGCCTCGAACATGTTTCAGCCGGGGATCACCAACCGTCAGAACGACCAGGAAGAGTCCTGGTTCGCTCTCGGCGCCGTCGATGCCGATCAGCAGCACCGGGTCGAGGCGGTCGCGCAACTGCTGCGCTGCGCCGGCAGGGTCGAAGTGACGGACGACATCAAGTCGAGCAAATGGATGAAGCTGGTGGTCAACGCCGCCGAGTTGATCCCCTCGGCGCTGCTCGACCTGCCGCTCAACGACGCCGCGCGCGCCCCCGGCTTTCTCGAAGTGATGCGCCAGGCCGGCTACGAGGCCATGCGGGCCGCGCTGCTCGACGGCGCCTCGATCATTCCGATCATCGGCCTGCCGCCTGTCACATCGAACGATCCGGAGCGATACGTGGACAGGATTTTCGATGAAGTGCTGACGACCTTCTCGCGGTCGGACACATTAACGACCTCGCTGCAAGACTGGCGAAAGGGGCGTCGCGCGGAGATTGCGGAAGTCAACGGCTACGCCATCGAGGTGTTGCGAAAGTTCGGCAAATCAGCGCCGATCAATGAGCGCGTGGTCGAAATGGCTCTGGCTATCGAGCGGGGCGCGCTTGACGCCAAGCCGGCGAACGCCGTGTCGCTTGTCGATTGTCTGCGTGGCGCCCTGCGGCCTAATCAATTTCAGAATTTGATGCCAAGGTCTTAAAAGCCGAGGCCATGGTTGCTGGAGGCCTGATCCGCATGCAGGGATCAAGGCTCGCGGTCAAAGCCTTGCGATCCCGACATAGCGGCGCCGGCGCTGGGAAGAAGGCGATGAAACCACCCACGAATTCGCATCGGGCTACGTTTGCAACCGCGGTTGGGGAACTGCGCGCCGGGCGGATCGAACGCGCCGCGGAGCTTTGCAGCGCGATACTCGCATCCGCCGCGGGCGACCCCGCGGTTCATCAATTATCGGCGACGATTGCGCTGCGGCAGGGACGAATCGCAGACGCCGAGCGCTGGGCGCAGTCGAGCTTGGAGTTGCGACCGGACTTTCCGCCGGCGCTTATCGTTGCCGGGCGCGTGGCTCGCGCCGCTGGCAAGCTGGCACAGGCCACGAGTTGGCTTCGGCGCGCCACAGAACTGGCGCCCGAACGATCCGAGCCGGCCTTTCTGCTCTGCGTCATGCGGGTCGAGCAGCGCGATCCCGAGGTGAACGAAATGCTGGAGCAACTCCTGCGCCGCTTCCCCAACGATGCGAACGGTTGGGGCGAGATCGGCAGCAGTCTGCGGCTGGCCGGCCGATTGGAGGCGGCGGCGGCTGCCTTTGGGCGCGCTGCCAAAGCCTCGGGCGATCCGACGCACAGGCATAACTTGGGGACCGTCCTGGCCGCGCTTGGCCGCCGGGACGCGGCCATCGCCGTCTTCCGCGACTTGATTGCTGCGGCTCCCCATCTTGTCGACGCCAGGTTGGCGCTTGCCATGTGCCTGCGGCAATCAGGCGAGACCGAGGCGGCGCGCGCCGAATTGGAGATCGCCGCCGCTGCGGCTCCCAGCGATAGCCGCCCATGGTTCGCTCTGGGGCTGGTTCGCGAAGATCTGGCCGATCTTCCCGGCGCGATCCTCGCCTACCGCAAGAGCGTGGAGTTGCAGCCTGACTTTCCCGAGGCTCATGTTAATCTCGGTCTCGTCTTGCAACAGTCCGGCGAACTCGACGTCGCAATGAAATCTTATGAGCGGGCAGTGCGGCTGAGGGCTGACGCATTTGGCAGAGTGGCGCAGGCGTTGACCTCGGCCAAGACAGGTCAGTTATGGCTTGATCTCGGCCGCTTGCGGCGCTCGCTCGGCGCCTGAACGCTCACGGCGCACGCGAAACTTCCTGCGATAGACCCCGGGGCGCGAGAGCAAATCGGTCGCGGTTGTCTGATAGCGCGCGGCGTCGGCTGCCGAGAACGCCTCGCAGTGCAGCGCAAGCGCTTCGCGCGCTACGGGAAAGCACTGGGCGACTGGGGTGCCGCGCGACAACACGCCCTCAAAGTTCGGGTCGGTCCACACAGCCGGAAACAGCACGCCAACGTCGCTAAAGCGATCGCAGTCGACGAGTCCGGTCAACAGTCGAAACGGAAGGTCGGCGCGATTGATGGGGTGGGTCGCGAAAAGAGAATACCCCGGCTCCAGCTCAATCGTCCAGAAGCTGTTGAACTTCACCACCGCAGTTTCGGGTTCAAAAAACGGCGTTCCCGTCACCTGCGCAGGAACATGGAAACTTACCGGCGAACGAGGATGCGACTCAACCGACAAAGCAGGATGATCCCAGTCCCACGAAAGGACGCCGTCGCGGACCCTCACATCGCAGGGCAGTGGGATGATAAAGCCGTGCGCCATCGCATCGACAAACGGCGGACATTGCTTGACCGTCCGCACCTCTAGTTGGTGCAGGTCGGAGTAAGCGGTGCGCGGCATGGCGCGCAGCCAGTCGGGCAGGGCCTGCCGGGCCGGGATCGGACGCGCAAGGTTGTCTAACAGGGTCGGATCGCAGCGAAACACAACGCGCATGGGCCTCAAGCCGAGATGGCGCGGGCGCGAGCCCAACCGCATCGCGCCATGGCAGCCGGATACACTTTCCGTTGGCGACATGGACGAAGCAAAGTTGCGCCCGGCGCGGGCGAATTTATCGGGCTCAGGATAAACGCCAGCCTCCCATCCGGCAAGACATGCCGCGTCAAGCGCCGTCGTCTCTATCGCCGCCGGCCAGTCAACAGGCGCACCCAGTATGCCGGCGAGGGATTGCATTGTTCAATCGTTCGCACTCGTGCCGCTGTCGATACGAACGATCGGGCTCTCGATGATGAGAACGCACTCGGCATCGGGCAATAAACCCTCGCCAGCTTGAGATGCGGTCGGGCGCAGCGCCCGACCGCTTTCGCAACTAAGCCGAAGCTTATTTCTTCTTCGGCGGGTGCGCCGTCGCCGTCCAGGTCTTCAGCAGTTCGTCATAGTCGATGGTTTCGCCCGGCGGCTTTTCATTGGCGAGCTTGCGCTGGGGCGCGAGGTTGCCGTCCTTTTCCGCCTTGGCGTACCAGTATTCGGCGGTCTTCTCTTCGTTCATCTTTGGTCCGAGCTTGCCCTGAACCCCAGACTTCTGGAGGCGCGTCATGATCGCGTCCTGATCGCGGGCCAGGCCATCCATCGCCTGCTGCGGCGTCGCTTCGCCGGAGATGGCCTTGGAGACGTTCTGCCACCAGACCTGCGCCAACTTGCCGTATTCCGGCACATTGACTCCGGTCGGCGTCCACAACTTGCGAGCCGGGCTGCGGTAGAACTCGACGAGGCCGCCGGCCTTGGGCGCGACTGCGGACATCGCATCGCTCCAAATATCGCTGTTACGAATGAGATGCAGCGACGTCACGGACTTCTTCAGCGTGACGGTCTTCGACACGCAGAACTGAGCATACAGCCAGCCCGCCTTGACGCGCTCCAACGGAGCGTATTTCAGCATGGTCCAGCAACCGACATCCTGATAGCCGAGCTTCATGCCTTCCTTCCAGTAGGCGCCGTGCGGGCTCGGCGCCATACGCCACTTTGGCGTCCCGTCGGCGTTCATCACCGGCAGGCCGGGCTCGGAAAGCGCGTGCGTGAAGGCGCTGTACCAGAAGATCTGTTGGGCGATATGTCCCTGGCCCGGCACTGCGCCGGCTTCCAGAAAGTCCATGCCCGACGCCTCCGGCGGCGCATATTTCTTAAGCCACTCGACAAACTTCGTCGTCGCATAGACCGCCGCCGGACCGTTGGCGTCGCCGCCGCGGGTGATCGAAGATCCCACCGGAATGCCGTTCTCCGCGCGGATGCCCCATTCATCCACCGGCTTGCCGTTCGGCAAGCCCCGATCGCCACTGCCAGCCATCGACAGCCACGCGTCGGTGAAGCGCCACCCCAGCGAGGGATCCTTCTTGCCGTAATCCATGTGGCCGTAAACACGCTTGCCGTCGATCTCTTTCACCTGGTTGGTGAAGAAATCGGCGATGTCCTCGTAAGCCGACCAATTGACGGGAACGCCCAGTTCATAGCCATATTTGGCCTTGAACGCGCTCTTCAGTTCCGGTCTCTGGAACCAATCGTATCGGAACCAGTAAAGATTGGCGAACTGCTGATCGGGGAGCTGATAGAGTTTGCCGTCGGTGAAAGTGCCGAACGACAGGCCAATAAAGTCTTCGAGATCGAGGCCGGGATTGGTGACGTCCTTGCCGTCGTTGGCCATGAAATCGGTCAGCGACCCACCGACGATATCGTTGTAGCGGGGGTGCGTGCCGATGAAGTCGGAATCGTTCATCCAGAAGTCGTAGATTGGCTTTCCGGACTGGATCTCAACTTCGATCTTGTCGACCAGCTTGCCCTCGTCGAGCAATTCGTGGTTGACCGTGATGCCCGTAATTTCGGCGAAGGCCTTGGTCAGCGTCTTCGACTCGTAGTCGTGAATGCTCAGAATTTCCGACACCGTGCTGAGCTTGAGGCCCTTGAACGGCGCCGCCGCCTTGATGAACCATTCCATTTCGGCCATCTGCTCGTCCTTACTGAGCGTCGAAGGCTGAAATTCGGAATCGACCCATTTCTTTGCGGCGTCGACTTGCTGCGCATAAGTGGGCGTCGAGGCAATCAACGCGCCGCCCCCGATCGCTGCGGCGGTAGCGGCCGCGCCGCCCCCCTTCAGTACATCACGACGATTCACGTCCATTCTTACTTCCTCCCAAATAACCTGGCGCGCACCACGCGCGTTCAGGCAGTCGCGGCTACGCGAAGATGAACATCGCGACGCCGCAAAGCACGGACGCGACAAGCGGGTACCAAAGCGGACCGCCGTCAAGTCGCAACCAGAATACAAAAATAAAGGCTGATAGGATCATGGTGACGAAGAAGCGGTCGCCTCGCGTCGTGGGAAAACGCAGGATGCCGACTCGCGGCTTCTCGGGTCGGTAGATCGCGAGCAGCGTCAAAATGATTAGCGCTATCGCAACGAGGCAAAAGAACACCCCAGTCTGCCACGTCCACGCCATCCACGCGAGCATTGCGGCGGCCCCCCTAAACTCGACCCAGGGCGAAGCCCTTGGCGATATGATTGCGTACGAACCAAATCACGACGGCGCCTGGAATCATCGTCAGAACGCCCGCCGACGCGAGCAGCGCCCAGTCCATTCCCGACGCCGAATAGCTGCGGGTCATCACCGCCGCGAAGGGCAGGGCGTTGGACGAGGTTAGCGTTGTCGCGAGCAATTCCTCGACCCACGAGAACATGAAGCAGAAGAATGCGGTGACGCCGACCCCGTTGGCGATCAGCGGCAGAAAGATGCGGATGAAGAACCGGGGGAACGAATATCCGTCGATCGCCGCGGTTTCGTCGATCTCGCGCGGCACGCCGCCGACGAATCCTTCGAGAATCCACACCGCCAGTGGAACGTTGAACAGGCAATGCGCGAGCGCAACGGCCCATACCGTGTCGAACAGGCCGACCGCGTAGTAGAGCTGGAAGAACGGCATCGCGAACACTGCCGCTGGCGCCATCAGATTGGTCAGCAACCAGAAAAACAGATGCTTATCGCCGATGAAGCGATAGCGATTGAACGCGTAGGCGGCCGGCAACGCCACCGCCACGGAAATAACGGTGTTGATGGCGACATAAGTCAACGAAACGCCAAAAGCGTGAACCCAACTCGGGTCGTTGAAGATAGCGCGATATTTCGCCAACGTCGGGTGATGCGGCCATAGCACCAGCCCCGACATGATCTCGGAGTTGGTGCGCAAACTCATATTGACGAGCCAGTAGATCGGCAACATCAGCAACAAAAGATAGACCAGCAGGACGAGCCTGGGGGCGAGACCCTGACGCATCAGGCGTCCCTCCTTCGTTCGATCTGGGCCATGATCGTGTAGAAGATCCAGCATACGGTGAGCGTGATTAGGTAATAGACCAGCGACATCGCTGCGGCGTTGCCCAGATCAACCTGCCCCAACGCGATCTTCACCAGATCGATGGAGAGGAATGTCGTCGCGCTGCCGGGGCCGCCGCCGGTTACGACGACCGGTTCGGTATAGATCATGAAAGTCTGCATGAACCGCAACAGCACCGCGATGACGAGAACCTTCTGTAGCTTGGGCAGTTCGATATTGAGGAAGACAGCCCAGCGGCTCGCGCCATCGATTCTGGCGGCCTGATAGAATGCGTCTGGAATGGCGCGCAGGCCGGCGTAACTTAGGAGGATGACGAGCGGCGTCCAGTGCCAAACGTCAATAATGACGATCGTTATCCAGGCCGAGACAGCGTTCTGGGTGACGTTGTAGTTGATGCCGAGGCCGGTAAGCGCCGCGCCGAACAGGCCGATGTCGGCGCGGGTGAATATCTGCCAGATGGTCCCCACGACATTCCACGGAATGAGCATCGGCAACGCCATCACCACCAGGGACACGCCGACCACCCAGCCCTTGCGGGGAATGCACAGCGCCATGGCGATGCCGAGCGGAACCTCGACCAGCAGCGCCGTGAGCGAGAAAGCCAGGGTGCGGAACAGCGCGTCATTGAACCGGGCGCCGATCTCAGTGCTCGGGTTAAGCAGATCGCGAAACCATCCGGCGCCGTTCCAGAAGAAATGGTTTGCGCCCATCGTGTCCTGAACGGAATAGTTCACGACGGTCATCATCGGGATGATCGAGGAAAACAGCACAAACGCCAGCACAGGCAGAGTGAAGAGCCAGGCGCGGTTGTTGATCGGCTTCTCGGTCATGCCGCCACTCCCGCAACGCGAATGTCGTCGACGTAAACGTGGGTGTGGGCGGGATCGAAGGTGACGTTCGCTTGATCCGCCACGCTGGCCATATCCGGCGGCACGGTGGCGACGATCTGATGCGAGCCCAGTGTGACGTAAGCGAGACGCTTTCTGCCGAGGTCGGCAATGCGCCGCACTTGTACGGGCAGCCCGGCCCCCGCCGTCAGCGAAGTATAATCCGGCCGCACCCCGACCTGAACGCGACCCCCAGTCGCAAGGCTGGGATAGGCTGAACCCAGTTGAAGCTCGGAGCCATCAACCAGCGCACGCGAACCCGATACCTTTGCGGACATCAAGTTCATGCCCGGCGAGCCGATGAAATATCCCACAAACGTGTGCTCCGGGCGTTCGAAAAGATCCTCGGGCGTACCGATCTGCACCGCTCTGCCCTCGTTCATCACAACCACCTTGTCGGCAAAGGTCAGCGCCTCGATCTGATCGTGCGTCACGTAGATCATCAGCAGGTCGAGGGCCCGATGCACGGCTTTGAGCTTTGAACGAAGCTCCCATTTGAGCGCCGGGTCGATCACGGTCAGCGGTTCATCGAAAAGGACGGCCGAGACGTCGGCGCGCACCAACCCGCGGCCCAGGGAAATCTTTTGCTTGGCGTCCGCGGTGAGGCCGCGCGCCCGCCGATTGAGGTCACGGGTGAGATCCAGCATGGCCGCGATCTCGGCGACGCGCCGAGCGATGATCGGCTTCGGCAGTTTGCGATTTTTCAAAGGAAAAGCAAGGTTCTGCGCCACAGTCATGGTGTCGTAGATGACCGGAAACTGGAACACTTGCGCGATGTTGCGTTGTTCGGTCGGCAGATGCGTGACGTCCGTCTCGTCAAAGAATAGCCGGCCCTCGGAAGGGGTGACGAGCCCGGAAATGATGTTGAGAAGCGTGGTCTTGCCGCAACCCGACGGACCGAGAAGCGCGTAAGCCATCCCCTGCTCCCAGACGTGGTGCAAAGGCTTCAACGCATAGTCTTCGTCCGAACGCGGATGGCTGAGGTAGGCGTGGGCGATGCCGTCGAGTTTGATGCGCGCCATCTGCTTCGCCTCAAGCCGTTTTCGCGATGGATTGGCCCGCCGCCCGCTTGCCGGCAGCGTCAAAAACGAAGATGCGGTCGGGGTCGACGCGCACTTCGGCATCGGCGCCGAGCCGCCATTCGTGAACGCCGACGACCAGGCATACCCAGACGCCGAGTCCGACGTTGACGTGAACGAAGCTCTCGGAGCCGCTGATTTCGGTCACCGCGACCTGTCCGGGAAAACTCAAGCCCGCGGACGGCGTGTCGCCCAGGGTTACCGCGTCGGCGCGAAACCCGAGGCGATAGGCGCCGTCGGCCAAGTTCGACAGCGCCCCCGGCGCCGGAAACTGGCGACCGTCTTCGACGGTGATGCGGGCGCCATGCTTCTCGATCGCCAGTACATTCAACGGAGGATCGGAAAACACCCGCGCCGCTTCGATATTCTCCGGCTGGCGATAGACCAGCGCAGTCGGCCCGATTTGGGTGACGCGCCCCTCGTGAAGCGTTATCGTCGAGCCGCCCAACAGCAACGCTTCAGTTGGCTCGGTCGTCGCGTAGACCAGCACGGCGCCGGTCTGAGCGAAGATGCGCGGCAATTCCTCACGCAGTTCTTCGCGCAATTTGTAATCGAGATTGGCCAGCGGCTCGTCGAGCAGCACCAGTTCGGCGCGTTTGACCAGCGCCCGCGCGATCGCGGTGCGCTGTTGCTGGCCGCCCGACAATTGGCCCGGCAGCCGATCCAGCAGCGTCTCAAGCCGCAACAGTCGCGCGGCTTCCTTCACACGCGTTTCGATCTCGGATCGCGCCACTCTGGCGACGCGCAGCGGGGAAGCGATATTCTCGTAAACGGACAACGAGGGATAATTGACGAATTGCTGGTAGACCATCGCGACGGAGCGTCGCTGCACGGCAAGCCCTGTCACGTCCACCCCATTGGAGATAAGGCGTCCGCTGGTCGGCCGGTCGAGTCCGGCCATAAGACGCATCAACGTCGTCTTGCCTGAAAGCGTCGGCCCAAGCAGTATGTTCATCGTTCCCTTGTCAAGCGTCAGAGACTCGTCGTCGATGACGATCTCCTCGTCGACGACAAGTCCAATGCTTTCGAGAACCAACGTCACACGCCTGTTCCTCTCTGATTCATTTGACGGTCTCCTGCTGAGCAGCCAAGCGTAGCAAATAAGCGTCGACGTCGGCAATCTCGTCTTTCGTCATTCGCAGACCCAGTTTGGAGCGACGCCAGACAACATCGGCGCCGGCGGTAGCCCATTCGTGGCGAGCGAGATAGCGGACTTCCGCTTCGGTCAGGTCGGCGCCGAAAATTTTTCCCAGCTCCGCTTGCGACTTGGCGCCGTCGAGCACCGCCTCGACGCGCTTTCCGTAGGCGCGCACCAGACGGCGCACGGTCTTGGCGGCCAAGAAGGGATAGCGCTGCGCCGTTTCGGCCGCCAACGAATCAAAGCCGTCAACGGCGAAATCGCCGCCAGGCAAGGGCTCCTGCGCCGTCCAGCCCGCCGGCCGGCGCGGCGGCGGCAGATAGGAAGACAATTGAGCCAGCGCGGCCTCGGCAAGCCGTCGATAGGTGGTGATCTTGCCGCCGAATATGCTGAGCAGCGGCGGCGCGCCGCGGGCGGCGTCCAGTTTGAGCACGTAATCGCGCGTCGCCTCCTGCGCTTGCGAAGCGCCGTCGTCGTAGAGCGGCCGGACGCCCGAATAGGACCAAATAACCTGGTCGGCGGCGATGGGCGTGCGAAGGTATTCGCTCGCCGCGACACAAAGATAGTCAATCTCCTCCGCCGACGCCGTCACCGCATCCAGGTCGCCGCGATAGTCGAAATCGGTAGTGCCGATCAATGTAAAGTCGCCCTCGAAAGGGATGACGAACAAAACGCGCCGGTCTTTGTTCTGGAAGATGTAACAACGATCGTGTTGGAACAACCGCCGCACCACAATATGGCTGCCCTTGACCAACCGGATCGACGCAGGCTTCGACGCGTGCAGCACCGAGGCCAAAATATCCGAAACCCAGGGCCCTGCCGCGTTGACCAGGGCGCGCGCGGAGATTGTGCGAAGTTCGCCCGTGCGCTCGTCACGCAGAGTTAAAGTCCAGACGCCGCCTTCCCGCTTGCCCTCGATGCAGCGCGTGTGGGGCGCGATCACGGCGCCTCGCGCCGCCGCGTCGCACGCATTCAGCACCACGAGGCGGGCGTCTTCGGTCCAGCAATCGGAATATTCGAATCCCAGCGTATATCCTGGCTTGAGCGGCTCGCCGGCCGCGTCCTCGGTCAGGCGCAGCGTCCGCGTCGGCGGCAATAGGCGGCGGCCGCCCAGATGGTCGTAGAGGAATAGGCCGAAGCGCAGCATCCACGCCGGGCGCAGGCCTTTGTGATGCGGCAACACGAAGCGGAGCGGCCGCACTATGTGAGGCGCGATTTTCCACAGCACCTCGCGCTCGATAAGCGCCTCGCGAACCAAACGAAAATGAAAATGTTCGAGATAGCGCAGGCCGCCATGGATCAATTTGCTGGAGGCGCTCGACGTAGCCGAGGCGAGATCGCCCTTTTCGCAAAGGAAAACCGACCAGCCGCGACCGGCGGCGTCGCGTGCAATCCCGCAACCATTAATGCCGCCGCCAATCACGACGACATCGAAAGGCATTGATGCTCTGGTCCCCCCCACAGATTGCATCTGGCCCTCCCGAGAAGCGCCAGCGTTGCGGCTGGTCTGCTCCTGGAAACGAGCCTATAGCGAACATATTGCATGGCGCAAGCGAAAAAAACGAAAACGAAAACGAATATCGTTCGCCTCAAAGCCTCATGCTTCGCCGGCGTCCGATTCAATCGGCCCGCCGGTTTCGACGACCTTCACCTCGCAGCGCTGGCAGAGGTTAACAATGGCAGGGGAGGGCAGGCGATCAGTGACCAGGACGTCAATCTCGGACAGATGTGCGATTCGCACCGGGGCGGAGCGCGAGAACTTGCTGCTGTCGGAAACCAACACGATCTTGCGTGCGTGCTCGACGATGGCGCGCGATATTTCCACCTCGCGGATATCGAAGTCCAACAGCGTTCCGCTGGGGTCGATAGCCGAAGTTCCGATCACTGCGACATCGACGCGGAATTGTTCAATCTGCGCCACGGTGACGGCGCCGACGATGCCGCCGTCGCTATGGCGGATCGTGCCGCCAGTGAGGAAAACGTCGATCGCCTTGTTGCGATAAAGCTCGCTGGCGACGTGCAGATTGTTGGTGATGACCAGCAACCCCGAATGGCCGGAAAGCGCTTTGGCGACTTCCTCGGTCGTCGTGCCGATATTGATGAAGAGCGAGGAATTGTGCGGGATCAGGCTGGCCGCGGACTCGCCGATCAACCGCTTTTGTTGCTGGGCGACGAGTTGGCGCGCCTCGTATGCCAAGTTTTCGACGCCAGACGCGATAATCGCTCCGCCATGCACGCGCACCACCAAGCCAGCTTCGCTTAGCTCGTTCAAATCGCGCCGAATTGTCTGTAACGTCACCCCAAAACTGGCGGCGAGGTCCTCGACGCCGACGCGTCCTGATTTCCGCAACACGGCGACAATCTGCGAATGCCGGTTGTTTGAGACTCGCGAGGTCGGGAGGGACATGGAGGTGTGCTCGGTGTTCAAATGCTCAGGTTGAAAGCGATCGAAATTCGCAGACCCGCGCCCCGGTAGGGACGCACTTGGTGAAACAGCCAGGCGGGAAAGAGCAGAAGCAAGCCCGGCTTTGGGCGAATGGTCTCCGCCGCTCCCACCGACTGGCCATCTTCGCCTGCGAATTTCAGCGCCGGCGCGTACATTCCCGGCCCCGCGCCGCGCGGGTCCAGCATCTCGAACTCGCCGCCCAGGCTATGGTCGGTGGCGCATCCGCCGTCGTCCACATAGTAGGTTCCTGACCAGAACGCGCCGGGATGATAGTGACAAATATTGGCGTCTCCGGGTCCGTTGACATTGGCCCAGGCCATAACGCTCCAGTTCAACGGCGCGGATTTGCCGTGCCGATCCGCGGTAAGGCGATTCGCCATCTCCTTAGCGAGATCGAGGATATCGCCGACTTGCCGGCCGCCCCATTGGGCAATTTCGCGGTCGGAGTGCCAGCCGCCGGCGTTGGAGGCCTGGACTGACGGCGTTTCCTGGCGGCGTTGCAAAATAATGCTGGATAGCTCGACATTGCGCGCCTCAGCCTCCGGAACCTCGAGCGCCGCGACCGGAGTGGCGAACAGCCCTCGGACCGCGATGTTCATCCGGGTCTTCATGAAGTCTCTCCAAGATTTCGCGCGAGATCGCACCCGCCGCCAGGAGCGGCGCCGGGCGCTTTATGTACTTTTGTCGCCGGCACTTCAAATCGCATAGCGCAATTTGCAGACGATAGCCCGCGATAACGCAATGAGTCCAATGTGGTTCTTGAACAGCAACGGGAATGGCCAGTGCTATGTGCGAGCGAAAGCCGCCTCGGCCTTTGGCGTTCCCAGCCTTGTTCAAGTCGCGCGGGTATGGAGCCGCCGTTCTGCGGGTGCTCGACCAAGCCAAAGGCTCCGAACTCGTGTGCCGGACCTGCTGGCATGAACCCGCTGGCATGACCCCAAGTCTTCTTCAAAGCGCCGCGACTCGGGAACCTCGTGCGGGTTCAGTCGCTTTTCCATGCTGTGAAGAACGCGAGATCGCCGGTGAACCGAAGAGACCTGCTGAAAGCTTCCCTCGCCGCCTCGGCGGCGGCTGTCATCCCCCCCGCCCACGCCGCCGCGCCTGCGCACGCCGCGCGGTTTTCGCCCGCCTCGGTGCGCGAGGTGGCGCGCGCTCTCGCCGCCAAGCCTTACGTTGCGCCGAGCGACGCGCTGCCGGACGCGCTGAAAACACTTACCTACGATGAGTACCGCTCGATCCGCTTTCTGCCCGCTCATGCGCTCTGGCGTGGCGAGAAGCGCGGCTTCGAGGTGGAGTTTTTTCATCGCGGATTCTTCTACAAGCCCAAGGTCGAGATCTATGAGATTGCCGATGGCGACGCACGCGTGATCCCCTATCGCCGCGCCGATTTCTCGTTCGGCGACGGCGTGGGTCAATGGCCTGAGGCCGATCTCGGCTTCGCCGGCTTCCGCCTTCACGCGCCGATCAACCGGCCCGATTACTACGACGAACTCTGCGTCTTCCTTGGCGCAAGCTATTTTCGCGCCGTCGCGAAAGGCGAAGTGTACGGTCTCTCGGCGCGCGGCCTCGCCATTGACACCGGTGACTCCAAAGGTGAGGAATTTCCGTTCTTCAAAGCATTCTGGTTGGAGCGCCCGGCCGTCGGGGCGACCTCCGTCGTCGTTCACGCGCTGCTCGACAGCAAGAGCGCTGCGGGCAGCTACCGTTTCACGATCCGCCCAGGCGAAACCACGATCTTCGACGTCGAGATGACGCTATTCCCGCGCGTCGACATTCCCCACAGCGGGCTGGCGCCGCTGACGAGCATGTTCTTTTTCGGGCCGAACGAGCGCAAGGATGTCGAGGACTTCCGCCCCCAGGTGCATGACAGCGATGGGTTGACGATGCTGAACGGACGCGGCGTGGCGTTGTGGCGTCCGCTATGCAATCCAAAAACTCTTCAGATCAGCGCCTTCGCCGACGGCAATCCCCGTAGGTTCGGCCTTGTCCAGCGCGACAAGGATTTCCCCGACTACCAGGATCTGGAATCACATTTCGAGCGCCGTCCCAGCCTTGTCGTCGAACCGATCGGCGACTGGGGCGAGGGCTCCGTGGTGCTGTTCGAGATTCCAACCAAACAGGAAATTCACGACAATATCGTCGCCTTCTGGCGGCCTAAGCAGACCCCTGTCGCCAAAAGCGAGAAAAGCCTCACCTATCGACTCCATTGGGGGCCGGATAAAGCCAGGACCGACAAGTTCGCGCGCTTCACCCGCACCGGCTTAAGCGCGAAAACCAACGATGTGAAACTGTTCGTGCTGGAACTAGCGGGCGAGCGGCTGAAGTCGGTGAATGCTGCGGCAATCAAGGGCGTAGTAAGCGCCGACAAGGGCAAAATCGACCATGTCGTCACCCAACCCAACCCGGAAACCGGCGGCTGGCGGTTGAGCTTCGAAGTCGACGTCAAGGATCAGAAAGCCGTCGAACTGCGCGCCACGCTCAAAGAAGGCGACGCGCCTGTTTCGGAAATCTGGATCTACAGATGGACACCCTGAGCGTTGAGTGGGAACGCCGGCCGAAGTCGTTCCTTCCTCCGGAATCGCCACTTGCCTTCGCCGCGCCGGTCCTAGCCAAATCTAAGGCGCCTTTGCGGGGCGAGCCTGCGAGATCTCTGGCGGCCCGGCGCGTTCTGATATTCGCCAGCGTCGTCGCGTTGACGGGCTTCGGCGCCCGCCAGATGTACAACGTGGTGAAGGTCGGCGGCGTCACGACGCCGGAATGGGGCCTGCTCGCCCTTTTCGTCACGCTGTTCGCTTGGGTCGCGTTCTCGTTCATGTCGGCGCTGGCGGGCTTTTTCACTACCCTGTTCGGCGCGTCAGTGGGTCTCGCCATCGAAACGAGCGCCCCTCTGCCATTGCTCTCCACCCGCACGGCGATGCTGCTGCCGACCTACAATGAAGACCCGCAAGCGGTCGCCGCGCGCTGGCGGGCGATGTGGGAAGCGGTCGAGGCAAGCGGGCGAGGGGAGCATTTCGACTGGTTCCTGCTCAGCGACTCCACCGACCCCGACATCTGGATTGAGGAGGAGGCGGCGTTCCGCGCGCTTCGCGCCGCCTGCCCCGGACGCATCTTCTACCGCCACCGCGCCGACAATACCGCACGCAAGGCTGGCAATATCGCCGAGTGGGTCGCGCGCTTCGGCGCGGCTTACGATTTCATGATCGTCCTCGACGCCGACAGTTTGATGAGCGGCGAGGCGATCGTGCGCCTCGCCCATGCGATGGAATTGCGGCCCGAGGCCGCGCTCATCCAGACGGCGCCGGTCGTCGTCAACGCGCGCTCGTTGTTCGCGCGCCTGCAACAGTTCGCCGGCCGCGTTTACGGACCCATGGTGATCGCGGGCAACGCCTGGTGGCAGGGGCCGGACGGCAATTACTGGGGCCACAATGCGATCATCCGCGTAGGCGCCTTCGCTGAAGACGCCGCGCTGCCGGATTTGCCTGGCCGCAAGCCGTTCGGCGGCCACATCCTCAGCCACGATTTCATCGAAGCCGCATTCCTGCGACGCGCCGGCTGGGAAATCTACGCCGCGCCGTCGCTCGCCGGATCTTATGAGGAGGCGCCGCCGTCGCTGATTGATTTCGCCGCGCGCGATCGGCGCTGGTGCCAGGGCAACATGCAGCACCTCGCGGTGCTGCCCGCGCGCGGCTTGCGCCTGTTGTCGCGGCTGCACCTCGCGGTTGGCGTCGGCGCCTATCTGACCGCGCCGATGTGGTTCGCATTCCTGATTCTCGGCCTGCTGATCTCATTGCAGGCAGCGTTCGTGCGGCCGGAATATTTTCCCAAGGGCTTTTCGCTGTTTCCCGCGTGGCCGCGCCAGGACCCGGTGCTGGCGGCCTATGTGTTCGCGGGCACGATGGCGATGCTGATCGCGCCGAAGTTGATGGCCTTGATGCTTGCCATGTGTTCTCCGGGCAGGCTTGCGCTGATTGCCGGCGTACTGGCCGAAACCGTGCTCGCCGCGCTCGTCGCGCCGGCGATGATGGTGTTTCAGTCGCGCGCGGTAGCGGAAATTCTTCTGGGTCGCGATGCCGGTTGGCAGGTGCAGCGGCGCGACGACGGCGCCGTCCCTCGCGGCGAAGTCGCGCGCAAGCTGGTTGTCCCGACGTTGGTCGGCGTCGTCATGGCGCTCGCCGCCTACAGCATTTCTGTGTCGCTGCTTCTGTGGATGTTTCCCGTCGTGATCGGCTTGCTGCTTTGCGTTCCCGTGGGTCTGCTGACCTCATTGCGAATGCGTGCGCCGGGGATTCTCGCGACGCCGGAGGACCGCCTCGTCCCATCGGTCGTCGCTCGCGCTGCCGCGCTCGCGGGGCTTGCCCATGACCCCAGCGGAACCGCTCTCGCACGGCTGCGCGACGACAGGCAATTGCGCGAGGAGCATGTCGCGAACATTCCCCCGCGCGTCGCTGGCAAGCGCGGCGGGATCAACGTCGCGCTCGCCACCGCCCGCCTCAAGCTCGACGAGTGCGACACGTTCGCCGATCTCGCGGACTGGCTGGACGGCCGCGAGACGCGGGCGCTGCTGGGAGACCGCGATCTGCTGATGCGCGTGCTCGATCTGGATTGAGAGTGTTGCCGGCGCCGAGCTTGCCATTGTGCGGAGCGGCGGCTCGCGCTTCAACCAGAGCGCGCTTCTGTTCCGACACCACGGGCGCCTGTCTGATTGCCGTCCCGACGCTGATCCGCAATGGGTGGCCGATGAGGTTCTTCATGGTGTTCAAGTCGCCGAACGAGGGCCAGACCCACACCTTCCGTTCCGGCGAGCCGATGGCGCAGACCCGGGTCACGGCCTCTTTCAGGTTCGGCGCATTCTCGATGCGCGACAGCGTCGGCTGCGAGCACAGATGAGCGTCGGTTTCAGGCAATCGGCCGCAAGCCAGCTTGAACGCGGGATCGCCCGCGCAAAAAGTCGAGATCGTCGGCATCCTGGTAGCCGCAGGCGATGGCGTGGATGCGCGCCCGGATCATATCGGCCCGTGTGTGGCGGATTCTCTTGGGAACGCGGTGATAGGGAAAGCGGGCCGCGCGAACTCCAGCATCTTCGGGTGCGTTCTCGGTGCGCCAGCGCCGGGCGCAAGTAGTAGGAGCGAAAATCCGCCGGCGGTCATCCTTTAAGCTGCGCAAGCACGCCGGCAATGTCGCCCATGCCCCAGTGCTCGACGATCTTGCCATCGACGACCTTAAAAATGTCGCATGAGGTGAAGCGGAGCTTCCTGCCCGTGGGCGCGACGCCGTAGTAAACGGCCCGATGCACGCCCTCGTAGCGGAAACTCGCGGCGCAGAGGTCGCCTTGAGCGAGGCTTGCCTCGATCCTGACCCTCAAGTGGGCTAGCGCCTCGACGCGCTGCGTAAAGAAGGAAACGGTCGCCTGCTTGGCGAAGGCGCTGGCGCGGGCTGGAGCGGCGGCGCTGACTTGATGGTTGACGTAGTCATCCGCGAACAGCGCCGCGAAAGCTTGCATGTCGCCCGCGCTCAGGGTGGCGGCGAAGCGTTTTGGAATGTCGGCGGCGTCTTGCGCGTGCGCCTCACCGGCCGCGAGGGCTGCGCCAGCGAAGAGACTCGAGACCAGGAGGCTTCGGCGGTCCATGGCATCCATAACCGGCTATGGTAGCGGCGATCCTCACCGAGGAGGGCGGCGATGCCGAGTTTGGTCGCGTTGATGGCGTTTTGCAAGGCAGGGTCGTTAGAACTACAGGTCAATCGGCGAATAGAGTGCGTGACAAAGCGGTGAGAAGCTGAACAAGCGGCGACTTCGGCGTACTTGCGCTTGTCCCCCAACCTTTGTGACGCGGCCTTCGGGAGAGGGCGGCGACGGCCTGCGCAAGATCGGCCGCAATACGCCGCCTAAACTAAATGTTCGCAGTTCCCCTGCGACTGATCGGGCGCGCAGTCGAAATCGCCATTATGTAGCAGTCTCGTGTAGCAGTCAGGGCGTATGAAATGCCCACTATTGCAGGCTTCTCAACGATTTCAAGGGGA
>Ga0134126_10003858_pt1 | contig 18771 bp, 15 predicted proteins | sample KB31752_FD_96881 | JGI IMG/M metagenome (GOLD analysis project Ga0134126, IMG submission 96881) | Terrestrial soil microbial communities with excess Nitrogen fertilizer from Kellogg Biological Station, Michigan, USA - KB3-175-2 | ecosystem: Environmental > Terrestrial > Soil > Unclassified ...
ATTCGCGAAATTCTCGAGGGCTTTTATCTGCTCATCGACTGCGGCTATGCCGAGATCTAGTTTGCCGACGATCTGGCGTGCGATGCGTTGCGTCGCGTCGCCACCTTCGAGCTTGTGCTTCAGAACAACAAACCGTTCGCGGATATCTGCAAGCGCCGCACGTTTTTCCAGTAACCGCACCTGGAAGGAGAATGTCCAAGCAATGTCGTTGCGGCCGTCGAGGTCATAGCCGACCCATGACGCGAACGTCGTGAGTTTCGGCCGCAGCTTGAATGCCGCGTCGCCAAATTTCTGAGCCGCGACGCTGAAGAACCCATGCAGCAATTCTTCGTAGGCGTTGCGCAGATTGCCAATCGCGCCTTGCACGCACTTGTGCTCGTGCTGCAGCGTCAACGTCTCTTCGGGACGGTGGGGCAAGCCGATCGTCACGTCCTTGGCAGGCGTGTCGGAGACGGCAATTTCGACCATCCGGCGATAGAGCGCGTCGGAAAGACCGAAGGTTGGATGCGCGGTCAGAACGATGCCGGTGCGCGCCCGAGACCAGCGTTCGGCAAACGCCTCGATGGACGCAGCTTCGTTCGCGGTTTTTTCGACATACGTCGTGAAATCTTTAAGCGTCGATGCCTGGTCGACATAACCGACCTTCTCGCGAAGGCGGCGCGCCCGGCGAACGCAAGCGCGATCCATCAACCGGCCAGCGAGGGCTTTCATCTCGTCGAAAGACACGGTTCCCGATTCAAGCCGGCGCGACAATTCGAAGGCGACGTTCAAAATCGGATTGAGCGATGGGTTGTCAGGGATTTGCGTTCTGAGACGCTTCAATTCCTCGATCAGCTGGCTCTCATCGAGTTTAATCGAGCTTGCAGCTGGCGTCCTGTCCTGCATTAAACCTAACCTCCACGTCCCCGTGCGGGGGACAGAATGCGAGCGCCGTTCAGAGAACTCCGCGGCGAAGACCGGAGCGGCGACGCGCTCCGGTCGGCACCGAAATCAAGCTACCTTCTTCATCCGCCCGAGAACTTGCGCGACAGTCGAACCCATTTCCGAAGGCGTTGGCGCAATCGTCACGCCGCAACCTTTGAGGATCTCGACCTTCTCGGCAGCAGACTCACCGAATGCCGACACGATAGCGCCGGCATGGCCCATGCGGCGACCTTTCGGAGCCGACAGACCCGCGATGTAGGCAATCACTGGCTTCTTCATGTGTTCCTTGGCAAACAATCCGGCTTCGGCTTCCTGCGGCCCGCCGATCTCGCCGACCATCAACACGGCGTCGGTCTCCGGGTCGTTCTCGAACGCCTCGAGCACGTCGCGATGCGACGACCCATTGATGGGATCGCCACCGATGCCGACCGACGTCGAGACGCCGATACCGAGCGCCTTCATTTGTTCCGCCGCTTCATATCCAAGCGTACCAGAGCGCCCGACGATGCCGACGCGACCAGCAAGATAGATATGACCCGGCATGATGCCGAGCATCGCCTTTCCAGGCGAAATCGTGCCGGCGCAGTTCGGCCCGGTCAGCACCATGCGGCTCTCTTTCTTGTAGCGCCGCATGTATCGCTTAACGCGGATCATATCCTGGGCAGGTATGCCATCTGTAATGCAGACGCAGTATTTAATGCCCGCGTCCGCTGCTTCCATGATCGCATCGGCGGCGAACGGCGGCGGCACGAATACGATCGATGCCTCCGCGCCCGTTTCGTCGACAGCGCCCTTGACGGTGTTGAACACCGGCCTGCCGAGATGCGATGAACCGCCTTTGCCCGGCGTCACACCACCCACGACGTTAGAGCCGTAGTCGATCATTTCCTGAGCGTGGAACGTGCCGATGCGTCCGGTGAAGCCCTGGATCAGGATCGGCGTTTTCTCGTTGATGAAGATTGCCATTGCTGCGTCTCCCGACTAGGCCGATTTTTTCGCTGCGGCGACCGCTTTCTTGGCGGCATCGGCGAGCGTTTCCGCACTGATGACTGCCAAGCCGCTATTGTCGATGATCTTGCGTCCTTCTTCGACGTTCGTGCCTGCGAGGCGAACCACGATCGGCATCGTAATTTCGAGTTCCTTGACGGCGTCGACAACACCTTTCGCGACCCAGTCGCAGCGGTTGATGCCGGCGAAGACGTTGACGAGAATGGCCTTTACGTTCCTATCACGAAGAACTGCCTTGAACGACTTCGTGACGCGTTCCGGTGACGCGCCGCCGCCGATGTCGAGGAAGTTTGCGGGCTCCCCACCGGCCAATTTGATCATATCGAGCGTCGCCATCGCAAGTCCCGCACCGTTGACGATGCAGCCGATGTCGCCGTCGAGGCCGACGTAGGCAAGTCCGCGATCAGACGCGTAGGTTTCGCGCGGGTCTTCCTGGCTCTTGTCGCGAAGCTCGGCAATGTGCGGCCGCCGGAACAGCGCGTTTTCGTCGAACGACATTTTCGCGTCGAGCGCCACAACCTGCTTTTCCTTGGTTATGACGAGCGGATTGACCTCAACCATCATCGCATCGAGATCGCGGAAGGCGCGATAGCAACCCATGATCGCGGGCACGAGCTTGTTGACGATCTCGGGATCAACGCCGAGCCCAAAAGCGATTTCGCGGGCTTGGAACTGCTGCATGCCGACTGCCGGGTCGACACTGACGCGGATGATCGTATCGGGCTGTGACGCCGAGATTTCCTCGATGTCCATGCCGCCCGCGGCTGAGGCCACCACGACGATGCGTTCGGAAGCACGATCCATCACGAAGCCGAGATAGATCTCCTTGTCGATATTCGTCGCTTCCTCGATGTAGAGGCGCGACACCAGCTTGCCTGCAGGGCCTGTCTGATGCGTCACGAGTTTGCGGCCGAGAAGAAACTCGGCCGCATCGGCGATTTCCTGCTCGTTCTTGCAGACCTTGACGCCACCAGCCTTGCCGCGGGCGCCGGAGTGGATCTGCGCCTTCACGACGACGGCGCCGCCAAGCTCGCTAGCGCGGTAGGTTGCCTGCTCGGGGCTGTATGCGAGGCCGCCGCGCGGGATCGGCACGCCGAACTTCGAAAGAAGCTCCTTGGCCTGATACTCATGAATGTCCATGTCTTGGACCTCCTTGGGATAAGTCTTGCGTTTCCAGCGTGTCTTATTTCTTGTGGGCTGCGTCGGATGCCTTGATGGCCGCGGACGTGACCAGAAGGTTTTTCGCCATCTTCTCCGATGCGGCGTCAATCATCTTGCCGTCAAGTGAAGCAGCGCCCTTGCCCTGGGCTTCGGCTTCTTTCAGCGCTACGAGGATTCGTTCGGCGCGCTCGATTTCTTTCGGCGTCGGCGAGAAGACGTCGTTGCAAAGTTCGATCTGTGAGGGGTGGATAGCCCATTTGCCTTCGACGCCGAGCGCTGCTGCGCGGCGAGCGCCCGCCTTGAAGCCATCGGGATCGTCGATGCCGCCGAACGGGCCATCGATCGGCCGCAGGCCATAAGCGCGGCAGGCGACGGTCATGCGCGACAGAGCGAAGTGCCACTGATCGCCGGGATAGTCCGGATTGAGACCGCCGATGACGACGGTGCGCGCCTTGTTGAAGGCTGCGTAATCGGCGACGCCGAAATGCAGCGCCTCGAGGCGGCTCGGGGCAGAGGCAATTGCTTCGACGTTAGCCATGCCGAGCGGCGTCTCGATGAGCGCTTCGGTGCCGACCCTGTTCTTATAACCCTTGGCTTCCTCGATCTGGCTGACGATGCATTCAACGACATAAACGTCGGCCGGTACGCCAACCTTCGGGATCATGAACGTGTCGAGTTTTGACCCAGCCTGCTCCATGATGTCGACGACGTCGCGATACATGTAGTGCGTGTCGAGGCCGTTGATGCGAACGCAAACCGTCTTACCCGCGCCCTTCCAGTCGAGATCGTTCAGCGCCTGGATGATGTTTTTTCTTGCCTGCTCTTTTTCCGGCGGCGCGACTGCGTCTTCGCAGTCGAGGAAGACATAATCGGCGGCGCTCTTGATGGCGCGATCGATCATGGTCGGGTTGGAACCCGGAACCGCCAGCGTCGAACGCTGCAGTCTTTGCTTGCGGAGCGGGTAAAGCGTGTAACTCATTGGCGTTGCCTTCCTGGCGTTTGTTCGTTGGCACGATGATTGTTGGAGGATGCGGGCACGCGGCATTTTCCGCGAACCGGAACATTCTAAAAATGCTTCGCCCAGCCCTTGCGGGCTGGGCGTTGAATTCAAGCTGCTTTGGCTTTTACCGGCTCGGCGCTGGTCGCCGACTTGACCGCATGCTTGGTGAAGTACTCAGCTGCAGCGCCCGTACCCGAACCGAGCTTGACGGGAACACCGCAATCCTTGAGCGCCATTTCGACTGCGAAGAGAGCGCCGCCGACCATAAACTCGTCGAGCGCGCCGAGGTGGCCGATGCGGAAGACTTTACCGGCGACCTTGTTGAGGCCGAGGCCAAGAGACGTGTTGTAGCGATAGTAAGCCGTTTTCGTCACGGCGTTGCTGTCGATGCCTTCGGGAACGAGAACGGCCGACACGGTGTCGGAGTACCATTTCGGTTCCTTGGCGCAAAGCTTGAGGCCCCACGCGTGAACGCCGGCGCGTACGCCCGACGCCAGGCGATGATGGCGCGCCACGACGTTGTCGATGCCTTCGCCGAGCAGAAGATCGAGGGACGTGCGCAGTCCGCGGATCAACTGGGTCGCAGGCGTATAAGGAAAGTATCCCTGATCGTTCGTCTTGATCATGTCCTCGAATGCGAAGAAGCAGCGGTTCATGCGGCCGTTCTGGTTCTTGTTTGCATCGAGAGCCTTCTGGCTGACGGCGAGAATGCCGAGGCCCGTCGGTAGCATGAAGCCCTTCTGCGAACCCGAGACGCAGCAGTCGACGCCCCAGTCGCCCATGCGCATCTCAAGCGAACCAACCGACGACACACCGTCGACCATCAGCAATGCGGGATGCTTTGCGGCATCGAGCGCCTTGCGCACGCCAGCGACGTCACTTGCGACGCCGGTCGCCGTTTCGTTCTGCGTGACGAATACGGCCTTGATTTCGTGGCTCTTATCCTTGGCAAGGATGTCGGCATACTTCTCGACGGGAACGCCAACGCCCCACTCTTCATCGCAAACTTCGACTTTGAGGCCGAGACGTTCGGCCATATCGACCCAGAGCAACGAGAACTGGCCGAAGCGGCTCATCAAAACCTTATCGCCGACGGCAAGAGTATTCTCGATTGCCGATTCCCAAGCGCCCGTTCCGGACGAGGGGAAAATGAAAACGCGGCCGTCCTTCATCTTGAAGACCTTCTTCAGGTCCTCGAACACCGGCAGCGTGAATTTCGGAAATTCCGGCGAGCGCATGTCTTCCATCGGAAGATTCATCGATATGCGCACGGCGTCTGGAATCGTCGTCGGGCCGGGAATAAAAAGATGAGGCATAACCGTCATGAGCGTTTCTCCGCAGTGCTTTGAGCCAAGCCGACGACCCCCAAAGTCTGCTGGGGAAACGGTCCGGCGTGCTTTTGCTGATCCTTCCGCCCTATCGCAGATACGGGCGTTGCTCTTTAACTAGCAGGTGGACAGTGAGAGTGGGAACGAAAAAGTCACAACACCCTGTTGGGCAGGTGCGCGGGTAGTCGCACCTACCCACCTCCGGACGTTCGATGCCGTAACAACTTTCTTAGTCATCGTTGCGGTTAACCGAAACGTGCAGCGCAACAGCCATTGCGCGGTTCGACACGCCAAGCTTGTCGTATAAATTTTTTAAATGATATTTCACTGTGTTGCGCGAAATACCGGTGCGCGCCGCGATTTGCAGATTGGTCCAACCGTTCGCAAGTGCAGCAAGAAGTTCGCGTTCGCGCGCCGTCAAACCTTCGAGTGGATCATGATTCAACAAGTCGATGTCGACGTAAGGCAGCGACAAGCGGCCGCGCGCGACGGAAACGACGGCTTCGAGAAGAACCTGCGGATCTTCCGTCTTCGACACGAAACCCCAGGCGCCGCCCTTCACCGAACTTTTGAGAACGTCGTTACTGCGCTCGCCGGTATAGATGACGATGCGCGTCTGCCACTTTTCCTGCTTCACGCGCGCCAGCACGGCGCCGCCAGTCATGTCCGGAAGCGTCCAGCCGACGATCGCTATTTCGACGGGTTTTGCCCGCAACGCTTCGATCAGCGCAGTGCCGCTGTCGTGCACGCCGCAGACCTTGAAGCGTCCGTCGCGCTGCACGAGGGATTCAAGACCCGCTCGAACGAACGGGTTCTGATCGGCAATCGCAACTTCAATCTTGGCGGCCATTGGTGCCACGATCCTTAAGAAGCGGCTGCTGCCATGATCTGCCGCAAGTCTCTCTCAGCCGCGTCCGGAACTAATCGCCAGGCCCGACTCGCAAACGTAATCTTCACACAAGGATGCAAATTATTTGAGCAAAAGCGGCTGACAGGTCGTGGCTTTTCGCCCTTGGAATGTTCAGCAACCATTCACCCTGACGGGCGTTTTTTAGCTCAAAGCTATGTATGGAGGCGATGCGATGAAAACGCTGCTTTGCATTCTTACAACTTTCGCACTTGCCGGCATTGCGCCGAGCGTCGCGTCGGCTGCCGATCTAGGCCGCGATTATTACGAAGAGTCGGAGGCGTACGTCGAAAGACCCGTGCCACCGGCTCGCGTCGAGCGCCGGTACTATGAGCCCGACTACTATTACGACGATCCGCCGATCGTAACGTATTATCGCCGCCCGTATCCGTACTACGCTGCCGGCTTTTACCCTTACTGGGGCCCGCGTCGCGGTTACTGGCGTGGCGGTTGGGGGCATGGTGGTTGGGGGCATCGCGGCTGGGGACACCGCGGCCGCTGGTAAGCTTCCGGAAGAGCTTTGGCGACCCCGGCGTGATTCGAACACGCGACCTACGGTTTAGGAAACCGTTGCTCTATCCAGCTGAGCTACGGGGCCAAGCTCGGCGGCGCCTGATACCGGGCGCGGCGAGCGCGAAAACCTATGCGGTCCACATGGCAGCAGGTCAAGCATTGCCGCCCATCGGAGCTGTGCGCTGAACCCCGGCGCCCGAAACAATCTCCGCGTGCCGAAACGCGGGCATAGAACGCCGTTCACCACTTGAGATTGAAAATGTCAGCAATGTGATTTATCTTGAATTGTGGCCGCGAGCGTGCGGGTAAAAAGCCAATCGGCTTAGCGGGGCCCGTGAGTTGGGCCGCTCGCGGCCAATCGCCAATTCTGCGATAAGTCGCTCCGTGGTTGGTTCGACAACCGCCTCGACGATTGGCGTGCGATTTTCACTCGTCATGCAGTCGGGCTCTTGGCGCTCGCCCGCGTCTGTGGTCTGAATTTCAATCATGGGGCGGTTGGTTTTGAGTGTTGTTGCCGGAGCGGCGAGCCTGTTGGCGCCGGCACTCTCGGCGCATGCCGATGACGCCAAAACAATCGAACCCTGCACGCTCGATCCCGGACCGGCGCGGACGGTTGCTCGCATTCTCGATGGCGAAACGTTGACGCTCGATGACGGCAGTGTGGTTCGCCTCATCGGCGCTCTTGCACCCCGGGCGCGCGATGCCGGTGCCGCGGCGGGCGCCTGGCCGCCGGAAACTGATGCCGTCAAAGCGCTTTCCGATCTGGTGCTCGGCAGACGTGTGAAGCTCGCCTTCGGAGGACGCCATAAGGATCGATACGGCCGCTATCTCGCGCACGTCTTTCTCGAAGAAACCTCCGGCGATGAATGGGTGCAGGGCGATTTGCTTGCCGGTGGCCATGCCCGCGTCTACGGCCTGCCGGAAAGTTTTGTCTGTGCGCGCGAGTTGTTGGCGCACGAAGCCGAAGCGCGGCGCAAACACTTGGGGCTTTGGAACAACGGCGTTTACGGCACGAAGCCCGCGAACGTCCCGGCTGCGCTAATGGCGCTGCGCGGAAAATACGAGCGCGTGATCGGAACCGTTGCTTCGGTCGGCCGTACGAAAAGTGCGACCTATCTCAACTTCGGCACGGACTATCGTTCCGATTTCACGGCGCGCGTCGGAAAAAACGTTCTCGCCGCCCATCCGGATTTGGCGCGCACGCTCGACGGCGTTGCAGCGAAAACGGTGATCGTCCGTGGCTGGATCGAACGGCGAAACGGCCCGCTGATCGACGTCGCCGATCCATCCGAGATCGAGGTGATCGATGATGCGGAGGAGCCCTCCGCCGTCAGCGAACGAAGCACGCCCGGGGAAGCGCAACCGGCCCGTGCTCCTGCCGAAGCATCACCCGATTCCGAGCCCCCCAAAAACTTGCGCCCGGCTCCGACGGAAGAAGCGGAACCGGGCGCGGTAAACTTGTAGCGCTAAAGCTTGGCTTTTCGCGTTTATGCGGCGGCCTCGCCCGCTGCTTCACTTTCGGCCAGTCGACGGCCTTTGGCGCTCTTCGACAGGATCTCCGTGATGCGTTGCACGGCGCCCCTCTCGTCGAGCTTTTCGACGGCGGCGAGTTCACGTGCCATGCGATCAAGCGCGTCCTCATAAAGCTGGCGCTCAGAGTACGACTGTTCGGGCTGAGCCTCGGAGCGGAAGAGATCGCGCACGACTTCGGCGATCGAAATCAAATCGCCGGAGTTGATCTTCGCGACATACTCCTGGGCCCTGCGGCTCCACATCGTACGTTTGATGCGTGCCCGGCCTTTGAGCGTATCCATCGCCTTCTTGACCAGCGCCTCGTCGGCGAGCTTGCGCATACCGACGCTTGCAAGCTTGCCGGTCGGCACGCGCAGCGTCAGCTTCTCCTTGTCAAAGGTGATGACAAAGAGTTCAAGCGACATGCCGGCGATTTCCTGCTCCTCGATGCCGACGATGCGGCCGACACCGTGCGCCGGATAGACGATAAATTCGTTGGCCTTGAAACCGTGACGCTGGCTGACGGGCTTCTTTTGAACGGCGAGAATCTGACGCGCGGCGGCGGCCTTTTCCGCGATCGCCTTCGGCGTCGCGGGCCGGTGAGCCGATGCGACGGAAGCGGTCAGCTTCTGGCTGGCCGACTTATGCGCCGAGGCCGGAACGGCCATCGCACGCTGAGGGGCGGGGGCTGCCTTCATCGCGAGATTCGCCGGCGCTGCCGGTTTTTTTGCAGCAATAACGGGCCCAGTTTTTGCAACACCCTTCGCAGCAATCGGCTGGGACTTCTTCAAGGATTTGACAACGGCTGCCGGCTGCGCAACCTTGGCCTTCGCAAGCGACGGCTTCGGAGCGGTTTCAATCTTCGCTTTGACGGCTTGCTTGGCGGATTTCAGGGCGCTAGCGGCAACCTTCAGCGGGACGGCCTTGCGAACGGCCGGCTTGGCTGCGGACTTGGGGCTGACCGGAGCTTTTTTCTTCTGAGCCATATCGTTTTTCTCACTCTCGCATACTGCGCGTGACCGGAATGACCGGCTCCGCCAAGGTCCGCCTTTGTTAAGGCGGGACATCCGTGCCGCGGGCGAAACTCCGCCCACAACACGCGCGCACTGATCCGAGCCTACTCTTTACGAGAGGCTGTCCCCTGCGCGCTCTATTGTGGCCTAACTTTGCAAATCCCGACCGGCTCTGAATTGGCCCAGTGACGCCCCATAAAGTCTCTTTGAGAGATGCCTTTCAGAGCCAGGCACCCCTTTTTTGTTCACGGCCGTTCCGGATTTGTGCGCACTAAATGTCATCGCGATAGACACTAACACAATCTTGATGGCAAATGAAGGGTCGGAGCCTGAGACAATCTGGTCGCGCTTAACTCTTGGCTAAGAGCTGGGCAGCCGATTAGCGCCTCATATGGGTCAAATTTTTCCCATTTCAATGATTATGAAGCGCCGTAGACGCCCCTAGTCGCCGGAACCCGGGTTGGGGGAGAAATATTTTTCGAATTTTGCCTGTTCATCTTTGAAGCTATCGGCATCGGCTGGCGCAGGTTTCTTCGCGGTAATGTTGGGCCAACTGTCGGCAAACTTCCGGTTCACTTCCAGCCATTTTTCAAGATTGGGCTCGGTGTCCGGCTTAATGGCCTCAACCGGGCACTCCGGCTCGCAGACGCCGCAGTCGATGCACTCGTCGGGGTGGATGACGAGCATGTTCTCGCCTTCATAGAAACAATCGACGGGACAGACCTCGACGCAGTCGGTGTATTTGCACTTTATGCACTTTTCGTTGACGACGTAGGTCATGCGGCTTCCTGGTCCGGGCAGTCCTTGATGGGCATCGCGATCGATTGATCTGCCCTATTCGTTGGCGCCCTTATTAGCATAGGCATCGTGGCTGCCTAGGTGGAGCGGCGTCACAGCGGTCTCTAGCGTCCTTTGAGTTTGTCTGTCTGCCGACGCTCGCGCTTTGTCGGCCTTCCGGCACCGTCCAGCCTGACAGCCTGCGCCGCAAGAGCCTCATTCGGATTGCGCGTTCCAGAGATGGCCCGAGACGGCGGCGGCGCAAGGTCACGATATAACAGTTGCGCCTCGCTCGCCGGTCCGCGGCGGGTGCCGATCGCTAGAATCTCAAGGACGCGAACGGTCGGGCCCAGCGTCAGCGTCAGGACATCGCCCGGCTTCACAGTCGCGCTCGGCTTTTCCAAGCGGTTGCGGTTGATGCGAACCTTACCGCGGGCAATGAGCGCTTGCGCCAAAGTCCGCGACTTGGCGACCCGAGCAAACCAGAGCCACTGATCGACGCGTTGGATCGTATCAACGGCCGTTGCGATCATCAGTTCGAGCCGGAGTCTTCGCTCCGCTTTTCCATCATCGCTTTCAACGCAGCAAGCGCTGCAAATGGCGAACTGTCGCCGGCCGCGGGTTTCGGCGGGGCTGCGGTGATCATCTGCGGAGATCTGCGCGGCTCGTCGCGCCGGCGGCCTTCTCCCTGTCTCCTATCGCGATTATCGCGATCACGGCGCGGCCGGTTCGCGTCGTCTTTCCTTGGGCCACGGTCACTTCGGCCTTCGCCGCCACGGTTTTCATGGCGTGGCCGGTCGCCGCGATCCTGACGTTGATCTTGCCGCTGATCTGGCACCTTTTCATTCGCTACGCCAGCGACTGCCGCCGTCGCCGTACCAAGCTCTGCGGGCGCTGCGGCGGGCGCAACTCGAGGTTCACGAGGCTTACGGCGATCACGGCCATGATCGCGGCGGGCCGCGTCACGGTGCTCGCTGCGCTGATGCCGTCGCGGCCGCCAGACGTCTTCAAATTTCTCATGCTCGGCTGGTGCGGTCTCGGCCGGCGTTGCGCTCACCTCGGCGACAGTCGGGCTTTCGGTTGCGGCGACGGTTTCGGGCGCCGCTTCAGGCGTGGTGGGCGAGGCCACCACTTCCGCTTCGGTCGTCACGGCGAGTTCTGCTGTTTTGCTTGGCGCAACGACGGCTTCCGCATCCGATGGCGATTTGGCGGTGGCCTCCTGAGCCACTACCGGCTTGGCAACGACCGGCCGCTTCTCCAACCGGAAGCCGAGCGCTTTCAGGACTTCACCGAGTTCTTCCGCCGAGCAGCCGAGGATCGACATCATCTCATCGGTCAGCTTGAAGCCGCCATCGCCGGTCGAACCTTTGGGCGGCGTACCGGACTTGTCGGGCGTTGGCCGCCAAGCGAGCAGTGGCCGGATCAGATCGGCGAGCCGTTCCAGAATGTCGAGCCTGATGGCCCGCGGGCCGCAGACGTGAAAACCGTGAGCGCGATACAGAGCATCGGGCGTCGCCGGATCGGTAGCCGACGACGTCAAACCCGGACGCGGCAGTTGCGGCACGACGTCGTTCGCGGCGCCGCCGTTCTTGAGCAGCCACAGCGTCGCGGCGAGGTCTGCGGCAGCGGGTTTCAGCATGATCGGGAAAAAGATATTGAAGGCTCCGAACCGCAAGCCGTACTTGCGGAGTTCAGCGCGCGCCGGTTGATCGAGAGCATTGATTTCGTCGGCGACAGCCTCGCGCTTGAGGGCTCCGAGATTTTCCTTCAGCTGGAAAGCAATACCCCGCGCCAAGCCCTGCAGATCACCGGCCCGCGACATTTCCGCGAGCGGCTTCAGCTTCTCGGCGATCGTTTCGTCAAGCCAGGTCTTCAGTCGTGCCTGTACCTTTTCGCGGTCGGCTTCGCTGATGCGTTCGTCGACAAGAAGCGACAACCCCGGCTGCAGCGGATCGTCGGAGCGCTCGAGTTTTCCGATCTCGTCATCGCGCCAAAGAATGCTGCCGCCGCGCGTCAGCTTGAACGCATCGTTGTTGGCTGCCGCCACGCGACGGGCGCGCATGCCGAGCTCACGCGCCACGACCTGCATCGCAGCTTGGCGCGTGGCTTTCTCGTGAATGCCATCGCCTGCGGAGTCGAGCGTGAAGAGAAAACCCTTCAAGCGGCCGACGAAATGGTTTTCGACCGTGATGCCGCCATCGTCGGCGATGTCGGCAGTCAGCTCGTCTTTGTCCCGCATACCCTTCATCAAGGCGCTTGTCCGCCGATCGACGAAGCGCTGCGTCAGGCATTCGTGGAGCGCGTCGGAGAGGCTGTCCTCGATGGCGCGGGCTCGTTCCTGCCAGTGGGTGGGATCGGTGAGCCAGTCGGGACGATTGGCGACGAACGTCCACGTCCGGATGTGCGCTATACGCGTTGCCAGCGTATCGATATCGCCGTCGGTGCGGTCGGCCAAAGCGACTTGCTTGGCGAACCAGTCCTCGGGAAGGCGATGATTTCCGCTGGTCAAATGCCGGTAGAGGCTAGCGACGAGTTCGGCGTGGTTCTGGCCAGATATCTTGCGATAGTCGGGGACCTGGCAGACATCCCAAAGCAGCTCGACGTTGGCCGGAGTCGTGGCGATGTCCGCGATGTCGCGATCGGCGCTCAATGCTTCGAGGGCGGCGACGTCATCGGCGGTGCGGGCGCGCGCCAGGCGGTGTTCACGCGGTAATTCCCGAAGCGACTCGTGCAAATTCGCGAGCGAACTGAAATCGAGCTTGCGGTTGCGCCATTGCAACGTTTTGACACTGTCGAAGCTGTGCGTCTCAAGACGTTCGATGGTGTCGGCGTCGATGGATTCGGTACCACCCGTCACGCCGAACGTTCCGTCATTCATGTGGCGTCCGGCGCGGCCTGCAATCTGCCCGATCTCGCCAGGCGTCAAATTGCGATGATTCTGTCCGTCGAATTTCCTCAATGCAGAAAACGCGACGTGATCGAGATCTAGGTTGAGACCCATGCCGATGGCGTCGGTCGCGACGAGAAACTCGACGTCGCCCGATTGATAGAGCGCGACCTGGGCGTTGCGCGTTCTCGGTGACAGGGCGCCGAGTACGACGGCCGCGCCACCGCGCTGGCGGCGGATCAACTCGGCGACGGCGTAAACGTCCTGCGCCGAAAAAGCGATGATCGCCGATCGCGCAGGCAGCCGCGTAATCTTTTTCTCGCCGCTGTAGGTCAGCTTCGAAAGACGCGGCCGCGAAATGAAGTTGGCGCCCGGAATCAAATCGCTGATCGCATCGCGCATGGTCTGCGCGCCAAGCAGCAACGTTTCCGAGCGTCCGCGCGCGTGCAACAGCCGGTCGGTGAAGACGTGTCCGCGCTCAGGATCGCCGGCGAGCTGAATTTCATCGATCGCAAGAAAATCAACATCGATATCGCGTGGCATCGCCTCGACGGTCGATACCCAGTACCGCGCCTTCTCGGGTTTGATCTTCTCCTCGCCCGTGATCAGCGCGACCTTGTCGGCGCCGACCCTGGACTTGATCTTGTCGTAGACTTCTCGCGCGAGAAGTCGCAACGGCAGACCAATCATCCCGCTTTCGTGGCCGAGCATACGCTCGATCGCGAGATGCGTTTTACCTGTGTTCGTCGGTCCGAGCACCGCGGTCACGTTACGAATGCGGGCCTCGAGATCACTTACCATGTCGTGCTTGACTCCGGATCAAGCCCTGGCATTGCAGAGCGGGGCTTTGAGATCAAGGATTTATTCCGCTCATTCCGGCCAGTATCGTGCTGCTGCGGCGGCCGGGCCGCGCTGCGTCACTGCCTCAACGCAATCTGCGTGTTGTTCGCGGCGGTGATGTTGATGCTTTGCGCGGCCATCACGGCCGGTCCGATCGTCGAGGGGACGGTGACGCGATAGGGCACGTAAATGCCGGCGGTTGGGATCGCACGGAGTGCAATTTCAATGTGGTCGTAGTCAATCCACGGATTGACGAAATCCTTGGGCTTGTGGCCTGCGATCGGGATGTACTTAACGCGGCAAACGACGAGTTCGGCCGGCTGTCCGGTCGGGTGCTTGTCCTTGATCGCTTCGCGGCCCTTGAACGACAGCTTGAGATCGAAACGCGCCTTGCCGTCAAATATCGGGATTGTTCGATTGCAGGCCTCCGGCGCGTTCGTGCTCGAAATGGCCAGCGTCGCCGCCATCGGATCAAAAACGTTCTTGAGATTGTCGGGCTTCAAGCGGACAGCATCCTCACGCGGTGGCTTATTCGGCTCCAACGCGACAGATGAAACACCCGTTCCATCGAAACCGATCTTTACCGACGTCGTTTTCGATTTCGACTTGGACGTCATTTGATAGCTTGCCGGATGCGGTGCGCCGCCGTCGATGGAGCCGCTGCCTGCAAAATTGCCGCTCCATTTGAAAGCGCCGAAGAGTGCCGATATTTGTGTCTTTCCGGTCGCGGAATAGGAGTTGCCGTTGAAGCGCGACGTGAAGTCGTACGATCCGACCTCGATGCCATTGAACTGCAGCCGATAGCGCGCCTGGACCTGGTTCGGCCACGCGGCGTCGGCCGTGCTGGCCGGCTGGGCCGTCCAAATCGTCATCGCTGACGCAATAGCTAAAGCAATCGAGCTGCGGACCGCGCCGCGCCGGTGCGCTTCGGCTTTCAACATGGCAATAGCTCTTCCCTGACAACCCCGATTGCCAAGTCTTGCGATAGGCCGCCTTTGCGACGATTCTTGGACTTTGGCGGCCGTTGCCGACAGGCTGGGAGGCGCACCCTGGCGCCCTTGGGCGGCTCTCGGGCGGTGTGGTATGGGGCCACCTGCGACCAGGGCCGCTTGACGGGCATCCCGCGCCTCAACTATACACCGCTCCGAGACCCCGTGAGCCCCGCTGACGGGGCGCATTTTTTGCTGCCACAGCAAGCTTTCATAAGACCGCTCCCGCCTGACGGGCCCGCGGCATAGGAGACGACTATGACCAGGCGCTGCGAGCTGACCGGCACCCTGCCGCTGTCAGGCAACCTCAGAAGCCACGCCGAGAACAAGACGAAGCGCAAGTTCCGGCCGAACCTGTGCCACGTGACCTTGATGAGCGACGTGCTCGGCAGGAAGTATCGGCTGCGCGTTTCGGCGCGGGCTTTGAAGACAGTCGAACATCGCGGCGGCCTCGACGCCTACTTGCTGAAGGCGAGCAACGACGAGCTTTCGCCGACGTGCTTGAAGATCAAGCGCGACGTTCAGAAGGCCCAGAGCGCCAAGGCTGCCGCCTAAACGGTGTTCCGGCGACTAGATTCCATCAAGCCCGGCGCCGGGTCAGTCCTGCGGCCGGGCTTTTGCTTGCCTGCCGTCTTTGACGACGAATTGCAGCAAAACCGTCCGCTGCAGCACGTGGCTGAAATTATCATCCGAGATCATCGTGATCAGCACGCTGCCGTCCTTCAACCGCGTCGCGGCCAAGCCCTCCATGTTGTCGATTTCATCATTGAGGTCGGCTTCGAGTAGCGTTTCTCCGACGGCGGTACCACCGGGCTGCAACGCGCCGGGTGCCAACATCCTGAGCCGGATCTTCAAGCCCTCGAGCCAGCGGAAGCGACGCTCCAGAACGAAGAGCGTGCCGTCATCGAGACTGGCGAGGTCCGTCAGATCATAGTCGCCGATATTTTTGAGATGCACGGTTGCCGGCGCTTTGCCGGTCCATAGCCAGCCGGTGTGATCGCGAGACGCATCATAAAGTCGTTCCGAGAATGCGATCAGCGATCCCTTGTAGGGTCCGCCCTCCATCACCGTCATCGCCTCAAGGCCTTGCGTGCGCCGCATCCGTTTGGCGGCGGCCGGAAGCTCGACGGCGCCCCGATCGGCCGAAAGTCCATTAGCTGATAGATCGTACCGTTCGATGCGATGCCGGCCCTCGAAGCCGACGAACACTGAACCCCGCTGCAGCGTACCGCTTTCAAGCGCCACCGATTCAGAATCACGGTCGCGGAGGCGGCGGAGCGGCACGCCTTTACGATCGAGCAGCGGGCCGAGGCGAGCATTCTCGATGCCGGATGGCTGCGTGCCGTCGTACGTCAGTTTGCCGGTCATCCAGACGCCCGAGTCGGAAATGGCCAGAAGGGATTTGGCGTCGGCGTCGAGAACAAGCCCCGACCAGCCGCCGAAGTGGCGCGATGGCGACGTCAGCACCAAGCCGCCGCGAAACGTGAGCTTGTCCAGGGGTTCGTCAGCGCCGCCAAAGCGTTTGAAGGTTCGGATCGGCGTCGCCTTGACGGTGATGGGGCCTGCCTCGATGCCGGCGATGTCGGGCTTCGGGTCCGCCAATGCAATGCCGGCGCAGAAGGCGAGAGCAGCGATGGGCAGGACGGCGCGTCGATATTTTTCGAAAATCAAGCGCTCGCCTCAATGCACACGTGGGCGCGGTGCGGCTCGATGGTCCACGTCATCGAATTTGCCGTTTTCTTCGAACAGCTCGACCAGTTTTTCAGTCATGGCGCCGGCGAGCTCGGAAGCGTCCGTGATCGTGACCGCGCGGCGATAGTAGCGGGTGACGTCGTGGCCGATGCCGATGGCAATAAGTTCCACCGGGGAGTGCGCCTCGATCTCGTGGATCACCTGGCGGAGATGCTGTTCGAGATAGCTGCCGGTATTGACGGACAGGGTTGAATCATCGACCGGCGCGCCATCGGAGATCATCATCAGGATGCGGCGCTGCTCGGGCCGATTGACGAGACGCGAATGCGCCCAGGCCAACGCTTCGCCATCGATGTTTTCTTTGAGCAAGCCTTCGCGCATCATCAACGCCAAGGCATTCTTCGACCGGCGCCAGGGCGCGTCGGCCGTCTTGTAAATGATGTGGCGCAGATCGTTCAGTCGTCCGGGCGCCGGCGGCTTGCCGACGGCGAGCCATTCCTCGCGCGCTTGACCGCCCTTCCAGGCCTTCGTCGTAAAACCCAGAATCTCGACCTTCACACCACAGCGTTCGAGTGTCCGCGCCAGGATATCGGCGCAGCAAGCGGCGACCATGATCGGCCGGCCACGCATCGAGCCCGAATTATCGAGAAGCAATGTCACGACCGTGTCGCGGAAATCCATTTCGCGTTCGCGTTTATAGGAGAGCGCGCCGGTCGGATCGGTGATGATGCGGGTGAGGCGCGCCGCATCGAGCACGCCTTCCTCGAGATCGAAATCCCAGCCGCGGTTCTGCTGCGCCAGCAGCCGGCGCTGCAGCTTGTTCGCAAGCTTCGCGACGGCGGCCGACAATGTTTTCAGTTCCTTGTCGAGGAACGCGCGTAGCCGCTCGAGCTCTTCCGGAGATGACAGTCCCTCGGCGCCGATTTCTTCGTCGTGCGCGCGTGAAAAGATCTTGTATCCAAACGCTTCCGGATTATCGAGCACCGTCATGTTTGGACGCCACGGCGCCGGCGTCTCTTCCTCGTCGAGATCGCCATCGTCCATGTCTTGCTGATCGGGGTCGCCGGAGTCGGTCGTCTCGTCGGTATCGGAGAGGTCACCTTCCGAGTTCTGTTCCTCGCTACTCTGATCCTGGCCTTCGGCGCTTTCGTCGTTCTTTTGCTCAGACTCCTCAGCGCCCGCTTCGGTGACGTTTTCATCACCCTCATCTTCATTCTGGTTCGGTTGCGGTTCGCCGGACTGATCGATCAACTCGAGAACTTTCAGAAGATCTCGAATCTGGCGGCCGAACTGCTCCTGATTTTCGCAGAGCCCTTCAAGTCGGCTCAGCAGCTTGCTGCCGCGCGCCTCGATCACCGGGCGCCAGAGATCGACAAGCCCTTTCGTCGACGGTGGGGGCGGCAAGCCCGTCAAACGTTCACGGATGAGCAACGCCAGCGCGTCTTCGAGCGGCGCTTCAGCGCGGTCGCGCACCAATCTGAAACGGTCATGGCTATATTGGTCTTCAAGACGCGCGGTAAGATTGCAGGCCATGCCCGGCATTCGCGACGAGCCCAGCCCCTCGACGCGGGCGCGTTCAGCTGCCTCGAATACGGCGCGCGCCGGGCCAGCCGGGGGCGCGAGGCGGCGATGAATTCTGGCGTCGTGGCAGCCGATGCGCAGCGCCAAGCTATCCCCCCATCCACGCGCCAGCGCGATATCCTTGGCGGACGGCGTGCGCGGTGGTTCCGGAATAATGACGGATTTGCCGGCGACTTCGCCCTTGCCGGGCCCGAAATCGACCTCGATTTCACCGTCGCCGGCGATGGCGCGCACGGTCGGCCCGAGGACGCGCTTCAGCGGCTCGGATGGCGCTTCGCGGCGTTTGTTTGGCGGGACGGCCATTTGAGTGGGGCCTCAGCTTAGCGCGACGTTGGCCGTGCTTTCCGCCAACTCTTCGCCGAAGCAGCGCTGATAAAATTCGGCAACCAGCGGCTTTTCGAGATCGTCACACTTGTTCAGGAACGTCACGCGAAACGCAAAGCCGAGGTCGCCGAAGATTTCGGCGTTCTCGGCCCACGTCATGACAGTACGCGGGCTCATGACGGTCGAGAGATCGCCGTTCATGAAAGCCGACCGCGTCAGATCGGCGACGCGCACCATATGCGAGACCTGCTTGCGTTTGACGTCCGTTTTGGCGAACGCCTTGACCTTCGACAACACGATCCTGGCCTCGTCGTC
>Ga0134126_10003859_pt1 | contig 18767 bp, 13 predicted proteins | sample KB31752_FD_96881 | JGI IMG/M metagenome (GOLD analysis project Ga0134126, IMG submission 96881) | Terrestrial soil microbial communities with excess Nitrogen fertilizer from Kellogg Biological Station, Michigan, USA - KB3-175-2 | ecosystem: Environmental > Terrestrial > Soil > Unclassified ...
CATCCCAATCGTGGATGACGAATTTCATGATGTACCCATCGTAGCCCGAAGGCACCGATTGAAAGAAATCGCCCGCCAGAAACTCGGCACGATCCGCAACGCCCGCCTGCTCGAGATATCGCCTCGCGGGTTGCTCGAGAAAAGGCAGATCGCAGACCGCGCCCCGCATGCCGGGATGGCTCGCGAGCAGAACCGCGAGGACCCCGCCATATCCGCCGCCGAGATCGAGCACGTTTGCGAACCGCCCGAAGTCGAAGACGCGCAGCGCACCCCGTGCCGCCCGAACGCTGCCCTCGGCCATCGCCTGCTGGAATGCATCGAGCCGCGCCGGATCGGCCGCCAGAGCCGCGAACCCCTCGGTACCGCTCACGACTGCGCGCGTACGCTCGCCGGTGCTCACCACGTGAATCAGATCTCCGAACTGCCGCCACAGAAGGTCGCCCGTGAAGAGCGCCCGCCCCCGGAGCGATCCCGGCACATCGGCCCTCAGGAATTGCCCGGCCGGCGTGAGCTCGAATCGGCCACCCTCGACCGCGCGGCAGATCCCGAGCGTCTGCAGCGCGCGCATCAGCCGGAAAACCGACGGTGCGTGCGCCTTCGCCGCGGCCGCGAGCTCCTCGGCACTATGCGGCTTCTGCGCGAGTCGATCGGGGAGCCCGAGCGTCGCGGCGACGTTGAGCACCTGCGCCGCCCAATATCCGTTGATGAGACCGCTCACGTGCTGCGCATCGGCGCTGACGGGCTGTGCATCGGTAGTCACGGCTTCCCTCCCCCCGGCGCTCGGCGCCACTCGGCGAGCCGCCCGCGCTGCCGCGCCAGCCGCGCGAGCAGCGGCGCCGCCGTCCAGTACCTCTCTCCCTGCTCGCGAGCGTAGTGCCCGATGCGCTCGAGCACCCACGCAAGGCCGAGCGTATCGGCGTAGAACATCGGTCCTCCGCGCGCACGCGGGAACCCGTAGCCGTTGCACCAGATCACATCGATATCCGCGCCGGCCTCTGCGATGCCTTCCTCGAGCACGCGCGCCCCCTCGTTGATCAGCGCGAGCATGCATCGCTCGGTGATCTCTTCATTCGCAACCTCTCGGCGAACGATGCCGAGCCGGCGCGCCTCGACGAGGATCAGCTCGTGCACCTCGGGATCGCTTTCGAGCCGCCGCTCCGCGCCCGTGTAGCGATAGAAGCCGCATCCGCTCTTGCGTCCGAGCCTGCCGCGCTCGACGAGCAACTCCGAGACGCGATACCAGCGAGGATCGTCGGGCCGCTCGCGCCACTGCCGGCGCGCCGCAACCCCGACCTCGATCCCGGCGAGATCGCTCACGGCGTTCGGTCCCATCGCCATGCCGAACGCCTCGAGCACGCGATCGATGCGCTCGGGTTCCGCACCTTCGAGCAACATCAGCTCCCGCTCTCGCCCGTAGGCGTAAAGCATCCGGTTGCCGACGAATCCGAAGCCGTTCCCCACGACGACGCCGAGCTTGCCGAGGCGCTGCGCAGTGGCGAGCGCAGTGGTGAGTGCTTCGGCGGAGCTCCTCGATGTGCGCACGATCTCGATGAGCCGCATGAGATGCGCCGGGCTGAAAAAATGCATGCCCACCACATCCCCCGGCCGTCCGCTGGCGCGAGCGATCGCCTCGACATCGAGCGTCGAGGTGTTCGTCGCGAGGAGCGCTCCCGGCCGCGCGATCGACCCCAGGCGCGCGAAGAGGTCCTGCTTGATCCCGGCATCCTCGAACACCGCTTCGATGATCAGATCCGCCTCGCTGAGCACCTCGAGTCTCAGGCTGCTGCGCACGCGCGAGCGCGCGGCGGCGGCGGTCTGCGCCGTCAAGCGCCCTTTCTTCACGGCCGAATCGAGCGTCGATTCGATGCGCGCGATGCCGGCGCGCAGCGCCTCAGCGCCCGCATCCACGATCTCCACTTCGAGCTCAGATTGTGCGCAGGTGAGGGCAATTCCTGCCCCCATCGTGCCCGCACCGACGACCCCCACGCGCCGAACGTCGCGAGCACCCTCGAGCGTGCCACCCGCCGCCTGCTCGGCCTCGAGCACGTGACGCCGCGCGGCTGCCTCGGGTGGCTCGCAATCATCAGGCGGTCCGCCGCCTCCGCGGAGTGTGCCCTGCTCAACTTCCCGCATCAGCGCCCCATGAATCGTGGTGCTCGCTTCTCGAGAAACGCGGCCACCCCCTCGCGAAAATCCGCCGAGGCTCCGAGCTCGCGCTGCAAGTCTCGCTCGACATCGAGCTGCTCGGAGAGCGTCCGTTGCCAGCTGCCGTACATCGCCTCCTTCGTGCGCGCGATGGCGAGCGTCGGGGCAGCGGCGAGCTGCCGCGCGAGCTCATCGACCGTCGGAGCGAGCTCGGTATCCTCCACGCACCGCCAGATCATGCCCCAGGCGGCCGCCTGTTCGGCGCTCAAGCGCTCGCCGGTGAGTGCGAGCCCGAGCGCCCGCGCGCTGCCGACGAGCCGTGGCAGTATCCAGGTGCCTCCGCTGTCGGGCAGTAGCCCGATCTTGCCGAAGGCTTGAATGAAGCTCGCGGATTTCGCGGCGATCACGAGGTCGCAGGCGAGCGCGACGTTCGCCGCGGCGCCGGCCGCCGCGCCGTTGACGGCGGCAATCACCGGGCAGGGTAGCTCCCGCAAGCCGCGAATCAGCGGATTGTACGTCGCATCGATCGTGGCCCCGAGATCGAGCGGAGCGCCGCCCGCGACGACCGTGCGATCGGCGAGATCCTGCCCCGACGAGAACGCGCGCCCGGCGCCGGTGAGAATCAGCACACGGGCGGCGCCCCGGCGCGTCTGCTCGAGCGCGCCGCGCAGATCGGCGTGCATCGCAGTGTTGAATGCGTTGAGCTTCTCGGGTCGATTGAGCGTGATGCGCGCGATCCCCTCCGCGAGCGAAAAGAGAATCGTCTCCATGGCTCACTCCCTCTCGATGAGAAGCGCAATACCCTGCCCGACGCCGATGCACATCGTGGCGAGAGCACGGGTTCGCCCGATCCGCTCGAGCTGATTGAGCGCCGTGGCGATGAGCCGGGCACCGCTCGCCCCGAGCGGATGACCGACGGCAATCGCCCCGCCGTTCGGATTGACATGCTCGGCATCGTCGGGCAGTCCGAGATCGCGCAGCACCGCGAGCGACTGCGCGGCGAACGCTTCGTTGAGCTCGATCACATCGATATCGGCGAGCCGGACCCCCGTGCGCTCGAGAAGCTTGCGCGTTGCGGGGACCGGCCCGATGCCCATGATCCGAGGCGGTACGCCGGCCACGGCGCTCGCGACGATGCGGGCGCGGGGCGTGAGCCCCTGCCGTGCCGCGGCTGACTCGCTCGCGATGAGGAGCGCCGCCGCGCCGTCATTGAGGCCGGAGGAATTTCCGGCCGTGACGGAGCCCTCGGGGCGAACGACCCCCTTCAGCCGCGCGAGCGCCTCGAGCGAGGTATCCGGCCGCGGATGCTCGTCGCGCTCGATGCGCAGCGACTCCTGAGGCGGTCTCGTCACGCTGACCGGTACGATCTCGCGCTCGAAGAACCGCTGCTCCTGTGCGCGTGCATAGCGCTGCTGGCTGCGCAGCGCGAAGGCATCCTGATCCCGCCGCGAGATGCCGCGCTCGGCGATGAGGTTCTCCGCCGTTTGCGCCATCGAGTCGATCCCGAAGCGCGCCTCGATGAGCGGGTTCACGAACCGCCAGCCGAGCGTCGTATCCTCGAGCTTCGCGCCCCGCGCGAAGGCGCTCTCCGCCTTGCCAAGCACGTAAGGGGCGCGCGTCATGCTCTCCACACCGCCCGCAACGACGAGCTCTGCCTCGCCCGTTTGAATCGCGCGCGCGGCGAGAGCGGCCGCCTCGAGGCTCGACCCGCACAGCCGGTTGATCGTCGCGGCCGGCACGCTCTGCGGCAGCCCGGCGAGAAGCACGGCCATCCGCGCCACGTTGCGGTTGTCCTCGCCCGCCTGATTGGCGCAGCCGTAGTACACGTCATCGAGACGCTCCCAATCCACCGACGGATGCCGCTCGAGGAGCGCGCGCAGCGGGATCGCGGCGAGATCGTCGGTACGCACGGCGGTGAGCGCACCGCCGTAACGACCGAACGGCGTCCGCACGGCATCGCAGATCAGCGCTGCGCCCATCAGGACGCCCGCGGCCGCACGAGCGGCCCCTCGGGAGGCGGCGGCGGTCTCAAATACACGGGGAGCGGCGCTTGAGCCTCGTATGCGCCTTCGAGCCGCGCGGTGTCCTCCGGGGCGAGCTGCGTTCCGACGGCTTTGACGGGGTCATCGAGATGTTGCGGCTTCGTTGCGCCGACGATCGGAGCGGTCACGCCGGGCCGGCCGAGGAGCCACGCCACCGCAATCTCCGCGGGCCGAACGCCGCGCTCCTTCGCGACGGCGGCAACCGCATCGATCACCGCCTCGTCCGCCGGCCGCCTGAATCGATCGCGCGCCATCGGCGAGTGCGAGCGCACCGTTCCCGTGCGACGGCTGCCGGCAAGTAGCCCGCCCCCGATCGGACTGTAGGGAATCAGCCCGATGCCCTCTTCACGGCACAGGGGAATCATCTCCCGCTCCTCCTCGCGATAGAGCAGGCTGTAGTTGTTCTGCATGCTCACGAAACGGGCGAGCCGAAGACGGTCCGCCGTGAAGAGCATCCGCGAAAACTGATACGCCGCCATGGTCGAGGCACCGATGTAGCGGACCTTTCCCGCCCGGATGACATCCGTGAGCGCCTCGAGTGTCTCCTCGACCGGCGTCTCCGGATCGAAACGATGAATTTGATAGAGATCGACGTACTCGAGGCCGAGCCGGCTCAGGCTGGCATCGATCGCCTGCAGGACGTGCTTGCGTGAGAGTCCCCGGTCGTTGGGCGCGACGCTCATGGGATGAAACAGCTTCGTCGCGATCACCATCTCTTCGCGGCGGACGCCGAACGACTTGAGCGCGCGGCCGAGGATCCGCTCACTCTCCCCGAGGGAGTAGACGTTGGCGGTGTCGAAGAAATTGACGCCCAGCTCGAGCGCCTTGCGGACGATCGCGAGGCTCGGCTCCTCCGCGAGCATCCAGTCCGCGCCCGAGCCGAAGCTCATGCATCCGAGGCAGATGCGCGAGACCTTGAGACCCGAGGCTCCCAGTCGAACGTATTCCATAGGCACCACTCCAGCGACCAAGCGCCCGCGCCGCTTGCTTGTGCGGAAGTGTAGCGCCGGGCGAGCGGCCAGGGCACGTTCGCCCGACTGCAGCTCCGGGGGGAGTATCCTCGGCCGGTCCCCGGAGGGCGCACGTTGACCCGCTACATCGGCGCGATCGATCAAGGCACGACCAGCACCCGCTTCATCGTGTTCGATAGGCACAGCACGATCGTCGCCAGCGCGCAGAAGGAGCATCGACAGTCCTTCCCGCAGCAGGGATGGGTCGAGCACGATCCGATCGAGCTCTGGCAGAACACGCGCGAAGTCATCGGAATGGCCCTCGCTCAGGTGGGCGCAGGTCCCAAGGATCTCGCAGCAATCGGCATCACGAATCAGCGCGAGACCACCCTCCTCTGGGATCGGCGATCGGGCGAGCCGCTCCACCCGGCGATCGTCTGGCAAGACACGCGTGTGGGCGACCGCGTGGCGGCGTATGAACGCGCAGGCGGTCAGGACCGCTTCCGCGCCAAGACCGGCCTGCCGCTCGCGAGCTACTTCAGCGCGCTGAAGCTGCAATGGCTGCTCGATGAAATCCCCCACGCGCGCGTCATGGCCGAGGCGGGCGATGCGCTCTTCGGCACCATCGACGCCTGGCTCGTCTGGAATCTGACCGGCGGCCCCGCCGCTGGAGCGCACCTCACGGACGTGACGAATGCGAGCCGCACGCAGCTCATGAGCCTCGCGACGCTCGACTGGGATCCGGAGCTGCTCGAGGCCTTCGGGATTCCCCGTGCGTGCCTGCCCCGCATCGTCTCATCGAGCGCGAGTCACGCGGATGCGAGGGTCCAGGAGCTTCGAGGTGTGCCGATCGGCGGCATTCTCGGCGATCAGCAGGCCGCACTCTTCGGTCAGACCTGCTTCCGAGCGGGCGAGGCCAAGAACACATACGGCACTGGCTGCTTCCTGCTCATGAACACTGGCGAGCAGACAGTCGCATCGAAGGCGGGACTCGTCACGACCGTCGCCTACCGCCTCGCCGATGAGCGCCCGTGCTACGCGCTCGAGGGCTCGATCGCCGTGACCGGCGCGCTCGTTCAATGGCTGCGCGACAACCTGCGCCTCATCGAGCGCAGCGCGGACATCGAGTCACTCGCTCGACAGGTGGAAGACAACGGTGGCGTCTACTTCGTGCCGGCCTTCTCGGGCCTCTTCGCCCCGCACTGGAAGGCAGGCGCCCGCGGAGTCATCGCAGGTCTCACGGCGTATGCGAATCGCGGGCACCTCGCCCGAGCAGTGCTCGAAGCCACGGCCTATCAGACCCGGGAAGTGCTCGCCGCGATGGAGCGGGACCGAGGTGGGAAGCTCGGAGAGCTGCGCGTGGATGGCGGCATGGTCGTGAACGAGCTGCTGATGCAGTTCCAGGCCGATATCCTCGATGCAAATGTCGTGCGTCCGCGAGTCATCGAGACGACGGCGCTCGGCGCCGCGTATGCGGCGGGCCTTGCAGTCGATTATTGGAAGGGCTGCGAGGACCTCGTTGCGAACTGGCAAGTGGACAGGCGCTGGACTCCGAGGATGCGCCCCGAGGAGCGCGAGCGCCTGTATCGCCGCTGGCAGAAGGCGGTCTCGCGCTCCCTCGATTGGATCGACTGAGCGCTCACTCCCCGTTCGGGCGGGACTCGGGCTTGGTGCCGCCCGGCCATCCGGTCCCACGCTTGTATGCTTGCGGCCCTTCGAACACGGCCTCGACCCGCGATATCTTGCCGTTCACGAACTTGAATATTTCCGTGTTCAGGATCTCGTTCGGCTCGCGCATGCCTTCCGGCATCGCGAAGCGATGGCCTCGATAAGTCCAACTCTCGACGTTCCCCCGGCGCATGAAATCGAAGGTGGCGAAGACGAGCTGGCGTTTTTCGTCGACGATGGGGAAGTGAGCGTCCTCGTACCCGGTGATGAACGAGTACTCCAGGTAGTCGAGCTGCTTGCCGCATCCGATCCCGAGCATGTTGGGTCGCGCGGGCTCACCCGCCACTTGAGTGGGCTGCGGCCCGATGGGCACGGGCGGGACATCGTGGGGGCCGATTGCCGTGACGTTGCCGTCCTCGAGCCGAATGCAGGATTCGGCGTACGGGGCGAGGCGGCCGTCATGGAACGCAACCGAGCGCAGGTAACCGAGCGCGCCCTTCTTGAGCTCCTCGCGCGAGAGACGCGTCTCGGCGGGCTCTTCGCGCTCCATGATCTCCATCCAGCTCGGGTCCTTCGGCGGAAGATTCCAGGCGGATCGGGCATGCCGGTCGACCACGGTCTCGATCTCGGCGATCCTGCGATTCACGACTTTCAAGCGAACCATCAGCAAGTCGGGAAACGATATCTCGTGATTCTCCATGAGATTGACGAAGGTTGCGACGCCGCCGGTCGAAGGATCGAACACGTCGTGACGGTAGGGACCGTAGGAGTTGAACGTGATCCACAGCCCTTCGTTGCCGAGGTCCAGCGCGGCTCCGTTTTCCGTGTAGCGGTAATGGGCCGCGAGCGGCAGCGAGGTGCGATCATGCCGCGCGAGTGCTTGAAGATAGCCGTCCATGAAGCCCTTCAGACAGGCCTCATCGCACGGCCGCCCCTGCCCGTATGCGGTCACCGCAGCGAGCAATGCGAGCGCTCCCGCGCTCAGCCACGATCTCATCGCAATCATCCTGACCCCTTCAGCATGTTCTCGTAGTTGCCTGCCATCACGGCGCTCGGCGATGCGCCCGCACGCAGCGCCTCGGCCATTCGCGCCTCGCGCGTCCCGATCGCCTCGGCCGCCTCGAGCACGCGGTCGATGTCCGACGCCGCGATGAACACGACGCCGCTTCGATCGGCGATGACGAAGTCCTCGGGACTCACCGCGTGCCCCCACGGATGGATGCGCACGTTGGTACCGAGCTCGACGACGCGGCTGCGCGCGGTTCGTGTCGTGAGTGCCCGTGCAAAGATCGGGAATCCTTGCGCGTGCGCCTCGTCGATGTCGCGCACGGGCCCGTCCGCGATCACGCCGGCGACGCCCTTCAGGCGCGCCGCCAGCGTGAGCAGACCGCCCCAGCAGCCCGCATCGATGCCCGAGCGCTGTGCGATGACGATGACATGATCGGTGCTCGCCGATTCGATCGCCGCCGTCCCGAGGTGGCGCGGCGGTCCGGGCGGCGGGGTGCCCGCGCCGACGCTCAGCGTGACGATCGCGCCGGCGAGGCGCCCCGTGCCGGCCTGCTGCGGCACGTGCGCCTCGACACCCGTGAGCTTCAGGCGGTCAAGCGCGTCGCTCACCGCGCATGCATCGAGCGCACGCAGCCGGCGCACGCGCTCCGCGCGCAGACTCTCGGCATCGCTCACACGGGCCCGCTCACTGCGGTCCGTTCGCTCACGCGAGCGCGGTCTTGAAGAGCGCGAGCTGACGGCTCCAGGCTTTTTCCGCCTGATCGTGGTCGTACACGCGCGAGTCGGTCGGACACCAGCCGTGCTTCGTCCCGGTATAGACCTCGACTTCGGCGGGGTTCTCCTGCTTCGCGAAAGCCGCACGCAGCACGTCCTTCGCCTCCGGTTGCTGCATATCGTCGCTCGCCGCGATGGCGATCAGAAAGTGTGCCTTGATCCGAGGGACCAGCAGGTGGGGACTGTCGGGCGCCTTCGTCACGAGGCCCGCGCCATGGAACGTGGCGCCCGCGCCGATCCGCTCCGGGAATGCTGCGGCGGTGCGGAACACGAACGGTCCGCCCATGCAGTAGCCGGTCGTGCCCATCTTCCGATGCAGATCGACCGAGCGCTGCTTGTCGAGCCAGGGAACGAAAGTGCGCGCGTCGGTGAACATGGTGTCCGCCGTCAGCGAACCCATCAACGACATCAGTGACGTGCGCGTCGCCGGATCGTTGAAATCCGGGTTTGCGGGGGCGGTTGGCGCTTTCTTCTTGCGGTAGAACGGATTGGGGACGAGCACCGAGTAGCCCGACCCCGCCAGACGCCGGCCCATTTCCTTGAATGCGGGCCGCAGTCCAAAGATGTCCGGCCAGACCAGCACCGCCGGATGCCGCCCCTTTGCGGGATGGGCGAAGTACGCGTCGCACGTCCCATCGGGCGTCTTGATCTCGACATCCGAACCCGATACGTCTGCCGCCTCCGCCGCGGGCGGCAGCAGCGAGACGACGCCCGCACCGACTCCGAGCGCACCGAACTGCCGGCGCGTGAGCGTTCCGGGGCCCGAGCCGTACTTGATCATGTCATCGAATGCATCGTTGTCGCACATGGTTTCCCCTCCCCTTCGTTGCCTTCATGATGCCGCATGGCCTGCGCGGCCGCAAAACGCCAGGGGTGGCGTCGGGAGATGCCGCTCGAGGCGGCGGCGGAGGCCGGCTCAACCGGCGGCGAGGCCCAGCACGCCTGCCGCGGCGAGGCTCACCGCGACGGCGATCAACCCTGCCTGGTAGCCGCCCGTCGCCTGCTCGAGGCTCCCGATCAGCACGGGGCCGACGAATCCCGCCAGCGTTCCGATCGAATTGATGAGCGCAATGCCCCCGGCTGCCGCCGTATCGGCGAGTCTCGCTGCAGGCAGCGTCCAGAAGACGGGCAGTCCCGCATAGATGCCCATGGCACCGAGGGTGAAGCACGCGATTGCGGGTGCGACGTGGCTGGTTGCAGCCCCGATCGCGAAAGCCGCCGCCCCGACGAGCGCAGGCAGTGCCAGGTGCCCGATGCGCTCACCGGAGGCATCCGAGTGCCGGCCCCAGAGCACCAGGGTCAAAGCCGCGCAAGCGTACGGCACGACCGTGACGAGACCGGTCTGTGTGAGGGTGAATCCCCCGAGTGTCTTCAGCATCTGGGGCGCCCAGAACCCGAAGCCGTAGACGCCGAGATTGAGTCCGAAGTAGATCGCGGCGTAGAGCCATACCCGAGGGCTCGCAAGCCCCGCGCGCAGCCCACGCGCGACGCCGGCGGGGACCTCCCGATCGAGCGCCGCCTGCAGGGTCTCGCGCTCCGACGGCGCGAGCCAGCGCGCCTGCCTGGGCGAATCGCTGATCCAGAAGGGGACCACGAGCCCGAGGATCACGGCCGGCAGGCCTTCCACGATGAACATCGTCTGCCAGCCGGCGAGGCCCGCGATTTGCGTCTGCAGGAGGGCGGTCGAGATCGGCGCGCCGAGCACGCTCGTGAGCGGATTCGCGAGAATGAACCAGCCGACCATGGCGGCGCGCGCCGGTCCCGGGAACCAGCGCGTCAGATAGAGCACGATCCCCGGGAAGAAGCCGGCCTCGGCCACCCCGAGCAGCAGCCGCAGCGTGTAGAAGCTCGCCGGTCCCCGTACGAATGGCGTGCCGATCGAGACGAGCCCCCAGCTCACCATGATCCGCGCGATCCAGCGCCGCGCCCCGAAGCGCTCGAGCAGCAGATTGCTCGGCAGCTCGAAGATGAAGTAGCCGATGAAGAAGATTCCGGCCGCAAACCCGTAGGCGGAGGCGCTGAGCCCGATGTCCCGCCGCATCGTGAGCGCCGCGAAACCGATGTTCACGCGATCGAGGAAGGCGACGAAGTAGAGAAGGCAGAGAAACGGCACGAGCCGGATCGCAGCCTTGCGGATGACCGCGCGCTCCTCAGGAGAGAGCGCGCCGGCGAGCGGGCTTGCGGCGAACGGCACCCCTCGAGCGGCGCTTCCAGTCCGGCGCCGCGTGATGCCGTCCTTCACGGTCGCCCGGCAGCGAAGCCGATCCGGCGGCGGTCGGCATCCGCAAGCGCGACCTCCTCCGCCTGCGCCTCCTCCTCCGTTTCCTCCGCGCGCAGCGCCGCCGTCGCGGGGCGGACGACCGTTGCGGTATCGAGCTGCCCAGACTGCTTGCGCCAGAGCTCGGCGTAGAGTCCGCCCTCCAGCAAGAGCTCCTCGTGCGTACCGTCGGCAACGATGTGACCGCGATCGAGCACGATGAGCCGGTCCATGTCCATCACGGTGCTCAGCCGATGCGCGATGGCAATCACGGTCTTGCCGTCCATCGCCTCGCGCATCGCTTTCTGGATCATCTGCTCGCTGTGGCTGTCGAGTGCGCTCGTCGCCTCATCGAGCAGCAGGATCGGTGCATTGCGCAGAATCGCGCGTGCGATTGCGATCCTCTGTCGCTGGCCGCCCGAAAGCTTGATGCCGCGCTCGCCGACGAGGGTGTGGTAGCCGTGCTCGAGCTCGACGATGAAGTCGTGGGCGTGGGCGCGCTTCGCTGCGGCGACGATCTCCTCTTCAGAAGCGCCGGGCCGCCCGTACCGGATGTTCTCCAGGAGACTGCGGTGAAAGAGGCTCGTGTCCTGCGGAATGAGGCCGAGCCCCGCGCGCAGGCTCTCCTGCGTCACCTCCCGGATGTCTGCCCCGTCGATGCAGATCGCGCCGGCGGTCACGTCGTGCAGGCGCATGAGAAGCGCCATGAGCGTCGTCTTGCCAGCCCCGCTCGGACCCACGAGCCCCACACGCTGGCCGGCAGGGATCGCGAGCTCGAAGTCGTGCACGATGCTCCGCGCGCCGCGTCCGCGGCCTTGCGGCTCGTACGCGAACGCGATGCGATCGAAGTGGATCGCGCCGCATTTCACGATGAGGGCAGCAGCGCCGGGGCGGTCCTGCACGGTCGAGGGTACGATCAGCGTCTCGATGCTCTCCCTTGCGGAGCCGAGCTGATCGTAGAAATCCGGAATGCGCTGGCCGAGGTTGTAGGCGGTCTGAAGCAGCGAGCCCGTGAGCGTCGTGACCATCACGAAGTCGCCTGCGCTCATCGCATGGTGCACCCACGCATAGAGTGCTCCGCCCACGAAGCCGAGCCACATCAAGATGTCCATCGCGTACTGCGAGCAGCGCAGGCGCACGACCGCGCGATAGGCGGCCATGCGCCGGTCGCGTTCCTCGCCGGTGTAACGCTCGAGCTCGCGATCCTCGATCACCTGGTTCGCGAAGCAAAACACGTTACGGATGTTCGTGATGACATCGACGATGCGGCCGGTCACGGCAGCCCGCGCCTCATTGTTTGCGGCCGCGCGCCGCGCACACTCGCGGCCGAGCCACAGGCTCCCCGAGAAGTACACCACGATGCCGGCGGCGGCTGCGCCGCAGAACAGCGGACTCGCGACGTAGAAATACCCCGCGACGAACACGAAGAACATCGCGCTCGGGACGAAGTCGAACACCATCATGTCGAAGAGCCCGAGCACCTGATCCGGGAGCAGCACGGTGCGGTGCGCGATCTTGCCGGAGAGCGTGCTCTCGAAATACGCAGGCGACAGGCGCTGCGCATACCCGAAGACCTCCTCCTTGATGCGCACGACCATCGGAGAGCGCGTGTGGTACGAGCAGAACCACACCGCCACATCGATCACGAAGCGGCCGGCGACGAGCGCAGCGAACAACAGGAAGGGTCCTTCGAGCGAATGGCGGGCATCGATCACCGGGCCATGAAGCGCGAGGACCGTGTCGGTCAAGCGCTTGGTCGCGTAGGCGATCGAGGCGAACACCAGGCGGCCCAGGACCGGGAACACGGTGAGGCCCACGCATCCCCAGAGGAACTGGCGGTAGAAATGCAGCGAGAATCGCAGTAGTCGATCGGGAAGGGCGGCGGGAGCGCTCATGCTCTAATCGTGTGGGGCACCCCTGCCCCCTCTTGGTCCGCGAGCGTATGCGCTCGTCCCCGAAGGATATGTGACGCACTCCACACGCAACGCGCTCCGCCGATTCGCGGCATCATAGTTGCTCAACGACGAGGTACCTCTCCATGCGAATCGATCGACCGGGTCCGCTCCTCAGCCTTGCAGGCCTCCCCTGCCTAGCACTGTGCCTCGCTGCCCCCGCGGGCGCGGCACCAGGGAATGCCGCCAGCATCGGCTCCGCAGGGCCTCGGGGCGTTGCGGCGCTCCACGCCATGTTTGATCGCGAGTGGCAGCGCGAGGAGCAAGAGGATCCCGTCGATGCCTCGCTTCGCGGCGATCGCCGCTACGACGACCGCTGGCCCGACCGGAGCCTTCCCGGAATAAACGCATCGCATCGAGCGGACCTCGCCGCCCTCGCGGCGCTCGTGCGCATCGACCGCGCCGCCTTGCCGCCTGCGGAGCAGCTCAACTACGACCTGTTCCAGTGGAACTACCGCGACCGCCTCACGTCCTGGGGCTTCCACGAATACCTCTTCCCGCTCAACCAGCTCGACGGGATTCAAACATCCGGGGACCTCACGCAGTCGCTGCGCTTCACAACCACACGCGACTACCAGGACTGGATTGGGCGCCTCGAGCGATTCGGCGACTACATGGACCAGACGATCGCGCTCCTCGAGGAAGGCGTGAAGGAGAACCGCACGCTCCCGCGCGTCGTCGTGGAGCGCATCGTGCCGCAGATCGCCGAGAACATCGTCTCAGACCCGGAGCAGAGCACGTTCTACGAGCCCTTCCGCAAGCTCCCCGCATCGATCGACCCCGCAACCGCGCAGCAGCTCGACGCCCAGGCGCGCTCGGCGATCTCCTCGGTCGTGATCCCGGCGTTCCGGCGCATGCAGCGATTCTTCGCCGGCACGTACCTGCCGCACGCGCGCACCGCGCTCGCCGTGACCACGCTGCCCGACGGCAAGGCCTACTACGAGTACCTCGTGCATCACTTCACGACGACCTCCATGAGCCCGACCGAGGTCCACTCGCTAGGCGTCGAGCGGATGGCGCTGATTCACGCCCAGATGCTCGCGGCCCTCAAAGACGCCGGCTTTCACGGGACCCTGAAGGACTTCCTGCACTACCTCCGCACGGACCCGCGATTCCACTACAACGACCCGGGGCAGCTGCTCGAGGCGTACAAGGCGCAGGCGAAGACGATTGATCCGCTTCTCGTGAGGGAGTTCGGGCACTTGCCCCGCATTCCCTGGGGCGTGAGGCCGATTCCGGCCGATCAGGCGCCGAATACCTACCCGGCGTACTCCGATGAGCCCGCGGCCGACGGGAGCCGCCCCGCGTACATGTCCGTCAATCTCTACAAGCCCGAGACTCGGCCGATCTACGAGATTCCGGTGCTCACGTGCCACGAGGGCCGTCCGGGGCACGCTCTGCAGCTCTCGCTCGCCGCGGAAATGCGCGATCTGCCCGCCTTCCGCCGCTTCCATTATTACAACGCCTACGGCGAGGGCTGGGCGCTCTACACCGAGACGTTATGTGCCGAGATGGGCCTGTACGACGACCCGTACAAGCGCTTCGGTGCCCTGTCGTATCAGATGTGGCGCGCCGTGCGCTTGGTCGTCGATACCGGCATCCATGAGTACGGCATGACGCGGGCGCAAGCCGTGGCGATGCTGCAGGAGAACACCGCCCTGACCGACCAGAACATCGGCACGGAAGTCGACCGCTATATCGCCTGGCCCGGCCAAGCCCTCTCTTATATGGTGGGGGAGATCGAGATCCAGCGCTTGCGCGCGGATGCCGAGCACCGGCTCGGGAGCCGCTTCGATATCAAGCAGTTTCACGACGTGGTCCTCGGGAGCGGATCCCTTCCCCTCGATGTGCTCGAGCGCGTCGTCAATGACTGGGTGGTACAGGCCGAGCGGGAGCCTGCCGCGCCGCCCTGACCGGCATCAGGGGGGCCCCATAGGGGGGTGGTGCGCCTGCCGCGGAACTATGGAATTATCGATCCGTTGCGCCATTCGCATTGGGGAGGGCGCTGGGTGAACGACCGTCGAAGCAACACGGTAATTGCGATCCTGCTGAGCCTCACCGCATTCGCCTGCGGCACCGGCCCTGCTTTTGCTCAAGCCGTGCCGGGCGAGTGGTCGTTGCTCGAGAAGCGCTGCACCAAGTGTCACAACAGCGTTGACTGGGCAGGTGAGATCGCTTTCGACACGATGTCGCCCGAGGGCGTCCCAGAGGATGCCAAGACCTGGGAAGCGGCGGTCGAGAAGCTCCAGGGGCACCTCATGCCCCCGCCCGGTAATCCCCAGCCCGACCAGCGCTCCGTCGATGCATTCGTCTCGTGGCTCCAGGGCCGGCTCGATGCGGCTGCCGCCTCCCACCCGGACCCCGGTTTCGTCGGTCTGCATCGTCTCAATCGCACCGAGTACGCGCGCGAGGTCGAGGCGCTTGTGGGCCTTGACGTCGATGTGCAATCGCTCCTGCCGGCGGATGTCCGGAGCGACGGCTTCGATGATGTTGCCGCAGTGTTGAGGGTCTCACCGACCTTCCTCGAGCAATACATTCGCGCGGCGCGCACGGTCAGTCGCCTCGCCGTCGGCCGCGCGGACTCGAAGCCGAGCACCGTGCAATACCGTGCGGACCGGGATGCCGATCAAGCCGCGCACATCGACGGCCTACCCTTGGGGACGCGCGGCGGCATGCTCGTCGAGCACTACTTCCCCGCGGACGGCGAGTACGAGTTCGGCATCGGAGACTTCGACTTCTTCGGCGGCGGCTACATCACCAAAATCGATCTGCCGCACTCCATCATCGTGACGATCGACGGCGTCCGCGTGTTCGAGCGCTCGGTCGGCGGCCCGGAGGATTTGAAGGCGGTCGATCAGCATCAGGCCGAGGCGGCCGTCGCGATCGAGGCACGATTCAAACATATTCGCGCGCGCGTCAAGGCCGGATTGCACCGCGTCGGTGTCTCGTTCGTCGAGCGCTCGCTCGCGGAGTCCGACTCGCCCCTGCAGCCGATCGCGGAGCTCCCCGAGATGGAGCGCGCCCCGACGATCCCGGGAGTCGAGATCTCGGGCCCGTTCCATGTCACGGGTGTCGGCGACACCGAGAGCCGTCGCCGGATCTTTATCTGCCGACCGGCCTCCTCCACCGACGAGGCGCCCTGCGCGCGGCGGATTCTTGCGCATCTCGCCACGCTCGCTTTCCGCCGCCCCGTGACGGATGCGGATCTGCATCCGCTCATGAGCTTCTATGAGCTGGGGCGTCAGGCGGGCGGAGATTTCGAGTCCGGCATCGAGAGCGGGCTCACCGCGATCCTCTCGAGCACGAAGTTCCTCTATCGCGCCGAAACGGTGCCGCCCGGCGCGCGCCCCGGAGCGGTGTACGCCGTCGATGATCTGTCGCTCGCCTCGCGCCTCGCCTTCTTTCTGTGGAGCGAAGGTCCGGATGCCGAGCTGATCCGCCTTGCGGCGGCGGGTCGACTGCACGACCCGCACGAGCTCTCTCGCCAGATCGATCGCATGCTCGCGGACCCGCGCTCGGAGTCGCTCGTGACGAACTTCGCGTTCGAGTGGCTCGGCGTCGACAAACTTGGGAGCGTCGAACCGACCCCGCAGCTCTATCCGACTTTCGATTCCAACCTGCGCGAGGGCTATCGCGAGGAGATGCGGCTGTTCCTCGACAGCATCCTGCGCACGCATAGTAGCGTGCTCGAGCTGCTGTCCTCGGATCGAACGTTCCTCAACGAGCGCGTCGCCCGCGAGTACGGTGTGCCAGACATCCAGGGCGCCCAGTTCCGGCCCGTGCGCCTGAAGGACCCGAACCGCTTCGGCCTGCTCGGCAAAGGCGCGGTGCTGATGGCCACCTCCTACGGCAACCGCACCTCGCCCGTGCTGCGTGGAGCGTGGATTCTGGAGACGCTGACCGGCACGCCGCCGAACGCCCCGCCCCCCGGCGTGCCGACACTCATCGAGGCCGCGCCGGGTCAAACGGTCATGACCGTGCGCGAGCGGCTCGAGCACCACCGCACCAACCCCTCCTGCAATGCCTGCCACGGCATCCTCGATCCGCTCGGATTCGCACTCGAGAACTTCGACGTGATCGGCGGATGGCGCATGACGGATCGCGACGCCGGCAGCCTCATCGATGCGAGCGGACGGCTCGCCGGCGGCACGCTCGTCGACGGTCCGGCGGAGCTCCGCAAAGCCCTCCTCGAGCGCCCCACGCAGTTCGTGCAGACCCTCACCGAGAAGCTGATGACGTTCGCGCTCGGACGGGGCCTCACGTACCACGACATGCCGGCGGTGCGCGCGGTCGTGCGCGCCTCTGCCGCGCAGGGCTACACGTTCGAGTCGATCGTCCAGGGGATCGTCGCGGCGCCCGCGTTCCGGATGAAGGAAGTTCCGGCATTGCCGGCGCCGACGCGGCAGGCCGCCGCGGGCGACCCCAGAACCCGATCGAGAAGCTGACGCGAAGCGCGAGCGACGACAAGCGCTGAAGCGACGAGGTTGAGACCATGCACTTCCTGACCAAAAAGCATCTGTCACGCCGGGCGGTCCTGCGCGGCGCCGGAGCCTCGATTTCATTGCCGCTCCTCGATGCGATGATCCCCGCCGGCACGGCGCTCGCGAACACGGCGGCCGCGCCGCGGGTGCGGATGGGCTTTTTCTACTTTCCACACGGCGCCGTGATCGAGCGGTGGAAGCCCGAGCGGGTCGGCCGCGACTTCGATTTGAAGTTCATCCTCGAGCCGCTCGCCCCATTCCAGAAACAGCTCACGGTCGTCAGCAACATCGGCAACAAGCCCGGCGAGAGCCGGGCAGTCCATGCGCTAGTGCCCGCGACATGGCTCTCGTGCGTGCATCCGCGGGAAGGCGTCACGCCGTACATGGCAGTCACCGTCGATCAGATGGCCGCGCGCCACATCGGGCAGGACACCCCCTACCCGTCGCTCGAGGTCGCAACCGCCCAGGGCCGCGGGACGGGCAGCGCCTGCGAGCGCGGCTTCGGCTGCACCTACACGAGCACCCTCTCCTTCAGCACGCCCTCGACGCCGCTGCCGATCGAGAACAATCCGCGCAATCTCTTCCTGCGCCTCTTCGGACAGGGCGACTCCGCCACCGAGCGCGACTTCAACGCTCGCCAGACGACGAGCCTGCTCGACATGATCTCCGGCGAGGCGAACTCGCTCGAGGGCACCCTCGGCGCGCGGGATCGCGCGACGCTCCGCGACTATCTCGAGAGCGTGCGCGAAGTCGAGCGGCGCGTGCACAACGCCGCACACGGCGATGTCTCGAAGCTGCACCTGCCGGAGGTGCCGGGGGCCATCTCGGACAATTTCCCGGAACTGCTCAATCTGATGTTCGACCTCATGGCGCTCGCCTACCAGGGCAATCTCACCCGGGTGCAAAGCTTCATGATCGCGCCGGAGGTGAGCGAGCAGACCTACGACTGGATCGGCGTCTCGGACGCCTTCCACGCCGTCTCGCACCACGGCGAGGACCCGGCAAAGAAGGCGCGGCTCTCGAAAATCCAGCGCTACCACTCCGAGGCGTTCGCGCGCTTCCTCGGCAAGCTCGCAGCCATGCAGGACGGCGACGGCAGCATGCTCGATCACTCGATCCTGCTGTACGGGTCCAACATGAGCAACAGCAACATGCACAACCAGTATCCGCTGCCGACGGCGATCCTCGGCGGAGGCTGCGGCCGTTTGAAAGGGGGCCAGCACATCGATTTTCCAGAGCGCACGCCGCTCGCGAATGTACTGCTGACCCTCCTGCAACGCGCGGGCGTCCCCGTTGAAAAGGTGGGCGACAGCACCGGTACGATCGAGGAGATCTGAGGCGTGCTCGATCGAGTCTCGATGATCCTGCTGTTGAGCGCATGCCTCGCGGGACTCGGTACTGCACACGCCGAGGGCGATGCGGACGCTCCTGCCGCCCGGGTGGTGGATGCCGTCGAGTCCGCTGCGCCGCTCGTCTATGCGGCGCGGGCA
>Ga0134126_10003860_pt1 | contig 18766 bp, 15 predicted proteins | sample KB31752_FD_96881 | JGI IMG/M metagenome (GOLD analysis project Ga0134126, IMG submission 96881) | Terrestrial soil microbial communities with excess Nitrogen fertilizer from Kellogg Biological Station, Michigan, USA - KB3-175-2 | ecosystem: Environmental > Terrestrial > Soil > Unclassified ...
ACGCGATCGCCCTGGCCACGCCGGCTCACCCTCGAGCAAGCGGGCGCGTCGCGTTGCTCCTCATCGCCAACCGTCCCACCAACCTCGCCGAGCCGGTCTCGGTGCGGCTGCGCGCGCTGGCCGGCCCCGGGTTGGGCCCGGCCGGCGTGAGAAGGGTGGAGAACCCCCTCGGGCACAGCCCTGCGCGGCCGGCCTGGCTGTGCGGGCTGGCCTCCCACGGTCGCGCGCCGGCGCTGCGCGCGCTCGGCGCCCACGGCCGTCCGATCGCGGGTCTCGGCCCCGCCGGCGCCGTGGCTCAAGCCTTCGAGATCGCCTGCGGGCTGCCGGTGGGTCCGCAGCTGAAGGCCGCCCTTGCCCCGCCGCGGCCGGTCCCCCCGCCGGCGCCCGGGCCGCCCGCTCCCGAACGGCCCGAATGCGCGCCCTGTGACCCGCGCCCCGGCTACGCGTGCCCGCTCGTCGCCTCGCCGGCGTACTGCGTGGCCGGGCGCGAGCAGATCGGCGCGCACTAGAGTTCCGCGGGCAAGAGACCAAGGAGATCACGAGAGAGCTATGAGCGAGACCCAGACCGTCGAGACCGAGCAGGCCGCACGCGAGGCGAGCGGCGCGCACCCCTACGGCCGCTACCTGGAGGAGTTCGAGGTCGGCGACGTCTACAAGCACTGGCCCGCCAAGACCGTGACCGAGGCCGACGACCACCTGTTCTGCCTCATCACGATGAACCACCACCCGCTGCACATCAACGACGTCTACGCCTCCAAATCCCAGCAGGGGCGCAACGTCGTGGTGGGGCCGCTCGTGTACTCGCTCGCGCTGGGCATGTCCGTCAGCGACGTCAGCGGCAAGGCGATCGCCAACCTGGCCACCGAAGAGCTCAAGCATCCGGCGCCCGTCTTCCACGGCGACACGCTCTTCTGCGAGTCCGAGGTGCTGGAGAAGAAGGAGTCGAAATCCAAGCCGGACCGGGGCACCGTGAGGGTCCACACCCGCGTGCTCAACCAGGACGGCGTCCTGGTGGCGGAGTTCAAGCGGCTCGTGCTGGTGCCGCGGCGCGAGCCTGGCGCGCACGAGGCCGAGGGCAACGTCGAGTAGGGCGGCGCGCGGGCATGATGCGCGCGTTTCCGGGGTAGGTGGGGCCGAAAGCTGGCGCCGGGACGCGTGCGATACGCTTCCCGAGACCGCGCCCCGAGGGCGTTTTCTGCTTTCCGGGCGCGTACGGACGAGCGCAGGAAGCGCACAGCCCGGTCGCCAAGACAGCAATCGAAGGAGTCGCCAGTTGAACGCCACCGTCCCCGCACCGACCAAGAACGAGCGACTGCTGGCGTGGGTGCAGGAGGTTGCGGCGATGACCGAACCCGACGCGATCCACTGGTGCGACGGCAGTGCCGAGGAGTACGACCGGCTCGCCGCGCAGCTCGTCGAGGCGGGGACCTTCGAGCGGCTCTCTGACGCCAAGCGTCCGAACTCCTACCTCGCGCTCTCCGACCCCGGCGACGTCGCGCGCGTCGAAGACCGCACCTTCATCTGCTCGGCCACCGAGCAGGAAGCCGGCCCGACCAACAACTGGCGCGATCCGGCCGAGATGAAGGAGACGCTGACCGACCTCTTCAGCGGCTCGATGCGCGGGCGCACGATGTACGTGGTGCCGTTCTGCATGGGGCCGCTCGGCTCCGACAAGAGCCACGTCGGCGTGCAGCTCACCGACTCGCCCTACGTCGCGGCGTCGATGCGGATCATGACGCGGATGGGCCAGGGCGCGCTGGATGCCCTTGGCGACGGCGATTTCGTGCCGTGCCTGCACTCGGTCGGAGCGCCGCTCGCCGAGGGTGAGGGCGACGTGCCGTGGCCGTGCAACGCCGACAACAAGTACATCGTCCACTTCCCCGAGACCCGCGAGATCTGGTCCTACGGCTCGGGCTACGGCGGCAACGCGCTGCTCGGCAAGAAGTGCTTCGCGCTACGGATCGCGTCCGTGATGGCGCGCGACGAGGGCTGGATGGCCGAGCACATGCTGATCCTCAAGCTCACCTCTCCCGAGGGTGAGGTCAAGTACATCACCGGCGCGTTCCCGAGCGCCTGCGGCAAGACCAACCTCGCGATGCTGATCCCGACGCTCGAGGGGTGGACCGTCGAGACGATCGGCGACGACATCGCGTGGATGAAGTTCGGTTCCGACGGCCGCCTGTACGCGATCAACCCGGAGGCCGGTTTCTTCGGCGTCGCGCCGGGCACGGGGGAGCACACCAACCCGAACGCGATCAAGACGATCGAGAAGAACTCGATCTTCACCAACTGCGCCAAGACCGATGACGGCGACGTGTGGTGGGAGGGGATGACCCCCGAGCCGCCCGCGCACCTGATCGACTGGCACGGCAACGACTGGACGCCCGAGTCGTCCGACCCGGCCGCGCACCCGAACGCGCGCTTCACCACGCCGGCCTCCCAGGACCCGGCGATCGCGCCGGAGTGGGAGGACCCCACCGGCGTCCCGATCGACGCGATGCTCTTCGGCGGGCGCCGCTCGACGGTGGTGCCGCTGGTCGCCGAGGCCTTCGACTGGGAGCACGGCGTGTTCATGGGGGCGACGATGTCCTCGGAGAAGACGGCCGCGGCCGCCGGCAAAGTCGGCGAGCTGCGCTTCGACCCCTTCGCGATGCTGCCGTTCTGCGGCTACGACATGGCCGAGTACTTCGCGCACTGGCTGGAGATCGGCCGTACAGCCGGCGCCAGGCTGCCGAAGATCTTCTACGTCAACTGGTTCCGCAAGGACGAGGGCGGCCGCTTCCTGTGGCCCGGCTACGGCGAGAACTCGCGCGTGCTGGCATGGGTCTTCGCCCGCTGTGCCGGGCACGGGGCGGCGACGGAGACTCCGATCGGCCTGATCCCCCCGGTCGGCCCCGAGGGGATCGACACGCGCGGCGTCGAGGTCTCCGACGAGGCCATGACCGAGCTGCTGCGCGTCGACGTCGACGGATGGCGGGATGCGCTGCCGCAGTTCCACCAGCACTTCGCGCAGTTCTCGAACCTGCCGCCGGAGCTTGCGGCCCAGCTCAAGGCGCTCGAAGAGCGTCTCGGCTGAGTCAACACCGATGGCGGCGACGGGGGGCGTTCCGCGGGTCGAACCCGACTCGTTCGCCAACTCGGCGTTCAGGCGCGGCATGTTCTCCTTCGCGCTCACGCCGGTGGGCACCTGGTACTCCTCGAAGCTCGGAGCGAAAATCGACCCGTGGCTCGTGCGCGTCTCGCGCGGGCGGCTCGACAGCGCGCTGGGGACGATCCCGGTCGGAGTGCTGCACGTCCGCGGTGCCCGCAGCGGTGTGGAGCGCAAGGTGCCGCTGCTCTACTTCAACGACGGCGAGGACGTGATCCTGATCGCCTCGAGCTACGGGCGCCCGAAAACGCCGTCCTGGTACTTCAACCTCAAGGCCAATCCGGACGTGACGCTGGAGGCCAAGGGCCGCAGCGGCTCCTACCGCGCGCAGGAGGTCGAGGGTCCCGACCGTGACCGTCTGTTCGACGAGGCTCGCAAGATCTATCGCGGCTACAGCGACTACGAGCGCCGCACGGAGGGAATCCGCAGGATCCCTGTGATGCGGCTGTCGCCGGCCTGAGCCGCACCCTGCCGCACCACCGTCTCATTTCTTGAGCGTCGCGGTCGCTTCGGTGTACGGGCTGCTCTTGGCGGTGAGCGTGTCCGAGGTCCAGCCGCCGGTGGTCGAGGTGTACGTCGTGCCGGCGGTGCTCGTGGCTTCGCCGCTGCTCGCGATCGTGAGCGTCGTGGGGGAGAGGCTCGCCGCGGCAAGGGTCTTTTCGAGCGTGACCGTGTGCCCCGCACCCAACCCGGTGACGACGTTGCCGTAGACGTCGGTCACGCTGACGCGCGCTTTCCAGGTTTTGTTGGACCCCAGCCCGCTCCACGTGCAGGTGAACAGGCACAGGCCTTCGGCGGCGCCGTTGCCGCTGATGCTCGTCCAGGCGAGCCTCGATGCTCCGAGCGGGTTGACGGCGAAGCTCGCGCTGGTGCCTTTGGCGCTGCCCGCTTCCGCGGTGAGCGTGCTCGAGCCGGCGTCGTAGAGCGTGACCGACGCCGTGCCGGTGCCGCCCGTGAAGGTCACCGAGGCCGGGTATTCGGGAGCTTTGCCGCTCGGGCTTTCGGCGGGGCCTTTGAACGTGATCGCTTTGGCTCCGTCGGAGACCGGGTTCCCGCCCACGTCCGTGGCCGTCAGCGCGACGCTGAACGGGGTGCCGGCGCTCTGGGTGCCGACGGCGCCGAAGCTGAACGAGGTCGCAGCGCCCGCGGCGACCGTGAAGCTGGCCGTCGAGCCGCTGAGAGCCCCCTGGGTCGCGCTCAGCACGGTCGCAGACGCGTTGTAGAGCGTGATCGTGGCGCTGCCCGAGCTGGTCGAGCTGCTGAAGGAGACGGTGCTCGGGTAGCTCGGCGCTTTGCCGTTCGGGCTGGTGGCCGGGCCGCTGAACGCGACGCTCTTCGTGCCGCTGTAGCCGGCGGCCGGGTTGCCGTAGGAGTCGATCCCCGTGACCGTCTCCGTGAACGAGGTCCCCGCGATCGGTGCGGGCGTCGAGAGCGAGAGCGCGCTCGCGCCCGCAGCGGCGACTTTGAAGGTCGCGCTCGTGCCGGAGATCGCGCCGTCGCTGGCGCCCAGCGTGGTGCTGCCCGCGTTGTAGAGGACGATTTCTTTTGCCGTCCCGACACCGCCGGAGAACGTGACCGACCCGGGGAAGACCGGGGCTTTGCCGTTCGGGCTGCTGGACGCGCCGCTGAACGCGATCGTCTTCGTGCCCGCGTAGCCCGCCGTCGGGTTGCCGAAGGCGTCGGTCGCGGTCAGCGTCTCGTTGAAGGGGGTCCCGGCGGTGCGTTCGGCCTGGGTGCCGAAGGCGAACGCCGAGGTCGCCGCGGGAGCCACGGTGAAGCTGTTCGAGGTCCCTTCGACGCTTGTGCTCTGCGCGGCTTCGAGGGTCGTCGCCGCCGCGTTGTAGAGCGTGATGTGCGCCGTGCCGACGCCGCCGGCGAAGGTGACGGTCGATGGATACGACGGTTTTTCACCCGCGGGACTGGTTTTCGGCCCGGTGAAGGTGATCGACTTCGCACCTTCGTATTTGGCGAGGTTGCCGAACTGGTCTTCGGCCGTGAGCGTGACGGCGAACTGCGCGCCCGCCGTCTGTTCCGCGATCGTCGCGAACGAGAACACGCTCGCGCCTGCGGCGTTCACGTTGAAGCCGAGGGTGGCGCCTGTGACCGCGCCCTGCGTCGCGGTCAGCGACGTCGCCCCGGCGTCGTAGATCGTGATCGAGGCAGTGCCGACGCCGGCGCTGAACGTCACCGAGCTCGGGTAGCTCGGCGCTTTTCCACCTGGGCTCGTGCCGGGACCGCTGAAGACGATCGTCTGTTTGCCGCTGTAGCCGGCCGTGTTCCCGTATACGTCTTTCGCGGTGATCGTCTCGCTGAAGGACGAGCCCGCGGTCTGGGTCGCCGGCGTCGAGAGCGTGAAGGAGGCGGCGCCTGCACCCGCAACCGTGAAGCTCGAGCTCGTGCCGCTCACGGCACCGTCCGCGGCGCTGAGCGTGGTCGAGCCGGCGTTGTAGAGCACGATCGAGCCGCTGCCGGAGCCGGCGGTGAACGTCACCGAGGCCGGGTATTCGGGAGCTTTGCCGGTCGGGCTGCTCGCCGGGCCGCTGAAGGCGATCGTCTTCGTGCCTTCGTAGGACGTCGCCGTGTTGCCGAACGCGTCCTTCGCGGTGATCGTCTCGCTGAACGCGCTGCCGGCGGCCGGCGAGCTCGGCGTCCCGACCGTGAAGCTCGCGGCGCCGGCGGGGCTGACCGTGAAGCTCGCGCTCGTACCGGAGCCCTGGAGGAGGCTTGCCGTGAGCGTCGTCGTCTGGGCGTCGTACAGCGTGATCGACGCTGTCGCCGTGCCGGCCGTGAAGGTGAGCGAGGTCGGCATCGCCGGCGATTTCCCGTTCGGGCTTTTCGCCGGGCCTTCGAAGGTCACGCTGTGCGAGCCGGTGTACGAAGGCGTCGCGTTGCCGTACTGGTCGGTCGCGGTGATCGTCTCGCTGAACTGCGTCCCCGCGGTCGGGGAGGGCGTGCTCAGCGCGAACGCGCCGGTGGCGGCGGGAGAGACGGTGACGCTCGTCCCCGAACCGTTGGAGATCGTGCCGTCGGTCACGGTGATCGCGGCCGTCTCGGCCTTGTAAAGGGTCATCGCGCCGTTGCGACCGCTGGACACGGACGCGACGCCGTTGGTGAAGCTGATCGTCTCCGCCGTGCCGAACGCGACGGAGGTGCCGGAGCTGTTCGTGACGGTCGGTTTTTTCGAGCCGGTCGCGTTCGCGCCGCCGAAGGTAAGCGACTTCGAGCCGGTGTAGCCGGTGACGGTCGTACCGCCGGAGTCCTTGGCGGTGATCGTGAGGTTGTCGCTCGCGCCGGCGGTCGGGGTCGTCGACGCGACTCCCAGCACGAGGTGGTCCACCGCCCCCACGGCGACGTCCGCGGAGGCTTCGGCGCCGCGGGCGCTCCAGCTCTTGTAGACGGCCGTCACCGTGTATTTGTGGGTGCCGGCTGCCAGGCCGCTGTCGGTGCAGCTCGTCTGCGCCGAGGGAGAGGCCGCCGCGGGGCAGTTGCCCGCGGGCGCACCGCCGTCGCGGGTCACGTAGTAGGAGACGCTGCCGCTTCCGGGCGCGGTGACGGACGCCCAGCTCAGCGCGACCGTCCCGCTGCCGGGGGTCGCCGATGAGATCGACGGCGCCGCGAGCGCGCCGACGTGACCGGCGCCGTGCCCGGAGCTCGGCGCCACCCAGTACGCCCACGCGGCGGTTGCGCCCATTGTCAGCGCCGTGACGAGAACAAGCACCTGAACGGCGCGGTTGTGACGTAGACGGCTCATGAGTGGGCGCTCCCGCTGTAGTTGAAGGTGAACGCGGCGTTCTTGCAGGCGTCCTGGTTGGTCGGCAGGTCCTTCATCTGGACCTGGGGAGCGGAGACGGCGCCGCTCGGAAGGCTCACGTGACCGTTCGCCGGGACGACCAGCGTGTTCGTGGCCGAGACGTTCGACTGCGTCAGCGCGAGGTTCGCGGGCCCTTCACAGCCTGCTTTGCTGCTGAGGGTGGCGACCGTCACCTGCAGTTCGGTGACGGTGATGGCGACGCCGTTGGGGTTCGTCACCGTCAGCGCGAGCGGGCTGGAGAAGCCCGGCGCCAGCGGCGCGGTCGCCGCGCCGGTCACGGTGAACGGTTTGCCGCTTTCTTCGAGCTTCTGGACGACGCTCCAGCTGTATGTCGCCGCCGGGCTGAGGTTTCCCGCCCCGTCGCGCGCCTGCACTGTGAACGTGTGCGGGCCGCGCGCGTTGCTCGCGTAGGTGATCGGGCTCGAGCACGCGCTCATGCGACCGCGGTCGCGCGCGCACTGGAAGCTCACGCCGGCCTGGCCGTCGCGGAAGGAGAACGTGGCGCTCTTCTGCACGGTCTGCGGTTCGGGCCCGCTCACGATCGACGGCGCGGGCGGCGCCTGCGTGTCGACGGTGAACGTCGCGCTCGTCTGCGAGGCGGCGGCGGTCGTGTTGCCCGCGGCGTCCTGCGCGCGCACGTGGACCGTGTAGGCGCCGTCGGCCGGCAGCGGCAGGTTGTAGCTCCAGGTGGTTGCGCCGCGCTCGGTGGAGAGCGTGGCGGCGCGGAAGGCCTCCGTCGTCTGGTCGAAGGCGCTGCCGCCCCACCACTTGCCGGATCCCTGCCGGATCGAGACGTAGACGGCGGCGACGCCGTTGGCGTCCCTGGCGGTGCCGCAGATCCCGGCGCGCCCGGGGCATCCGTGCCCCCAGGCGGCCGAGCTCAGCGCGCTGCCGTCGACGGGGAACGAGACCGCAGCGCTCGCAGCGGTCGTGTCCACCGTCCACGTGTAGGCCGCTTCGTCGCCGGTCTTGCCGGCGGCGAGTGCGCGGACCTTGAAGGTGTGCCTGCCCTGGGCGAGCGGGCCGGCGTAGCTCTTGCCGCCGGCCGCGCAGGCCGCGAACGAGCTGCTGTCGAGCTGGCATTCGAACGCGGCTCCCGAAGTCGAGTCGGAGTAGGTGAACTGGGCCGATGTCTGGTTGGTGAGCGCGGCCGGGTGCGCGTTGATCGTCGGCGTGGCCGGCTTGGGAGGAGCAGGCTGCTTGGAGCTCTCGGGCGGCTTCGCGGCGAGCGCGACACCCGCGAGCAGGACCGGCAGCAGGGACGCGAGCAGCGCCAGCGGGTGGCGAGAGAGCATGCTCGCCGTCCTGGCGAGGAGCCCGCTCTCCGGCTGCGTGGTTGTGCGCGTCTCGCGCTTCATGGAAGTTCCGCTCCTCTGTCTGAAGAAGTGGGGGAGGGCCAGAAGGCCCTCCCCCGGTTGGTTGGTTTGACTAGCTGGTCAGAGCCAGCGAGATCGTCGCCCCCTGGCAGGCGTCCTGGTTTTCTTCGCTGTCCGCCATCGAGATCGAGCCTTCGTTGGTGAGAGCGACGCCCGAGGCGTGGGCGCCGATCACCTGGTTCTCGACGGTGTCGGCGATGGTGAAGTCCGACGCTTTGCAGCCGGCGGTCGCGTGTGCTTCGTCGATCGAGACGACCGCATGGACGGTGCCGACCTGCAGGCTCGAGGAGCCCGCGTTGTCAGCCGTGAACTTCACGGCCGATTTGCCACCCGGCGTCTGTTCGTCGCTGATCGTGCCGTGGAGCGTGATGGTGCCGTTGCTGGAGGCGACCGAGCCGGAGCCTTCGCCGGAGCCCGTCGTCGTCCAGTACGCGATCGCCGCGGCGGCGAGCGCCAGCGCGGCCACGGCGGCGAGTACGGCCACCGTCCGCTTCTTCTTGATTACCTTGCTGAACACAGAGCAACTCCTCCTGTGAGTCGGGTTCGATTGGAGCGAGGCGCTCCATGTGCGGGGCATGGTGAACCCGGGGCGCGCCCTGCACGCCGGACCTTCAGCTAGTCCTCCCTAGACGTTCTGGCAGGGGCCCCCGCCGCTGCTGGCCCGCAGAGGAGATCTAGACCAACGGCCAGTACCGCGACGGCGCCCGCGCCCGCAAGATCACGCCCATCAGGCAAGCGACGGAACGGAAGCCGGGGATGGAGCGGATCGAGAGGAACAGCGCAGACGCAGACGAGACGCGCGAGGGCGCGCAGGTCGTGAGGCTGTGGCCGATCAGCGTGCTGGTCGTCTCATCGGACCGTTGCTGGCGCTCCACGGTCGCGATGCTGATCGGGCGGCGCGACCGCCCGGCGCTGACCGCCGTCGGCGAGCAGGAGGCGATCGAGATCGCCGGTCGCGAGCGCATCGACGTCGTCGTGCTGGATCGCCCCGGAGCGGAGGACCGCCGCACGTGGGACACGTTCGTCCACGGGCTCGTGGCGTCTGTCGGGCTTGCGATGGCGCGGCAGGGCGCGCGCGTGGCGCCCGTGGGTGTCGTCGTGGTCTCGGATGCTGCCCGCGAGTCCGGCTCCCCGCAGGTCCTCGAGCTCGACAAGTGGGGGTCGTTCGAGGAGCTGTTCGGCGCGATCGCCCGCGCCGACCGGGCGCGCCGCCTTCCGCGCGAACGGCGCTTCCTGCCGTGGCCCGCCTCGCTCGGCCGCGCGCAGCTCGATTGAGTCGCGCCGCCGCGCTGCCGATAAGGAGGCATCCCCGAGGGGCGATTTGCCGACCCCAGCGCGACATAACCCGAAGGCCGCCGCGACAGCCGCGCTCGAGCGCGGCTGCGATGCGCTGCTGGGCCTGCAGGAGGACCCCGACCGCCTGCTGTGCGCCGTCGCCCACGCCCGCGAGGGTGCCGAGCGCTCGCTGGCGGCCTTCGCACCAGGGGACCCGGCGGCCGCGACGGTCGTGAACGGCTTCGCCGGAACGCTCCTGCTCTGCCTCCTCGCCGACCCATCCTGCTCGCCTGAGCTGCCCGGCCGTGCGCTCGCGCGTCTTGCCGGGGTGGGCCTGGCCTCACCCGCCGCCGCCGGCCGCGAGGCCCTCAGATGCCCCTCGCTGCTCGCGCTCGAGCCGGCGCGTGCGACCGAGACCGTCCTTCGCGTGCTGCTCGCCTGCGGCGGCCCGCGCACGGTCTCGCTCTGGGCCGCCGGGCCCACGGGGCAGCTCGCCGAGATCGGCTGCGCGGGACCGATGCGCCCGCGCGCTGCGGCCGCCCGCCTTGTGCGCAAGCTGATCGCCGGTGCGAACGTGCCCGCGCGGCGCGAGGCGGTCGGCGTGGCGGTGCGCCGCGCCGGCCTGCCCGCGGCGGCGCTGGTCGCGATCCCGCGCGACGGGGGCGTCCGCCTGACAAGGGCGCTGCTGGAGGACGCGGCCGGCACGCTCGCGGCGATCCTCGAGCGGGAGACGCTGCTGGCGCGCAACGCCTCGAGCGAGCGCGCGCTCGTGCAGGCGAGCGAGCGGCGGCTGACGCGCCTCGGGTTCGACCTGCACGACGGGCCGCTCCAGGAGCTCGTGCTCCTCGGCGAGGACCTGGCGCTGTTCCGCGAGCAGCTCGACGTGGTCCTCGAGGGGCGGCGCGGCAAGGATCTCCTCGGCGGGCGGCTGGACGACCTCGATGCCCGGCTGCTCAGCGTGGAGCGGGGGCTGCGCCGGATCTCGACCTCGGTCCACGCGGGCGTGATGGTGAGCCGGCGCTTCACGGACTCCTTCGCGGACATGCTCACGCCGTTCTGCACCCGCACCGGGATCGAGCCGGAGGTCGAGCTGAAGGGAGACCTGGACGCGATCTCGCAGTCGCAGCGGATGGCGCTGCTGAGCGTGTTCGGAGAGGCGCTGAACAACATCCGCGAGCACAGCGGCGCCACGAGCGTCACGATCTCGATCGTGAGCGACGAGTCCGGGGTGCGTGCGCGCGTGCTCGACAATGGCCATGGCTTCGACGTCGAGGAGGAGCTGCTGCGCGCGGCTCGCCGCGGTCACATGGGGCTGGCCGGGGTCTACGAGCGGGTACGGCTGCTCGGTGGGCACTGCCGCATCGAGAGCCGCGCCGGCGGCCCGAGCGAGATCGCGATCGCGCTCCCCCGCTGGCAGGTGCCGGCGGCCGAGCGCAGCGCCGCCAGCGCCTGAGGCCCCCTTCAGCTGCCGTCGCCGACGAGGCCGTGCTCGAAGGCGTAACGGACGGCGCCGCTGCGGTTGCTGACGCCGAGCTTGCGGTAGATGTTCGTGAGGTGGAACTTGACTGTGTGCTCGGTCACCCATAGCTCGGCGCTGATCGCCCTGGTCGTCTTGCCGCCCGCGATCGCGGAGAGGATCGTCGCCTCGCGCGCGGTGAGCTCAGGCCCCTCGCCCGCCTCGGCGACCGTGTCGGCGGGGCTGTGAAAGAGCGTGTAGCCGGCGGCCACCTGCCGGACCAGCGAGGGGATGTCGAGCGCGCTCACGCTCTTCAGCACGTATGCGCTGGCGCCGGCCTGCACGGCCGAGTCGATCGTCGCGCGGTCGTCGCTCGCCGAGAGCACGATCGTCTTGACATCCGGCTGCGACGCGGCGATGCGGCGGATGCACTCCGCGCTGTCGAGCCCCGGCATGCGCATGTCGAGCAGCACCACGTCCGGGCGCCGGCGCTCGACCAGGGGCACGACCTCGTCGCCTGTGCGCGCCTCGCCGATCACGTCGATGTCGTCGCATGCCTCGAGCGTCCGCCGCAGGCCGTGCAGGATCAGCGGATGGTCATCCGCGACCAGGACCTTCAGCACCGGCTGCTCGCTCTGCTCCATGTCGACACAGATGCATCGGCGGGCGACGCCGACAACCTGAGCGCAGTGTCCTAGTCGTGGTGCGTCTCGCCGGCGGCCGCCGGCGGGCGTGACTCCTCGGCGAGCGAGGTGATCGTGAGCGCGCCGCGCGCGGAGGACTCGAGCACGTCGGTGGCCTCCTCGAGCGAGCGTGCGTAGAGCTCGACCAGGAGGTGGACGATGATGCGCGCGTCGTCTTCGTGCTTGTGGAAGCGGACGTGCGTGAAGAACTCGCGCACGCCGTGGTCGCCGAAGGCGGCGTAGGAGAGCGCGTCGCCGGCCTCGGGGCCCGAGCAGCTCTCGACGTCTTCCGAGTCCACGGTGACGGTGCACGAGGCGACCCACGGGGTCCCCGCGATCATCCGCTCCCAGCGGTCTTCGATCGGCTCGACGCGGCCGTTGTTGAACCCCAGGTGCGGCTGGTCGTGCATGCAGTCCAGGCATTGCACGACGGCCTCCTGCAGCTCGTCCACGACTTCGGCGCGCTCGCCCGTCTCCGGGTCGATCTTGTGGATCCCCTCGTAGTGGACCTGCACCTCCAGGTCCTGCGACCAGCAGCGGTAACAGCGCAGCCAGCTGCGGGCGCTCGTGTCAGGCGCGGGTGACTCCATCGGTCCATTGTAGGCGGGCGATTTCGCGGCGAGGGGCCGCGGCGTGCGGGAGGGGCGCCGCCGGTGCCGACGGCGCCCGCTCCAGCGCGCTCAGTGGCCTTTGCCGACCTGCGTCGTGAGCGTCACCTGCGGCGATCCGGAGCCGATGCTCGTCGCCTTGACCTTGAAGCTCAGCTTGCCCTTCACGAGCCCCGTCACCTGGAGGATCGCGAACGTTTCGCTGGCCGTGGTCTTGACCGTCAGCTTCTTGATGTGACGGGCAGCGCGCGCGAGCGTGCGGCCGTGGCCCGTGACCTTCAGGCCTGAGATCGTGAACTTGTCGAGCGGGCTCGCCCACGTGAGCGCGATCTGCAGCGACTTCGTGCTGCCGCCCACCGTGAGCGTGTGGACCTTGCTGGCGCCGGCTTTGAGCTTGTCGGTGAACGTCTGCGGCGGCGTCTGACACGTCAGCAGCGCGCCGATCGAGTTGACGACCGACTGGAGCTGGCTGGAGTCGGACAGCGGGTAGAAGACCCCGCCCGTGTCGCCGGCGATCGTCCGCAGGCGCGCTTGGTCTTCGGAGGACGCGACGCCGCCCGAGAAGCCGACGACGTAAGTCGGAACCCTGTGGACGAGGTGGCCGTTGTTGTAGGTGCCGACATCGTGCCCGCCGTCGGTCATGAAGATCCGCGCCTGGGCGGTCGGGTTGCTCGCGTCCGACAGGGCGAACGCGGAGTTGTAGTCGGTGCCGCCGTTGTCGGCGTGGATCTTCGATTCCATCGCGGCGAACATCGCGCTGGCATTTGGCCCGACCGCCTCCGGGTTGAACAGGACGTCGGAAGCCGGGGGCTGCCCTTCGCCTTCGAAGAAGTTGCCGCCGAACTCGAGCGCGCCCAGCGTCGTGCCGGAGGAGAGCGAGTCGATCAGGAGCTTCATGGCCTTGACCCGCAGCGTGCCCGGGTCGGTCAGGGACATCGACCCCGAGTCGTCGATGATCGCCTCGATGTTGGTCGCAGCCGTGCAGGCTGTCGCGGGCGTGGCGCTGGCGGCCCCGGCGCTGCCGGCCGGCACGGCGACTGCGGCGGCGGCAAGTGCTGCCGTGACGCCTGAGAGCAGGTTTCTGTGGCGCTTCATCGAGTGATGACCCCCCGGTCGCGTTGAAGGAGCCTCACACCCTACCGGCCCCTCGGACGGCCAACACGCGCGCTCGACAGCTGTCGTGTGGTGGCGCTACCCGAACGTGAAGGCGTAGCCGCTGACGCCCGGCGCGAAGCGCAGCGACAGGTGTCCGCGCCCCTCGGCCTGGAGCGAGACGAGCGAGTACAGACGCTGCTCGCGGACCGTGACGATGCCGTTGTGCACGTCGGCGCCGGCGTCGCGGGCCGGGATCGGACGCCCGTCGAGCAGCACCTCCACGTCGCGAGGCCTTTCGCCCGGGGAGCTCAGTACCAGGTAGACGTGGCGCGCCTCGAACTCGACGTCGATGCCGGCGCCCGAGACGGCGGTCGCCGGCTGTTCGGCGATCCGCCAGCTGCCGCTGTAGGCGAACTCGTTGAGCGCGAGGGGTCCGGTGACCGGGCCGCCGTAGTCGTGGAGGCCGGCGTGCGGCGCGTGCAGCCAGCCTTCCGCCCGCGCGGTGCCGAGGTAGGTCTCCGGAGTCGCCTGGCGAGAGGGCACGACGACGCCCTGGGGGCGCCCGCGCGCGCCCGGGGTGCTCCCGCGTTCGGCCAGCAAGGCGCGGATCGCCGTTTCGGTCTGCCCGTAGTCGCCCTCGCCGATCGAGACGTAGCGGACCTGGCCGTGGGCGTCGATCAGGTAGTCGGCCGGCCAGGCTTGGTTGCCGTAGGCGTTCCAGGTGCCCATGCGGTTGTCCTGGACGACGGGGTAGTGCAGCCCGAACTGGCCGACCGCGTTGCGGACGTTGCCGGCGTCGTGCTCGAAGGCGAACTCGGGGGTCTCGACGCCGACGATCGTGAGCCCCTTCGAGCGGTACGCGGTGTCCCAGGCCTTCAGGTAGGGAAGCGTGCGGATGCAGTTGATGCAGGTGTAGGTCCAGAAGTCGACCAGCACGACTCGCCCGCGCAGCGCGGGCAGGCTCAGCGGCCGTCCGCGCGGGGTGTTGAACCACTGCTCGGTTTCGGTGAAGCCGGGCGCCATGCCCAGCTCGGGGAGCTTGCGGGCTGCCGCGAGCAGGGCGGCGGCCGAGGCGCCCCGTGAGGCCACAGCGACCGAGCCGGCGGAACCGCCGCAGGCCGAGGATCCGTTGGCGGGCGCGAACCGCTGGCGGTGTCCGGTGATCTCGTGCAGCCGGCTCGTCACCGCCTGCGAGCACTCGATGCCGGCGGTGAGGTTGACGTCGGGGATCTTTTCCGCGATCAGCTGGTCGAAGTTGACGTCGAGGTTGGCGAGGATCGCGACGGCGGTCAGGATCATCACCACGCCCATCGCCCGCTGGAGCACGTCGCCGCGGCCGGCCCGGCGGACACGCACGAACAGCGAGCGCCCCCCGAGCGTGAGGGCGAGCAGGACGAGCGCCGACCCGGCGGCGTATGCGATCGCCAGCACGATCGTCCTCCCGGACGCGGCGCTCACGGAGATGACCGCGGCGAGGATCGGGCTCGCGCAGGGCGTGTAGACGAAGCCGAGCGCGCCGCCCACGAGCAGCCCCGACCAGAAGCCGTCGCCCGTCCCTTTCGGCCCGAACCGTCCCAGCCGCGAGAGCGGCGCCTCCAGCCTCGCGCTCACCGCGGGCATCAGCAGCGCGAAGCCGAACACGAGCAGCACCGCGATCGCCAGCACGCGCAGCGGGTCGCTGCCGAGGCCGACGCCGTCGACCACGCTCGCGACGCCGACGATCGTCACCGTGAAGGTGACCGAGAGCCCGAGCACGACTCCGAGCGGGCGGCGCCGGCCTCCGGCTGCGCCCGCGGAGAGCAGCGCCGGAAGCACCGGCAGCACGCACGGCGAGAGCGCCGTGCCGGCGCCGGCGAGAAACGCGAAGGAGAGGAGGACGACCATTGCTCTCAGGTCCCGGCGGTTCGAGAAGCGTTACACGCCGCGGCGAGCGTCGCGGCGGTCGGCTCTAGGGCGCGGCCGCTTTCAGCGTCGCGGGGAAGTCCGTGCCCGGGATCGGGCCGATGCAGGGGGAGATCGCTCCGGCGGCGCGGTACCGCTCCAAACCGGCCTGCACGGCGGCGTCGTCGCCGACCGCGGTCAGCTCTTCGAGGAAGCCGTCGGAGATCGCCGCCTGCATCGCCTCGAGATCGCCCGCGGCGGCGTCGTAGGCTGCGATGTCCTCGCCGAAGCCCGAGCGCTCGATCATCGCCCGGTAGAACGGCAACCCGAAGTAGGGGATCAGGTCTTTGCGCATCGCCGCGTAGGCGGCGCCGGGGTCGTCGGTGTAGGCCCCGGGGACCGCGGCGACCACGTCGAAGCTCGCGGCGCTGCGCCCGGCGCGCTCCAGCCCGGCCGTGATCTCCGGCACGACGACGTCGGCGATGTAGCGCGGGTTGCACAGCCACAGCACGACGCCGTCGGCCACCTCGCCGGCGAGCCGCAGCATCGCCGGGGAGAGGGCGGCGACGTAGACGGGCAGCTCGGGTCGCGGTGCGAGGCCGGCGAGGTGGAAGCCGGTCTGCCACTTCTCTCCCTGCGGGGGGCTCTCGCCGCGGAGGATCGCGCGCACGATCGCGACGTACTCGCGCATCTCGGCCACGGGCCTGTCGATCGTCTGCCCGTGCCAGCCCTCGACGACGGGCCGGTGCGAGACACCGAGACCGAGGTTCAACCGCCCGCCCGAGAGCTCGTCGATCGTCGCGGCCGTCTGCGCCATGGTCGCCGGGGTGCGCGTGTAGATCGGCACGACGCCGGTCCCGATCCTGATGCGCTCGGTCTGCTGGGCGTAGACCGTCAGCACGGTCAGCGACTCGCGCCCGGCGACATGCGTGATGTAGACCGCCTCGTAGCCGAGCGACTCGGCCAGCTTCACGCGCTCGACGGCGTCCGGGAGCGAGCGGCCCGTCGATATGAAGCACCCGGTCGCCACGCCGGGCAGCATACGGGCTAGCGTCGCAGCAGCACGTACACGGTGGCCAGCGCGAAAGCGATCTGCCCGAACGCGAGCGCGGTGCCGAGGTCGGCCGCCCCGAGCGCGCCGGCCAGCGCGCTCGCGAGCACGAGCGCCCCGAACATGATCAGCAGGTCGCCGCGCGCGCCTTTCACGGGCCCGCCTCGCCGAGGGCCCGCTCCAGCGCATCCAGGAGCGCCGCCGAGGAGAGCCCCGGGTCCTGCCCGGCGAGCAGCTGTGCGGCGGCGGCGCGGCCGCCCAGCGCACGCATGCCGCGCTCGCCGCGCTCGGCGGAGAACTCGGCGAGCGCGCCGGCGCGCCGCGCGCGCAGGCGGCTCTCGGCGAGATCGACGCCGTCGCGGTGCTCGTCGAGCGCCGCGAGGAGCTCGTCGACGCCGCTCGGCGGCGGCAGCGAGGACACGGCCACCACGCGCGTGGAGCGCGAGCCGAGCGAGCGCAGCGCGGAGACGAGGTCGCGCCTGGTCCGCATCGCCAGCTCGCCAAGATCCGCCTTCGTGACGACGAGCACGTCGGGGATCTCCATGATCCCCGACTTCAGGAACTGGAGGACGTCGCCGCTGCCCGGCTGGACGACCACCGCGACGCTGTCGGCGACGTCCGCCACCTCGGTCTCGGCCTGCCCGACGCCGACCGTCTCGATCACGACCACGTCGAATGCGGCCGCGAGCGCTTCGGCCGCGGCTCTGGTCGGACGCGCGATCCCGCCGAGGCGCTCCCCGGCAGCCGTCGAGCGGATCAGGACGCTGCGGTCGGAGGGGTCGAACTCGATCCGTGCGCGATCGCCGAGCAGCGAGCCACCCGAGCGGCGCGAGCTCGGGTCGACGGCCAGCAGCGCGACGCTGCGCTCCTGGCCGCGCCAGCCCGCGATCAGCGCTGAGAGCAGCGTCGACTTGCCGGCGCCCGGCGGCCCGGTGACGCCGACGATGTGCCCGCCCGCCTCGCCGCCGAGCTCGGCCGGCGAGAGCGCGCGCAGCAGCTCCGCGGCCTCGTCGCGGTCGTCGGCGGCGGTGCTCTCGAGTAGGTTCAGCGCGGCGGGCGCGGCGCTCAGGTCCCGCTCGCGCAGGCGCGCGCCGAGCGCGGCACCGTCGGCGCTCACGCTCCGGTGTCGGCGACAGCGACGGGTGCGCCCGAGGCGCCGTTCCGTGCGGCCGGGCCGTCGAGCAGCGCGAGGATGTCCCGCACGATCCGGGTGATCTCGAAGTCCTTCGGCGTGTAGACGGCCGCGACCCCGGCCTCGCGTAGCGGCGCGACGTCCTGCTCCGGGATGATCCCGCCCACCACCACCGGCGCGTCCACGCCGGCTTCGCGCAGCGCGGCGATCACCGCCGGGATCAGCTCCCGGTGCGAGCCCGAGAGGATCGACAGCCCGATCACGTGCACGCCCTCCTGCAGCGCGGACGCGGCGATCTGCGACGGCGTCAGGCGGATGCCCTCATAGACGACGTCCATGCCGGCGTCGCGCGCCCGCACGGCGATCTGCTCGGCGCCGTTGGAGTGCCCGTCGAGGCCGGGCTTGCCCACCAGGAGCTTGGGGCGCCGGCCGAGCTTCTCCTGCAGCCGCGCGACCTCCGCCTGCAGCTCGTCGAGGTCGGTGTCCGCAGGAGCGGCGGCGGCCTCTCCGACGCCGGTCGGGGCGCGGTAGCTGCCGAAGACCTCGCGCAGGGTGGCGGCCCACTCGCCGGTCGTCGCGCCCGCGCGGGCGGCGGCGATCGTCGGCTCCATCAGGTTGCCGGCGTCAGCCGGCTCACGCGCCGCGGCTGCCAGCGCGGACAGCGCCGCGTCGACCGCCGCCTGGTCGCGTTCGGAGCGCCAGCGCTTGACGTCCTCGATCTGCTCAGCTTCGATCGCCGGGTCGACGACGAGGATGCCGCCCTCGGCGTCTGCCGTCAGCGGGGACTCCTCGGTCTCGGTGTAGCGGTTCTGGCCGACCACGACCTGCTCGCCGGACTCGATGCGGCGGATCCGCTCGCGGTGAGAGTCCACCAGCGCGGCCTTCATGTAGGGCACGGCCTCGACGGCGCCGCCGTGCTCGGAGACCACGGCCATCTCGGCGCGCGCCTTCTCGAGCAGCTCCGAGACGAGCCCGTCCATCACCTTCGAGCCCTCGAAGATGTCGGGGTACTCGAGGATGTCGGTTTCGTAGGCGAGCACCTGCTGGATGCGCAGCGACCACTGCTGATCCCACGGCCGCGGCAGGCCGAGCGCCTCGTTCCACGCCGGCAGCTGGATCGCGCGGGCGCGGGCGTCGCGGCCGAGCGTCACGGCGAGCGCCTCGAGCACGATCCGCTGGACGTTGTTCTCGGGCTGCGCCTCCGTCAGGCCGAGCGAGTTGACCTGGACCCCATAGCGGAAGCGCAGGTG
>Ga0134126_10003861_pt1 | contig 18765 bp, 11 predicted proteins | sample KB31752_FD_96881 | JGI IMG/M metagenome (GOLD analysis project Ga0134126, IMG submission 96881) | Terrestrial soil microbial communities with excess Nitrogen fertilizer from Kellogg Biological Station, Michigan, USA - KB3-175-2 | ecosystem: Environmental > Terrestrial > Soil > Unclassified ...
CGGAAGCATTCTCGCTTGCCGATGACCGATTACCCAAAGATACGGTGAGCGTGCTCTCATCCCTCGAAACCATGCCGGACGACGCCTTATGGCAGGTGGCGCGCGACAGCCATCTGCTTGTCCGCGTGGAGGCGCTGGCACGGCTCAAGGAGCGTGGGCAGGACATAACCCCCCTCCTTGAGCCGATCACGGCATGAGTGTCACCCGCGTTCCCGCGGCCTTGCGGGAGCTGGTTGCATTTCAGGCCGGCCACCGCTGTGGCTACTGTCTCACTGCCGAGCATGTAATCGGCACGCCCATGGAGATCGACCATCTTATTCCCGAAGCGCATGGCGGCCTGACCGTTGAGGAGAACGTGTGGCTTGCCTGTTAGGCAGGTGATTCCCGTGCCGCCGCCTGCTGTCGGATCCGGTTGACATGTGACGAGCGAAGGAAGGTCTCACATAGCTCCCGATCGTCGAGATCGGCGGCGACGTTGTCAATCAGCGCCATGCTTTCCTGATAGGCGCGCTGGGCATCGGCTGATCGGCCCTGCGCGTGCCGTAGCTCGCCCAGAGCGGCCAGGGTCTTCCACAGCTGCGGTGGGTTGCCGATCCGCCGCGCGACTCCCAGAGCACAGGTGAGTTCGGGTTCCGCCTCCGCGTGTTTGCCCATAGCCAGGAGCGCCTGTCCGCGGAGGTGACGTCCCTTGATGATGTTCTTTTTGCTGTCGCTCGGCTCGGCCAGCGCTAGGCACTCGCCGGCGTAGTTGTAGGCCCGTACGGCCTGACCACGAGCCAGATATAGCTCCCCAATGCTGTGGAAAAGATGCTGCGCGTAATACCAGAGCATATACCGCTCCGCCGAGATCGGCTGCCGCACTACCTCCTCAACCGCCTGGAACTGCTGCTCGGCCTCGTCCAGCCGGCCCAGTGCCATCAGATTATCGCCCAGGTTGATCCGCGTATTGTTCAGCGCTTCCGGTTCTGGCTCCGGCATGGCTAGCACCGCCCGCAACGCCTGGGTGTTGAATCCTAGCGCCCGTTCGTGGTCTTCCAATTCGCTGTAGATCCAGCCTAGCGTGTTCAGACAGCGCCCGTGGGCGTAGTGGTCACCGAGGCGTTCACCGATGATCAGGCTGCCGTGGAGCGCGGCTAGCGCCTGCCGGTAGGCACCTTTGCTCCCAAGGATCAGGCCCTCGGCGAAGCTGTTGGTGAGCTGGAAGTACCACCCCACGTTCCCCTCGGTTGCAGCCTGCCAGCGCTCCATGGTAGCTACGGCCTCCGCGTAACGACCGCGCCAGTTGTGGATGAAGGCGACCAGTCGCGCGTGGACGGCGCGGTTGCCTTCATCCGCGACGCGCGGCGCCAGTGCGGAGGCTGCCTCCAACAGCGGTGCGGCATCCTTGTGCCGGGCGAGGCATGTGAGCATCTCGGCCAGGGTGACGCTCGCGGCGAAGGTCACGTCCTTGAAGCCCTCGGCGCCCAGGGCCAGGGCCGCCCGCAACGTCGTCTCGGCATCCTCAAGATGGTGTGCTATCACCGCGGCCATGCCGTGATGGGCCAGAGCCATGCCTTCCTCGCGTCGATCTCCCAGGCGGCGTGCCGCCTCGCCCATCCGCGTGAAGGCGGCGATGGCGGCGGGCGCGTCGCCCATGTCCATATGCACGAGTCCGTGCTTGCAGGCGACCGCGAGCGCCCTGGACAGGCCCGTCCGGCCCACTCGTAGGCACGCGGCGTGAGCCCGGTCGTAATAGTCGATGGCGGCACGGCTTGCCGACGAGGCAAGTGCTTCATCGCCGGCCTGCTCCAGATACGCGAGCGCCTTCGCCCACGCCTCACCCTGCTCGCAGTGGTAGGCCAGGGCCTCGATCTGCCGGTCGCCGAGCTGTGCCTCCAGTGCCTCCGACGCGCGCCGGTGCAGTGCCGTTCGCCGTGCCGCGCTTACGTCGCTCTCGCATACCTCGCGGATGACATCGTGCGGGAACCGATAGGTCCCATGCCCCTCCTCCAGGAGTCGGGCCCGACAGGCCGCCTCCAGCCCCGCCAGCAACTCTGTATCGGGTCGTGCCACCAATGCTTTCAGGAGGGGCCATGTGGTCTCCCGTCCAAGCACGGCCGCCGCGCATAGCAGATCTCGCCCAGCCTCGGGCAGGGCCGCGGTTCGCTGCCTGAGTCCCTGGGTCAGCGCCCAGGGTGGGGCCGCCGAGTCGCCAGGGGCGCCAACACGCGGCTCCAGGGCGTAGCTCACCAGAAAGAAAGGGACACCCCCGGCCTGCCGCGCAATGCGGGCTCTGAGGACTGCCTGGTCGCCGTCCGTGCCAGGCAGCATGGCCGCGAGCAGTTGTTCCGCCTCATGCGGCGCCAGCGGCCCCACGGCGTGCTGTGTCGCGCGCCCGGCGTGCGCTAGATCGGCCAGCATCTCGGCCAGCGGATCGCGCGGCTGGGTCTCGGTGTCTCGGTAAGCACCGATCACACGAAGGGCAGCCGCCGCCGGCGACCATACCAGCGCCGCCAAGAGATCGAGGGCATCTCGACCGGCCCATTGTAGGTCGTCGAGCAGCAGGAGGGTACCGGCCGGACCCGCGATGTTGGACAGGAAGCGCGCGACCGCCTCGAACAACAAGCGGCGCTCCTGCTCAAGCGGGAGATCCCAGGTAGGAAGTGGCTCGATTGGTCCACCCGCCAACTCGGGCAACAGGCGGATGAGCCAGGAACATCCCTGAAGGTGCGCGCGCAAGCGGGTAGAGCTTTGCCGCTGGAGATGGCTCTGGAGGGCGCCGAGGATCGGGGCATAGGGTGCCTGGCCGCCGCGGCGGTGGCAACCGCCCGCTAGCACGCACCAGCCGTGCGCCTCCGCGCGCTTGGCTGCAAGCGCCAGCAGGCTGGATTTGCCGATCCCCGGCTCCCCAGCGAGCAGTAGCACGGGCGGACCCTCTGCCGCCATATGCCTGTCCAGCAGGGCGATGTCGCGGGCACGCCCCACCAACGGCGCCGGATCCGGTCGAGCGGTCGCGCCCAGTGCCACGCGCCTGCGTGGCACTGGCGGACCAGCGGCCAGGAACCGTGTCCGATCCGTTCCGGCCAGCCTGAGTGCGCCTGCCAGACGCTCCGCCGTTTCCCGATGCGGCCTGCTCGTCCCACGTTCCAACGCCTGGATGCTGCGCGGCGCTACCGTCGCCTGCTCGGCAAGCGCTTCCTGGGTCAGTCCGGCGGCGAGACGATGGTCTCGCAGCAGCACGCCAAAGGAAGGGCTCGGTTCCGCGCTCTGGCTCACACGGATTCTCCTGCCGGAGCATGCCCTCCAGGGCGGCTCGGCGGCCGCCCGTTGGGCATGCCGGGAGTATACCATCAGGCCTGCCGTGGATAGGGCGCGGTTATCCAGGGGAGAGAGGTCAGCCTGGCATTTCCGTCGCGGGCTTGATGTTCTGATTCTGTGTCCGGGTACTTACCTGCTTGGGCCGCGCTTGGCGCAGCCAGAGTGCGACCCGTGACACGTCCAAGAAGCCGAGGCGCGTGTAGACCGCGACACCATCCTCGGTCGCCTGGAGAACAGCCGGCAGCGTGGGCGCGCAGGCAACAGCGCACGCGGTGATGGCTGACCCATAGCCGCGGTGCCGTGCTTCCGGCACCGTCGCGACCATATAGATCCCCTCCACGACCCCGTCAGGCAGGACCGCCGCAGTTGTGACCGGGCAATTACCCACATAGCCGACCCAGAGGCGCAACTGCCCTTCCACGGTGCGTTTATCGGCCAGAATGCCGGCCTGTGCCGGTTGCAGCTCGGGGAGTGGATAACCGTCGGAGAGCACCCGTTCCCAGGCAGCCACCGTCACGGAATCCGTCGCGTTGACGATCCGCAACTCGGGTGGCGGGGCCGGCAGCGCCGCGCCAGGCGGACGTACCATCAACCGGAGATGCATCATGAAATCGAGACCCCAGGTGCCAAGATCGGGCGACGGCCAGTGGTTCCAGAGCACGTAAGGCTTCTCGTCGTAAAACTGATCAAGCCGGGCGAGTAGTTCTTCGGCGTGGACCGCGGCGAGAGGGTGCTGAAGGGTGGCGATGCGCAAGAAGGTCACTGGGCAGTCCGGGTCCGCGGCCCACGCATCGTCCCAGCGTGCCCAGGGGCGACCACGGGGACGCGCCAGATGCTCAACAAACGCGGCGCAGTTGGCGGCAGAGCGCGCCCGCCAATGGTCTATTTGCGTGGTGCTCAAGGACCAATTATCGGCCCCATGGATGGGGGATTTCATTATCGCACTTCCTATAGGTGAGCTACCTGCACCAGCCCGTCGCGACGATACGGGGTTAACAAGCCATGCCTGGCGCGTGGCACCGATGGCCACCGTGTCGTTCATCATAGGCGTGCCATCCGCCGTGCGCCACGTACATCGGCAGCCTTACCCGCGGCTTTGGGTCCGCGGGTTTGGCGGTCGCTCAAGCACCTGCCGCCACCGCGATCGCTTGCGCCGGTGTACGCTTCCCTTGCAGCACCGCCGTTACCGCGTCGCTCAACACCTGGTTGACGGCGCTCTCGTAGCGGCCAAAGTTGGCGGGGCTGCCGGCCGCGTACTCACTGAAAAAGCTGTATAGGTCGGGATGCGTCTTCAAGTAGGGATCGGCTTGCAGCGCGGTCAGGGTCGGGAGGGCGAAGCCGATGTGCAGTTGCCGGGCCTGGAAGGCGGCGCCGGTCAGGTATTCGATCACCCTCACCGCCGCGGCTGGATGGTCGGTACGGACCGAGGCGGACCAGGCATTGGTGAACACCGGCGCTGCCCGCCTTGCCGGGCCGATCGGGATTTCGGCGACCCCAAAACGGAGGTTGGGATAGGCTGACCGCAGGTAAGGGAGTTGCCAACTGCCGTCGATCACCATCGCGGTCTGTCCTTTCCCCAGGCTGTCGATGTCCGAGACCCCAGAGGCCGTTGAGGTGGTGGCCGAGTGGTCAACCAACTGAAAGTCCGTGTAGTAGGTCAGGGCCTGGATCGCCCGCGGATTGTCAAACAACACCCTGCCCGTGGCCGGGTTGAGGATCCCGCTGCCAAAACCATACAGGAACGGCAGCAAGTTGATGAAGTTGCTCGGCATCATGGTGCCGCTGGTGGTCAGCCGCTTCGCCAGGGCCCGGAATTGGGGATAGGTTAGGTGGTTGGTGGGATAAGGGACATGCTCGGCATCGAAGATATCCTTATTGTAGAAGAGACCGAGCGTGCCCCAGTCCTTGGGCAGCCCATAGGTGGACCCATTGATCTGAAACACCTTGAGGAGAGCGGGAATGTAGCTGCCCGGGCTGACCCGATCACGGGCCAGGTAGGGATCGAGCTTGAGCAGCAGTCCGGCATGGCCGTCCGCGGCAATCATATCGGGACTGGCGTAGAACACGTCAGGTTCGGTCTTGCGGGCGAACTCGCGCCCGATTTCCGCCTGATAGTCGGGCTGCGTGGTTGGGCTGTAGCGCGCGATAAGGCAGGGGTCGAGGCGGTTGAACTGGTCGATGCCGTTACGCAGCACCTCCGTTTCGGGCGCCGGTTCCGCCCAGCCGGTCACCCGCAGGGTGATAGTGGTGGCGCAGGTCGCGGCGTGCCCGGCGCGATGGTCGGTCATGTTCGTCAGGGACAGGCCGATCAGCGCGGCAAGGCTGAGCAGGCGGGTAGCAGGTTTCATGGTCAGGGCCTCCTTCGTTGCAGTTCACTCGGTGGTCGTGCCGCGGTCAGTCCGCCGCGTCCCCATCGACCGAGCCCAGTGTGCGCCCGGAACGCGGCGCTGCCCATGAACAGCGTCCCGCACAGTTGACCGCACAGTTGGCTGTGCGGTTGTGCTATGCTGTGGCCACCGCGGCATCAGGAGGGCAAGGATGCGGCGGCGGAAGCGGACGATGAGCTATGGAAGCACCCGAGTCGCCGGCCTTTGCCGATCTGCTGCGCCGCCATCGCACCGCCGCTGGACTGACCCAGGAGGAGCTTGCCGAGCGCTCCGGCCTCAGCCCTCGCGGTATCCTCTATCTTGAGCGGGGCGGCCGCCAGCCCTATCGCGACACGATACGGCGACTCGCGGACGCGCTCTTGCTCTCCGAGGAGGAGCGCGTCGCGCTCGTCACTACGGCGCGGCGCCCGCGACTCGCCGATAGTGTCCTCGCCGATCCCGCCACGCCGGAAGAGGATCAGGATGTAACCGGGCGCTCCTGGGTCTACGTCGCCCACGCCCAGCAGGACGGTGCCCTCGTGGAGCGGCTCCGTGCCGATTTGCGAGGGCAGGGGATTACCGCCTGGGTCGATGACCACGACCTTGTACCGGGTACGCCAAACTGGGAGCAGGCACTGCGCGAGGCGATCCGCGCCGCTTCGGCGATCCTGTTGGTGACCTCGCCGGCCACCCGCGTCTCGCGCTACATCGGGGACGAATTGCGGATCGCCGAACTGTATGGGCGGCGGGTCTATCCGATCTGGGTAGCGGGTGAGCAGTGGATGGAGTGCGTCCCCCTGGGCTGGGGCGGTCTCCAGTATCTCGATGCACGGGACAACCGGTACGCGGCGGCGCTCGCCACACTGGGCGCCGAGTTGCGGCAGCTTTCCCGAGGCTGCGCTTCGCCGGCTTCGCTGGCCACGCCGCGGAACCCCTACAAGGGACTGCGCCCCTTTACAACCGACGATGCTGGCGATTTCTTCGGGCGCGACGCCTTGATCGGATCGCTTCTGGCCATGTTGTCCGCCGGTTCGGAGTGCGCGCCCCGCTTTTTGGCCCTGGTGGGAGCGAGCGGCTCCGGCAAGTCCAGCGCCGTGCTCGCCGGTCTACTGCCGCGTCTTCAGGTGGGTGCGCTCCCCGGCAGCTCGGCATGGATCTACCTCCCGCCGATGACACCGGGCGCCCTCCCTCTCGATGCGCTGGCCGGGAGCCTGGCCCTGGCGCTGCCTGCCGGCGATCCCGCCGCTATCCGGGCCGCGCTCGACCAGTCATCGGAGGCGTTAGATGAGATCGCCCGTCGCCTGGTTACCGGTGCCGGGCAACGCGCCGTGCTGGTGATCGATCAAGGCGAGGAGCTGTTCGCGGCGGCGTGCGGCGAGGAGGAGCGCCGGCGGTGCATCGATCTGCTGGTGACGGCCACCGGCACGCCGGCCGGTCCTCTGCTGGTGATCCTGACCCTCCGGGCGGAATTCTACGATCGCCCGCTGCGCTATCCGGCCTTCGGAGCTTTGACCCATGCGCGAAGCGTCGTGATGCTTCCGCCCACGCTGGCCGACCTGCGGCGGGCGATCGAGGGTCCGGCGGCGTTGCCGGATGTCCGGCTCACCTTCGACGACGACCTAGTCGGCGATCTGCTATTTGATCTACGAGGGCAGTCCGGGGCGCTGCCGCTGTTGCAGTTCACGCTCGACCAACTCTTCGCGCGGCGCGACGGCTCGCGCCTGACCGGCGCGGCCTATAGGGCCCTGGGCGGGGTGCGTGGGGCCCTGGCGCGCCATGCGGAGGCGGCCTATGCCGCGCTCCCCACCGAGGAGCACCGGCGTCTGGCCCGCGCGCTCTTCCTGCGTCTGATCGATCCGGGAGTCACGGAGCGGGAAACCACCCGTCGCCGCGCCGAGATGGCCGAGTTCACGGCCCCGGATCCGAACCAGTCGGTGCACTTGCGCGCGGTGATCGATACCTTCGTCACCGCGCGTCTGCTCGTGGTGTCGCGCGCTGAGGCGACGGGAACCGACGCCCCACTGACTACCATTGAGGTGAGTCACGAGGCTCTGATCCGCGAGTGGGCTCGGTTGGGCCAGTGGCTGCGGGCGGCGCGCGAGGACGTTCGCCTCCAGCAGTCCCTGAGCGCGGACGCGGCGGCATGGGAGCGGCACGGCCGGCGGGACGATTATCTGTACCGGGGTAGCGTGCTTGATGAAGCCCAGGGGTGGGCCGGCCGGAACACGCCGAGCCTGCTGGAGGCCGACTTTGTTCGTGCGGCGCTGGCGGAGCGGCAGCGGCAGGGAGCGGAGGAGCAGGAGCGGCAGGCGCGCGAATTGGCGATGGCGCGACGGGCATCGACTCGTCTGCGCCTGCTGGTCGGCGTGCTGGCCCTCTTTCTAGTCGGCGCGGCCGGCTTGACTGCTTTCGCGTTCGCCAATGCCCATCAGGCGGATGTGGCTCGCCAACAGTCCCTCTCGCGCCAGCTCGCGGCGCAGGCCGTGACGCGGTTGGATAGTCAATACGATCTGGCGCTGCTCCTGAGCCTGGAGGCGCGCGACCTGGCCAACATGGTGGAGGCTCGCGCCGCCCTGCTGCAGGGCCTGGAGGCGGCGCCGCCCGGCTTGATCGCCTTCCTGCGGGGACAGACGCTGGGGGTGAATAGCGTGGCCATGAGCCGGGACGGCACACTCCTGGCCTCGGGCAGCGAGGACGGGACGATCAGGCTCTGGGACATGCCGAAGCGTCGATCTCTGGGTCCGCCGTTGGTGGCCCATGCAGGGCCAATCTGGGGCGTGGCCTTCAGCCCAAACGGCAAACTGCTGGCCTCGGGCGATGATGACGGGACGGTTCGCCTGTGGGACGTGGCCAGCCAACGGGCGCTGGGACCGCCGGTGCGCGCGCACGCCGGCCCGTCCACACCCCTCGCCTTCAGTCCCGACGGCGCCATGCTCGCCTCCGCCGGAGACGATGGGTGGATCGCCATCTGGGCAGTCACTCCCGGCGGCGCCCTGGTTCGTCCGGCCTCGGTCGCGGGATGTGGGGGCGGGGCGCAGAGCTGGGCTCTAGCGATCAGCCGCGACGGGAAGGATCTGGCGAACGGCTGCACCGACGGCACCATCGCCCTGTGGAGGGTGGCGGGTACAATCCTTTCCCCGGTGGGCACCCTCAACGCGGGCGATACCGTCTTTGGCGTCGCGTTCAGCCCCGACGGCAAGACCCTGGCCTCGGCCGGGTACGACCACACGGTCCGCCTCTGGGACGTGGCTGGACTACGGCAGATCGGCGCCCCCCTCACCGGCCATGCCGATACCGTATTCAGTGTCGCCTTCAGCCCCGATGGCCAGACATTGGCGTCAGGAAGTCTGGACGGCACGGCCCGCCTGTGGGACGTGCGGAGCCGGCGTCCCCTGGGGGTGCCGCTGGCCGCCCATACCGGTGATGTGAACAGCGTGGCCTTCAGTCCTGATGGCGCCACCCTGGCCGCAGGGACGGCCAATGGCGCGGTCGCGCTGTGGGACGTACAGCGCCCCCAGGCATCCTCGACGATCCTCAACGTGGGCCAGACGAATGGCATTGTCATGAGCCCGGATGGGAAGACGGTGGCGGCGGTGAACGGCGGTGACCTGTTGCTCTGGGACGTGACCGACGCGACGGCGCGGCTTCGGAGCAGTATGCCGGTGGGTGACGTAATCGACGGCGCGCTCAGCCCCGATGGGCAGACCATGGCCGTGGGGGAACAGATCGGCAGCCTGCAACTGTGGGATGCCGCCACTGGGATCCCGCTGGGCCTGCCCGTGATGACGCTGGGCGGCGCCGATCAGGTGGCTTATAGCCCCACCGGCACGATCGTCGCCACGGGCAGCCAGGATGGGACGATCCAGCTCTGGTCCGTGGCAAGGCGATATCCTGGTGTCTTGCGTCCGCTGGGCACGGTCCAGGCCGGTCACACAGCGGTGCAGGCGTTGGCCTTCAGCCCCAACGGCACGATCCTGGCGTCCGGCGGAGCGGATCGGCTCATCCGCCTATGGGACGTGACGCGCCGCCGCCCGCTCGGCCCACCCCTGGCCGGCCACGTAGCTGGAGTCAACGACCTTGCCTTCAGCCCTGACGGCACGATCCTGGCTTCCGCCGGCAGTGATCGGACGGTTCGCCTATGGGACGTAGCGCGGCGCCGGACCCTAGGGCCGCCGCTGATCGGGCATACGGATGATGTGGGATCCGTCGCCTTCAGCCCCGATGGGACGCTTCTGGCGTCCGGGAGTTCCGACCACACGGTCCGCCTCTGGGATGTCGCCAGCGGACAGCCGCTCGGGGCGCCGCTCATCACGGGCCACAGCGGCTTCGTGGCCAGCGTTGCCTTCACCCCCGACGGCAGGGCGCTCGTCGCGGCGAACACTGACGGGGATGTCCTCCGGTGGAATATCGATCTGCCCGCGTGGCCGCTACGTGCTTGTCAGGTTGCCAACCGCAACCTGACCCAACTGGAGTGGCGGCAGTACCTGGGCAACCTTCCCTACCAGAAGACGTGCTCGGGGCTGCCTACTGGGTCATAAGGCGCCAGTCGCCTCGTTGCTCACCTTCCCGCGACTGAATCCGAACCCGCGATCCGCCGCGGGGCAGCGGGGTAAGGTGCATCCTCCCTGAGCTTCCGGGTAAGGCAGGGAACCTGTTGTGCGGCGGCCAGACTCACCTCTGGTGGCCGGTGCTCGCCAGTACGGTGAGCATGGGCATGATCGGCATATATGCCTGGGCGGTTGGCATCGCCCACCGAACGGGACATGATTCCCTTGGCGTTACCGTGATCGATAAGGGGCAGCCCGTTCACGGCTTGAGGGGAATCAGAGATTTGAGAGATTTTAAGTATTGCTAAATAAGCTAGAACGATCTATAGTACCTTCAAGTTACTCAAAGATAATTAAAGGAAGAGCTGTGAAATGAACGAGGAAACGATGAACTCACCCGAGGAGGGCCCTACCGGCCAAACGGTGTCCGATGCCCCGAGCCAGCGGGCCAGAACCTTACGCGAGGAGATCCTGGGCAGCGCCCTCGCGCTCGATGAAGTCGCCTACATTCTCAGCCTGGACCGGACCACCGTGGCCAAGTATCTCCGAGAAGGGACGATCGTGGGCTTTCAGATCGGCCGCGAGTGGTTAATCCCCGAGGAGGAGTTGCGCCGCTACGTGCAACGGCTCTCCCGGGGCTCGCGCATCACGCCTGGCCCAACCGTGTTTGGGCCAGGCGAGTCCGTCGACGCGCCGACCCTGCGAGGGATGATTGACCGCATGCGCGCGGATCTGCCGCTGGTTGGCACGCGGCGGAAGCGGCCCGAGTCGACCACGACGCACGCCGAGCGGTTCGACAAGTTCACCAGTCGCGCCCGCCATGTGCTGACCCTGGCCCAGGAAGAGGCTACGAATCTCAACCACAATTATATCGGGACGGAGCACCTGCTTTTGGGTTTGTTGCGCGAGGGGGAAGGCGTCGCGGCAGCCGTGCTGGCTGGTCTCGGGGTTGAACTGGCACGAGTGCGGAGCGGCGTCGAGTTCATCATCGGGCAGGGCGACAAACCGGTCGCGGGCGAGGTTGGGCTCACCCCTCGGGCCAAGAAAGTGATGGAGCTCGCGGTGGAGGAGGCCCGCCAGCTGGGGCACCACTACATTGGCACGGAGCATCTGCTGCTGGGATTGGTACGCGAGGGCGACGGGATCGCCGCCGGGGTGCTAGAGTCACTCGGTGTTACCCTGGAGAAGGTTCGAGCGGAGACCTTGCGCGTGCTGAATCAGAGTGCGCGCTACCGCGGCGAGGAGAGCGGCGAAGATGCGCGGCCGGTGTCCCTGGAGTCGGGCGATCAGCCGGCCGGCGTCGCGCGGCCTGTCCCACCGGAAGCGGCGAATCTCGTCGAGAGCGCGCACGAGGCACGAACGTGCCCGACGTGCGGCGCGCGGAGTCCCCTGTATTTCCGTTATTGCTTCAACTGCGGCAAAGTCCTCGGCACGGCCTAGGATGGCGACCTTTGGCGGTATGAAGGAGTTGAAGAAGGGCTCGTTCGGCTTTTCGCTGCCCTGGCCGTTTGTCTAGGCGCGCCCTCCCCGGTTTGGGGGTGCCGCGGCGTCCCCTGGCGCCGGATACTGATACGGACATCACCACGGTGATCCGGCCCGTGGGGAGCCGCCATCTTCCTGGAGGCGACCATGCGGACCGCGCTCGGCACGGCGCGGGTGTATGCTGCCTTCGTGCCACGGGATGGCCAGATCGCCTACCACTTCGCCGGTGTGATCGGTACAGTGTGATCGCATAGCATCGGGCTGCGGAGGGGTGACCTGCCGGCGCGTGTTCCGCCAGGGAAAGGCATATGAGTGGTACGCCATACCCATTAGCGATCCCCCGATCAACTGGCCCTCGCACGGCGCGAGCGCACGGAGCAGAAATCAGGGAGACTAAACGATGCTCGAGACAACCCCCGGACCCCGGATCGACCGTTCGCATATCAAGCCGGTGACGTCCCGCGAGGAGTTGATCTACCTCCTCTCGCGCGCCTCCGAGCTCGAGCACGGATTGGCGTGCATCTACCTGTTCGCGGTGTATTCGCTGAAGAACGACGCGAGCGAGGGGGGGATGACCGAGACACAGGCGGAGATGGTCCGCGGCTGGCGGCGGCACCTCGCCTCGGTGGCGGTGGAGGAGATGCTTCACCTGGCCCAGGTCTCGAATCTGCTGACCGCGATCGGCGGCGCCCCCAACTTCAAACGGGCCAACTTCCCCATGCCCGCCTCAGCCTATCCCTTCGGGGTCTGCCTCACCCTGGAGCCATTCTCGCGCCTGACGATCGAACGCTTCGTGACCTACGAGATGCCGGAGGCGGGCATCCTCTCGGCGGAGCAGCACGCGATCTTCGACGCCATGCGCGCGCGGGTGCTCGACGCCCAGGGCGGCGGGCCGGCCACCGTGGTCGAGGACGACAGCGTAAGCTTCGAGCCGTTCGACATCGACTTCACCACGGTCGGCGAGTTCTATCACAAGATCGAGACCGGGTTCCACAACATCCCCGAGGCGGTTCTCTTCATCGGGCCGCCCGAGGCCCAGGCCAACGCGCGCTTCGTCGATTTGGGCGGCGAACTCACTCCGGTCGTGGATCGAGCCTCAACATGCGCGGCCATCGAGATGATCGTTGAGCAAGGCGAGGCGCCGACCTCGGCGCACCCGGACGCGCACTTCATGGTCTTCGATACGGTCCGGCGGCAGTATGCCGAGGCGCTGGCCGAGGCCGAGCGGACCGGCATCCCGTTCGAGCCGGTCCGCCCGGTGGCCCCGAATCCGATGACCCGCTTCTACGCCGACACCTCCGGCGGCGCGATCATCCGCGATCCGCTCACCCATCAGGTCGCCGACCTCTTTAACATTACCTACGATACAATGCTGCTGATGCTGTTGCGCTTCTTCGCGCACACGGAAGAGAGCGAGGCCGAACTGGAGCATCTGTCGCGCGCCACCCTGCGCATCATGACCACCGTCATCCGCCCGTTGGGCGACGTGTTGGCCCAGATGCCGATTGGCGACCCCGAGCATCCTGGAATGACGGCTGGACCCGGCTTCGGGTACAACCGAGACGTGGATCTGCTGCCGCACAAGCGGTCGGCCTGGGTGTTCTTTGGCGAGCGTCTGGCGGAATTGGCGGCCATCGCGGCCACGTTGCGCCTGCAGCCGACCGTGCCGGCCCAATTGGAGGAAGCGGCCGCCGCGCTGCAAGATCTGGCCGCCCAGTTCGCTCCTGGCAACGGCATACACAGCGGCGCCACCCAGGCCGCCGAACTGAGGCAGGTCGAGGCGAGTCTCGGCGGCGCGATCCAGTGCATCCCCAACGGCCCCTACGTGGTGACCAATGTTGAACACCTCCAGAACTCCAGGGGCGAGCCGATCCCGGCCCGGCCGCAGATGGCGCTCTGCCGGTGCGGCGGCTCGCGGAACAAACCGTTCTGCGACGGCACGCACGCCGCGATCGGATTCACCAGCCACAAGGAGGAAGACCGCGTCCCTGACCGGCGCGATACCTACGTGGGATCACAAGTCACGGTGTTCGACAATCGGGGCATCTGCGCGCACGCCGGCTTCTGCACGGATAACCTGGCGGCGGTTTTCCATGTGGGACAGGAGCCCTTTGTCGATCCGGACGGCGCCCAGATGGACGCGATCATCGCGGCGGTGCGGAACTGTCCCTCCGGCGCGCTCAGCTTCGGGATCCACGGCGTTGAGCACCGCGGCGAGGTCGATCAGGAGCGCGAGCCAGCGATCACGGTGTCAAAGGACGGACCCTACCGGATCACGGGCGGGATCCCCCTCTTCGACGAGCAAGGCAACGATGCCCAGCGCGCGCAAGGCGCCTCGCGTGAGCACTACAGCCTGTGCCGCTGCGGTAAGTCGAAGAACAAGCCCTTCTGCAGCGGCATGCACTGGTACGTCGACTTCCACGATGAGAAGAATTGAAGTCTAAGGAGCACCATCGTGGCTGAAGCCATTCCCGTCCCTCTACCAACCCAGTCGATTGGCGGCGATGGGCCGCGGGTCTCCCGAATCGGCCTGGGCTGTATGGGCCTTTCGGGCACCTGGAACCCGACCGAGGTGGGGCCGGACCATCGTAGGCGGGCCATTGTCGCCTTCGAGGCGGCGCTGATGGCCGGAATCACCCTCTTCGATCACGCGGATATCTATGGCGGCGGCAGTTGCGAAGCGCTTTTCAAGGACTGCCTCCACGCGGTACCCGGCGCCCGCGAACGGATTGTGATCGCCACCAAAGGGGGCATTCGTCTGGGCTACTACTCGTTAAGCGCGCCCTATCTAACGGTCTGTGTTGAGGAATCGCTTACGCGGATGGGGATCGACTACATCGATCTCTACCAGGTCCATCGCCCCGATCCGTTCACCCATCCCTCCCAGACGGCGGGCGCGCTCAACGAACTGCTCCGTCGCGGCCTGATCCGGGCCGTGGGAGTGAGCAACTACTACCGCGAGCAGGTTCGCGCCCTCCAGCGTTATCTGGACGTCCCCATCCGGAGTAATCAAATCGAGATCAGCCTGGCGCGTCTCGACCCGATCTATGAAGGGCTGGACGGCGGCGATGGCACCCTGGACCAGTGCATGGCCCTGGGCATGACCCCGTTAGCCTGGGGACCGCTCGGCCAGGGGGTTCTGTCCGGCGCCCATCCTCATCCGGCCGGCCCTGAGCGCGGCGAGGCCCTGCGAACGGAGATTGCCTACCAGGCTCGGCAATACGATGCCTCCTCTATACAGATAGCCCTGGCCTGGCTGCTGGCTCACCCAGCCGGGATCATCCCGTTGGTGGGCAGCACCAATCCTGACCATATCCGCGAGGCGGCCGCCGCGAGCCACATCAGGCTGGCCCGCGAGGATTGGTATCGTCTGTGGGTGGCAGCCTGGGGCCGTCAGGTGCCGTGAACGAGCATCAGCCTTTTGGCCGTGACGCGCGTTGCCGCTTGACGCGCGATCCGCCTGCCGAGGCGAGACCGGCGGTGTAGGACGGCGGCGCGTCGCCGGGATTGCCGCCCCAGCGCGGGTTTGCCCGGCTGCCCATCGTGAAGCGAATGATCGCGCCACGGGCAAGGTCGGCGAACCTGAGCCAGGGATGTGTCCAGGGCTTGCCGTTCACGGTCATGCTCTGGATATATGGCGCCTGATCGCCGGCCCCGCGCGCGGTAATTTGTATCTCTCCTCCCGCCAGGCGCAGCATCACCCGCGGGAACAGGGGACCGGCCACGGCCAACACGTCGTCACCTGGGATCTCCGGATAGAGGCCGAGCGCGCCGAACACGTACCAGGAGGACAACTCCCCCAGGTCGTCGTTCCCCGGATAGCCTCCCGGAGTGGCGGAATAGAGACTGAGCATCGCTTCGCGGACCACGCGCTGAGCTTTAGATGGTTGGCCGGCCCAATCATACTCCCAGGGAGTCTCCAGGGTGGGCTCGTTCCCCAGGAATGCGTAGTCCGAGGTTGGCCCGTCATTTAACCTGGTGAAGAACCGGTCCAGCCGAGCCGCGGCAACAATGTTCCCGCCCATCAAGCGGAAGAGGGTTGCCAGGTTGAACGGCACCATCCAGGTGTACTGGATGGCGTCGCCTTCGACCAGCCACGCATGGAGGTTGAAGTTGGGCGAGAACCGGCCGTCGCTCCGGCGCCCCTGGATGAAGCCGCTGGCTAGGTCGTAGAGCTCAATCCAGTGCTGCGCCCGTTGCATCGCGCCGGCGTAGGTGGCCGAATCGCCGAGCGCGCGGGCGAAGCGCGCGAGGGCAAAGTCCGCGGTCATATACTCCAGGCTGGTTGGCACCGCCGCGGGGCCAAAGAGGTCATCCGGGAGGTAGCCATAGCGCAGGTAGTGAGCCACGCCCCAACGCTCCGGCACGCCGTTCGAGGCGGCGGCGGGATCGACAGCTCCTTTCCGCATGACGTCGAGCGCGGCGCGGAGGTTGAACTCCGTGGCGCCAAACGCATACACATCGGCGATGATCGGGATCGAGGGATCCCCGACCTGCTGGTTGTCGTTCATGTTCGCGGGCGACCACAAGGGCAACCCGCCGCCCTCTCTCGCGTCCTGTACGAGTGACCATGCCATGTCTCCCGCCGGACGAGGGGCAAGCATGGCGACTAGCTGTATCTGGCTACGGTAGATGTCCCACCCGGAGAAATTGCAATAGTGCAGGTAGGCCCGCGCGATATGCACGCGGCCATCGAAGCCCACGTACTGGCCATTGACGTCGCTACAGAGGCTGGGAAAAAGCAGGGCTCTGTACAGCATGCTATAGAAGGTACGAGTGTCGGCAAGGGTGCCCCCGCGTACCTGTACCCGTCCGAGCAAGGCGTTCCACGCGGCATGGGCGCGCTCGCGCACGCGCTGGAAGTCGCCTATTGGATCGCGCATGCCGGGATCCTCGGCCTGAAGGTTCGCGCGCGCCCCGGCGAGGCCGACGTACGAGATGCCTACTTTCACCAGCACCGTGGGGGAACTCTGATCGGAGAAGCGGAGGTACGCGCCCGATCGTTTCCCCTCGCTCCCGGTGGACTGGCGATTAAGGGCATTGCCGTTCCAGGTGCCGTAGGCGGTAAAGCCTCGGCTAAACCTGGCGACGAAGTAGACGGCGTGGTGATCGTGTCCGCCGCAGAAGCCGCCGCTGGTCGCCGATCCGGTGACCTCTCGGCGCGCTGGATCGATCCGGACGTTCGCCGCCGAGGCCCCGTTGACACTGCTGCCGGCGTCAATCAGCATCGTGGGGTCAGAGTTTCGGGGATAGGAGAACATCCCTATCCCCGTGCGCGGAGTGACCGTGAGCCTGGTCTGTATCCCGTCGTCGAACCGCACGGCGTAGAAACCAGGCGCCGCCGATTCGCGGTCGTGGGCGAACGACGCCGCGAACGAGGCCCGGCCCAGACCCGGTGAGCGCGCGGGCAGGCTGAGAATCGGCATGAAGGAAATGTCCTCGAAGGCGCTACAGCCGGCCCCGCTCAGGTGAGTCAGGCTGAAGCCGAGGATCTGTCGATCGTAGGAGGAGTAGCCGCCCTGATTGAAGATCAGGTTCGGCGTCGTGTCGGGACTCCACTGGATCATGCCGAAGGGCAGGTTCGCGCCGGGATAGGTGTTCCCGGAGTTGCCGCCGGTGAAGTAGAAGTTGAGCTGGCCCTGCCCGGTCCCCGCGAAGGGATTCACATACCGCGCCGGATCGACGGTATCAGGGTCGGCGTGCGCGAGCGCCGGCGGTTTCGCGAACGCACTGCCCGCTAAGCCCAGGACAAGGATCACGCGGAGCGCGCGTCGTGGGATGTCGCCAAGCTGCATCGTGCGTCACCCCAGAGGCTGGCGAGGCCACCTACCTGGCGCGATTGTACCAGATCATCGGATCTGGGCTTCGCTCGTATCTCTCGGTGTATCCGCGGAGAGCCGAGGGTATCCTTTAGGAGCGCGGGTCGCCAGGCCCGCTTAGTGTGGCCAACCGCCAGCCGCCAACGGGCTACCCGGATGACGATCCGTTGCCGAGTCAAGCGGGCCTGGCGACCCGCGCTCCTAATGGCAGCCTCGATCCCGGAGTGCATGGCTTGAGCAGCAAATCAGCCGGCCTCGTCGTCGGGGCACTCCACCCGGTACGCGCTGCTCCAGGGCCATTCACTGTCCTGTTCGCACAAGCCAGCCCGTGTTGGATTGCTCTCGATATACGACCAGACAGTATAGAATTGCCGCTCGTCACGGATACCTCGATCAAAGTAGTCAGCCTGCCAGAATGGCATCGAGCCAGCCAGCAATTGATTTGCCCGCCGAGCCGTGTAGGATTTCCATGTCCCAACAATGGTGCTCAGGTCGCTTCCCTGCCTGATCGTAATCAGCACATGCACATGATTTGGCATGATTACCCAAGCATGCAATGCATAGCGCCGGCCATCAAAATGCCTGAGCGTATCTCGGACCAAGGCGGCAATTCGTGGATCCCTCAGGCTGCCAGCACCGTTGCCGATGTCGAGCAAGATCTCGATACGGCGGCGAAGCTCTGGGCCTGCTTGCGCATTGGCAGTCATCGCCAACTCCTCACGGAGTGCGGCAACCCGCTCGACGGGGAGAGAGTCCGCCAGACGAAAGGTGACGAACTGCGCGCTTTCCTCCCTGGCGAAATGTGGGAGGCGCTGTCGCACGCGCGTATTCACGGTCATCATTATCCTACCTACATCTTGCCCTACAGAGAGCAGACCTAGCAGCCCGCAGATCTACATTATGGTAGCAGCGTTTAGGAGCGCGGGTCGCCAGGCTCGCTTGACTCGGCAACGGATCGTCATCCGGGTAGCCCGTTGGCGGCTGGCGGTTGGCCACACTAAGCGGGCCTGGCGACCCGCGCTCCTATACGGCACGTTCAGCCCCGCGCGTCTCCGTTCACGGGCCGCCCCTGAACGCCCGGTCCAGCACCGAGGGCAGCAGCGCTTCCAGTTCCACCGTCGGCAGTCGCCGAGCCACATGCACTTCTCAAACAAGATACAGAGAGGCCTTTCGAGTAGACTGAGGGGATATGGCCGTACGGCGCAACGAGGTTGGAGGGAACATGGTCTTCGGCGACCCACAATCGGGCATCCG
>Ga0134126_10003862_pt1 | contig 18764 bp, 19 predicted proteins | sample KB31752_FD_96881 | JGI IMG/M metagenome (GOLD analysis project Ga0134126, IMG submission 96881) | Terrestrial soil microbial communities with excess Nitrogen fertilizer from Kellogg Biological Station, Michigan, USA - KB3-175-2 | ecosystem: Environmental > Terrestrial > Soil > Unclassified ...
TCGGCAAAGCGTGTACTTCAGGCCGTTTGAACGACCCGCAGGAGCTCTTGCGGTTCGCTTATAACCGTGTCCGGAGGTTCCAATTGGAAGCTCTCCGGCTGAAATCCCCACAAGACGCCGCAACTGCGCACTCCGGCATTGCGCGCCGCCTGCACGTCCACGGCGCTGTCGCCTACCATCAGCGTCTGCCCCGGTTCTTTCCCGGCATCTGACATAAGTTGCAAAATGCCCACAGGATTCGGCTTCTTATGCGCGAACCTGTCGCCGCCATACACCCGAACAAAGCATTCGTGCAGACCCAGCGCGCGCACAATGTCGAAGCTGATTCGTTCGGGTTTGTTTGTCAGGACAGCGAGTGTGTGCCCATTGCCTGACAATTCCTCAATAATTTCGCGTACGCCCGAATAAAGGTGTGTATGCTCCAGAGCGTGTCCTCGGTAAAACTTCAGAAAAAATGCCAGCGCCTGGTCGAGCTGCTCCTCAGATGCGTCCGCCGGCATCGACCGCCGCATCAGCATCGCAGCGCCATTTCCAACGTATGAATAGATCAGTTTCGGATCAAGCGGCGTCAGCCCGAAATGTTCGCGGGTGGCGTTCATGGAAACCGCCAGGTCCACGCTCGAATCTATCAGCGTCCCATCCAGGTCGAAAATAATCAGCAACGCCCTGTTACCGTGCCCGTCAAAACGACCCGCCCATGTCCGTTCTGCGGTGTTGCCCACAGATGCTTCAAATTATCCATCTGTTCGTTGAAAGAATCCTTCAGATCCCGCGGCGCAAGCTGTGCAAGTCCTATGGCTAGTTCGCTGGCGTACGGCAGCACGCGCGAGGTTCCCAGAAAAGCCGGAAGCGGAGAGGGTGCGAACGCCACCACAATATCGGCCAGCACCGCAACAATCACCACACCGCGTACGAAACCCGCTACACCGCCCAGCAGATGATCGAACCAGGAAAGACCCATCCACCGGAATAATCGTGCCAGCAGGGCTGCAAGCAATGCCCCCACAATCAGCACGCCAACAAAAACAATCAAGAACCCCATAATATTTGCCGTCCGCGTGCCGATGTTTGTCCAATCCATCAATTGAGCCGCCACAATGCGATAGCACCAGAAGCCGGCGAGGAATCCAGCCACCGTGGCCACCAAGCCGATCACGACGCGCGCAAAACCGGTTCGCAAACCGGTTGCCGCCGAAATCACGATCAGTAAAATCAGCGCAACATCGAACCAGTTAATGGTCCACATAAATTCGCCGTTTACTTCAAGGCCTTGCTCTGGACAAGTTCGCGTCCGGTCAGCCTCGTAAACGCCTCCTCATACTTTTCGCTGGTCTTCTTCACTACTTCATCTGGTAATGCAGGCGCGGGCGGCCGCTTATTCCAGTTCAAGGTCTCCAGGTAGTCGCGAACGTACTGCTTATCGAATGAATACTTCGGTCCGCCCGGACTGTACGTATCAGCCGGCCAGTAACGGGACGAGTCCGGCGTCAAGACTTCATCGGCCAGCACCAGTTGTTCATCCACAAACCCAAACTCAAATTTGGTATCGGCGACAATGATACCGCGCTCTAGCGCATATTTTGCCGCACGGCCGTACAGCTCCAGGGTCAAGTCTCTGAGTTGGCCAGCCAACTCCACGCCCAACAGCTTCGCCACGTAGCGGAACGGCACATTCATGTCGTGCCCGCTCTGGGCTTTCGTCGCAGGAGTAAAAATAGGTTCCGGTAGGCGATCCCCATCCCGCATACGCGGCGGAAGCGGAATTCCGCAAACCGATCCTTTCTCCTGATACTCCTTCCAACCCGATCCCGCCAGATATCCGCGCGCTACACACTCTACCTGAATCATCTGCGCCTTCTTCACCAGCATCGATCGGCCGTCCAGGCGTTTCCGGTAGCGGGAAAGCTTTCTCGGATATTTGGTCACATCGGCCGTCAGCAGGTGTGTTGGGATCACCTCTCGCAAATAGTCGAACCAGAATAGCGACATTTGTGTGAGGATGCGGCCTTTGCAGGGGATGCCGCTGCCCAGGATGCAATCAAACGCGGAGATCCTGTCAGAGGCGATGAAAAGTAAGGAGTCCCCCAGGTCGTATATATCCCTCACTTTGCCTCGTCCGAGCAGCGGCAACGGCAGCTTGGTTTCGAGCAACACTTCATCCCGGCACATAAACATCTTTGAGTATCCCAGAGGCTCCGTACCCGAACTTCTACTGAGGAAAAAAGTCAGCCTGGAGAATATTTTTCGTGGACAATTAACCCGAAGCCATAGAAAACACGGACGCCTCCCGCGTGGTGTGTCGATTGCTTCCTGAACAGTAGAAGGAGTATGAATGAATTCAGATCAATTTGAAGGAAAATGGAAACAAATGAAGGGCTCGGTGAAACAGCGCTGGGCCAAGCTTACCGACGATGACCTAACCGCCTTAAGCGGGAAAAAAGATCAGCTTGTGGGTAAGATCCAGGAGCGGTACGGCATCACTCGCGAGCAGGCGGAAAAAGAAGCCGACGAGTGGGCCAGTAGTTCCACCGGCGATCTTCACGCCAGCGCGACGCACGCCGGTCACAAACTATAGCCGAACGAGTTCTGGGGCGGTCCGCCATTGTGTGACTCTGGCGCGCCGCCCTTTTTGTTATTGCGTTACAGCAGTGCTGGACCAATATCCCGGCCGCGTCCGCACTTCAAGCTGCGGTCTGTTCCTGACTTTCACCTGAATCGTGTGAAAGCCGGCACCTTGATCTTCGCTTGGCGTGAACGAAAGAATATAGCGGCTATGGATTTCGCTTCCCAGCCGGATCAGGTCATTCTCTAGTTTGGATTTTGTTTCGAATTTCAGAATCCGGCCTCCTGTCGCTGTGGTTAGAATCTCTGCTGCGCTTTTCTTGCCCAGTCGCGCGGTTTCGGTGATCGCGGATAAAAGCCCGCCGCTGTCCGGCGGTTCGTACTCGCTCCCTCGCGTTGTAAACGCGGTCAGGTATGCCGAATAGCTGAGGAGGTATACGGTCGCTCTCGATTCCTGAATTCTTGAAAGCAAATCATTGAGCTTGCCGCTGCTTCCGCGATCCTTACTCTCGCCGATGATCACAATCGCGGACCTTGCTGCTTTTGGGCGCTCCGCAAGCATGTCCAGCGCTTTTCCAGCCGCGTCAATCATCCGGCCTTTTCCGCTGTCCGCCACCTTCAAATCATGAAAGGTGTCTGAAATCGAATCCGCATTGTTCGTGAAATCCTGTACGATCTTCACTTCATCGGAGAACGTAACGATAGCCGCCTCGCCGTTCGCGCCGGCAACTGCTTCCGGAATCATCGACCCGACCTTCTTGATTTTCAGCAAAGCGGATCGCGAGAGATCGCTGGTTTGAATCAGCACAACCAATGCGAGCGGAGCAACTGCTGCGTCCGGATCGTCAACGCGAACCGGCCGCGGCTCTCCATTGTCGAGCACCAGGAAATCGGAAGCCCGGAGTCCGTAAACGAAATGCCCGTTGGTGTCCGTAACGCTGGCTGGAAGCACTACCAGAGGAACCGTGGTCCTGATTGTCGTCTGCTGCCCAAAGCACAACAACGCGAATGGCGTCGCAAGCAGAGCTGGAAACAACCTCACAGCGTCACCGACGGATAGTAAGGATTCTTAGTTTCCGGATATGGCGTGATTTCCAAGCCCGAATGCCGGATACTAATGTGAGTGGCTGTTCCGTACGGTTTTGCCATTTGTAATGAACTCTTTCAAAAACTGCCCTTTGCCGAAACTTGCGAGACTGTTCGTGCACTCGGCTATGCGGGCCTGGAGGTCGCGCCCTTCACACTGGGGCCCAATGCCGCCGCGCTTACACATCAAGAGCGCCGGGACCTGCACTGTGCCATCCGAGACGCCGGCATCAGCTTTGTGGGTCTCCACTGGTTGCTGGCAGGGCCGCCTGGTCTCCACGCAACGACCCCGGACGATGCCGTTCGCCGCCGGACGTGGGATTATCTACACGCGCTGATCGACTTATGCTCGGATTTGACGGATCAAAGTACCGAAAAAGATGTGGTCGCCGATAGGGAGGTTGTGATGGTGTTCGGCTCGCCCAAGCAGCGATCCGCGATTGACGGCGCCTCTGCCTACGACGCCGTCCAGATTCTCACAGAAGAACTGGCTGCCGCCGCGCCGCACGCCGAAAGCCAAGGTGTTAAGATTCTGCTCGAACCGCTTTCGCCGGACCAGACTAACGTCGTGACTACTCTCGCTGAAGCCGCCGCAATTGTGAAAGAAATTCGCAGCCCATCGATCCAGACCATGTTCGATGTTCACAATGCTGCCCGCGAGACTCAGACGCATAGCCGCCTGCTTCGCGATTTCGCCCCATTCATCCATCATGTTCACGTCAATGAACGCGACGGCCGCGAACCGGGTACGGGAACCTATAACTTTGGCGAACTGCTTTCGACCCTTGCTGATCTGAAGTATTCTGGCTGGGTCTCGCTCGAAGTTTTCGATTTCAGCCGGGGTCCGATTGAGATCGCCCGGGATGCGCTGCATTATCTATCTGCAGCTTTGCCCTCTTCAGCGCTTCCTCAAAGTATATGAACCGCTATATCGTTACCGGCGGCGCCGGATTCATCGGCTCGGCGCTTGTCCGCGCGTTGGTCGCACAAGGCCGCCATGTCCATGTCATCGACAACCTTTCGACCGGCAGTCTGAATAACCTCGAGGAAATTGCCGATCAAATTACGGTCCACGAGTATGATATTCGCGATTATGGCCGCATCGTTCCCGTTATTGCTGGCGCTCACCGCGTCTTTCATCTCGCCGCCCTGCCGTCGGTCCCGAAATCCATTCTGAATCCCGTACCGAGTCATGAGAGCAATATTGACGGCACATTCAATGTCTTCCTCGCCGCATCGGAAGGCAAAGTTGGGCGCGTGGTGTATGCGGCCTCTTCTTCAGCCTATGGCGATACCGAAGTTCTGCCCAAAGTGGAGAGTATGGCCCCCCGCCCGAAATCGCCCTACGCGGTGCAGAAGCTTCTGGGCGAATACTATGCCAGCGTCTTTGCGGAGTGCTTTGGTTTGGAGACGGTCTCGCTGCGCTTCTTCAATGTCTTCGGGCCTCGGCAGGATCCCACCAGTGTTTACTCCGGCGTGCTTTCCATTTTTCTTACCTGCCTCATCGAACGGCGCAGCCCGACTATCAACGGCGACGGCGAGCAATCGCGTGACTTCACCTATGTCGAAGACGTAGTAGCCCTTCTGCTGAAGGCATCCGAAGCGTCTGGTGTTTCCGGCAAGGTCTTCAATGCGGGCAACGGCAATCGGTATACCCTGAATGAAACGTGGCGTCTGCTCCAGAAGATCGAAGGCCTCGACCTGCCTGCACAGTACGGGCCGCCGCGGTCCGGCGATGTGCGCGACTCGCAAGCGGATATTACGGCTGCCGTACGGGCGCTCGGCCATGCCCCGCGGTTCACGTTCGAGCAAGGCTTGCGCCTTACTCTCGATTGGTATCGGACCGACCTCGCCCGTAAGCAATCGAGTGTGCGATCGGGCGCTACACTGGTCTCGTGATCCGCTCAGAGCCGGCTGATTCCCCCAAAACCGGAACGGCAGGTGATTCCTTCCGGCTCGGACCCGACGGCATCTACCGTTGCGATGCATTCCAGGAGTTCTTTTGGCAGAAGCATGGATTCGGCACCAGACTGGCCAGTCCCGAGGCACAGATTACCCTTCGCCAGATTCACTCCGATCAGGTGGTCAACGCCAATTCCTTAAGAGATCGAGACAGGGATGGCGATGCTCTCATTACCGATTGCGTCGGCAAGAGCATCGGCGTCCGTACTGCCGATTGCGTCCCTATTCTGCTGCTCGATTGTAGGACGCGCGCAATTGCCGCCGTTCATGCCGGGTGGCGCGGCACTCTCTCGCGAATCGTTGAGCGTACGATCGCGAAACTCCATGACGATTTTGATACCGCGCCCGCGGATCTGTATGCGGCCCTGGGACCGTGTATCCGGGCCTGCTGTTACGCCGTGGATCTGGAGGTGGCCGATCGGTTTTCATCGCTTTTTCCCGAATGGGAGCCGGTCGCGGGAAATAAGCGCGCGCTTGACCTCCCGGAAGCGAATCGCCGTCAAATGCAGGCCGCTGGTATGAACCCGCAGCGCATTTTTGACTGCGGGCTCTGTACTACCTGTCAAAGCGCCAGTTTTCACTCCTTCCGGCGCGAACCCGAAAATCCAGGCCGGATGGTTTCTGCCATCGAACGTCTGGCCTAATGCCCCGGTTCTGGCTCAGTACTGCTTCTTCTTGGTAGGTGGAGCCTGCTGGTGCTGGCTCGAGGGCGGCACCAGGCCCTTTATGCGTAAGTAAGTGACCATGTTGCCGTAGTGCTCGTCGTTATGCGCGCTGTTGAAGTTCAGCAGGGTCAGCTTTGGCGCGTCCTGGCCGAAGAATTTGACCATTTCCGCCCCGCGCGCATCGGTCATGTTGTCGTATGCCTTGTCACAGTAGGCGAACGCCTCTTTCAGCGATTGGATAAGATCCGCTTTGCTGGTTTTGTTCTTTTCCACTCCGGGCGATTTCGCGCCGTCGCCCACTACCGGCGCGCAGAATTCATATTGCGCATCCGCTACGTGGCCCACCAGTTCGCCGAAGGTTCGAACGGTCGAAACCGGCTTAAATGAATAGTTCGCTTCCGGCATCTCTTCGGCTGATTTCAGCACGTCGTCCTTCGTGATGTTGTAGAGAAATTTGGCGCCCGAGCTGAGCGGATTCGCCGGGGATTGTGAGAAAGCTGGCAGGGCCAAAAGACAAACTGTGGCCAGGGGCACGCATACCTTCATAGACTTGCAATTCTCCTTTGAATTGTCTCTTGGAAGATGATATCCCGTTCTGGACCGCTGTAAACATCAGCCGAGTTTCTGCTTCACCAAATCACTCAGCGCCTTCCCATCCACTCGTTTTCCCGCCAGCTTCGTCTGCGCGGCCTTCATCACCGCTCCCATCTGCTTTTGTGATGTGGCGCCGGTCTCCGCGATGGCCGAATTCACGGCGGCTTCCAGTTCTTCCGCCGTGGGTGCGGGGGGCAAATACGCCTCAATAATGATGATTTCGGCCTCTTCTTTGTCTGCAAGTTCGTTGCGCCCAGCCTTGCGAAACACATCCGCTGATTCCCGTCGTTGCTTCAGAAGCGTATTCATCACCTGCATCTCAGAAGCATCGTTCAAAGGCTTCATGGAATCCACCTCCTGTTTCTTGAGAGCCGTTTTGATCAGGCGCAGCGCTCCCAGCCGCGCCTCATCCCTCGACTTCATGGCATCCACCATGTCTCTTTGTATTTTTTCGAGAAGGGGCATCGCTCAACATTGTACGAATCGGATCTTTCCGAGATCGGGAGGATAAGTACCGGAACTCCTTTGGGGTCCGATTGAGAGAGCAATAGGGCTGCCCCCGCACTCATGTGAAGAGTATTCCTGCCGATAAGGAGCATAGGCAGCTTATGGATTCGAATCTAGTTTCTAATCAGAAGACCGTATCGATCTGCGAGACCCAACCGCTGACGGTGCATGGCCTTCAGCATCTGCTCGAGCTGACAGATGACCTCAGATTCGGATGCTCCCACGCATCTCCCGCGGAATGGATGCTCAGTCCAGGCGCGGAGAGGACAGACCTGCTGATCATCGACAAAGGGCTTGGAGCAAAAACTGTACTGGATGCGCTCGACCAGCTTCCGGCCGAGCACGGGACCGTTCGGGCAACGGTTCCCGCGGTAGTCATTTGGGGTATGTCCATAACCGAGGCTGAGGCTCTTCGGTTCCTTCAGTCCGGCGCAAAGGGGATCATTCGGAAATCGGCCGATACCGACACAATATTGGCTTGTTTGCGCGCCGTCGCGCAGGGCCGTAGCTGGATGCAGGATTCCGTCTTCCGGGAAAACACCTCTGCCGAAACACAAGTGCGAACCGATTTGACGCCGCGCGAGCACCAGGTTATGGAACTGGTTGAACAGGGCTTTAAAAATCGGGAGATCGCGCAGGAACTTGGGATCCGGCCCGGCACGGTAAAGATTCATCTGAAGCACATCTTCGAAAAGACCGGTGTCCGCGGGCGGCACGGTCTCGCCTTAAACGGATTGCGCCAAAAGGGTGTAATCTCGCTGCTGGCCTCCTAGCAGGATAGGAAAAAGGCCAACCGCCGCTTGCTGACGCGCGCGGTTCCGAAACTTGCGTCCGTGAGCGAGGAAAAACGGCTCGCCCTTCCGCAACCTCCTAGCCTGCTCCTCTAGATAATCCTTTCTCCCTTCTTCAGCCTTCAGCGCCAGCGAAACAGGCGTAACGCGAGAAAGAACGGAATAACAAACCAGGCTGCCATCACAGCCAGTTGCCAGTGTAGTTGTGTGAACCCGGTACCCTGCAGCATGTTCGCCCGCAGCGCATCGATAACGGCAGTCAGCGGCAGGGCGCGGATGAACGGCTGTACGACACCGGGAAAGCGGTCCGCGGAAAAGAAGATACCGGAGAGGATCCACATTGGCAGCATCACCAGATTCATGAGCCCGGAAACCGCTTCCATGGTTCGAGCGCGAGACGCAGTCAGCAGGCCCAGCGCATTAAAGCTAAGCGAAGCGATGATGCAGAGAACCGCCAGTTGCCACAACGAGCCGCGCAGGGGCACTCCGAAAACGAATACCGCGAACGCAAGGAACGCAACCACCTCAACGGGCAGCATCAGCAGACGCGACAACACAAAAGCAGCCAGGTACTGCCAGCGGCGCATCGGTGAGGCTACCAGCCTCTTCAGCAATTTCTTCTGGCGGAAGTCGACAATGGCCAAGCCCACGCCCCAGATCGCACTGCCCATCAGGTTCATTCCTAAGAGGCCCGGCACGACGAAATCGATGTAACGCGACCCCGGCTCGCGCACCAGGTCGTTTATCGTCTTAAACGGCTCCGGCTGCCCGCTGCTTGCCTGAAGCGCACGGTCAGTGACCAGGCGCGCAATGCGGGAATCGGGATTGGTGTCATCGTATCGATAGATGACTCCGTTCGGGGTTGAAATAGCAAGCAATTGAATCCGTCCGGTCTTCAGCGCCAGTTCGCCGCCGGCGCGATCCATCGTTTTGACCGACAGATCCTTGCCGCTCCTCAGCGCCTTCGCCAGGTTGTTCCCGACAACGCCGATTCGCGGGACTTCCGGAGGTTGATTTCGAAAAGCGATGCCCAGTCCAAACGCCAGCAGGATCGGGAAGACAAAGATCCAGAAGATCGCTTCAGGTTCGCGGAAGAACAGCCGAAAGCGGGCAAACGTCAACTGAACCAGCGAACGGTCCCAGAAGCCATTTGTGTCTAGTTCGAGATCTCTTGCGGGAGTGTGGAGAGCTCTCTCACTCATCTCGCAGATTCCTCCCCGTAAGTGAAACGAATACATCCTCGAGCGTGGCCGAATGCGTTCTCAGCTCGGTCAGCTTGATCCTGCGGCGGGCGAGCTCGCCGAAAAGTTCCGGGACGGATGTATGCAATTCCGAGACCGATAATTGATACCGTCCGTTGTCGACCCGCGTATGCTGAACTCCCTCAAGCCGCTGTAATGCCTCGGCTTCCAAATCGGCTGCAAGTCCGTCGACAACAAACTCGACAATATGCTCCGCGCCAATCGTCGCGATGAGTTCCCGCGGGGTGCCGAGAGCGATGATACGGCCCTGATCCATGACCGCTACCCGGTCGCACAGCCGCTCGGCTTCATCCATGTAGTGCGTAGTGAGAATAATCGTCCGGCCCGCCTTCTTCAGGTCTTCCACCAGATCCCACAGATGCCGCCGTGCCTGAGGATCGAGGCCGGTGGTCGGTTCATCCAGAAACAGCAATTCAGGATCACCGACCAGCGCACAGGCCATGGCGAGCCGCTGCTTCTGTCCTCCGGACAGGCTACCCGCGCGCGCTGATTTCTTCTCGGTCAATTGGACCGTCTCGATAATCTTGCCTGGGCGTAATCCGTGGCGGTAGAAACTGCGAAATAGTTGCACGATCTCTTCAACCGTGAGCTTTTCAGGGAATTGGGTCTCCTGGAGCTGAATTCCAATACGCTCGCGAAGCTCAGCGGAACTGTTCTTCCAACTGAGCCCGAGCAGCTCTACCGTTCCGGAATCCGGTGCTGTCAAGCCTTCACAAATCTCAATTGTGGTGGTTTTGCCAGCCCCGTTGGGCCCCAGCAGACCAAAACACTCTCCCGGGTACGCTTCCAGGTCGATTCCGTTGACTGCGACGACATCTCCATACGCCTTGCGAAGCCCGCGGATAGACAGAGGGAGCGGATTGTTCGAAGAAGACATTTTTCGGGGCCGGCACTTTGATTTTCTCAGGTTGCCCCGATGATATCCTTGCGGAGACGGCCATCTCAATGAGGTATCAAAACTGGGTCACGGCTGAAGGGAGCGGTTTTTCAGCCGAGCGACTACACCCTCACGAAAACGCTAATGAGACGAGATGAACAAATAGTTGAATCGGAGCTGATGGAGATCAGCGCGATTCAAGACGACACCACCAAGCTGGAACGAATTGTCGCCTGGTGCGCGAATTACCCGGATGAGATCCCGTTTGCGTTGAGGTTCTTTCGAAGGCGTTCGGAATCAACGCATCAATTCCCGGCAGAAGCCAGCGGGTCGAATGAATCTTAGCCCGTGCAATCTTCCTCTATCTGCCATTTAGAACACGAAACTTACGCCGGCCGTTACTTTCTGTTGCCGCAAAGGGCCGCTCGGCAGATCGGATTCTTTGTAAACCACGTAATTGTCCGAATCGGACGGGTCGTCAATCTTAATAGATCGCTCGACGAAATTAGGCTGAGCGCTTATTGCTTCCCGGTAATCCAGACGCAAAAGCCATCGCCGGCTGACGCGGTATTTCACGCCGCCTCCGTATTGGAATCCAAACTGAAATATGCCGCCGCCATCTAACGGTGGGTTGTTCGCAAAATTGTAAGCGGCCAGAATCAGTCCTACATTCCGCAACCCTACCTTGAAGACTCCGCCGCTCGATTTGAATGGCGCATCGGTAATATGCAGAAGCTGAAATACCGGACCTGCCGCGATATAGGGCCGAAAACGCTTCTCACGTGGTCTGAAGTTAGCCACGAATGCATAACCAAACTGATTTGTTGAGAGCCCGGTGGTTTCCTCCTGATAGCCGACTGGTTCCTGGCCGGGAAAACCGCTGAACGAAGCACCCAGACGGTATCTTCCCTGCTGATAGTCAAAAGCGAACTCGTTCGAGAAGTATCGCCACGAATTCAAGGTGACAGAGGTGCCAAGCGCCCATCCATTATGCAGCTGGTTCTGGAGTGTGAGATTGAAGGACGGAATTTCCGGTGACTTGGATTCGAGGCCGATCTGCGTGACCGCGAGGGTACTTCCAAAACGAAGCCAGCCGCCCTGTACCCCGAGTTCGATTAACGGCGGCCTTTCTTCCTGATTCGCATGGAATGGGTTCTCGGGAACGGCGGGCGTCGGCGTAACCGGATAGGGACGCTCGCGCGCACTTCGCTCCGGCTCCGCGTGTGTGTCCGGTTCGCCTGTTTCCGAAGGGGTCGTATTGTCATCCGCGCCGGCCGGACCGGCTGCTGGTGTATTTTCTCCTGTGTGCCTCAAATGGTGGATTCCCAATTTGGCGCCTTCGTACCCTTGGTAGATCAGGTTGCCGCGATAGAGATCATTGCGGGTGATAAGGAGGCCTTGCCGGAAACCTCGTTCGACAGGATTCCCGGTAATCCGTCTATCCGGCGGCGCTTGCAAATCAATCGGGTCTCTCGGATGCGCACAAGTGTTGAATTCCAGAACTGCGATGCGGCCGTCCGTAATCAGCGGTTCTCCGGTTGCGTTATGAGCCCCGGACGGCACCCACGGCCGGGAATATAGTTCCGCCGCATCGACACATCCCGTAAAGATGAGGTCGTTTATGATTTTCGTTCGCTCACCGTCGATGTTTGTATTGATCACATGGATGAATGTCTTGTTCTTCCGGGAGAGCTGTATCCCAATATCCTGCGTGGATGAAGCTGTCAGGACGATCCTTCCTTCCCATTTTTCCGGACGCAGCCAGATCCTGGTATGATGGCGCTTCGAGAAGGTGTTTAGTGATTTGGAAAATTCAAAGCGCGGCCGCTGCTCGTCCAGTAAGAGTAGCGACATCGGCGCGCGATGGTATTGCTGGTTTTCAGCAATCGACCGTAGCGTCAGAAACCCGCTTATCGTGTTGAGCCGGTCTACTTGCACCCAGCCCGCGGCCCCGAAGGCGCGTTCGACAGCGGCTGGCGTTCCCAGAAACACAAGATTAGTCAAATCGGACGGCTTATTCGAGTTTGCAGTCATGGTTCGGTACGGCAAAGTTCGCAGAAGCGATCTGAGCGCCGCCTTTTCCTGTCCTGTCGCTTGGATCGCAGGTACGGGCGTTCCGTATTTCTTTGATAGTTCGACAGGTGAAAGCAAGCTGATACCCATCTCCGTTCCGGCAGGGAGCCAGATTTCCGGTTCGGAGAAGCGAAGCACCCGCGCCGCTGCGACGTTCACATAAAGATATGCGATCGGATCGAACATAGCGAATCCGGCGATCAAGTTATCAGCCCGGTAACCAATTGTTCCGGTCGAACGGATGCCCTTGATCCGGCCCTCTTTGTCCACGGATTCTCGCGCATTGTCGAGTTCAGTCACATGCGTGGCAATGGGAAGCATCGTGCCGTCCGGCAAAACGAGCCGGTTAAAGTCAATGCTAAGACGAGCCGTCTCATGGATCAGACCCAGTCCGATCCGCTTCACATCCCGAACCGTGCCGGTCACTTGGGCACCCATCGGGATAACCACTTGCCCCTGCTCTCGTACAGGTGCGATGATGACGCTTTCCACTGCGCTTCCTTTCTTTGAAGAAAACGAAGCGAGCGAATGCGTAATGCGGATTTCGAGCGTTTTGCCGGCGGGAACAGTTAAGCTTGCGGCTTTGGTGGCCATAGAAGCAAGCGCGATGCACGCTGCCAAACGACGGAATCTTACAAAAGGCGAGGAGCCCAGACCCATGTTTCGAGAGTACCGGAAGCTTTACGGGGAACTAAACCACCCGCAAGCGAGGAGGTTTGGTCGGGGCGGTGGGATTTGAACAGACGACCCCCTACCCCAAAGGATCAAAATCGGTTCCAATGACTCTTGGATTAGGGCGACTCTTAGGGATGTCGAGACGTTTCCCGCGGACGCGTAATCGATGGTCCTTAATGCGCTTACCGTCGCCGCCTGAATGTGGGAAGGCGGACTCGCGAAACCAATGCACGGCCTCGGCTCCGGCGTGGTGGAAATCGCACTCGCCTTTCGGAGCAAAGCTTTTCGGGTCATCTACGCTCTGCAGATCGCTGACCCAATTGGGGTCATACATGCGTTTCAGAAGAAGTCCAAGCAGGGCGCCAAGAAGCCCAAACAAGCATTCCAATGAAAGCCGAAAAAATCGAAGCCGTGCGCGTACCACACGAGGCGGCCTAAAGGGCGCCTGCGATCATCGCACGGGCCATGCTTGATAATCGTTTTGCCGAATGGGATAGGTGAGCGCGAGGCTTCAATGAGGGCACGATCTGTTAGTTTGCGGATCCAGCCGTCCTCACGAATTTGTCTGCCTGTCGATTTACGAGCCAAATTACGGTCGAAAACCGGGGCTCGCGTTGTTGGCCCCGCGGCCATTTGCTTTTGGAGGATAATCAAGCGGCTGGCACGCTTGGAATCCATGGCGGCCGGCACGACGAGTCACTAGTGAGGTAAAGTTCGTTAAGCGGTTCTACAATGATGAGGTAGAGATTTTCAGCTGATCTCCAACCTGGGTGCCGCTCTGATCTGCCGCGCCGGCAGGAAGTTCTAAAACCGAATGTGCGAGCAAGCACATCGAAAAACGCCAAGGTTTCATTATCTTGCGAAGTTTGCGGACTCTCTTCCGGCGATCGAGATACAAGACATCGATGGGGAACCTCATGCCGCACGTATGGACTGCCTCACAAGGGAGAATCCATAGACCATGGCCATCAGGCAGCCTGTCGCGTCCGAGCAAGCCGTGGCGTCTGGTTGCGCTCGTATCAGCGATCTCGGCCGCGTCCGCAAGAATGCTGTTGCGCGTCTCGTTTCGAACCAGCATGCGTCGCGCTCACGCCTCCATGGAGGTATTACGGATGCGGAGGCGCCGCTGCACCCTGACCTGCAGGTCCGGTCGTTCCCATGGCAGCACCCTGCCCCGAGCCGCCGTAACCTCCGCCCGAGGTCGATGTCACGACGAGGGGCTTTTCTACAAGGCTTTCGACTAGCGACTCGACAGGTATGGAAGGAGTTGGCGGCGTTACCGGAACAGGACCCGTAACGTTCTGGCCGGGAGTGGCCATTTCTTTCCCGGTGTTCGGAGGCAGAAAGGGGACCGGGAAATTCGGTCCGGCAATTTGCTGGCCCGCCGGCGACGGTCGAACGATCTGAGGCGTCACGATGACCATCAGTTCCGTATTCGTCCTGTTCTTTGTTTTGGATTGGAAGAATTTCCCCAGGATCGGAATATCCCCAATGAACGGGATCTTGCTGAAGGTTTCGGTTTCCCGATTATCGAGAAGGCCGCCTATGGCGAAGCTTTGTCCTTCGGCTAATTCGACTTCCGTATTCACGTTTCGCACAGAAACACCCGGGACCGTGAATCCTTGGAGTGTGATGCCGTTCGCGTAATCAAGTGCGCTGACCTCCGGGGCCACTTGCAGCTTTATCGATCCGCGCGGGGTAATGGTCGGGATAAAGTTGAGGCGGACTCCGAATTGCCGGAATTGAATCGTGATCGCGGTGGTCCCTCCCGACGTGCCGCCCTGCACCACGGGATACGGAAACTCTCCACCTGCCAAAAAGCTGGCTTCCTTGCCGTTTTCCGCTAAGACGTTCGGTTCCGCAAGGGTTTCCACAACGCCTTTCTGCTCCAAAGCTTGAATCGTCGCACCCAGGTTCAGGTCGGGGCGAAAGAAGAAGAGGTTAAGAAAGTTGCTGATGGTAGCCGTGACTCCCTTGCTGCCTACGCCCCCTGTGCCGCTCGTACCCGAAGTGCTCAACGTCGGGGGAGAGAACTGCTGCGTGGTTACAGATCCTATCGTTCTCGTTGCTCCGGTACTGAAAATGTTCATTCCGAGCTGATTCAATAAGCTGCGATCCACACTGGCAAAGCGGACCTTAAGCAGGATCTGGGCCTCCGGCGCGGGTACATCCACATAGAGGAGGTCGACCGGTTTACCCATGGCCGAAGCGATGGCCATGGCGCGGTTGGCGCTGGTCAAGTTCTTGGCCGTGCCTCGCAAAAAAATCAGATCGTTTTCAACGCTGACATCGATCTTCTGTCCCGGCAATTCCCTGGCGATCTGCCTGCGAAGAATATCGGCCCGACCATTGGTAGCGAACCGGCTCGGCTGCACGAGAATATCGAAGAATAGCTTGCCGCCGCCCTGCTGCCAGATGATGAGGCTTGTCTCTCCGGGCGCCTTTCCGTTCACAAGTACTTCCGTCGGAGCAACAACGGTCGCTTCGGCGGTATCGCCAAAGCCCACGGAAACTCGCTCAATCGGAACCGAACTATTTACAATGACGGACTTACCGACCGTTACGAACAGTTCGTTCGGCGATTCTTCCGAACTTTGCTGAGGAGCTTGCGATGCCGGGGGTTGTGTCGGCTGCTGCCTGGCTGGCGCCTCACTCGCTAATGGAAATAGAAAAAGACAACTGCTGACGATTACCGCAATCGCGGATCTCCCGTGCTGCTTCAAAGCTGCTCCTTGATCGAACCTAAACTTTCCTGTATTACTGGTGCTGTGACTCGGCAAACTTCTCTTCCGTGTGCTTGGCGCCGTTGAAGACCTGCACAAGGTAAAGACGCGGAGGAACCGGAGCCTGAACCTGAGGTGCAGGCTTTTTGAAGACGACATTCTTCGGTTTTGCGGGGGCGTTCCCGTCGGAGAACACGCTGGACATGGCGATACTCGGCGTCTTCGGCGTTTCCGTGTCCAAAGGATTGCGCAAGACCAACTGAATTTTTGTCTGATTGCTGGCCAGACTCAGAAGCTCGGCTTGTTCCGGCGTTACCAGGAGATTAACCACGGGGACCTGCACTGCTTTGCCCTCGTTGTCCTTCTGGATGTTGGTTCCGGCCGACAGGACCTCGATATTTTGCAAGAGTGTCTTCGCCTTTGGGCCGTCCGCGGGGGCGGCGCCAGGACCGGTCCCGGATACAAGAACATCGACGCGCATGCCGGGAGTGACGAATCCAGCCACACCGACCACATCATCGACCCGCACCGCGCACGCCCTCATACCCGGACGGATGGTCGCGGCCAGACCTCCTCCAGAACCGGGCGCTGCCAGCCGGCTCTCGAAAATCGGTTCGCCCTGATACAGGTTTGAAACGACACCCCGGCCGATAGCCGCATCCTTGGAGAGAATCGCACCCTTAGGCGGAACACCGACCCATTGTGCGGTAGTTAAATCGGCATCCTTAATCAACGTGCCGATCTGGAGATCTTGCGCCGCAACAATAATCGCAGTCGTAGGCGTCTGCTTGGGGTGCATCTGCCTACCTGCTACGCGATATACGAGATAGCTCGAGATCGCCGCCACCACAAAGGCAAGAAAAAGAATTGTTGATAGTCTTCGATTCATCGACTGCTCACTTCCGATCCATTCATGAAATCTGCGCAGTCTCTGGCGCAATCCAGGGGCCACCAGAAGATCTGCGGACGGGCGCGAAATCAGCGGCTTACCCACATGACTCATCGGACGAGTGTGCACACTTGTTTACAGGCAAGCGGGGAAAGTGTAGCGATGTAGACACCTGGGCGTATTCCCCCCGGGCAATAACACGAGGTTCCCCTTCGGGCATTCCATTGCAACGCTTAAAGCGGATTGGCAAACAGTTTTCAAAATTCGGTGTGCGAAACTCCCCCTCTCCGCGCACTTTCCGATGGAGAACCACTTTTTCGAGAAATGCTCTTCGTAAACACTCCCCCGAGGCCAAAACGCCTCTCGCCGTTTGCCGGCTCAGTTCTCCTGCACGCGGTTCTGGTCGTGGCGATGGCGGCATGGCCGACGGGCGGGCCCCCGAATTCAATAACACCGGTCAACCGGATGTATTCCGTCCACTTGCTCCAACTGCAACCGCTTCGGGAATATAGGAGACATGCCCCTCCGGCGCCAGCATCGCCAGCTCCAGCGGGCGGTAGGAAAGCTGCGGAACTCCCTAACTTGCAGGCGCGGTCAGAGGAACCGGCTGCGGCAGCTTCCGGCGGAGCCGAATCGCCCGTAGCCGCTGACAAGCCCGTTATCCGGGAGCATCGCCGCTTCGAACTGCCTCCCACTGCTCGAGTCGACCACGTCACGCAAACGCTGGTGCAATTGGACGTTCCACCCGACATCGTGCTGAAGCAGGAGATCCCGCTTCCGACCGTGGTGTTGTGGACGGAGACGGAACCGCCGCGATTCAGAAAGCGATTCATCGCTCCGCCAGTTAAGGAAATTCCGAAGCCAATACAGCGGTTGCCCGCGGCCCCGATGCTTGAGCGTCCAAATCAGGAAGTCGATATTGCGGACCTCAACATGGCCTCCACTATTCTGACCGAGACTCCGCATCTGGTTCGTCCTCCAGCGATAGCTCCTCCCGTTTCGAGTGCCGGGCAAGAACCGGCGAAAGAGATTCCGCGGATTGGCGTGGCCGATTCCAGTCAGTCAAATGCCGCGAACCTGATAGCGCTACCCACGCATCCCACGCGGATTGCTAATCTCCTTGTCCTTCCGCCGGCAAACCAGATCGCTCCTTCGGATGCCAGGAATAGCGGGCCGTCGCACGGCAGTGGAGGGGGCGGGACAGACGATAGCCCTGGAGCCGGCACGGAGGGTCGCGGGCTGAATGCGTCTGGTGCGAAAGGTGCTGTAGGAAGTGCAGTCGGAGGCAGTAACGGAGGCAGATCGGGCGCTACCGCGGCAGGAACCGGTGGCGCCGGATCTGACGGGTCCGGCGATAAGGCTGGTTCAGGCGGGAGCACGGCCGGCGGAGGCACCGGAACCCTTGCTTCCGGTAACGGCGCGGGCACTGCTTCCTCTACAAACGGGGCTGGCGGCTCCGGAATAGATGGGTCGCCAGGAGCGCTAGGGGATATGGCGGATCTTACCCGGATCATCTTGCCCAAGGACGGCAAGTTCGGGGTGGTCGTCGCGGGCGCATCCGCGTCCACACCGTATCCGGAGAGCGTAGGCGCGCTCAGCGGCAAAGTTGTCTACACGGTCTATCTGAAAGTAGGGCTTCGCAAAAGCTGGATCCTGCAGTACTGCCTGCCGAAAGTCGCGGAAACTGCCAAAAGGGGAACCGCGACTCCACTCGATGCGCCCTGGCCATTCCTCATCCTGCGTCCCGACCGGCTCACCGATTCCGACCCGGATTACATCATCGTTCACGGGATGCTTACTTCCGCCGGACAATTCGAGCAGTTGGCGCTCGTGTTTCCCGCCGAACTCGACAAAAGAGATCTACTGCTGAAGTCCCTCAAGTTGTGGGCGTTCCGTCCGGCCAGCCGGGATGGCGAGCCGATAGGGGTCGAGGTTCTGCTGATTATTCCGCGACAGACGGAGTAGCGATTACTGCACAAGGGCAATCTGGTGTACAGGCGCTACTGCTGCCGGATTCAGATTCATTGTGATGGTCCCGCTTCCACCTAGAAGCAGCTCGTTGACGATAATTTCTCCCTTTAACAGCGTGCCACTGCCA
>Ga0134126_10003863_pt1 | contig 18762 bp, 17 predicted proteins | sample KB31752_FD_96881 | JGI IMG/M metagenome (GOLD analysis project Ga0134126, IMG submission 96881) | Terrestrial soil microbial communities with excess Nitrogen fertilizer from Kellogg Biological Station, Michigan, USA - KB3-175-2 | ecosystem: Environmental > Terrestrial > Soil > Unclassified ...
CAATGTGCTGCGCATGCGATTGCTGGGCGCCGAAGTGCGCGGCGTTTCCTCCGGCTCAAAGACCCTCAAAGACGCCATCAGCGAAGCCATGCGCGACTGGGTCACCAACGTTCGCACCACCTATTACATCCTTGGCAGCGCTCTCGGCGCGCACCCCTATCCCACCATCGTGCGCGACTTTCAGCGCTGCATCAGCCGCGAAATGCGCGAGCAGATCCTCGAGCGCGAAGGCCGTTTGCCCAACGCGGTCATCGCCTGCGTCGGCGGTGGATCCAATGCCATCGGCGCCTTCTTCGAATTCATTCAGGACCGCGACGTGCGCCTGATCGGCGTAGAAGCCGGGGGCCGGGGCACTGTGCTGGGCGAGCATGCCGCGCGCTTTTCCGGCGGCGTGCCGGGGGTTCTGCAGGGAACGTTCAGCTACGTGCTGCAGGATGAGAACGGGCAGATCGCGCAAACGCACTCGGTTTCCGCGGGGCTCGATTACGCTTCCGTCGGTCCCGAGCACGCCATGCTGCACGATTCCGGCCGCGCGGAGTACACCTCCTGCGACGATGCGCGCGCCCTTGAAGCCGTGGTCAAGCTGGCGCGCACCGAGGGGATTTTGCCCGCGATTGAAAGCGCGCACGCCGTGGCCGAAGCCCTGCGCATCGCGCCTGCGATGAAACCGCATGACATACTGGTAGTGAACCTCTCCGGACGCGGCGACAAGGACATGGGCATTCTGGCCCAGGAGCTGCACATCCAGGGAGCATAGAATTCCATGCCCATCGCGTTCCATCAAAAGCCCGGACTGGTCGTGTACATCACGGCCGGCGATCCCTCGCTGGAGGCAACGCTGGCCATTGCCACCGAAGCCATCGATGCCGGCGCGGACGTGATCGAGCTGGGCGTTCCCTTCAGCGATCCGCTGGGCGATGGCCCCGTGATCCAGCGTGCCAGCGAACGAGCGCTGGCCCGCGGCACGCGCCTGGGCGATGTGCTGCGGGTGGCGCGGGAGATCCGCACGGCTCGCCCCCAGGCGGGGCTGATTCTCTTCACGTATCTGAATCCGATCCTTCGCTATGGACTGGCGCGCTTTGCCGACGATGCGAAGTCCGCCGGGGCCGACGGCGTGCTCATCATCGACATGATTGTCGAGGAGGCCGCCGAGTATCTTGCCCAGATGGATCGCGTTGGGCTTGCGCCGGTGTTCCTGGCGGCGCCCACCACTCTCGACACCCGGCTTGAGGCCATTGCCACGCACTCGCGCGGCTTTGTCTACGCCATTTCACGCACCGGCATCACGGGCAAACAGCAGTCGATGACGGGCGAAGCGTCGGCGCTGGTGGCGCGCATCCGGCGATGGACGACGCTGCCGGTGGCCGTCGGCTTCGGCATCTCCAGCGCAGCCCACGTGGGGCAGGTGGCGGAGTTTGCCGATGCGGCGGTGATCGGCAGCGCGATCGTGGATCTGATTGAGCGATCGACACCGGAAAATGCGCCCGGCGAAGTGGCCCGATTTATCAGGGGCCTGCGCCAGAGGGAAGCGGCGCCGGCCCGGTGAAGAAGACAGCCTCCAGCTTCCAGCCTCTAGCTCCTGGCTGGTTCCGTTAGGAACCCGGCCTTATGTCCGCAGCCGCGAGCTGAAGCTAGGAGCTAGCAGCTAGAAGCTAGAGGCTCCAAGTCAGAAGCCAGCAGCTTTCCCACGAGGATTCGCATGACTCTCGAAGAATTGCGGAAACGCATCGATGTTCTGGACCGCCAGTTGGTGGAGTTGCTCAACGAGCGGGCTCGCGCGGCGCAGATGGTCGGCCACCTCAAGGCCGCCACCTCCCTGCCGGTTTACGAGCCCAACCGCGAGAAGGTGGTATACGCCAACGTACGCGCGTCCAACACCGGCCCTCTGCCCGACATCGAGCTCACGCATATCTACGAGCGCATCATCGACGTCATGCGTGCCTTGCAGCGGAACGAACTGGCTTCAGAGAGACACGCCCAGGAGACGGCGAAGCTCGGCGCGGCGAATACTGCCGCCCGGGCAAGCGATCCCCAGGGCCAAGGCACAGGCGCAGACGCGCCCGAGACAGGAAACGCGAAATGATTGTCGCCATGCAGGAGAAAGCCACGGAAGAGCAGATTGACGCGGTCATCGATGCGTTGATCGAATCGGGCGTCCAGGTTCATCGCACCACCGGCGAGATGCAGACCATCTTGGCCGCCGTCGGCCAGACCGCTCGCCTCGACATCAGCACTTTTGAGATCATGCCGGGAGTCATGCACGTACACCGCATCAGTTCGCCCTACAAGCTTGCCGGGCGCAGCTTCCGCCCCGAGGGAACGGTCATCGAGTTCCGCAACGGCATCACCGTCGGCGGCAAACAGGTAGTCGCCATGGGCGGTCCTTGCTCAGTCGAGACCCGCGAACAGATCTTCGAGACAGCGCGCCGCGTGAAGGGTGCCGGCGGCAAGTTCCTGCGCGGAGGAGCCTTCAAGCCGCGATCCTCTCCCTATGCCTTCCAGGGCATGGGAATCCCGGGTCTCGAGCTGATGCGCGATGCGGCGGAAGCACACGGATTGCTGGTTGTCAGCGAAGTGATGGAGATTGCGCAGATCGAGCCCATGCTGCCCTATGTCGACCTGCTGCAGGTGGGCGCGCGCAACATGCAGAACTTCAACCTGCTGCGCGAGCTTGGGCTGGTGCGCAAGCCGGTCCTGCTCAAGCGCGGCATCGCCGCCACCATTGAGGAGCTGCTGCTGGCCAGCGAGTACATCCTCTCCGGCGGCAACTACGACGTGATCCTGTGCGAGCGGGGAATCCGCACCTACGAAACCTCCACCCGCAACACCATGGATATCTCGGCCATCCCCATGGTGAAGAAGCTGTCGCATTTGCCCATCGTCGGCGATCCCTCCCATGGCACCGGCCGCCGCGACATGGTAGCTCCCCTTGCGCGTGCTGCCGTGGCGGCAGGCGCAGACGGCATTATCGTCGAGGTCCACCCCAACGCGGATAAGGCTGCCAGCGATGCGGCGCAGACGCTCTACCCCGACCAGTTCGACCGGCTCATGAGCGAGCTGCGGCTCATCGCCACCGCCGTCGGCCGCACGTTCTAAGCAGAGAGAAGGCCGCCCCCGCAAGGCGAGCGACGACCGGCAATGGCATCCGGGAGCCCCGAAAGCCAGGGTGCGTTGGCACCTTGGCGACCGGGAATGCTATGGTGAGTCCCAAATGCCGTTTGTGACAACAACGGAAGCGGGTGTGGCCATCCAGGGGCCTTCGGCCACGCTGATTTACGACGATTGGTATCCGGCGCTGCGGACCTCCGTGCTGCGCAAAGGCAAGCTGGCCACCGCGATGCTGCTCGATATTCCGCTGGTGCTGGGGCGGCGCAGCGACGGCCGCCTCTTCGCCATGCGCGACAACTGCCCGCACCGGGGAATCCCTCTAAGCGTGGGGTGGTTCGACGGAGAGCGCGTAACCTGCCGCTATCACGGCTGGGAGTTCGAGCCGTGCAGCGGGCAATGCGAGCTGATTCCCTCCCTTACCCAGCACGATCGCCTGGAGGCGACGCGCATCTACGCCACCGCATTTCCCTGCGAGGAGCGCGACGGCTACGCCTGGGTCTATGTGCCGGGTCCGGGATTGGGGAAAAAGACGGGCACGGCGGAGAGGCCAGTCCCGCAGGTCGCGAAGTTCGGCCCTCGCTATCGTACGGCGCACCTGACGGCGGATCTGCCCTGCAATGTGGATCACGGAATCATCGGGCTCATGGATCCAGCGCATGGGCCGTTCGTACACCAGGCGTGGTGGTGGCGCTCGCGGGCTAGCATCCGCGAAAAGACGAAGAAGTTCGAGCCCATTCCCGAAGGGTTCCGCATGAGCGCACACGCGCCGAGCGGCAATTCAGCGCCGTACAAGCTGCTCGGTGTCTACGGCCAGCCGGTGGAGACGACCATCGATTTCGTGCTGCCGAACCGCCGAACAGAGACGATTCGCTGTGGCGACAAGTGGTTTTCATCTCTCACCACGGTGACGCCGGTGACCAGTTCGACGTGCCGCATCGACGTGGTGGCGGCGTGGAACGTCTTCTACCATGTTCCGCTGGTGACGCCGGTGGCGAAATTTTTCGGGGCCAGATTCGTACGCCAGGACCAGGTGACGATGATTCAGCAGGCGGAAGGGCTGAGGCATAACCCGAGCCTGATGCTGATCGACGACGCGGACAAGCCGGCGAAGTGGTACTTCGCGCTGAAGCAGGCGCGGCTGGACGGATCGGCGCGGCATCCCATGGAAGGGCCGGTGGAATTGCACTGGCGAAGCTAGACGGCCGCAGACTGCACAAGCACGCGCGCAGGATTCCCGACATCGACCTGCGATTCGATCGAGAGCACGGTAATGTCGTCCGTCTGGCCGAATCTCTGCGCCAGGTCGGCCAGAGAAGCAGCGGTGGCGCGGTGCCGGGCAAGGTCTTCGGCGCGCTCGAATCCAAACAGATGTCCTTCCGCGTCCTGCGCTTCGACAACGCCATCGGTAATGAGCAGCAGCCTGTCCCCCGCAGCCAGGCGCCAGTGGGTGATTGGAAAATGGGCATCGGGCATGGCGCCCAGCGGCAGTGCACCTTCCATCGGGACTTCATTCCCATTGAGGTACGGCGGCAGGTGGCCGGCGTTGGCTGCGGTTATCAATCCGTCGGCCTCGATACGGAGGACGAGGCACGTGGCGTGTCCGCGGTTCTGCAGGGAATCGTTCAGTACCTCGAGGATGCGCGCCGGGCTGGTGGTGAACTCGGCCGCGGTGCGCACCGCGCCCACCAGGAGCGCGGCTAGCATGCCGGCGTGCAGGCCTTTTCCCTCCACGTCGCCCACCACCACCAGCGTGCCACCGTCGGCGGTTTCCGGGATGACCTGGAAGAAGTCGCCGCCCACCTCCAGCGCGGGGCGGTACTCGCAACAGACGGCGAGGCCCGGCGTGTGGGGAAGCTGCATGGGAATCAGATACTGCTGTACCGAGCGCGCGGAGGCGAACTCGCTGGCATAGCGTTCTTCTTCCGTGCGCGAACGCGTGAAACGGCGAACGAGAATGACTAGGACGGCGGCAAGGAAGAGCAGGTCGCCGGCCTGGGTGAGCGTGACCGGGAAGGGGCGCTCAAGCAAGGCTACCTGGAACCCCCACCGATGTTGCCAGTCGAGCACGAAGGTGACGACCGCCAGTCGCTGCAGCACAGTGGCGAGGCTCTGCAGGAAGACCGGGACGAGGAGAACGCGCGCGTCGAGGTAGTTTTGCCACGCGCGCACGGCCAGTAGCGACAGGATCCAAACGTGCAGCGGTAGGATCAGCAGCGAGGTTCCCAGGTTCCAGGGCAGAACGCCGATGCGATTTCCGCTGTCCATCATGCCGGTGCACAACGGCAGAAGAACACAGGCGAGAACGAGCCAGTACACTGGCGTGCGCCGCGGCTTGAAAAGCTGCGTGAAGAAGCCGAACTGAGCCAGGCCGATACCGGACACGATCAGCAGATCGCGCAACTGGTTGGCGAGCCACACCGGCCAGACCACGTAGCGGTAGGAGTACCAGATCCAGCCAGCGGCGGCCGAGCAGGCCAGAATGGCGGCGAACCATAGGTATTCGCGTTCCGAGCGCCGCAATAGGAAAAGGCTCAAGGCCGCCAGCGCGCCGATCGTCTGGAGGAACGCGAGGAGCAACACGCCGGAGTCTTCCCAGTGCAGGGCACTTACCGACTGCTGGTATTCGCGCGCTACGGAGTCGGAATCTCCGACGAGCGCGCCGGGCGCTGAAGGGCCGCCGCCGAAGTAACGGGACCACGCAGGCCACTGCCATACGCGAACGGCGATGGTGAGATCGCGCGAGCGGAGTGCAGACGGCGGCAGCTTGTAGAGGCGCACGGCATGGGTCGAGTATGCCCGCGGATCGGGAGGCATCTTGCCGAACGTCGACACCAGCTCACCATTTGCATAGACCTGATAGCTGGTAAAGATATGAGGCAGCATGATGGAGACGGGACCAGGCTGGCTCGGAAGGGTAACGTGGAACCGGTACCAGCCCATTCCGCTGTAGCCGTTGTAGCCCTGGGTGGACCAGTCGCGATCGGAACGCAGCAGCGACCAGCGGGAATCATCCAGGTCAGGCTGCGCCCAGGCGGCTTGATCGCCCGCATGGAATCGCCACTCCCCGTCAAGGGGCAGCACCCAGCGCAGGCCGGCGGAGGCGGATTGCTGGGCGCGCAGCAGGCCGCAGCAGCCCGCAGCGCAATAGCCCGCCGCCAGGAGCACACAGAGGAGGCTTCGCGATCGCATGGGATTGTCGCACCTATGGTACTGCCGATTGGCCCGCTGCAGCGCAGGAAAACCGTGCGACAGCGCAATTAATCCCCGGTGGTAACCACGGTCAGATCGAGCACGCTGATGGCCTTGGTATCAATCGACAGCAGCGAGCCGAGCTGAGCGAAATTCTTATCCCAGGCGGGACGTTCTTCCGGCGCCAGCGAGGTGAGCCCGTAGGTGGACGTGCGCAGGATTTCGTACCAGATGTTCTGCGCCTGCCACAGGTTCAGCTCAAAAGGAAGCTCGGCGAGAATGCGTGCCAGAGTGAGCGCGCGGTCAAGCATCTCCAGCGAACCCGACGACATTTGCAGCTCGACCATAGCGAGCTTCATGCGCTGGTCTGCAATGTAAGTCAGGGTAGAGGTTTCCAGCGGTACCTGGTCGGCAGCGGCGAGAGTCAGATAGGAGCGCAGCAGCGGCTGGTCGATGGGATCGCCTTCGAGAGCGCGGCGCAGTCCGGCATTGATGGCGAACCCGGCGGCCAGACTGAGCGCGGGCGGCTTGGGCAGGTTGGCGTGCGAGAGATAGTGCAGAAGGCTGGCGTGGTCCTCGTAAATGGTGGTGAGAGATTTCTCGATATCCCACAGCGTCGAGTTGAGGATGACCCGCACGATGCGGCGCTGGTCGTCGGTGAACAGCGACGTGAGGGTGTAGTCGACGTGGCCGTAGTAGCGATCGAGCAGGCGAATCACGTCGGGGAAATCCGCGCGCCGCACCTGCGAGGCCGCCTCTTTGCGGAATGCGTCGAACGCCGCTGCCTCGTCGTCGCCATAGGGCTTGACGGCGGCGGTGATGTTCTGGTCACCGAAATGGAGCACCGCGAAGCTGAAGCAGCTTTGCTCCTCGGTGATGGTGCTGGTGATGCGCGCGTGACCCACGGCCAGCTTGCCGCGGCCCGAGGAGTGAACTTCATAGGAGAGCCGGCGCACCTTGTAGCAGTAGAGCTCCGTCTCTTCTGCGAACGAAGAAAAGATCGAACTGATGGCGTAGTGCGCGGCCACCTGTTCCAGGCCCACTTGGAGCGCGCGAATCTTGCTGCGGTAGATCTGCTCTCCACCACCCGCGGCAGGGTCGTTGGACTGCGCCTGCGCCAGTTGGGTGAGAAAGGCCACTTCGAGTCCGTCGGCATCGCCGCGAAACAGGCGTTGCGCCAACTGCAGCACGCGCGCGGCGTAGGCGATGATCTGCACGGTCTCGATGCCGGAGATGTCGTCGAAAAACCAGCCGCAGCTTGTGTACATGAGCTGGGCATGGCGCTGCATCTCCATTAATTCGAGCGCGCGCACCCGTTCGTCGGGTTTGAGGCGGTGATGGGCATGGTCGCGCAGGAACTGCTCGATGCTTTCCTCGCTGTGGTCGAGGATGACGTCGATGTATGCGTCGCGGGCATCCCACACATTGCGAAAGAGCTTGCTGCCTTCTCGTTCGGTCAGGGGGATCAGCGCATCGCGGAGCTCGTCGAGCCCGCTGCGCAGAGGCGCACGCCACTCCTGCGTCCAGCCTGCCTTGCCGCCATTGCAGCCGCAGTGCGATCGCCAGCGCTCCACGCCATGCGCGCAGCTCCACGATGTGTTGTCCGCAATCTCGCACTCGTATTGCGCCGGAAACTGCGCGAGAAAGCTGCCGTAATTCGTGAGCCGGATGGCCTTGTCCTGTTCCAGGACGCGCAGAGCGTAGGCCAGCGCCATCTCGCCGTGACGGTGGTGATGACCGTAGCTCTCGCCGTCGGTGGCCACGTGGACGAGCTGCGCGTCGGGAGCTTCTGTGAATCCACCTTTCAGGCGCGCCGCGAAATTCTCGCCGGAGTTCAGCAGGCCTTCGAATGCGATGGCGCGCGACCGCGGGCCGTCATAGAAGAACACGGCCAGCGAGGCGCCCGAGGGAAAGCGCATGCGGTAAGGGCGGCTGGTGTCGACGCTGGCGTCGGCGGTATCGGTCCACGCCGGGTTATCCGGCCCGATGAGGCGGATGCGTTTGCACTGGTGCGGAGCCAGCACCGTAAACTTGATGCCGTGCGTCGCCAGCAGCTCGAGAGTCTCCGTGTCGGCGGCGGTTTCGGCAAGCCACATGCCTTCAGGTGGAAGGCCGTAGTGGAACTGGTAGTCGGCGATGCCCCAGCGGATCTGGGTGATGCGGTCGCGGCGGCTGGCCAGGGGCATAATGATGTGGTTGTAGCCCTGCGCCATGGCAGAGCTGTGCCCTTTGAAGTTCTTGCGGCTGCGCTTTTCGCCATCGAGGATCATGCGATAGGTGCGCGGCGCGTTGTCCCGCACCCAGCTCAGAAGGGTAGGTCCGAAGTTGAAGCTGATGCGCGAGTAATTGTTGACGATCCGGGTGATCTGGTTTTTGTTGTTGACGATGCGGGCGGCGCCGTTGGTGGCGTAGCACTCGGCGCAGATGCGCTCGTTCCAGTCATGATAGGGAGCGGCGGAATCCTGCGTCTCCACAGCTTCAAGCCAGGGGTTTTCGCGGGGCGGCTGGTAGAAGTGGCCGTGAATGCAGATATAGCGGCGTGCTGGAGGCATAGAGTTCGGTTCGCTCACGGCTTGGAGGACGAGAACGAGGCAAAGCCCATTTTAGGCTTTTCCGGCGGCCTTCTTCCGAACGCGAGTTCGCATTTTGCCTGGCGAGTGATATCCGGCGGCTTTTTCGGCCGCGAAATGGAAGCTGCCGGCGCTTCAGAGGCTTGGACAGGAGCCTTATTGCTGAGCTTCGTCGAATTTCGTGTCGAAGTTGGCGTAGCTGCCGCTGATCGTGATCGTCACCTGACCCTTTTCGTTTCCGGTGACCTGGGGGCCGGTAGAGTTGTGGGTTTGCCCGTCATTAGTGGAGTAGGAGATTGCCAGTTCTCCGGGGCCGTCGAAAGATCGATAGGTTCCTGTGTCGGTCGAATCTTCCAGCGACCTGAAAATAAGGTGGTCTCCCGGAAAAGTGAGCTTGACGTTGTGCAGTGTCCCGCCCGACTTGTTGTCGATCTCAAGGAAAATATTGGCAGGCTTGCAAGCTGTGAGAGGCGCAAGGATCAGCAGCAGGGCCGCTGCCGCAATCGTTGTTCGGGCGAATCTGGTGCTCATCGGCTGAAGTCTCTGGTGGACGAGATAGATTTCGACTGCGCCTGCAATTTTGGGAGATTCAGACATGGCGGGCAATGGCACGAACGAGCTATCCGCTGTTCCGCGAAAAAACGGCGCTGCTAAACGCGCACGGAGCGGCCAGCGGGAGGCGTGTCTTTGGCCAGGTCGCAGGCGCGCCACAGATACCAGCTTGCGACGGAGCGGAACGGCCGCCAGCGTTCGCCCCGCTTGAACACCACATCGGGCTTGGGCAGGTCTTCTGCGGCAAGCGCGCGCGATTTCGGCACCTTCATGAAAGTGAGCGCATACCCCTTGCGTACGCCGTAGTCTGTCACGGGCAGCACGTCCGGCCGCCCCATGCGGAAGATGAGCAGCATCTCGACCGTCCACGGCCCGATGCCACGCACTTCGGTCAGGCGCTCCACGATGTCGGCGTCCGACATCTTTTTGATCGCCGCATGCGAGGGCACGGTGCCGTCGAGCGTCTTCGCGGCCAGGTCCTTCATCGCCTTAATCTTGTTACCGGAGACCCCGCATCCGCGCAGAATCTCCTCGGGCGTGTCGATGAGCGCCTGCGGCGGAGGGTCGCCATGGTAGTACTCGCGTACGCGCCGGTGGATGGTTGCGGCGGCCTTGCCGTGCAATTGCTGGTAGAGAATGGACTCAAGCAGCGACTCGAAGGGGGAGGGCGACCGGTCGAGCCTCAGGCCGAATGGCCCCACGCGGTCGATCAGCGCGCGGAGCTTTGGATCGCGTGTGCGGAGGTGCGCCAGAGCTTCGTCAGCGTCGAAGGGGAGTTTGCGGCTGCGGCCGTCGTTGATCATTGGAAATCAGTTTACCGTTCCCGTTTGGGAGTGGACCGTGCCCGGATCGGGTCCTGATCGGGTCCTGATCGGGTCCGGAACGGGTCCGCATCGGGTCCGCATTCTCGCCCGCTCCTGACCTGGTGCGGCATAGGCTTGTACCATCAAGGGCGAAGCACAGTTCAGGAGCCAAGCGATATGAAGATGCGTCCGGGAGCACCGACGGGATTCCTGCTATGCGGCAAGGAATGGAACGAGGGTGAAGTACTTGAGGTGCGCTCGCCGTGGGATCAGGGCCTGGTGGGCCGGGTCACGCAGGCCACGCGCGCCGATGCGCGCCAGGCGGTAAACCACGCCGTCGCGGCCATTCGCCGCACGCGCGCGCTGCCACGCTGGAAACGCAAGGAAATCCTTGAGGACGTGACCGCATCCCTCATCGACCAGAAGGAGCGGTTCGCCCAGCTCATTGTGGCGGAGGCGGGCAAGCCCGTGCGTATGGCGCGCGGCGAAGTGGACCGCGCAATCCTCACCTTCAGGACCGCGGCGGAAGAGACTTCGCGCCTGGGCGGCGAAACCATCCCCCTGGATCTCACCGAGGGAAACGAGGGGCGATGGGGGCTGGTGCAGCGCTTTCCCGTGGGGCCGGTACTGGCCATCACGCCGAGTAATTTTCCGCTGAACCTGGCGGCGCACAAGGTGGCGCCCGCTCTCGCTGCCGGATGTCCCGTGATTTTGAAACCGGCGCCGCAAACGCCGTTCACCGCTCTGGCGCTGGGCGAGATTGTCCTCAAGGCGGGTTGGCCGCAGGAGGCTCTCGCCGTAATGCCGCTATCGAACGCCGACACAGCGTGGCTTGCGGAGAAGGAAGATCGCATTAAGCTGATCTCCTTCACCGGCTCCTCTCCCGTGGGATGGGAATTGAAGGTGCGATCGGGCCGCAAGCGCGTGCTGCTCGAATTGGGATCGAACGCGGCCATGATTGTGCACGCCGACTGGCCCGACCTGGACGATGCGGCATTGCGCACGGCACATGGGGCATTCGGGCATGCGGGGCAGTCGTGCATTAGCGTGCAGCGCGTGTTCGTTGACCGCAACATCTTCCAGTCGTTTCTGTGGAAGCTGGTGGATTGCGCCAAGAAGATGGTCTCCGGAAATCCCCAGGATGAGGCGACGGAGGTTGGCCCGCTGATCCGCCCCGCCGAGGCGGAGCGCGTCGAAGCGTGGATAAAGGAAGCGGTGCAAGGCGGAGCAAAGCTGCTGGCGGGCGGCGAACGGAACGGGTCGTTTATCACTCCGACCGTGCTGACCGCCACCCGCCACGGCATGAAAGTGCGCGACGAAGAGGTCTTCGGGCCGGTAGTTGTGGTGGAGCCCTACGACGATTTCGAAGAGGCGCTGGCGGAGGCAAACCACTCGCGCTACGGACTGCAGGCCGGCCTGCTCACGCGCGATGCGGGGCGCATCCTGACCGCGTTTCGCGAACTCGAGGTGGGCAGCGTAATCGTGGGCGACACGCCCACCTGGCGTCTCGACCCCATGCCCTACGGCGGAGTCAAGGATTCCGGGCTGGGCCGCGAAGGCATCCGCTCCGCAATTCAGGAGATGACCGAGCCGCGCATGCTGGTGATGTCAGGCCTGCACTAAGTCGATGGCTGCAATTCGATTCCTTTGAGCCTTACGCCGGACTTGCCGATGCGTCTTTCGCCGAGCTGCGCGAAAGGCGGATCACTTCCACGCGCGACATCGCGATCAGCCCTTCCTGCACCATCGCGTCCAGGTGCGGCAGCAACTGATTGATCTGCTCCTCCCGGTCGATGATGCTCACCATGATGGGAGCATCTTTTGAAAACTTCCAATACGTCGCACGATGAATTCGTGTGCTCGTGCCGTAGCCCTCGATTCCGCGATAAACGATTGCGCCCGCCAGTCCCAGCTCCTGGCACTTGGCCACAATCGCTTCATGCAGTGGCTTCCCCTGCCATTTGTCATCCTCCCCAAAGTGGATGCGCAGCATCTTGGCCTCGAATTGCTCTTTCATGGCCGTTGCGTTCCTTCCGTGCGTGCGTCGGGAGTAGAAGGAGTCGTTTCCGCTTGGTCGAGCCCTTTCGCGCGATAAGCGTACTTGATGATGTCCACATTCGAGAGCACGATCAAACCCTCTTCCACCATCTCCTCGACAATCGGCAGAAACGCCTGGAGCTTTTCCTCTGAATCGATGGCTGACAGCATGATCGACGAATCGTGCGCCAGGTGAAGAGCCCTGTCCTTATGCAAACGGCGGTGCGCTCCGTAGCCCAGGATGCCGCGGTACACAGTCACCCCGGCAATGTCATTCGCGCGCATGGCTTCCACCAGCGCTGTATGAAGCGGCTTGTCTCTCCAGCGGTTCCCTTCGCCAATGTAGATGCGCATCATTCGGGCCTTGCCCTCAATCTTCAGATGATCGGGAGCCATGTCATTTGTCGGGCTGGTCTTGCGGGCAGGCTTGGCGACCATGGTTTCTTGCACTTCGATCATTCCAGTGCCGACCAGCTCTTCCAGCTTGCCAAGCAGTTCATTGACCTTCTCACGTGACTCGATGAACTCGATCTTCAGCGGAAGACGATCCCCGATTTCGACGGAACTCGACGTATGGATGTGATGATCGGCGCCGAAGCCCGCTATGCCCTTGGTCACGGTTGCGCCCGCTACGCCGCGATAGAAGAGAAAATCCAGGATGCCGGAGTATGTCGCCACCCCGTGGTGGGTAGATCCTTCGCTGGTGTAGATGGAAACTTTGAGAGCCTTGCCGGCGTTCAGCATTCTGCCTCCTGTGTTCTGAGTCCGCTCTGCACCCAGAAATCCGGCAGTTCGCCCCGGCCCCGCGCGGGACTTTGACCAGGTCCGCTCCGTTCGGAGCGATCAGTAGGCGATGATACCGCAATTGGATCGGTTCGTCTTTCTGTTGTTCCCCATCACCCTTACGAGATGGCCTCGGCGAGCATGGCGCCACCCCATGCGGCTACCAGCCCTAACACCAGGCTGCCGATGGAATAGAGCGCGGCAAGCGGTATTGCGCCTGCCCGCAGAGACGAGAGCGTCTCCCACTCATAGGTCGAAAACGTGCTGTATGCGCCCACGAATCCGGTTGGAATCAGGAAACGCCACGCCGGACTCAAGTCAGCGCGCTTGCCCAGATACGTGAGGGAGAACCCGATGAGGATGCAGGCGCTGATATTGATCGCAAACGTCCCATAAGGGAATTTCGCGCCCAATCGATTGGCAACCGCGGAGCCAACCCAATAGCGGGCCATGGTTCCCAGGGCCCCTCCCAACGCGATGAAGAAGTATTTCTGCAAAATTCCGCCTCCTATTCGTCACGCTTTCTTCGCGTCTGAATATCCTTCGAAATCCATTGCAAAATTCGTGCAAATCCTGACCCGGCTCCGGCGATAGCTTCGCCCGGTTCAGTTCTTGCTGCAATGGTTTTTGCTCAGGGAGGGCCGCCGCGACATGACTCCGCAACAGGATTCCCTGTCAGGAGTCATCATCTGTCCGGCCTGTTGGAGGGACAGCGGTTAAGGGTGAACTCCTTCACCACTAAATGCAACGTAATGGTCGCACACGGCCAAAGTCAAGTGGGCAACCGGGATGACGACGGCAAAGATCCCCGGATGGTAAAGAGCAGGCTTGCGAGAATCCTGCTACCCCGCCGTCTCCGCATATAACGGCTCGGCAAACGCCCCCAGGTTCTCGCTCGCAGCCTGCGACGCCACCCGCCCCTGCCGAAACGCGATCACCTCATCCACCAATCCGTCGATGGCGGACAGCCGGTGCGTCACCACGATCACGGTCTTGCCCTCGAGCAGCGGCCAGATATTATTCAGCACCACCGCCTCAGTCTCCGCGTCCAGGTTGCTGGTGCACTCATCGAGCAGCACCACGCGCTTCATGGGATGATCCAGGCTCAGCATCGCCTGCGCCAGCGCCACTCTCTGCCGCTGCCCGCCCGACAAATTCTTGCCATGCTCCCCGGCCCGCGTCTGGTACCCATCCTGCAGCCCCATAATCTCGTCGTGAATGCAGGCCAGCTTTGCCACCCGCACCACGTCGGCGAACGATGCGTCCGGCTTGGCAAAGCGAATCGTATCGAGCAGCGTGGCCTCTGAGAAGAACACGCCGCCGTTCTGCGACAGGCAGGTGCACACGCGCTGCAACTGCTTCAGCGGCCAGTGCTTCACATCCACGCCTCCCACATACACGTTGCCGGCATGCGCGTCATAGAGACGGTCCACCAGCTTCAGCAGCGTCGATTTGCCACACCCCGTGCGCCCTACAAAGCCCACCTTGCGCCCGCCTTCGACGCGCAGGCTCACCTTGTCCAGCACCGGCTCCTCTGGCCGGTAGCTGAACTCCACATCGCGAAACTCCAGCGTGACCAGCTCCGGAATCGCCACCGGCGATCCACCTCCATCGGCCAGGGCAGGCTTCGCCGAGCTGATCTTCAGGAAAAGCTTGATCGGCTCCCACGCCTCGCTTATCCGTCCCCACATCCCCGCATAGCCCCAGAGCGAGCTGCAGAGCTGGTCCGCCAGCATGTAGAGGTACACCAGCATGGCGCCGTCAAGCCGCTTCGCCGTCAGCATCCCGATCCAGCCGGCCAGCAGATAGACCTGCATCGCCAGAATCACCACGCCCTTCGACAGCCCGAACCAGGTCTGGATCTTCATCTCCCTGAGCCCGTTCGCCTCAATGTCGTGGTGAATGCGCCGGTAGTCCTCCTCCATGCGCTGTTCCTGGTTGTAGCGCACCACCTCGGCGTGCATCTCCATGCACTCGATGCTCAGTGAATAATCCGACGCATAGCGCTTGTAGCGCGCCTCGCGGTAGCGCACGCAGCGCTTGTTCTCCTGGTATGACAACCAGAAAAACAGCGTGGCCGCCCCCGGCAGCACCACCATCCAGAATGGCCAATGCACATAGCTGCGCAGCAGCACCAGGCTCATGATTGCCGTCGCCAGCAGCGGGAAGACCTCGCGCGCAAGGCTGTCGCTGGTCTGTGCAAACTTGCTCAGCCCGTTGGTGATCTCGCCGCGCCGGGCGCCGCTTGACCCCGCCTGGTGCCACCCCTGATCCAGGCTCAGCAGCTTGGCAAACACGCCCACGCTGAGCTGCCGGAACATGGGATAGCTGACATTCTTGGCGAACTTCCAGCCCATCGCCTGGTCCAGCGAGTCAAGCAGCAGCTTATAGCCCAGCAGCACCGCCAGCGCAATCAGGACAGACTGTGCGGGATGATGTTCGTAGCTGCGGATGAGGAGCACGAGGCCGTATCCGCCGCCGACCACAAGGGCCTGCCGAACAAGGGTGAAGGCGATATAGAGAGCAAAACCCCGCCGGAACGGGAACAGCAAACGCTTCAGTTCAGACACCATGGGACGCTTCATCGGCTCGCGGGCCGGGGACGATCTTCTATCAGGGAATGCCTAAGCATACCCCGAAAGCAGGAAAAGCAAATCCCCAAAATGGGGCAGAATCCTTTTCGCGTGTTTCCGTCTCACTGCAGCCTCTCAAATCCGTTTAGTAGCCGATGCTCATCTGGGAGCGTTCATGGGCGGGCTGTTCCAGTTCATCCGCCAGAGCGATGGCGTAATCCTCAAAGGAGATGCGGCTGTTTCCCTTCTCATCCGCAATGAGATTGGTCTTGCCCAGCCGGAATTTGCGCGTGCGCTCTCCCGCTTCAAAGAATGCCGCCGGGCTGAAGTAGGTCCAGTTGATGTCCGAAGCCTTCAGCCTGTCCAGAGCCTTCGCGTGCGAGGTTGCGATAGGAACCCATGCCTCCGGCAGGTGCCCGGATGCGAGCAGCGTTACCCCGGGAGCAACTTCGAGCAAGCCGGCCCCTCCCACCACCAGCAGGCGCGGAACGCCCGCCTTGCGGACTGCGGCAATCTGTCGTTCCGTCACGCCGACCAGTTGATCTGTGTCGGCTTGGGGAGGCGCATAGGCGCTCACGACCGCGTCGGCCCCGGCGATGGTTCGCGCAATCTGGTCGACATTCGCAAGATCATCGCGAACGCTCCTGGTGTTCGCAGGCAATTTCTCCGGATGTCGAACCGCGGCGGTAACGTCATGTCCCCGGGATTCGAGTTCGTGCAGAATGCGAGTCCCGGCATTGCCGGATGCGCCGTAAAGAACGATTTTCATAGGTCTTGCTCCTTACAGGAATGTGCTTCATCCGTTGGATTCGACCGGGAATGGCATCGTCACAAAAAAAGTTACGTTAACTCGTTTTAGCAGTCAAGCCGCTGTAACCTTGAGGTATGAACTCCCGGTTCTCCACTGCCGTGCACATCCTCACCTTGCTCGCATCCATGCCGGGCGAGCGGCTTACCTCGGAGTTCATTGCCGCGAGCGTGGGAACCAATCCCGTCGTGGTCCGGCGTCAGCTTGCTTCCCTGCGGGAAGCGGGCCTGGTCTTGTCCAGGGGAGCGCGCGGCGGCGGCTGGGCCCTGAGCCTCCCTCCGGCGAAGATCACTCTGAAGATGGTTCGCCATTCGCTGGGAGCCGAAGCGAAATTCAGGATGCACAGCAATGAACCACATCCCAAATGCGTGGTTGGCCAGAATGTGCGCGGCGTACTGGAAGACGTCTACGAAGAGGCTGACCAGGCCGTAATGAAGCGTCTAGAGGATTGGACGATTGCCGATATGCTGAAGCGCATAGTCCGCGCCGCAAAGTTTAGGGAGCACTCAGTCCGGTTGTAACTTCCGAATAGGCGGTCATTCGGGCGTAATGTAATCTGGGGTGCTGTCCATGCGTTCGTTTAGGCTCCTCGTGATCACGTCGCTCTCCGTCGTTGCGTTCATCGCTTCGTGTACTATCGTCGTTTCCATTTCGGACAGACCACCTAAAGAGGACAAGATTGTTAGCGATTTCAGGGCTCATCGGGCCTCATATGAACGCTTGCGGGCGATGGTTTCCGAAGATAAAGGAGTGGAAGGTGTAGCACCTTGGGGTATTCAACCGGAGGGTTCCCCGATTTGGAAGGTTCCGCCTGACGGAGGAATGCCCGTCAAGCGGTATCAGGAGTATCTCGCATTGCTTAAGGAGATCGGTGCCAGCAGGGTAGACCGAGGAGGAGATGATCCGCTTGATGTTTCGTTTGGAACCTGGGGCTCTGGCTGGGGCGGTGACACGCGGCACCTCGAAATCACTCGGCTGGAGCGGAAACCGGCAAACACGGTGATCAGCCTTGACGCTTTTTACCGAACAGATAAACCGAGGACGCCATCCTACGTGCACATTGATGGCAACTGGTACATATGGGCGGACTGGTAAAAGGCGTGCGTCTCGGGTGGTTTGGGCGAGTGGTCGGCTACTCGGAAGTAACGCCTGGTTGCGAACCTCAACGAACAAGCGCAGATCCCTCCGCTGCCCCTTTCCTGCGTTCAGGGTCGGGTCGGGATGACATCGCGCAGTTCAACCACTTTCGGCCAATCCCGATTCGCAGTTCGCGCAAACCAGCAGCCTTCGCCACCAACACAAACGCCCCTCGCCGAAGCGAGAGGCGTCAGGATGCAGCTTCCGTTGTGGGTGCGTCGCGCGCAGGCGCGGTCAGCCGCACCGCAGGTGCCTTACTCGGCTACGGCTTCCGCAGCTTTCTCCGCGGGAGCTTCCTCTTCCGAGACAGCCTCGCCAATCACCTTCACCTTGACGTGCGCGGTGACTTCGCGATGCAGCCGGATGGCCACTTCGTGGTTGCCCAGCGCCTTGATCGGCTCGTTGAGCGAGATCTTGCGGCGATCGATCTCGAACCCGCGGGTTGCCAGCTCGGCGGCGATATCGGCCGAGGTGACGGACCCGAACAACTGTCCGCTCTCGCCCGACTTGCGCGTGAACGCCAGCACAACCGGCTCCAGCTTGGTCAGCAGCTCTTCCGCCTGCACCTTTTCCGTGGCCGAGCGGCGCGCGGCCGAGGCCTTCATCTGCTCAATCACGGCCTTGTTGGCCGTGGTGGCCTGCATCGCCAGCTTGCGCGGCAGCAGGAAGTTGCGTCCGTAGCCGTCCGCCACCTTCACAACATCGCCACGGTGGCCCAGATTGACTACGTCTTCTTTCAGAATCACTTCCATCTCAAATCTCCATGTTTCTTTGGCGCGGCGTGCTGGCCTTCGGGTCCGCTTTCAACTCCGGGTCATTAGACCGTCCAGCAGACGTTTGGTTGCGCCGCGCAGGATTCTACAACTCAGTTCCACTCTTGGGAACACGGTTTCGGGAGCCATAACCTTCAAAGAGGGTCTTTTGTTCCCTGTTGCCTGTTCCCCGTTGCCTGCACTTTAGTGCCGGGTCGCAAACGGCAGCAGGGCGATATTCCGGGCCTGCTTGATGGCGCGCGTCAAACGGCGCTGGTGCGTGGTGCACACGCCGGTCAGGCGGCGGGGCACAATCTTGCCGCGCTCGGCCACAAACCCCTGCAGCAGGCGCACATCCCGGTAGGGAATCGCGTCGATCTTCTCGGTGCAGAACTTGCACACCTTCTTGCGGCGGAAAAACTTGCCGCGGCCGCCGGGGCCTCCCCCGGG